>SDBV01013981.1_pt1 | contig 10164 bp, 5 predicted proteins | sample 2277081 | NCBI WGS metagenome assembly SDBV01 (sample SAMN10402039, study PRJNA504765) | marine sediment metagenome | isolation source: marine sediment core GS10_PC15, 223 cmbsf | place: Arctic Ocean: Southern Knipovich Ridge | collected 2010 | reverse complement strand
CAGGACGCCTGGGCTGAGGCCTTAGAGACACGCAACCGTACCGTCATCGTCTGTCCTCCTGATACCTACAAGTCCACCACTGTCCGCGACTTCGTGGAGCGCGAGATAGGCAAGAACCCTAACATTCGCATCCTCTGGCTGATGAACGCCGGCGCCCAGTCCACTAAACAGGTTATGACCATCCAGCAGACCCTTGAGTTCAACAATGTGTACAAGGCTGCCTACAATGTGCGTGAGGACCGCAGAGCCCAGTGGACGAAGGAAGTCCTGTACGTCGAGCGTACACGGGAAGGCGCCGACCCGACTCTGATGGGCACGGGTATGAACGGTCCATATCAGGGCCTTCACTTCGACATCATTATCATTGATGACCCTACCGAGCAAGAGGACCCGTACAGCCCGACTACGATGGAGATGCAGAGGAATAAGGTCCGCGGCGTCATAGACGACAGGCTCGTCGAGGGCGGCCGTATTGTGGTCATCTTGACCCGATGGGGCGATAACGACCTGGTGCCGACCTTTGCCGAGATGGGCTTCACTATCATTGAGATGCCTATTGTGGCCGACTACCCCTGGGGGCCAACCCTCGACCCTGTAAGGTTCCCCGAAGACTGGGTGGAGCGCAAGCGCCTGAAAAAGGGTGATATACTGTTCGCCCTCACTTTTATGCTCTCTGCCGAGGCGGCCGCTGGCAACCTGGTTCTTCGTGAGCATATTAGGTACTGGGATAAGGACAGCCTACCCACTACGGCGCTTAACCTCTACATGGGGATAGACCCGGCGGCCTCGACTAAGACCTATGCTGACCACTCGGCGATAGCCACCGTGGGGCTGGATGTCAAGACCAAGATTAAGTACCTGGTTGACATGTGGTGTGGTAGGCTGGAGACGCCTGACCTTGAGATGGAGATAGTCAAGAGGGCTCAGAGACAGGCTGGGTTGAGGAAGGTAGGGCTCGAAACCAAGGGCTTCCAGTTGAGCCTACTCCAGGGTATGAGGCGGCGGTACCATCTGCCGTTCACTGAGATACCCTACCGAACCCGTCGCACTGAGATGCGCCGAGTAAAGGCCATCGACGACAACAAGGTCGGCCGAGCCATGTACCTTGACTCTCAGTTCTCCAGTGGCCTACTGTTGATTCCTAAGAACCTCCCACTGGTTGATGGTGTGTCCCTGGAGTCCGAGCTATGCTCCGTACCACACGGCAAGATGGATGACCGCATGGATGCCCTAGCAATCGCCAGCATCCTCGCCGAGGCCTCTGTGCCTGCAGGTTTCAAGGTGAGACTAAGGGGCTTCTAATGGCCGATGATGACGGCACAATCACCTGGACCTACGTAAACAAGCTGTTGCAGGAGCTTCAGGAGGAGCTCCGCGGCTTCCATGAGCGCATTACCGAGGTGGAGGCCCTGAGGTACCTCGAAGACAAGATTGCCCTGCCTGCGGCCGAGAAGCCCTCAGGCCTGGAGATTCGCCTGGGCGCCACCGCCGAGCTTATCGAGAACGTGAAGGCTGCACTTACCTCCAATCTACCGAGCGTCAAACTAGAGACGCTGCGTACTGGCCCTGAGGCCGATGACAACACCAGCAAGCGGGAACGGTTCTGGGACATGTACCTTCATTGGTCCAGCCGCACTATCCCATTCCTTAATGAGCTCGCGGATGCTCAGACCGTCAGTCTAGGCATCCTCAAGGCCGCCTATTACCCCTGGCCCAAGGAGGACCGCAAGCGCCTCAGCAGTGAGCCTAAGACGAAGGCCGGCAATTTGGCCTACAATGACCGCCAAAGGGCGCTCAAGCGTCGCTGGGGACCGCCATTCAAGGTCATCACTATCCACCCTCTGACGTTCTACTTCAGGCTTGGGCCAGGAGGCGAGTTGGCCGAGGTCGTTGAGCACGGTTACAAGTCCCGGCGTGAAATCTATGCGGCGTTTGGCATCAAGGGCGCCACAGAGATGCGGACGCTGCCGGACAAGCTGCCTAAGGACACCGGCGCGTCGATAGCAGCATCGGCAGGGTTCCCGACTGAGGAGGTTCAGCCTCTGCCGGCGGGAACCAGCACCTCGACTCTCGCCCTTGTGACCGAATACTGGGCGCCGGATATGCCTGGAGCGCCCGGTATCTATCAGTGCTACATTGAGGGCAACCTGGTATACGAGGAGATAGGTGACCCTAGTGTGGCCTACTTTGTGGCTCCAGGGCGTACCACCAGCAGCAAGGACCCCGACAAGTTCGCGCTGTCTATTGCGGAGGTGCTACGGCACAATGAGCCTACCGTCAATCGCTCTTTGACCTACATGGCGGAGGCGACCGAGCTACTGGTGAGAAGGCGCCTGACTCTGGAGGTGCCCGATGATTATACGCCACCGGCCGCGACGGTAGGCGAGGACAATCAGCCCGAGACCCATACTTGGACATTCAAGGCCGATAAGGCTGAGGCTCTCCCCGCTGGCGCCAAGGTCATAGACCCGTTCCGAGGCGTCGAGAACGTCTATGCGGCAATGCCGTTCATCAACCTCGTCTTGCAAGTCATGGGGCAGCACGGTGTCTCCCCTATCTTTAAGGGTGAGCCACCTGGTGCTAGCGGTTCAGGCTACCGAGACAACTCGTTGTACCTGATGGCAAAAAGCCAGTTCCAGTACCTTCTGGACTCCTACGCCAACTGCCTGGGTAGCCTCATCGAATGGCTAGAGCACATACTGGTCACTAAGGCCAAGCAAGAGGTATGGGTCGGGAACGTCTCATTGAAGCCTGCGGATGTCAAGAACTTCCCTGCCATCATCGAGATAAACGTTGAGCCTCTACTGCCTCAGAACATCATCGCTGAGGGCCAGTTCTACGACCGTATGCATGCCCGTGGACATATTATGAGGCGCACGGTCCTCACTGATGGACTTCGCAAGGAGCAGCCCGAGAAGGAGCTCTGGGGCCGATTCCTGGAAGACATCCAGGAGATGCTCAAGCCCATAATGGTTCAGGATGTCCTCACACGAGTCGGTGTGATGCCTCCTCAGACTCAGGGACTAGTCGGACCGGATGGGGAGACGCCTATCAGTGGCACCCGTGGTCCTGCAGGACCGGCTGGCGGCAATGGTGCTAAGAGGGGAGCCATCGAGGAGATAATGAAGTCACTAGGCGGCACTACCCGCCAGGGCCAGCCTAGACAACCCCCTGAGGAGGCCGGAGCGTTCCCTCCAGGCCAAACTGAGGAGGAGTCCTAGTGGCGTACATCACTGGCCCTATGATAGACACGGCCGTTGAGGAGCTCCGTAGATGGTACCTTGAGACCTCAATGAGGCTCATGGAGGCACTTGAGGAGGGCTACCCGTACGGTAGCGAAGTCCAAACTCCTGAGGAGCAGCTTGATAGGTTCTTCTCCCTCACACCCGTCGACTGGGACAAACTTGCTGCCAAGTTGCAACTTAGGTACCGAGGCCAGCCCAACGTGCAGGAGCTAATTCGCGCCGACATTCAGGAGTATATAACCCGCATGAGCCGTCTTGCGTACGGAGGTAAAGCCTAATGCCTTGGATAGGTCAGACGCGGACGTTCGGTGGCGTGGAGCATGTCTATGTGGAGCCAGGTAAGTGGGTGCCTCAGCCGCAGGTAGGGCTAGACGTTGACGGGGGAGGCGGCCCTGAACCTGGGGCTCCTGCGACCTGGCCTACGGAGCCTGGGCAGATAACTGCACCTGACCCGAACCATTATTGGTCTAAGCCTGGGCCTTTCGCGGGCGCACCCCCCGAGAAGGCCGAACCTAATGAGCCTGGGTCCTGGTTTGAGGGGGAGGCCTATGATGAGGCGGTGGCTCGCTATCAGCAACTCTCCGGCACCGAGCCTGGTGGTGCTGGTGGCCCTCGCGGTCCTACCGCCGAGCAGCTTGCCATTGAGCGGTCTAAGATTGCTACCGCCAACATGGCTAACTACATCGACTCGGTGACCCGTGGCCTCAGTGTCGAAATCGATGCCAAGAGGCTGAGCACCGAGCAGGCTATGCACGAGTTCAACCGTCAGTTGGATGCGATGACGGAGGCAAGGACTGGCTTCCTAGGCGCTCAACAGTACACGATACCTAAGGGTGTTGAGTATGTACCTGGGTTTGAGCCCGAAGGTCTTGCGACGCAGTTGGGCCTGCAGCCCTGGGAGGCCTCACCTATCGAGTACGACCCGTTCGGTATGGCCCTTGAGATTATACAGGGGACGCCTGAGATAACCGGTATTGGCAGCCCTGACACCGATGCGGTCCAGCAGGCTATAGAACTCGCGAAGCAGTTTTTATAGGAGTGTGATATGGCCGAGCTAGTTTACCAGACTTGGGAGAGGATAACAGGTAGGCCGTGGTCCGATGCTGCTAAGGGTGGGTTCACCACAGGCAGCTACGCCGACAACATAGCTCTCCAGCAAAAGCTGTTAGGTGGGTGGAACCCTTACGCGCAGGCCACCGCGAAGCCTGCGGCCAAGAAGGCGGCTAAGAAGGCGACTACTCCGTCCGCTCTGGACATCCAACCAGGCATGTGGTTGCAGGTGCAGCAGGAGAACATCGCCCTCCAGAAGTACATCGCCGACCTCCAGCAGAAGGCCCAGGAGGAGCAGGCTGCCCAGCTACGCCGCACCACCGAACTACAGTATGCAACTAGTCCTATCGACTATGTGGCCTACGAGTCGTACAAACGGGAGTTGGAGGAGGGAGGCTATGAGCCTCTGGCCGCTGCCCAGTCTGATGAGGCCATACAGGCTATGATGGCCCAGCTTGTTGGAGGCGAGGGAGTAGGTAACCTCCTGGGTGAGTTTGGGGTAGACATACCTCAAACGAGTCAGTGGAGCCGTAGCCAGTTCCAGGACGTAGCGCAGTCCGAGCGCGACATCCTTAGTAGCTTCCTCAGAGCCGGAGTTGAGACTCCTGGAGGTGAGGATGTGACAATCGACCCAGGTGACTACTACAAGCGATTGGTGGAGGGCTTCGTGCCTACGCTTGGCGGTGCGGGCCCAACAAGGTACAGTTTCTAGCGAAGGGAGTTCGTCATGCCGGATGGTTTTAGAGGAGATGCGCGTTATCAGCCGCCCAGTGGAGCGGCCCCAAAGAGGCGGCCGCGTACCGGCTACGGTGCCAGCCCTCCTGGCCGCAGGGTAGGACCGGCGCCTGGTGGCCCAGGCCGCAGGGTAGGCCCACAGAGGCCTCCTAGTCGTATACCACCCATTTACGAGGGGCCTTACGGGGCACCTGTCCCACCGCCTACGGGCACGGCACCGACAGGCGTGGATAGGATAGGCGACTTGTCACCCTACCTCGACATCGTCAAGGGGTTCCTACAGGCTCCATCCGCTGGTCGCCGAGTTGGCCCTATCGGCAATCCCCCAGGCCGGCCTCCGCTGTTCTACCCTCAAATCCCCGACCTGCGCCGTCGGGCTTTGTTGATGAAGGTCCTTGGGGGTCAGAGGTAGATTTCCGTGGAATCTCGGTTTTGGCAGTACGCGCCACGTAGCCGCTTCGAGGAGAAGGACCGCAGCCGATTTGGGTCCTGGGCGGGAAGGCAGTCGTTCCAGCGCCTAGCCAGTGAGTCGCTAGCTGAGCGCGGTATCGACCCTAATCTCATTCCGTCGCTGGGCAACTATAGACCGGATGCGAGGCTACTCGATACGGGTGCTGGCCCTCGAAGTGCCGCCGAGCTGTCATTCTCAGGCGGGAGGCCTGAGGGTCTAGGTGGGAAAAGCGAGCCTGCTGCTAAGGCCGAGCACATGCTCTACTGGAGGGCGGGCCAACTGTACCGAGAAGGTATGGACTACGAAGCCTCCCTGGAACGTGCTCGTGCCGAGCTGCCATCGATAGGCAAGTACGAGCAAGAGGCCGCTGATGTAGCCTTTATGGACCTGCTTAAGGAGAACCGCAAGTGGCCCAAGGGCCAGGATGTCCAGAAGACCGTCGAGACCTTCTGGCGTGACTGGGAGGGTACAGCGGCCACAAGGCGCCCCGGCGACTGGTTGTTTGCCGGCGCGACGCCTCAGGAGCGGGTAGCCTACATGCAGACCCTGAGCCAGATAGATGTTGAGGGCATGTCCGACGATGAGAAGCGGTCTATGTCTAAGAACATCAAGGGCGCCGTCCGGTCGCAGACGGGGCTTAAGGTTCTAGGCATCACCATCGACGAGTCTACCCTCATCTGGGGCGCTCTGTTCCCTGAGTTCACCGCGGGTATGTTGGTCGGTGAGGCAGCAGCGAGGCCTATTGGTCGGGAAATAGGTGGTGAGCGTGGTGAGGAGATAGCTGCCATGATAGGCGGTATGGCTGGAGGTGTGTCTCTGCCTAGACTGACCAGGTTCGCGGCCCGCGCTGGTGGTAAGGCCGCAGTATCCAGACTTGCACCTGAGGCCGCTGAGGAGGCCCGAGGCGCTGGCGGTTTCATACCTGGGGGCAAAAGAGGGGTGCTCAGTGCGATAGGCCGTGTCGCAAGGCTTAGCGACTCCGACCTTGTGGCTCTCCGTAAGGTGACCAACAACCCGGACATACTCGACGCCGCGAACGCCGAGGTCCAGCGTCGCCTCCGAGTGCGCCCTCCAGGGCAGAGGCCTGAGGGTGATGCCTTGATAGCTGACATTAGTGAGGGCGTGTCTCCCTCGGCCGCGGAGATAAAGGTCTCCGAGTCGTTCCGTGAGGAGCAAATCGAGCGGATGACTGACTTCGTTGTTGCGGTGGAGTCCGAATTGAGGGGTGAGGCATGGCGACCTCCGGGTGCGAGTGGCCCTCCTAGGCCACCGAAGGGCCCAGCCGCCGAACTGTCTGGGGCTGGCCCTCCTGGTCGCATCCCAGTCGCCGATACCGCCGCCCGTGAAATGCTCCAGTTTAAGGAAGAAACGTTGTGGAAGGCTGGACAGGGGCCGTTCACAGGGCTGCCTATAATACGCAACCTCGTGGCGGTCGCGCATCCTGGAACTGCTATGAGCAGAATCGCCTTTGTAGCGGGCAATGCTAAGCGGGGTGCGGCTTCCGTCGTCGAGACACAGCTACGGACCCGCATGAAGCCAGCCCTGGACAGTCTCAGGAAGGCCTGGGACACGCATCGCCCGAAGTACATTGGCCCTAAGAAGAACACCCATAAGGATACGCTCAAGGACTACGGCGATCACCCTGAGCACTATGCCGATGTCCACCCTAGCATTGAGTCTGCCGTTGCCGAAATCAACAAAATCGACTACTTCCGCATAGGCCTGCTCAGGTCGGGGTACGGTGTTGACCTGGGCGCTTACGCGCCTAAGAACCCCAAGGGGTTCTACAGTCCTACCGTCGAGTCTAAGTTGTCGTTTGAGAAGGGTGTGGAGGCCCTCGAACGTGGTATGGTTGAGGGCCCCTATGTGGAGCCTGCGCCGGCTACCGCTCGTCGCCTAGCAACTGGCCGTACCAAGACTCGCGTGTATGAGGGCGCGTATGAACGCTCTGTGGCCGACCCGACCTTCCACGCCGAGACTGACATCGAGACACTATTTGAGGTCCACGACTCGACAATGGCGAGGCTGGCCGGCTGGAACACATTTAGGATGGGCACCGAGGGACTTACGCGCCTCCAGGTGGCCGAGCAACTCTACCCGAAGCTAGTGCTGTCCAAGCTGGAGGTCGGCAAGCTCCTGACGAGTCTGCGGGGACGGCTGACCACTGCTGTACACAAGGCCCGCGGTCTAGGTGTTGCCGAGAAGAAGCTCACGAGCCTACAGCGCCGTGCCCTCAAGAAGGTTGACCCCATCTACGAACAAATCGAGAAGCTCGGCGAGGAGTACGGCCCTGAACTGTCGTACCTTAGTGGTGAGGCTCGGGCACTCGACGACCAGATTGCTGCCCTGTCTAAGGCCGTCGAAGGTGTCGCGGTTAAGAAGGCCGGCATAGATGTGCCAGGCCTAAAGGCCGGCGTGAAGGCCGCCAAGGAGCGCCTGAACGAGCTCCGCCGCCGATACGAGAACGCGGGAACCGGTAGGTATCGCCTCAACGAGAACACCCGCCGCTATCATACTCCGTCCGAGTCGGAGGCCATCGATACCTTCCTGAGCCCTGACCTGGGCAAGGTTGGTACGGCCATCTCTGATATGATGGACACCGTTAGAGCTACCGCGTTCTTCATCGACGCGAGCCTTATCACTATCCAAGGTAGCCTGGCTATGTTCTTTGCGCCGCTTGTGACGCTACGGCATGCCGACCAGATTATGTCTCAGGTGCTCAAGGGCAATGCTCTGATGGAGATTGCCGCTCGTGAGCCTGAAATGGTCAATGCCTTCGCTCGTGCCCAAGGTCGTGCGTTCGGCTTCGCTGGCGCCGAGTTCTTCTTCCGTCCTATTAAGTTTGTCAACGAGCGCCTTGGTGGCGCCGTGGAGGTTGCCCGATACAACATGTGGAAGAACGACGTGGAGTTGCTCCGCAAGTGGAACCCTCGGATGACCTCCAATGTAGCCGAGGCTGAGGCCGCGAACGCCAACAGCAAAATGGTGCCTGCGCTCAATGTCTCCGAGCGTGGCATAAGTCCTGCCCGTGCCCGCGTTGAGCGCGCCCCGGTGGTGTCGCCGTCCTTCCTCCTGTCACCAGGGCTGCTAATGAAGGATGCAGCTAGTGGCCTGATGAAGTTGGGCATATCTAGGACGGCGAGCCCTATGGCTGCCTGGGGCAAGCTCGCTGGCCGTGAGCAGCTTGCCTTGTTCCGCATGTTCAACTTTGCCGGCACTACGTTGAGCCTCTCGGTTGCCACCGCGCTACTCAGTGCTAAGGAGCGAGGCTGGACGCCTGGTGAGGCTGTGCAGGCTGTCGTTGACCCGAACTCGCCCTTCTTCATGTCGCTAGTGTTGGGTAAGGTAGGTACCATCTCACTGGGAGGCCCCTACCGCTCCTTTATACGGGGTATCACGCCTCGCATGCAGGATGGCCAGATTATCCCGATTCCTGCGCTGCCCAATCTAGTGCGGCTGGCCAGAGGCAAGGCTAACCCTCCCTTCTCTGCTGCTATCGACCTGATAAGGAACAAGGACTACATCGGCCGCAAGATCATCACTGCGGATTACCCGCTCAATGTCCTCCAAACACTCTGGTACGTGGCCGAGACCTTTTCGCCACTATCGGCTGGTGCTGTCTCCGAGAGAGTCCGAACTGGCGAGTTCGACCTGGTGGGTACGAGCATTGAGGCTGCCTCTCAGTTGGCCGGTACTAGTTACCGTGAGGCAACCGTCTGGGACCGCCTCCTTATGAGACGAGATGAACTGGCGATGCAGGAGTACGGTCACGACTGGGACGACCTTGAGTACCCCGCGAGCCAGAGGGCTGCCCTTGAGAAGAAGTACCCTGAGGAGCTCGCTAGGCCTGATGCTCGGACTGAGCGCGGCAAAGCGCTTAAGGAGCACCGCGACATCGGCGTCCAGTACGTTGCGCTTCAGGAGAGGCTCGATGCTCAGTTCCCGCCTGGTGAGGATTGGAGGAAGGGCTATGGCGTCCTCAAGGACCAGCAGGCCGGCGCCTACACTGGATGGGAGGCCACTAATGCCGAAACTGTGGCCTGGCTAGAGACTCTGGCGCCCGAGGACCCCAATGAGCAGGCCCTTGCTGACTACCGCCAGGCCTTCGACGATGCCAAGACTGCCTGGGGTGACGTAGACATTGACAGGCTGTCCGCTATACTGGACCGGCTCGAGGCGACCTGGACGCCCAAGCAGAAGGAGTATGTCGACCGCGAGACGGGTATCAAGGATACACCTCAGGTACGGGAGTATAAGGCCGACCAGAGGGTGTTGAGGCCTTACTGGGAAATTATGGACGAGGCCTGGACCGACCTACGAGAGCAGTACCCGATATATGAGCCGTTTGCGACCCTTGACTACTTCATGCAGGCCCAGGCTCAGGAACTGCTGGCGATGGGAGTACCTCAGAACCAACTTGAGTCCTACCTGGGTCGTGTGCCGGCGGTTGCGGAAGTCCTAGGTCTGGTGTCTGATATGCGGTTCCAATACCGCCTTGCCCACCCTGAGGTCGATGCTCTCCTAGTCAAGTGGGGATATGCTACGACGCCGGCGGCTCAGCAGGACCGAGCTCGACCTAAGGGTCGGTTCGGTAGGAGCCGATTCTAATGGTTACCGAGCTGCCCTTCGTCCGTCGTGATGCCTTGCCTGAGAACAGCCATTACTACGATGACGGCTGCGACC
>SDBV01013980.1_pt1 | contig 10164 bp, 30 predicted proteins | sample 2277081 | NCBI WGS metagenome assembly SDBV01 (sample SAMN10402039, study PRJNA504765) | marine sediment metagenome | isolation source: marine sediment core GS10_PC15, 223 cmbsf | place: Arctic Ocean: Southern Knipovich Ridge | collected 2010 | reverse complement strand
TCCGTGAGGGCCTATTCCCATCTTTCCCTATCCTCTTGTTCTAGTACCACCTCAGAGAATGTCCTTACCTTTGCCTCCATGTCAAGCCTACTTTCCATTATCCTCTTGTACTCTTCCTTATGGCTAGTCCTAATATGCGCATTCAAGCTAGTAAACCCTTCCTCTATCCATGAGCAGAACTTACACTTAGCCGGTTTCTTTTGATGAACTTGCACTGGTGGTTGCATTACTTATTACCTCTTTCTTGATAAAATACTCCCTTAGTAGTCTTCTCACCAACTGTGACAACTGCCCCTGCTCCCTACAATGATTCTTTAGCATAGTATGGAGGGGTTTGTCTAGCACGATCTTGATGGTTGGGAGGTGGGTCATCTAGCTCTTATCCAAATCTTTTTTAAAGGCAACCCACAGTCCTAATCCTGGTAACTTGATAACCTTCTCGCCTTCGTGGGGCGTGATCTCCGCGCTTTTCCACTCCATCAAGTCTTTAAGACGGAACTTGGAATTTTTTATAATCCGCTTTAGTTCCATAACAATTTCTCGTTCTAGTGTTTGTACTGACATATCTATCTCCTATTATCTTTCTAGTTCCTTCCACTTCGCCTTTTGCCAATCTAATTCTAACCATAGATGACGAGGATCGAACACAATCTTTGGCCCACAAACAGCACAGCGAGTCCAAATTCCCATACCATTTACTATGTGGCTATCGGCATACTCCGCCCTATCCTTCCCCGCCAGTGCGTTGACGGCGATGGTGAGAAGGCGGGTCCTCGTAGCTTCGTGGCAATAAAGTTGATAATTGTCTTTTACCTCCCGCAAAAACTCCAAATCCTTTTCGTCGTTAGTCATTTGTATCTCGCTATTCGCCAGTTTCCTCAAATATTATATTCTTTAACCGTTCAATCTCTGTACGTAGCCCCCTAATCTGCTCTGGCCCATCTAGATACCTTATTGAACCTGGACCTGTTCGTTCACCTGATATGGACAATCCCTCTAGGGCTTCGTAGAACTTATCTAGGATGGAGGTTAGGTCTTGAACTTGTATACGCAGGGAGGTGAGATCGGCATATAGGTGTCTTGTGTTTTGCCGTCGATTAGGTTTATCCATCTCACTTCCCCCTTTCGATTGCGGTGGAAGCACTTGCCAAGATTTGTAGAACTTCTTTAGTTAAATCTGCCCATCCATCCTTACTTATATCAGTCTTATTACTAACAAACGGATTTGCCAATCCTTGGAACATAGGATTAATTTTCATTTGTCTTATGCCTCGTACTACCTCTGCATCAGCCTTCTTTTGCTCCGCACGTTCCTGGGTGGCATAGTCTGTCAAGGCTTTAGCCACAGCAGCGTATCTCTGCTCATTAGTAGCATACCAAATGTCGTTGATAACATGTTCGGCTATCTCCTCCGCGCTCTGCTTTGGTGGTTGGTTAGGCATGGTCATTGTGGAGGCTCCCGTGTTAAATGAAACCAATTACCCTGAGAATCTAACAATATGTTTCCTTCACAATACTTGCAAACCGATACGTGGGAACATCCATCAAAGGAAGAAGGAGGTTTAGGAAACCCCCAGTCTAACTTGTCATGCACGAATCGACGTAGACGGTCTAGCGCCTCTTTCAGTATCGCTTTAGCTGTAGTGTAGTTCATAGTGTATCCTTCTCTATCCCTTTCTATAATGCTTTACTTACATCTGGACAATAGAATACAGCACTCCGCCTAATAAAATAGCTATTAATGAAAAATATATAATCATAAGCACTACCGTTGTTTTCATGCTTCCTACCCAATGCAATTCCCATACCACCCTCGTCAGGTCATATAACCTAACCCCACTGTGTGTTTCTACTCCCAGCCCACCGTCTCACATTGCAACACTCGTCTCATTTTGAGAAAGGAGTCTCACCCTGGGTCATCCCAGTACGCTTCATACGCGCTTGGGATCAAATGCACCGAAGCATTTATCTTTACTATCTGGGCCATAATTATTAAATCAGACGCAGAGCATACTAGCAGAGTAAATGAGGCTATTAAAAGATAAATTTCTGTCAATAAAATCATTAGCTACTCTCCTTACTATAGGCTTGGTCGGGTTTGTGGCGGTCGAATCCACTCCTCCTAGGCCCCCCTAGGTGTGCCCCATTACACTATCACCCGTTATCCCCTCAGCACCTCCCACACCTCTCGCACATCCCATCCTCAAACCTATGATTCTCACAGTATCCTTCCTCACACCACTGACACACCCCTACCGATTCACTCCCACTCATACCATCATCTTCACAGTGAAAGCAAGGAGCAGGTCGGGGGCTAGCTATGGTAAATATGGCACTCTTCAATGGGCTGCTCCTTTAGATCGAATATAAGAAGTTCGCAGGTATCTACAAATACAGCAATCCACTTAAGCGGATCATGGAAAACTTCATAGCTGCCTCCATGAGTCAGACAAAACACCCTAGCCTCTTTAAATTCCTGTTTTTCCATCCTGGTCCTCCCTTATCTTATCCAGAATCCTCTTATGAAAATCTAGTCCTTCTCCTACTGCATGAGGATGTACTACTCCAACAAGAATAACGCTAGGATCTTCGGGATGAGGTATTTCTATTAACAAGTGGCCAGCAGAGGCCGGGGCTTTTGTATCAAATTTATTAAACTCTTTGGTCCCTTTCAACGTTAGTTCTATGTATTTCATTTACTTTCCTCCCCCCTTGCATGGGCAAGGGCTTTGTTTAAACGATCTAACAACTCTAGCCAGTTGCTTTGATAATTTTTCAATTCTTTATCCAAGTAAAATTGGATCATTAGCTTAGTTCCATCAACCGCATCACGTAGTTCCCCTACCGCCTCCGGGTTGATGCCCTTGCCATACGTACCATCCATAGCTTGCCAAATAGCCTGAGTGTCAGCTTCAGATAACCCTTCTACTTCACATACTGTCCCCGGTCTCATAGCAGGGAGGAATGCCTTGGTTTTGCCTTTATCGGAGAAAATCACCCAAGGCCATTGAGTCATGTTCTTTTTAATTTCCTTGTATTCCATCTTGGCTCCTCCCTACCTTCCTTGCCACCCACACCACTCCCAGCTTCACCCCAGCCTCATTTATAGTCCCGATAGCATGGAACTGACACAGTAGGGGCTTGTCTAGCTTCTCTAGGTCCACATTCTCCAACTGGTAGATCCCTTCATCCTCACACACCACCCCTTTGCCATCTGTGCAGTTCATAAATCCCCCCATGCCTCTCCTATAAGGAGTAAAGCAATAACCCGATGGTTTATCGCGTCCTGGTTGTTGGTGTTAGGATTACCTTCAAAGTCTAGAGGTTGAATATCGTGATCCTCTGGACTGATAGAACTCATATACACATCCCTTATGGGTGAAGCATTTGGATAACTCTCTCTTGCAGCCGTAGATACAGCAAGACAAGAGAATCTTTCTTTACCGTTGTCTATAAGTTTCGCCGCTTCCTTGAATATTCTATTCATCGTAACTCCTCCATTTATTATTAATCATCCATAGAAACCACAGCATACCCAACTAGGCGCTTGATTGCAACCCTGCGTGGCCCATTTCATGTAGTAAGGTCCCCAGAACCTCCACCGGATCACATATAACTGGTGATATGAAGATCTGGGCATTCTCCTTATCCACATCCTCCGCATGCCAGCACTCCCCTATGGGCTTATTCTTTGACAATGCTCTACGAGAGGGCCAGCCACATGAGACCTTCACAGACCCCACAATGAGGTCCGTATGCTCCTCCACTAGAGGCTTCAGTCTCCTAACCCCCTGCTCTAACCATTGTTCCCTTATGTCCATCATGTGACCTATTTTATGGAAATAGGATGACGTTCACTATAGGATTCCATCCAGTATCCAAGAATTGCCCTAGCCTCGACTCTTGAAACACCAAACTCATCTTGGATATACTCACCGGTCCCATACATATTTGTTACGCTGGTTTCACGTAAGCCATCCAAGAACTGTAAATGCTCGTCTTTTACGATACCTGGTTTCATTATTGCCATTTCTATTCCCCCTTGGCTATCTATCCATGCTATTCAAGAGAAGCAAACCCTGTGCCATTGTGTAAAGTGAGTAGTAACGGCCCTTTTATGCCTCAATCCCCAATCTCATCCTGATACTGTTGTCTCATTCTACGCCTCTAGTCTCACAACTATACCAAATAGCTCAGTTCATTGTCGTGGCTCTACCCATTTATCTGTTGGTGGAAAGTATGCCTTACGACAGATCCGGCAATAGTTATGATAAACCCAAGCGTAACAACGTGTCCAATGCCCCTTTGGACAATAATGCCAATGTGGTTTGTTCATAGAGCCTCCAATACTAGACCCAGTAGACCCAGTAGCAGCATCACCACTAGCACACCAGCTAGGACATATGCAACCACCGCATCCCTCATTGTGGAAACCTCTCCATGGCCTGTTTAAACGATAGCTTCACAAACTTGGCAATGACCACTGCCACCTTGCTAGATATCTCCTCGTAGGGGACTTCCTGCTCTCCCTGGTACTGCTTATACTGCCTCCGCCTTTCTATGTCTGCCATGGCATCCTTGTGTCTCTCATTTATCCACCGTAGGGAGCGCTTTGTTAGAAAGGTAGTCTGTAGCCTATAGAGACACCCTGGACACCTAATCGTCTCATCCCCACTGTGCCGTACCTTGGCTGTATATATTCTTGGATGCCGACCATCTCCTTTACTCTCTATTTCAGCCACTTCACCAAGATGAAGAAGGTGATCTTGGTTAGTCTCTCGCTTGGTTTTAAAGATACCTTGGCTAACCTGCCCACAACCACATTTCCAACTCAAATACACATCCGGCCCGAAAGCCTGAAGCTTTCTAAGATACATGTAATGTGGTTGTTGATCCTTTGGCTCCTTCTTCTTCCCTACCTTGTCTAGTTCGTCCCCGGTTAATAGCCTATATTCACTTTTCATAACAATATCCCTCCTAGTTTGCACACTTCGATAACGTATAACAACATCAATTTAACTATATCACACCTCTGTAGCACACTTCAAGGATTATCGGACTCCTCTATCCAGGTAAGTGTATTCTAAGGTACTATACAGTACAGCTCTACCTATATGATGGTATATATATATGATAATATAATAACTATGCCCTTTTCCCATTTATAAGAACACCTAAACCTCTAAACCTAAAGGCCTATTCCAGAAAAGGCACAATTCCCCATAGGGCGATAATAAGGTGATAACCTTGCTACTTGTGCCCTTTTCTCACTTATGAGAATCATTGCCTATTATTTAATCAGCGTGGCGTTGTGATTATCGAATGTCCACAATTCCAAAAACTCACCTAGTAACTCTTTATCATTTAGCAATTCCCTAATCTGAGAGTTCCCCAGCAACTTCACAAACCTATCTAATGGTATCTTCATATCGTATCTCCTTTTATCCTAACGCCTACAACACTATCAGCACATAGTATCCCACCAGCTCACAGCAAATGTATAGTCCTAGTAGGATCCAGTCTTTGAATTCGTTCCACATCCTTGCATCCCTTTCTATTCCCATTCTTCAACTCTGACATGCTTTGCCTCTTTTAAACGTGATCCGCTAACCACGTCTAGCTTTCCGTTCTTTTGTATAAAAAAGTAGGTAACGTCTGTCCCACCATGGTCATGAAAGCTTTCAAAAGCCCCTTCGCACTGAACACCTCTACCATCTTTATATGTCCAAATGTGTTTCATCATTTTGTTTCCCTCCATGCTTCTACCTCTATGCAACCAGTGTGCCAAGGGTGGGAGGAGAGCTAACCTCCTGTTATTGCTAGTATTAGGTTTACAGAGAGTGTCTAGGGTGACAACCCTTGGAGGTAGCAAGGTGACAAAAAATGGTACTCTCCATGGGTGTACAGGATAGTAGGATGTTCACCGGGGGTGGACAAGACTAGAGAATGTACATGCCCTCACCTTACCTTGCTCTCGCCGAGCCTGTAGCCTCACATTACCATCACCTTGCTCCTTGGTGTACGTGCTTGTACTGGCGTGTCTAGTCTTGCACCAGGGCCTCATCCCATACCCATGGGTATACCCTACCCTCCCCCTACCCATATACCCCTTCCCTGTAGTATTTATTCATCATCCCACCTATCTATATATTTTTCTACTCTTCTCCCACCTTCTCCCACCCACTGAACCTCTAGTACTAGTTCTAGTACGAGAGGGGGAAATATATATTTTTTATTTTTTGGGGGTGGTTATGGAGAGGGAGAGGTGCTATCATGAAGATGTGGCCTATCTTTCTCCTTCCTACTCTCTAAGGTAAAAACATAATGGACTCTCCAATAGAACTCCCCTCCAAGATTGCCATCCGTAACCAGGATGTGCTCTGGCGGTATTTGGAGGATCAACCGGTAGAGGAGATCGCCTTGTACTACAAGGTAGCGCCTCAGACCATCTACTCCATCCTTCGTATTCCCCGCATCCAGGAGCAGCTAGTAGAGTGGCAAAAGAAGATAGAGCTGGATATCAGTACCAGGATGGAGCTGCTGGCAACGGAGGCTATGGAAGAGCTACGAACACAGATGAGAGACTCAGAAAGTACCAAAGGTGCTAAGAGGGAATGTGCCAAGCTTATACTGGATAGAGCCAAGCCTTTCCAACGTAAGGAAGAGACCGGGGCACCTAGGGGGTTCTGGGAGGCGTTGGTGAGTCAGATAGGGAAGGCGAATGCGCCGTTGGAGGAGAAAACTGATGGCGAAGAAAAGGCGTAGAACTCCTCCGAAGTGTATAAAATGCGGAGAAGAGAGGTATGGGTATGGTTATCTCTGCTATGAATGTGCTAATGGCTGGCTAGAATTCGTCATTCACGAATAAAGGATGAAACTTTTCTAATGCTCCGTAAAGAATACTGGAAAAAGTGGAAGGCTCATTACGAGCTGCACGCGAAGGTGGTAAAGCTAAAGGCTAGCTATCTTGAAGCTGATGGTTGCTCTGGTGTGCCAGAGTTCTATCGCATGGCCTGTCTAGAGCATGATATAGCCTACCGGACCCACGTTGGGTATATAGATAATCAGATTATTAACAAGGAAGAAGCTGATTTGAGGTTCAAGTGGCATACACAGATGTTATCACCATTTGGTAGGTTTTCTCCAATGGCTCAATGGAGGTATTGGGGGGTGTACTTTTTAGCAGATAAGGCATGGGAGGGAGAGAAGGATGAAGGATAAAGTAAAGAATGAGTTGCTAGCTTTTGGGATAGCCCTAGTTGCAGCCCTTGTGCTTATGGGGTGTAGTGTGGTAACTGTCAATAAGAATATCTATAACCTGGCTAGTGAAGAGGCGTGGGTGGATACTAATTACGAGACAGCTTCGGAATTGGATATAGCAGCAAGGCTAAAAGCTGCATTATCCGCTACGGTTCCTTTACTACCATAGGAGGCTAGATGAAAAAGAAGAGAATCCCTATCCATGCGGTTGTCTGGGGTGATGCCTGTACTGCCATGAATCCAGATGCTAGGAACACGGAGCCTTATGATGTACTGGATGTGGGGATTATAGCTAAGTCGGATAAGAAGAAGATAGTGCTTATTAGGCAAGGGTTTGAGGATGGACATGTGAGGCATGCTATGACTATTCCCAAGGGGATGGTGAAGAGTATACAGAAAGTCGGGTATGCAAGGGTGCCAAACCACTTTGAAGAGTTCGAGTTTAACTTCTAACCCCTATGTTCTCTCAAAAAGAAGCTGAAGAGTCTGTAGATAGCGCCATTTACTGGGCTAAAGATCCCTACAACTGGATCGAGGATGGCGCTATCTACACTCTAGACCAGACAGACTATCAGAATCCTATAAAACAGTACCCCAAGGAGCCATGGATCAAGGAGTTGACAGCGTTGTGGCTAGACCACCCGTTGTTTGCCTGTCCCAAGTCTAGAAGGATGAAAATAACTTGGTGGGCGGTTATCAACCACCTATGGCTTGCTATGTTTCGCCAGGGGCAGGCTATATACTTCCAGAGTGACAAGGAAGAGAAGAGTGATGAGCTGGTTAGGAGGGCGGAGTTTATCTATGACCACTTGCCATTGCCAGATGCAGTAAAGCCAAAGAAAAAGGCAAAATACTGTAGGCTAGAGTTTCCTGAGTTGCATTCTTTTATACAGGGAGTACCACAAGGGGCCACGCAATTACGCCAATTTACCAGTTCGGCAATCATGCTAGATGAGTTTGCGTTCTGGATGACTGCGAAGGAGAGTTTCTACGCTACGAAGCCTACCATAGATGGAGGTGGTAGGATTACTATAGTGAGTTCTGCCCAGGATGGGTTTTATAGGGATTTGTGCATGGATTCTATTTTCTAACTGGAGGAATAATGATAAAATTCTTGCCTACTATGCTTCTAGTTTTTGCCTTGCTCTTGTCTGGAGTAAAAAGTGAGGCTGTAATGCTAGGTACGCCTAATAACCCCATCTATGACAAAGTATTATCCCTTCGAGAGGATTTTCCCAACGCTATCCTGACCTCATGGTGTCGTAGCCGGGAGTATAATCGCAGGGTAGGGGGAGTGGAAGGTTCTAGACATATATCCTGTATGGCAGTAGATATGGTAGTACCACAGGAGAAGACAAAAAGGTTTGTAGAGAGGGCTACGTCTTTAGGCTTCAAGGTGCTGGTAGAAGCAGATCATATCCACCTGGAGCATAGGTAGGAACAATGACACCGAAGATAGTACAAGTAGGGGATCTAGTGTATGTGAAGTTTGCAGATCCTACTACGCAGGATGATGGGTGGTTGGATGCTAAAAACGTAGAGGATTTTAAGCCCTTTACACCGGAGATAGTGGGATACGTAGCAGGAATAAAAAATAATACGCTAAAAATTGCTTTTGGTAAAATAGCATTGTCTAAAGAATATGCCACGTTGTTTCTTATCCCCTTTGGATGTATCCTAGAACTTAGGAGATTGTCTGAGCTTGGAGAGGCTAGAAGGCTCCCCTCATGAAGATAACTCTAGGTGTGGATGGGAAGTTGCCAGAGGTTCCAGAGGAGTTGCCTGCTGAGGTGAAGGTGACTGAGGTTTGCAAGGGCCTAAAGACCTGGGAGAACCCGGTTAATAAGTTTTTTGTAGCCAGACTCCACTACAGCGCAGACCCATCCAAGCGGACGCCTGAGTGGAAGGAAAAGACCAGGGCGGGTATGAGTTGGGTAGCCTGGTTAAGGGAATATGAGATTGTGTGGAGTAGTTTTGAGGGAGTCCCCGTGTACTTAGATGACTGGAGTAGGGACTTTCACCTTTCCAAATCCCCCCTAGTGTGGAGTTATAGTTATCCGGTGGTTAGAGGGTGGGATTTTGGTCTCTCCGCAGATGGAATGGCAGTAGTGTTTGCACAGTTGTTTCCACAGAGTAGATTGATGGTCTTCAAGGAGTTGACTGCTAGTAATATGAGCTTAGAGAGGTTTGTAGAGGAAGTTGCAAGGTACTCCCTGGAGTGGTTTCCTGGTTGTGGGAGGTTCTTTGATATTATAGACCCTAGTGGATTTAACCGGAGTCAGTTAGATAAACGGGCCTGTGCAGATATACTAAGAGAAATGCCTCTGCGGGCTAACCCAATGCCTGGAGCTAAGGGGATACTAGAACGGAGGAGAAGTGTGGTAGGGTTTCTAAAGAGGAATGTGAAGGGACTCCCGGCTTTAGTGCTAGACCCTGATGCCAAGATGTTGCTAGATGGGTTTAATGGAGGTTATCATTTTGCCTTCAAGAAGGATGGAAGTCTTAAGGAGGAGGCAAACAAGAATGAATATTCACATCCACATGATGGACTTCAAATGATAACCTCAAGGGTAACTTCCCTGGACCTCAACTCTCGTATTCCCGTTACTATAGGCGGGCCTACATACAAGTTCGGTGAGGCCGGGGTGAGGGCATAATGGATACTTCTCTAGAACTCCCTATTGGTTCGGACTCTTCAGACGGTGAAGATGTTACTCCTCCCAAGGGTAAGGAATCCATCTCTGATGATAAGGTAGCAGACTTTTACCAAGAGATGTTTCGGGTGGCTGATGATATCCGTAACCCTAGAAAGATAGTATGGGATCAGTGCTGGGACTTGTACAACGGGGTTTATGATTGGAGTGGTAAGGCAGACTGGCAATCCAAATCTAACATAGCCAAGGT
>SDBV01013979.1_pt1 | contig 10165 bp, 9 predicted proteins | sample 2277081 | NCBI WGS metagenome assembly SDBV01 (sample SAMN10402039, study PRJNA504765) | marine sediment metagenome | isolation source: marine sediment core GS10_PC15, 223 cmbsf | place: Arctic Ocean: Southern Knipovich Ridge | collected 2010 | reverse complement strand
CTTTCAGGATTTTTTTCTTTAATTAAAATTCTACCATCATTGAAAATAGTCATATCTTCAAAAATAAAGCAGAAATCTGTTTCTTTTATTTTATTAATTTTTTTTATTTTATTTTTTACCTCATTGAAATTTATATTTTTTAAATAAATCTGATAATTATTATTGCCGCAGTATTTTACAATATCTTTTTCTTTTTTTCCTTGCAGATATTCATAATTTTTATTGCATGCTGGACAATTTTCATTTTTCTTTACTTTTATTTTTGTAAGTTTGTTGTTCCAGATGTCAAATCTTATTAATTCTGGATTTAGATTTTCATTTAAGATTAATTTTAAAGTTTGTGTTACTGCAATACTGGCTATTGTTGAGGATATTGTGTTTACAATTCCTGCTGTGTCGCAAGTTTCTATTGATTCTGCTTCATCAAGAATACATCTAAAGCATGCTTTTTCTGGCAGAATTGGCATGACATTTCCATAATCTTTTACAGCAGCAGAGTAAATCCATTTTATTTTGTTTTTTTTGCAATAATCGTTTATTAGGTATCTTGTGTAAAGATTATCAGTACAATCCAAAATAATATCTGCAACTAACAACTTATCAATGTTTCTATGGTTTAGGTCATTAACAAAAAAGTCTATTTTGACATCAGAATTGATTTTTTCAAGCTTTTTTGCCGCTGTTTCTGCCTTAAATTTATTAATATCTTCTTCATTGTACAGAGTTTGCCTTTGCAAGTTGCTTTCTTCAATAAAATCTCTGTCAATTAGAATCAATTTTCCAATGCCGGCTCTTGTTAATTGTTCGGAAGCTACTGTGCCTAAAGCTCCTAGGCCTACTATTGCGATAGATGTATTTTTGATCTTTTTTTGGCCTTCTTTGCCTATTTTATTGAAAATTATCTGCCTTGAATATTTATTCATGAAATACCATCCCCAACCTAAGGGTAATACAGGTTTATTTAAATGTTTTTGATTGTTTTTTGGCATCTTAACTGGATGTTTTTTCTCTTTCGATTTTGAATTATCTCTGTTTATTAAAGTTTTCAAAAATGAAAAATATCTTTCATTATCAAATTATATCCTCTTCTTTCGAAAAATATTTTTCAAAAATGAAAATATTTAAATATGATGAAGTCTTAAAAGCCAATAATGAGCATTTTTAGGCAATTAATTGACCCAAAAGTAATCAAAATTCTAGATTTATTTCTAAAAAACAAGGATAAACTCTTCCATCTGAATAAAATTTCTGAAGAAGCTAAGGTTTCAATTGCTTCTACTTTTAGGATTATTTCCAAATTAGTTTCTCTTAATCTCTTAGACGTTGTTGTGATTGGCAAGATGAAGATCTACAAGATTGCCGATAATGAGAAAGTTAGGGAAATTGAATCTGTATTAATAAAAAATGAAAGGAAAGAATAAAATAATAATAAGTATAGTAATATTATTGTTTTTAATACAGATAGTTACAGCTATTCCTAACTCTATTAACATACAAGGTAAGCTTACAAATCCTTCTGACAATATTCAGACAGGCACTTTTAACTTTACCTTTAGGATCTATGATGCATATACTGGTGGAAATAAATTATTTGAAAAAGTTAATTTAACCTCTGCAACAGATTCCAGAGGAGTTTATGATATTATTGTTAAGAATATTAACATTAGCTTTGATAAACAATTGTATTTAGGTATAGAAGTTAATGCTGATGGTGAAATGGAACCTAGAATTAATCTAACTTCTACTCCTTATAGCTTTAGAGCTAATACTTCTGATGAGTTAGATGTAAATAGAAGCTATACTGTTTTAGGTTTGAATGTAACTGAGAATTTAACTTTAGGTGATAAGATAACATTCAGATTAAGAGAAACTATAGATAATTTAGTTGATGGATTCTTAACAATAACCGGAGGCTTAAATGTAACTGAAAGCTTAATTGTTTTAGGAGGAGTTAATGTTAGTGGTGATTTAAGTATTTCTCAGGAAATTAATTTAAGCGCTATTGGAGATTTAGATATAAGTGGAGGCATAGAAGCTGGTGGAGGCTTGAATCTCTCTGGAGATTTAAGTGTAAATCAACAATTGAATATAACCGCTTCTTCTGGAGATTTAGTTGCTGCTGGAACTATTGGAATTTCTGGAACTGATGATTCTTATATTTTAGGCAACGTAGGGATTGGGACTACAACACCTACAGAAACACTGACAGTTATTGGCAATGTAAATATTTCTGGATATTTAAATATATCCGGAGATTTAATAGTGAATAATAAATTAAATATAACCGCTTCATCTGGAGATTTAGTTACTGCTGGAATTATAAGTGCTGGTACTTTGAATGCAATTTCCACTCTTAATGTTGGCGGTGGCTTTGATTCTGGTGGTCTAACTATAGGCTCTGATGGAACTATAACAACACAGGGAGATATATTGTTTTCTGGTAATATAACTATACTTAATGTTACTCATTTGAGTGTTAATGGTAGCGTTATTCCTGCTGAAGATAATACCTTTGATATAGGAAATGAAAGCTTGAGATGGAGAAGCATATATGCTGCCGGTATGAATCTTACTAATAATAATTTAGAGTTATTAGGAGATTTAACTGTTGATACTACTACTTTATTTGTTGATTCTAATAATAATAGGGTTGGAATTGGAAAAACAAATCCAGCAACAGAATTAGATGTTGCTGGAGGAATTAATGCCTCTACCTTGAATATTTCCGGGAATGCTTATTTGGCAACACAGATTGGTAATGTAGGGATTGGTACAACATCACCAAACTTCAAACTAGATGTTGCTGGTCCAATAAATGCTTCTGGATTAAACATAACAGGAAGTGCTTTGATTAAAGGAGATTTAAATGTAACTGGAACCTCTTATTTAGGAAGCATGACCCTTAAAGGTGGGAATATAACAGCTTTACTAGGAACCTTTACTACTTTAAATGTAACTGGAGTTTCTTATCTTGGAGATATAACTATCAATGCTGATAATATAACAACCAATAATATTGTTTCTAGAGATGGTAATATCACATTCTTTAATGATTCTGGAGATGAGTTAATGAGGATAACAAGTTTAGGCAGAGTCGGGATTGGGACAACTACACCGGCACATAAACTTCATGTAATAGGCAATGTAAACATAACAGGCTCTTTTAACGCAACGAGAATAGAAGCTAATGAGATTTTAGTTAATGGTGCTGTAGTAAACAGAAGCATTAGTTTAAACACTTATAATTTTAGTGTAAGTCTGGATGATTATAATTTCAGCATTAGTTTAACAAACTATCTCTTAAAAATAGGAGATATAAACTCAACCTCTTGGAACAGAACAGGAACAAAGGTATTCCTTGCAAACATTGGAGATAATGTAGGGATTGGGACGACTTCGCCAGGAATGAAATTAGTTGTTGCTGGAAATGTAAATATAAGCCAGAATTTAACTGTGAATAATTCAGTTTTGTTTGTTGATGGAACATCAGGCAGAGTCGGTATTGGAACAACGAGTCCTGGAAGTTTGTTAAGTGTGTATGATTCTTCCCCAAGTGTAAATGAAGTTTTGTTTGATGTTACAACAAATGAAGGTGCAAAATTTGTAGTTGATGAAGATGGGGATATCACTTATGATGGGCAGATAAAAAACACTAACACAGGGGACCCTACAAATGTATTAAGTCTCAGAAGTACTGCCTGGAATGGTGTTGCATTGGCAGGTTTCGTTATTGATGATGGTGGTCCACTCGGTTATGCTATATACGCAGAAGCAAAGAATAGCGGAAGTTATTCAGGATATTTCAAAGGACCTGGAAATTTTAATGTTGTGGATTCATCTGGTGATAGCTTATTCTTTGTTAATGGTACTTCAGGCAACGTCGGGATTGGGACGACGAATCCAGATCATTACCTTCATATAGAAGCAAGCACTGTTGGACAATTAATTGCCCTAAATCTTGAAAAACCAGTTGCTAATGCAAATGTGGATGGTCCAATACTCGCTTTTTCTAATAACGAAGAAGGTTCTTCACCGGTAGAATCTGGAGACAATATAGGTATGATTGGTTTTAGGGCTTCATACGCAAGTAATTTATATTCAGGATATGGTGCTGCTATTAAAGCAGCGGCTTCAGGCACTCAATCTGTAAGCGCTTCTGGAGGGCAATTGGAGTTTTATACTACAGATGATGGAACAAATACTACTGATCAAAGGATGACTATTAGTGATGCTGGAAACCTTTTAATTGGAACTGGAGCTCCTGGTGTAGCAACAGGACCAGGGGATTTATTTGTTACAGATGCCTTAGAAGTAGATGGTGTTAGTAATTTTGCGGGAGAAATAAGTGTAGATGACATCATAGCCCCCACAGGAACTCTAGACTTTTCAAATGATTTGGTAAATAATATAGCAGGTCTTAGAATTGGGGATGCAACCGCTCCAACAGATAACGATTTATATGTTGTGGCAGATATTACCGCTGCAAATGATATTTTATCTATTGGAGATATTTTTGTAGGAACTCTTACGGAAGCGATAGCAGATAATGGTTTTAATCTAGATGGAAATGATTTATATGTGGATGGTGAATTAGGAGTTAATAGTGTTGCGTTTTTCGATACAACTGTAACGATAGATGGAACATTAGATTTAGATGGAAATACAATAACAAGTGCATCTAGTTTAACAATTACTCCTGCTGGAGGATCTCTAATAATCAAATTAGGGTGATAAAAAATGAAGAAAAAAGAAAATAAAAAGGAAATCAAGCCTGAATTAAGTAAAGACAACACAATAAAAATATTGATAGGGATTATAGTGATATTGATAATTTTGGTTGTGGTTGTAATATACAATTATAACACAGGTGTTGCAAGTTCAGGTGGAGATATCCTAGTCCAGCTTGGGTAAAAATAAAAAAGGAATAATTAAAAATATCATAACTCTATTATCTATTTTAGTTAATGGGTCAGTAATAACGCATCCTTGGTAGAAAGATTAAAAACAAAAGTATTTTAAATGGAAAAATATTTAATGAATAAAAATGACTAATATAAGTCAAAAATGGCTAAATGAAATAAAGATACTTGTACCATTTACTGAAAAGTATAATAGTTTTATTTATGGGAGCAGACTGGCAAAAATTAATAGCTTGCCGCAAAAAACAATATCCAGAAAACTAAACCAATATTGTGAGATTGGGTTTCTAAAATTCAAGAGAGATGGCAGAAATAAACTCTACTATTTTGACTTAAACGATGCATCAAGTAGAATTTTAATCCAAATAATAGAATTCTATAAAGGAGTAGTATTCCTTTATAAATATCCTAAAATTGGGCTTCTGATTAATGACTTACTTAAAATAAATTCAGTGGTTTTATTTGGCTCTTATGCCAAAGGATATGCTACAAAAGAATCTGATATTGACTTGTTAATAATCGGAAAGCGCAGCAAGAAAGTTAAAGATGTTATTAAGAGGTATCCATTTAAAATAAATATTCATTATTCTACTTTTGAAAATTTTGAAAAATTATTATTGAAAAACAATACTTTAGCAAAAGAAATAGCAAAAAACCATATTATTTTTACATATTGTGAAGAATTCATTAAAATATTGATGAGGTATTATCGATGAATAAAATTAAGTGGTGTTTGAGACAAAAAAGTGGCATAAAGATAATAGAGCCAAACGACAACTTATGCAAACAGTATATCAAAAGCTCTGAAGAGAACCTCAATATAATGAATAAAATATCAGGCAAGTGGAAGTCGATTACTGCTTACTATGCTTGCTACGAATGTGTATATGCCTTACTACAGAAGATAGGGATAAAATGCGAAATTCATGATTGTACTTTAGAGCTTCTTAATTTGATAGGAGATTTGGATAACGAACTTAAGGATTTTATTACAAACTTAAAGGCAGAACGCATTGATGTGCAGTATTACTTAAAAACCCCTAAACGAATAGATGAAAGAAAAGTTAAGGAATTTGTTATGGCCTGTAAGTCTAAAATTTCTTCAATTACTGAAGATGAAATTAATCAGATAAGATCAAAAATAAAGATAGAATTTGAAAATGTTTGACACTAATAGTCAAAATTTTGTTTTACAGGTAATTATGCATGATTTTAGTGCTAAATAGTAATACAACCGGCTGACAAAAATGAAGAAAAAAGAAAATAAACTTGAAATAAGTAAAGGTAGAATAATAGTGTTTTTGGTTGTAGTTGTTTTAACCACTATACTAAGTACATTGATATTTGGCAGTAATGGTGTAGAAAGTTCAGGTGGAAATATTATAGTCCAGCTTGGGGAATAGTAAACTAAGATGAAAGTAAAAAAGAGGGTAGTTAAAATTATTGTAAATCTATTGTTTTTTTTAGTTGCATCTATCTTAGGAATAAAAATAGTTATTGCTGCTTGTGCTGCAACAACAGACCTCTATACAATGAAGATATATGATCCTGACATTGTTGAAGTCCAATCATGCCCTCAACAAACTATTGACCCTGTTGAACCAAGCGGGGATGATCCTTGTGATATTCAAGATGTAGATTCATGCTCTGATTATGTCTCCTGCCAGAAAGCAGGAACTTATACTGCAGAAATTATTTGTGATAGCTGTACAGCTGCAGTCTCGCATACAGCTGTTGGAAGCCAGACTATATTAACATGCTCAAGCCCATCAACTAACAGATTTATTATCAAAAATTCATCAAGTGATAATATAGCGTCATTTGATGAAAATGGGTATTTATTCTTAAATGGAAGAAAAGCCGAGCTTTTGTATCATCTTGATGAAGCAAATGGAGATGTTTATGATTCTTCTGGTGGTGGAAGGGATGTAACTCCAACTGGTAGTCCAACTTATGGGGTATCAGGTAAGATCGACACAGCAATGACTTTTGCTGCTTCTGGTGATATGCTATTAGTATCTCCTGTAGTAAATATAAGCAACATGTGGACAGTCTCTACATGGTTTAACTACCCTTTGGAAGAGAGCACGCATTGGAGAACCTTGACTAGGGGACTTGATGGAGACCATCAAATCATTGTAGGAATAAATAATTATACTTTAGGGACATTTGATAATACTGGTGCAGCTGGTTTTCTCTCTTCTGGTTATGACGTTGATGTGTTATCAAACGGCTGGCATCACCTTGCAGCTGTACAGGATGGCACAGATATAATTTATTATATTGATGGCTCAGAAGTCGGAAGAGTTACAAATTATCAGTCTATAACTGATATATATGCAATTGGAAATTACCAAGGAGGAGCCCAAGAATGGGGAACTATAGATGAGTTTGCTATTTATAACACAGCCCTTTCAGCAGCTGATATAAATAATCTTTACTCAACAACCAGTTACTCTACACTACAAAGGTTTACTATAACAGACTCCTCATCCAACACAGTAGCTAGTATAGATTCTTTTGGCAATCTTTACTTAAATGGAATTGTTAGCGGAGGCCAAGGAAGCGTAAGCCCCCCTGCTAATAGTTTTGTGATACAAAATTCCGTAGGCACTTCTGTGGCTTACATTGACAGTTCAGGAAATCTGGGAATGTTGGGGTGGGTTTATGATGAATGGCTTGAAGGTATTTAAAGAATTCTACTAAACCAAAATATTTATAATTTATTCAACAATTCTAGCAGTTATGCAGAAGAGAGTAGATATTAAAACAGGCTTTACTTGTAATAACGATTGTAAATTCTGTGTGCAGGCGCATAAAAAGAAATTCGGGAACAGAACAACAAAAGAGATAAAAAAAGATTTGAAAGAGACAAGAAAAAATTGTTCAGAGGTAGTTTTTACTGGTGGCGAGGTTACTATAAGGAGAGATATTATTGATTTAGTTGGATATGCAAAAGGATTAGGTTTTGAAAGAATTCAGGTACAAAGCAATGCAAGAATGCTTTCTTATAAAGATTTATGTGTAAAGTTAATAAAAGCAGGAGTGAATGAATTTTCACCTGCATTACATGGCCATATACCAGAGCTGCATGATTATTTAACATCAGCAAAAGGAAGTTTTAGTCAGACAGTAAAGGCAATAAAAACCCTGAAAGAGCTTGAACAATATGTAATGACAAACACTGTTGTTACAAAACCAAATTACAGATATTTGCCTGAATTAGCCAGGCTTTTAGTCAGTTTAAAAGTAGACCAATATCAATTTGCATTTCCTCATGCAGTTGGCAACGCATTAAAGAATTTTGACCAGATGGTTCCATGGGTGAGTTTAGCTGCTCCTTATATCCACAAAGGCCTGCAGATAGGCATTGACGCTGGGGTTAAGGTAATGGCAGAAGCAATGCCTTATTGTGTAATGGAAGGTTATGAAAAATATATTTCAGAGCTTTACATTCCAGAAGGTGAAATAAGAGATATTGATATGGTTACTTCAGATTGGGGGAAAGTAAGAAAAGAAGAGGGAAAGATGAAATTTCCTCAGTGCAAAGAATGTAAATTTGATAATGTATGTGAAGGTCCATGGAAAGAATATCCGGAAAGAAGGGGAAACGAAGAGTTTCAACCAGTAGGATAGTTTATTTTGCAGCAACCATCTCTTTGGTAATTCTAATAGCTTTGATTTTAAGAAATCCTGAAAACAAAAATGGAGTTACAATAAATAAACTTGATTTTATAGATTTAAGAGATGATGAGCATTATTTGAAATTTGATATAGATAATCCTACAGATGAACCAAAAACGTGCTTATTAAATATAAGAATAGGAACTAAAAAATATAGAGGATATGTAAACATTAGCGCAAAATCAAAGAAATTATATAAAACTCACGTGGATATGCCCATTGGGACGACAGAAATTAAACTAGATTATAATTGTGTCAACCAGTCTAACACACTAAACTAATTTTAATAAATGACTCCATATTATATATTTTGATAAATTATTAACTAGATAAGATGAAAACAAAAATATTATTACTTAATCCTCCCTCTTCTTTAATAGATGAATATAAGAAATTTGCAGAATTAGGAAATATACTCCCCCCATTAGGATTAGCTTACTTAGCTGCAACACTTGAGAAATCTGGCAAAGAGGTTAAGATTATAGATTCTCCTTCTTTAAATTTATCTATAAATGAGGTAATCATTATAGCTAAAAAATTTAAACCAGATATGATAGGGGTAACTTCAACAATAACTAATTTTCCAAAAGCCATTAATGCTTGTACAAAAATTAAGAGAGAATTAGATGTTCCTATATTAATTGGTGGACCACATATTACAGCAGTTCCAGAATCCATTGTAAAATATGATTGTTTTGATTATGGATTTATTGGTGAAGGGGAAGTTACTATTGTCGAACTTGTAGAAAAATTAGGAAATAAAGAGAATGTAAATAATGTAAAAGGGATTGTCTATAATGACAATGGAGAAGTTTATAGGACAAAATCAAGACCATTTATAAAGGATCTAGATTCATTACCCTTTCCTGCTATGCACCTTCTACCACCCCTAGAGAAGTACAGGCCCACGAGGGGAACGTATAAAAAATTACCTGTAGGGACAATTATAACAAGTAGGGGGTGCCCTTATAGGTGTATTTTCTGTGATAGATCTGTTTTTGGGAATGTATTTAGACATAGATCAGCAAAAAACGTTGTAGATGAAATTGAATTATTAATCAATGAATCAGGAGCAAGAGAAATAAGAATCTGGGACGATGTTTTTAATCTGATTCCAGAGAGGGCAATAGAGATTTGTGATGAGATCATAAAAAGAAATATTAAAATTCCATGGACATGCATAGCAAGGATCAATAATATGAATGAATTAGTTTTAAAAAAGATGAAAGAAGCTGGTTGTTGGCAGATATCTTATGGAATAGAATCTGGCAACCAAGAGATATTAAACAACATAAAAAAGGATTTAACAATAGATTTGATTAAAAAAACTGTAAAAACTACTAAAAAGGTAGGGATTGGATCAAGGGGCTTTTTTATGTTAGGCCTGCCTGGCGAAACCGAAAAAACAATGAAAGAAACAATTGATTTTGCAAAAAATCTAAATCTAGATATTGTAAATTTTTATGTAACACTGCCTTATCCTGGATCAGAGCTTTATAATAATGTTAGGAAAACTGATGAACTTAGGAAGGTTGGTTATGAGAATTATATTACTAATTATA
>SDBV01013978.1_pt1 | contig 10165 bp, 2 predicted proteins | sample 2277081 | NCBI WGS metagenome assembly SDBV01 (sample SAMN10402039, study PRJNA504765) | marine sediment metagenome | isolation source: marine sediment core GS10_PC15, 223 cmbsf | place: Arctic Ocean: Southern Knipovich Ridge | collected 2010 | reverse complement strand
ACAACGATACGTATATCTTGCGGCCGGCAAAGACGAAGAAATAAAACTTACCAGCAAAAAGCAGATCGCTATCGTAAGCGCCTTAAAAGGATCCGAAGCGTTCGATGCGGACAGCGCGATCAATAAAGACGATCTGCTATTCGAAGCCGATTGCAAAGCGTCAGTATTAAAAACCCTGGCTCGTAACGGCGTTATAAAGATCGCCCTGCGAGAGATACTGCCCAGCTTGCCTGCGGTGGGTAATACAGCTATCGCAAAAGATACGGAAAAAGAGATAACGCTTAACGACGATCAGCAAAGCGCACTTGAAAAGATAAATAATAAAGTAAACGCAAACGAGTTTAGCGTATCGGTGCTGCACGGGGTAACCGACAGCGGGAAAACAGAAGTCTACATCCGCGCAATACAGAACGTTGTCGACACCGGCAAATCGGCTATCGTGCTATTACCTGAGATCGCCCTTACCACACAAACTATCGGTCGCTTCAGCCGGCGGTTTGACAAGATAGCGATCCTTCACTCTCAGTTGACCGCCACCCAACGCAACAGCCAATGGCAAAAAATAAAAGCAGGTAACGCGGACGTAGTGATCGGGGCGCGCTCGGCGATCTTCGCACCGGCACACAACCTTGGGCTTATCGTTGTCGACGAGGAACACGATCCGGGCTACAAACAGGACACGGCCCCTAGATACAACGGTCGCGATGTTGCGATAAAACGTGCGCACCTTTGCGATGCGCATTGTGTGCTTGGTTCTGCGACGCCGTCGCTGGAGACGCTGATAAACTGCAAAACGAAATCGCACTACGAGCGGTTAGCCCTGCCCAAACGTGTGATGGACCTTCCTATGCCGGAGATGCGGCTGGTGGATGTGTCCGAACAATACAGCAAAGGGGGAATAACGCTTATAAGCCCGACGCTGGAAACAGAGATACGAAAAACGCTCGAAAGAAAAGAGCAGGCGATACTTCTGCTGAACCGCCGGGGGTACAGCAGCTTTATCTTTTGTCCGAGCTGTCATCACTCGGTTCACTGCAAGAACTGCGATGTAACGCTGACGTTCCACAAAAAACCGGGAATAGACGCCTCTGGCAATACGGTTGGCGGCGAACACTTCGGCGGCGGGTACGCGGTGTGTCACTATTGCATGTCGAAAACACTTGTGCCGAAACAATGCCCGCTGTGTCAGCGGAAGATGACGATGATCGGCTTAGGCTCGCAAAAGCTGGAAGAAGAGGTCAAGAAAAAATTTCCCGAAGCTCGCATATCGCGGGTTGACAGCGACTCGATGCAGGGGAAAGACGCGCAAAAGTATTATAAAGTTCTTAACGATTTCGGCGCGGGCAAAACGGACATACTTGCAGGGACGCAGATGCTGGCAAAGGGATTGCATTTCCCAAACGTAACGCTGGTGGGGATCATCAGCGCCGATACATCGCTGACTCTGCCGGACTTCCGCGCGAACGAACGGACGTTCCAACTGCTTAGCCAGGTTGCAGGCAGAGCGGGACGAAGCGAAAAACAAGGGACAGTGATCGTCCAAACGATGCTGCCGGACAGCCCTGCCATAAAGTATGCGTTAAAGTACGACTTCAAAGGCTTCGTCACCGAGGAGATGGGGCATCGCAAGAAGTGTAACCTGCCGCCGGTGTGGAAGATGGCATTGGTGGGCTTGCGCGATCCGAAGTTCGATAAGCTTAGCGTTGCGTGCGATGCATACAAGCAACGGCTCGATGCGGTGATCGCACAATACGATCTGCCGATCAAGGTTCGGGGTCCGATGCCGGCTACGATAAGCCGCCTGCATCAGTACCACCGGATGCAGATCGTGTTGCAGGCGCCGACGGCGGCTCCGTTGCAGAGGCTTTTTGCGATATTACGCACGATGCCCGCGATCCGCCCGAATGTGACGATAAGCGTTGACATCGACCCGATAAATCTGATGTAGCTCAAATTTAAAAACCCCGCCCAAAAAGGACGGGGTTTCATATCGGGGAGACAAGATTCGAACTTGCGACCTCTGCGTCCCGAACGCAGCGCTCTGTCCAAACTGAGCTACTCCCCGCTCATTTCAAGGCGAATAATGTACCTTAAACTATTTCCAAAATCAAGTTTCATTTAAAATATAGGACTACCGCCTACTATTGGTTGCCATAAACGCCTGCTAAATGTTTCTTCTCTTGCGAGCCTTTTGTGCTTTTTAGGTATAGCTCACGTTTGGCCGCAGACGACCTGTCTGGATGAGATTCTTTGTAAAGTAATTTCCAAGGTTCGTTTTGCCGAGAATATTTTCCCCCTCGACTGGTGTTGTGTTCCTCAAATCTGCGGTCAATATTGTCGGTGTGTCCGATATATAGTCTGCCAGTCTTGAGACTTTGAAGGATATAAACGTAGTACACCAAATTACCCCTTCACTTACAAGATTCGAACTTGCGACCTTCCCTAAGGGACGCTCTGTCCAAACTGAGCTACTCCCCGCTTCAATTTGAAACAGTTAATATACATTATTGGCCCGTTAAATGCAAGCGGCAAGGGAAACACGCGAAATGGATACCTCTAATTTTTCATGGAAACCCGTTGGCATTGTCGAAATTAAGTGTAGAGTTTAAATAACGTTATGGCAATGTGTTTTTTGTTTAGGAGAAAAGAAATGTCAGATTCTCAAATCTTTCAGGTTTTCGGAATTCTGTATGTCACTGTCGGCATCGGTCTGTTTCTCAATCGAGAATTCTACAAAAAGCTGTTTCTGGATTTTGTAGAAAGCCCGGCGATGATGTATATCAGCGGGATAATGGCGCTGCTGATCGGTTACCTTCTTGTAACGTTCCACAACGTTTGGGTTATGGATTGGACGGTGATAATCACGGTTTGCGGGTGGATATCGCTGATAAAGGGGATGCTGATCCTTGTTCGGCCGGGGTGTATGGTCGATCTGATCAAGGCAATAATCAATAAAGAAGGTATTATCAAGATCGAAGCTGTGCTTATTACTGTCTTCGGACTGCTGTTTTTGTTCCTTGGTTATTGCCCCAAAAGCCCGTTGGCTAATATTCTATAGCTAAATAACCCAGCTTAACATTTTGACGATTTCAGGCTGTCTTTGGTGCGTAAACGCGTCACGGACAGCTTTTTTTTATGCGCATTTCCGAACAAAGTCCAGCCGTTACGTAAAGATAGGCAAAATCGGAAGAATGCACAGTTTTTTTCTTGTTAAGATAGGCATTCTGTGATATTGTCAGGAGCAGTTTTCGGCGGAGGTTTGCTGCGCATAATTTCACGAACCTACATAACCGTATCGCGATATGGAAAGAACGTAAACTAACACAAGAGATTTATCGACATGAGCATTTACGACAATAACGGCAGGGACACATCCGGACAGGAAAGCAATTCGTCTGACGATAAATTCGTACCTGTCTGCAATATCTGCGGCGAAAAGCATTGGCCCTTTAGCCCGATGACTCCCTGCGTTAATAAAGACAAAATAGCTGCGATGGAAAAGACGCAGGCTAAGGAGCGTAAGAAATCGCTTGCCAAGGCCAAATCCGAAGCCAAAGCCGAAGCACGTGCCGAAGCCAGGGAACAAAAACAGGCCCTGGCAAGAACCAGGGCTCAAGCCAAAGACGAGATAAAGGCCCTGGAGAAAAAACATGCGGGCGCCTTGCAAATGGCAAAGGTATCTGAGGCGCAGGCAAGCGATGCGCAGCAGCAGGGGCGCGAACATCTAAGCACGTTGCGTAACGCAGAGAAACAGATCGAGAAATATTCGCAAACGATCGCCGACATCGAAGAAAAGCTGTTCGCTGAAACTGAATCTCGCGTGAAGGCCCAAGCCGATGCGAAAGCAAAAACCGATGCCCTGGCAGAAGCGGAAAAGAAACTTACTGCCGAACAAAAGAACTGCACAACCCTAAGTGAACAGGCAGAGGTGAACCGTGTGGCGATCACCGAAGCCAAAAATCAGGTCGAGATACACACCAATGCTATATCCAGATTAGAAGAACGCCTGGCCATGCAAACAGATCATCGCCGGCAGGCCGATGAGCTTGCGAAAAGCCGAGCAGCGAAAATATCCGACCTCGAACATTCGCTGGAGACCGCCAGAAAAGATCGTTCCAAAGCAGAACAAAGCATCGCCGATCATATAAGATCGCTGGAACGAATCGAGAAGAACTATAGCTCCAGCAGCGAGACATTAAAGAAAACCGAGGAAAGGTTAGCAGCCGAGAGCAACGCCAGAAAGAATCTGGAACTGAACGTTCGAGATCAGTCGAAAGCCAGGGCCATTGCCCAGGAGGCTGTCAGTGCCTACTGCGAGCAACTGGACAGGACTAAAGATCTGCTTGAGACAACGGTTTCCGAAAAGAAAAGCCTGGAAGCGAAAATACAGACGACCGCCGAGGCTTTGGACGAAACAAACGACCTGCTAAGGTCGATACGATCCGCAAAAGAACAAACTCAGGAACGGCTGGAAGCCAAGACTGAAAAGACCGGCCGGTTGGAAGATGAGCTTGTGGAAGAGACAAAAACTCGCTCGGAGCTTCGGGCCCGGCTTACAGAGCTTAACAAAACGCTGGAGCAGACAAAAACACAAGACATCTCAAACGCAGAGGCGCTTAGAAAGACGGAAGAGGTGCTGCAGGAAAAAATAAGATCGCTTGCAAAATCCGAAACCAACGCGAAGACAAAGGATGAGTCGATAGCGAAACTGGAAAATGTGTTTGAGCAAATAAAGGCACAAAGCAACTCGCACGCAGAGACGCTTCGGAAGACGGAAGAGTCGCTGCAGGAAAAAACAAAGCTTCTTGCGAACTCGGAAGCCGGCGCAAGGGCAAAGGGTGAGTCGATAGCGAAGCTGGAAGATGCGCTTTCGCTTGAAAAGGATCTGCGTATTAAGATCGACGGTCAGTTATCGCTGAACCGTGCGGCCCTTAAAACGGCAGAGGAGCAGATCGATGCGTACGCCCATAACATTGCCGAGATCAGAGAGGACCTGACAAAACATTCGCAGGATCGGGCAGAGGCGGAAGCTATCGCCAGGGAAAAGGTCTCTTCTCTTGGGCAGCAACTGGACAACGCCAAGGGCAAGCTGGGCGATGTAACGTCCGAGCGAAATGTGCTGGAAACGAAACTTCTATCATCGAACGAGGCTGTTGCGGAACATGGCAAAAAAATCGCAGCACTGGAAGAAAAGCTCAGGTCCAAAGAGCTTGCCAGCACCGAACGCATAGCAAAGGCACAGGCTAAAGTGCAAAGGCAGGAGCTTGAAGAGAGGATCGCAGAGCTTAAGGGGCAATTCGCTTCGCAGTCTGCGGAACGTAACGAGCTTGAAAAGAAAATAAAAGGTCTTGTTGAAACGGAAAACAACGCCAAACAGCAGATCGATCTTCATAAACAAGTCTTACATCAAACGGAACGGAAACTTAAAGCCGAAACCGCCGAGAAAACCACGTCACAGACCGAAGCTAAACGTCTTAAGGAATCGCTGGAAGGTTTGCGGGAAAAGCTCGATGCAGAAACTAAACTGCGAAGTGATGCAGAGACTCGCGGTCAGCAGGAATTCAAGGCAAAGGTCGAACTGGAAGCCAAGGTCGTAAGCTATGCCGAAGAGCTGAAAAATTCCAACAGTGATCTCACATCTTATGTTAAACGTCTTGAAGAAGCAAAGCAAAAACTCAAAAACCAGACTATGGTCAATAACGGTTTGACCGAGGAGCTTGCAGCAGAACGGGCGACAAGGGTAACTATAGAAAAACAGGCACAGGAAAACCGCAGTGCCCTGGCAGAGGCGCAGGAAAAGAACGGTTCTTATCAGGGACAACTGGAACAGTTAAATAATCGGCTAAGCGAAAAAGCGGAAGATCTTTTGCAGACAAGATCGCAAGCGGAAAGAAGCGTTGCGGAAATCAGGAACCAGGCCGATGAAAAGATCGCATCTATAAGAGCCGAGGTCGAGACTAAGCTTGGCGATAAAGATAAGGAGCTTGAGGAAAGCATTCAGGCCGGCAACGAAGTTTCAGGTGAACTTGATAAAACAAAGGAGCGCGCTCGGGCGTCCACTGAGAAAAATGAAGGACTTTTGGCCGAACTGGAAGCAGAGAAGCAAATACGAGATGAGCTTGAAAGCAAGCTTGCCGCTGAATCGGAAGCCATGACAGAGACCGAGGCTCAACTTAATGCTGAGATCGGGCTGTGTTCGCAACTGGAAAATGAACTGACTAACAAGACTCTGGCGAATACCGAATTGCAAGAAAAACTAAACGATAAGGCAGACGCCCTTGCACAAGGGCAGAAGCGTGCAGAACAACTGCAGCAAGAAAACGACGAGAAGCTTGCTAAGACGCTGGATATATTGCAATCCGAGCAGCAAACCAGCGCAAAGCTGCAACAGGAACTGGCTGAGAAACTGGAAGCAGAAAGAGATTTGCAGGCACGGCTGGATGCTGAAACAAATGCAAGGGCCCAGGCGGAAACATCCGGTAAACAACAACAGCAGGAATACGAAAACCAGATCGAGGAGATTCAGGGCAGCTTGGAAACGGAACGTTCGGCTGGGGAGCAGCTGAAAGAAGAACTCGCAAACAAGATCGAAGCGATAGCCGAATTGCAGGTGACGCTGGAAACAGAAACCGACGCAAGGGCAGAACTGCAAACACAGCTTGATACGGAAAAAGACGTAAGAGAACAAGCAGAGGCAGGGGCCAGACGTCAGCAGCATGAGTATGAAAGCCAGATCGGCAAGATCCAGGATGACTTAGAGACCCAGGAACAGGCGAAGGAGAAACTGTCGCAAGAGCTTAACATCCAAACCGATAACGTTAACGAATTGCAAAAGAAGCTGGGTGTTGAAAGCGACGCTAAAAAACATCTTGAAGCGGTGGGAGCTTTACAGCAGGAAGAATACGAAGCACAGATATTTATGCTGCAGGACAAGCTGGACGATAGCGGTCAAAACAATTCGCAACTGAAAACACGACTGGATGATATCGAATTGACAAAAACAGAGCTGCAAACACAGCTTGATACGGAAAAAGATATAAGAGAACAAACAGAGGCAGGAGCCAGACGTCAGCAGCATGAGTATGAAAACCAGATCGGCAAGATCCAGGATGACTTAGAAGCGGAACAACAGGCTGGGGAGCGATTGAAAAAAGAGCTTGCAGACAAGATCGAGGCGATAGCCGAATTGCAGGCAACGCTTGAGATCGAAACCGGAATAAAGACAGAACTGCAGATGCAAAGACAAGCCTCGGAATCGCAGATAAAAACGCTTAAAGAACGGGCAGACGCTTACGACGAGCAGATGTCAGCGATCCGCCGGGAGAATAGCGATCTCGCCAAATCGCTTGCCGTAGCGGAGGGCAAACAGCAAGCAGAGGCCGCGGAGCGTCAGCGTAAAGATACAGGGATCGGCAAGCTGATAGAAAGCATAAAAGCAGAACACGACGAACGCATCAGGGCAGAGGTTGAATTCCGTTCGCAGGCCGAAGAACGCGCGGAGAAAGAGGCCGTCATCCGCAGCGAAACCGAACGACGCGTTCTTAAGGAAACAGAGGCACGGATCAATGCCGAGTCGGATACGAAGATAGAACGGCTTGGTCGGATCAATGCCGAAAAGGAGCTTAGCGAACAGGCACAAACTATCGAAGACCTGAAACAGCAGGTTGTCGCACAATCTGACAGGGCAAGCGAGATCGAGAAATCGCTTAGAAGCGAAAACGAAAGACGAATAAAAGCTCAGGAAAGAGCGGACGCAGAAGCTAAGGCAAAAACAGAAGCTATAGAACGGTCAAGCCGAGAAATGCAGGAAAAGCTGCAATCCGAAAAAGATATGCAGCAGGAGATCGAAAGAACTGCAAAAACGCACAGCGAAACAATAGCCCGGCTGCAAGAGCAAGTAAGCTCGTATTCAAGATCGCTGGCCGAGGCTGAAGATAAGCTTAACGCCGAAGCCGAAAATAAAACCGACGCACAGCAGCAGGCAGAATTAAAACAACAGGAAAGCGAAGCTGCTTATTCGGAAAAGATCATTGAGCTTAAAAAGCAATTGAATACATCGATGGAAATTAAAAAAGAGCTTGAAGAAAAGCTAAATGCCGAATCTCAGGCGGCTGCCAAACTGCAAGAGGTCGTACGGTCCGAGGCAGAGGCTCGCACAGATGAGCAGGAGAATGCTTTGCTTTCGCAACAGGAAAGCGAAGCTGCATATTCGGAAAAATCGGCTGAGCTTAAACAGCAACTGGCATCGCAGGCAAGCGAGATCGAAGAGCTTGAAGACAAACTCGAAGCAGAAACGGATGCAAGGCTTATCGCCGAGCAAACGATCGCTTCAAAAGAAGATACCGGCAGCGATGCGGAGAAAGAGCTCAAGGCTGAGATCGAATTGCTGTGCCAGGCGAAAGAGAAAATACGCGCAGAGTTTGAAGAAAAACTTGCCGAACAGAAACGTGCGTTGAGCGAGGCAGAGGAAAAAAACCAAGCATACGTTAATTCTTTGGCTGAGGCAGAAAAACGATTGCAGGAACGATCGGAGGCAACGGTTAAAGCCGAGGCCGAGCCAGACAAAAAAATCCCGATCGTCGAAGTGCCCCCGGCTAAGGTCGAATGCGAATGCTGCGGAAAAACAGGGCTGCTTCCTGACGAGACGGTGACGATCCAATCCGGACAGAGCCTGTGCATCGAATGTCACGAAGCAATGAAAACAATGTAACAGCTATCTACAAAAAGAGCCTACCCTCCCAAAGATTCTTCGACGATTATCGCCCCTTTAGTGACACCGACTTTACGATAGACATCTTCCGGAGCGTGTTTTACGCCGTCAACGGTCAGCAGATCACGGTCAATAGAAATTCCGAACAACCTTTCATTTTCCTCAAGATACGGAAGTATCAACTGCCAGTCATCTTCGGTAAGTGCCGAGTAGTGGCCGCCGTTTAATTGTTCCTGCACCAGTTTGTGATGCGGATCGCGAACATAAATAGCTCCGCCGGACGCAAGCGAGAACAAGTTCGAGCCGGGGTATGGCGACTCGAGCGGAGTGACGCGGCCCCTGTTATCAAACTCGATCCCGTTTACTACTACAAATCCGCCGCCGTTCAACGGGTCGCCGGCCATAAATGATTCCGCGAGAAAGTCAAGACACGTACCGTTAATAACTACACGCGGTTTACCGACAGCATTAATAAGCGGGCGTCCCGCACCGTTACCAAGAATATAAACCTCGCCGCCCTTTGCACCGTACATAAATGTCTGTCCGACGTCGCCGTAAATAACCAGCTTTCCCGATTTCATGATCTGGCCGAGCTGGTCCTGAGCGTTATTGTGGATATAAATTTCCATTCCGTCGATACCAGAGGCGATATAGTCGCCCGGCGCACCGTACATGTCAATACGAACATCACTCGACTCGGCACACAAACCACAGCCGTGGAATCGCTGACCTCTTAATCCATAAACTATAAACTGTCTCCAGCCGAGTTCGTAGGCAGCGACGATAGTCTTTGCGTCACAGTCGTCACCTTCGGAGGGGAACTTAGCTGCGTCAATAACCAAAGTGGACTCGTCACCTTTTGGTGCTCTTATCTTACTGTGAGTCTCGAAATCAATATGCCTTGCGTGTGCAGAGCTGTTCGATGTAATAGCAGGGACCGATGCAAGTATCGAGTCTATCGCTGCCCGAAGTATCTGCAGGACCACAGAACGTTTCTTTCGGCCGCAATCGTATCTGCGGTTATTCAAAAGTGAAAGCACCTCCAGTGCCCAGCGGAACTGCTTTTGACCCTGCGCTGCAATATCTTCGATCCTGACAACGAAACCGCGAACCGCGTCAAAATTCCAATCGGCGATAACCCCGGCAACATCGTTAAACAATGCCATTGCATTATTATCTTTAACAGAAGAGGCAATACTTTTGCTAATATCTGTCGGTGTTTTGCTCTTATCGGCAGCGGTGCTAAGATCCACTTTCCAATCGCCCGGCGGGCTAACGATCGCCCGGCCGAACTTATCGGCACATGAAAGCTTAGTTTCGTTTTCATTGCTTGCGTTCTCTATCGTAAAGGAGAATGCCCCTCCGTCGGTACAGCTTCCGCCGCGTGCGTTCCAGTATTTATCTGCAACCGTTCTAAATCGCCGGTCCTCCTGGCTCAGTGAATGAAGCGTCGCA
>SDBV01013977.1_pt1 | contig 10165 bp, 23 predicted proteins | sample 2277081 | NCBI WGS metagenome assembly SDBV01 (sample SAMN10402039, study PRJNA504765) | marine sediment metagenome | isolation source: marine sediment core GS10_PC15, 223 cmbsf | place: Arctic Ocean: Southern Knipovich Ridge | collected 2010 | reverse complement strand
AACGACTCAGTACCATATCCCACTTCATCATCTGTGAGATTTCTACCACTTACGTATAAATTGTAATTCCCGGTCTTAACGTTTAGGGTTAAGAAATTTTCAGGTTTTACAATTACGAAAGGCCCCAAGTTCTGCTGACCATCTCCGGTAACAACGTATTCTAAAATCTCCATGTCAATACCGGGAATAACAGTTTTACTGGAATAGCCTTCATCGAATTTTACTACAACATTTCCTTCTTGCTCTGGTTTAATCTGACAGCTCTGTGTTATCACTATCACTAAACCTGAGAGTACTAAGGCAACAATGATAGAGTACCATGCCGCCTTTCTAATTTTACTTTTTACCTTCATTTGAATCTCCTTATGAGTTTTTTTTGAATTTCTGATCTAATAAATTTATCAGATCAATCTCAGGGTGGTTTTTTAATGGGTAACATTTTTACCTCCGTTTAGTTTCCATCGTAATATTTTTTCTGGCTTACAATGAACTGAACCATTTGAAGCATTGTTTTGACAAATAATTCTTCCGGCAAGTTATCCTGTTGATACTCCGTTAACATTTTGTGAAAAATTTCCGACATTTTATTGTGATTCAAATAAATAAATCCCTGCTCATCATCTCCTCCCATAAAGCTCGAAATTGGACACGTATCTTTTTCTGCACATCTCCTACATTTTTCTGGCTGGCATTTTCCCATTTTCTACCTCCGTTATGGATTTTATTTATCTTACTCTTAAACGATTTTTGTAACTTTGAGAATTTTATTTTTTCCCTGTTTGCCCTCCATTTTTCTTGGGATTATTTTTGGATCATCCGACCTTTCAGTAGGTACAATCCGTGTAGATTTTTTTAACAAAAAATTGTAATGTATTAACGGTCCTTTCTTCGCTTCTTGTAAAATTCTATCTTGTTCTTTCTTTTTCATTTTTCCTCCTAATAGATCATCATTCTGATTTCTTCACGAATCATTTCCAGAGCTGTTTCGATTCTCAGTCCGACTTTAAACCAGTCAGTGAAATTGAATTTTGGCAAGTCATCCAGCGATACTTCGAATTCAATTTCACAAAGTCGATTCAAATTTAACTTCCATTTTAAAAATGAGTCTTTCATTGATAACCCCTTTTAATTAGATTGTTATTTCTTCTATACTAAAAAAATCACTATGCTCCAGTTTCTGGAGTGACGTTAATTTCTCCAACTACTTTTGGCTCCTCTGGTTCCGGCAGAAGTTTATAACCATTAACATTGTGAATCACTTTCTCTTCTGCTTTTTTACGTTTTTCAATTCCCGCATTTAATCTTTTCAAGCCAAGCTCCTTAATCTTCTCCAACAAAATCTTTTCGGCTAGCTGTTCGATTTGATCCATATTATTTTCTCCTTAATTAAATTTTTATATATCTATTTATTTTTAATCAGTATCGTCATCTTCTTTTATTAAAAAATCATTATAATATTCAATGATTTCCTTAATTAACTCTTCCATCATTATTTTATCTAAATTTAAATCTGTAATCCTTGTAACTTTTTTAATCCTTTTTAATATTACTTCTTTTGCACTCAATTCAAGAAGTTCATTTATAGTTGTCTCTTCTTCTTCTGTAATTCCTACTAATACCACTATTCCACTTACACCTAAAGTATCTCTAATTTTTTCAACTATTTTATTCAAACTTTCAACTGCTTCTCTTGCCATTGCCTTTATATACTTTTTTTCAAATTTAGTAATACTCATTTTTTTACTCTCCTATAATTTAGTTTTTAACTATAATACTTTAATCGTATTCGACTCCTAACATTGATGACATTCTTTTTGATAATTTCACTTCTCTATTAATGCATATTTCTACTTCAATTAAATCAAGTAATGTGATTCTTTTATCTCTGCACAAATATAATACATTAAACAATATCTGGGATTTCAATTCCTTACTGTATTCGTATTTAATGTCTATTACCACACTATCCATTATTCTACGATCTTCTTTGCGATTTTCTTCTCTATAATCTTTTCTACGATCCCCTTCGACTCTCCTGTCAAATTCTACTTCTTTTTTTCCAAATCCTTCAACTTTTTTAAGTGCTTTGTTCGCATTTTTATTAAGTTTAAGTCTTTTTTTATGTTCGCTTTTCAATACTTCTCCAACTTCTTCTTTTCCGTTATTCTCACTCATTTTTTCTTCTCCTATAATTAATTTATTTTTAATTATTATTTTTCGTATTTATAGACTCTTCCATTTTACATTATATTAAATTAGCATCTATAATAGCTTTTTTAATTATATCTTCCGCCATTGCTTCGTCTAAAATGGAACCAACATTTTTAATTTCTTTAACTATCTCTTCCATCAATGCTTTATCTAAAATAGAATCAACACTTCTAATTTTTTTAATTCTTTTTATTATTACTTTTTTTGCAATGGCTTTACAAATTTGTTTGGTTACCGCTATTTCTTCTTCTGTCATTTTTTCCAATATTTTATCAATAAAGGCTTCTCCAATATTCTCAATCGTTTTATTAAAACCTTCAGACTTTTCTACCGCTATTTCTATCAACTCTTCTTCATGTTTGCTAAATTCCATTTCTGTCATACTCATCTCCTTAATTTGAATTTAAAAAAGCGAGTTCCGGTAGTGAAACTCGCTTTTTTATTTTATGCTTACTTCTTAATCTTCTATGCCTTTTTCAATCGCATCTTCTTTCATTAATTTTCCTAACTTCTCAAAATTTCTTTCTCTTATTATTATTACATCATCATCTGTACCATACAATGTTCCTTTACTTATTATTACTATTCCATTTTCATCCCTTATCACATTACCTTCAAATTTCTCTAAAAACCTTTTGTATCTTTCATCTCCCATTAATCCTTCCATAACTTTTTCCGTTAATACATAATCTTTTTCTTCAACTTTGTCATTCTCACTCATTTTATTTCTCCTTAATTTGAATTTATTTTTTACTATATTGATTATTTCTTCTTCCCTTTCTCCTCAATTCTCTTTTCTGCCTGTGCTCTATTTTTCTGTTGCTGTTCTTCTAGTTCCTTGCTTTTCAGAATTTCATCTATATCATTAAGAAAACAATTTGAATCTTGAGCCCATAGACTGATCCAACCGCAATACTCAGTCTTCATTTCTGCTAAGTCATCTTCACTGATAGTCGCAATAAAGAGCATAAATTGTTTATAAAATTTTCCCCGATTTGTTGCTTTACAATACTCTTCAATTAAATCCGTAAACTTCTTATTGTACTCACTTTCTACTTTGTCGAATTTCTTACCTTGAACTTCCATTTTTAGTCTCCTTGTTTATATTTTATTTTCACTCTATTTACATTTTTCCGAATCTCGTCAAAATTGATTTACTTTTCGGAGATATTTTTGGAATATCTATTTTACTTATTTTTTTAACCTTCTTTGCTCTTTTATAGATATAATCATAATTGATTAATTGCTTTTTCTTAATGTTTATAAGAATCTCCATTATAAATAGATTTGATATACTAAATATAATGCTTAATCATATTGAAGACACGAATCATATCTAGTCTTAATTTCAGCCTCAGCATTGTACATCCATCCGCCTAATATCCGTTTTCCATCTTTAGTAGAAATTTCAGCAAATGCGCTCTGGTTACCCTGCTTAGAGACTAAACAAATTAATAAAATTTCTTTTCTGTTCGGATCATCACGAGGCATTACCTTTAATGGTATATCTTTTTTACCCATAATCATCCACGCTTCGGTTATTGTACAGAATTCTTTGATATTTTTTTCCCTACAATATTGTCTTAACATCATATTAAATGAGTCTTTCTTGTTATCATCTATAAAAACACCAATGATAGTTTGTGTCGCTGGTACGAAGATTAACATTCCACAAATTTCATTTGTCATTTTCCATAATTTCTCCACCACTAAAATCTGTTCTGCCAATCCAATCATTTTTTTCTCCTTTATAATTTAATTTTTATATCCAACTTCGTTTCAACAGTGCAACGAAGTTGGATTTTATATATCTAAATGATTGTATGCATATAACGAATTAGCTTCGTTTCAACGGTGAATCGAAGCTACGTAAATTGTCTAATTGGTTCCACCGGTGGAACCAATTCAAATTAAACTTTGTCTCTTACTACGTAAAAAAACCAGCCTAAGATTTCTCTCAGGCTGGTTTAATCCCTTTTTGTTTTTCACATCTTTGTGTTTAAAGGGAATTTACTTCTTTCAGGGAAAGAGTGAAGAGTTTTATCAAGGACTTTTTATTTGCATTACTCAGGTATTCGGCTTTGTCCTCAATTTTCGCCATTATTGTACCCACCTGATTGTCCATGTTTGCAACAAAAGCGTTCATTGCCTTTTCACTCGGATTCTTCTTTTTGGGTACGGATTCTTTTCCTGATTTAGATTTAGAAGTTTTTACTTTCTTGACAGCTTCTTTCACAACTGCCGCTGTTATTTTCTTGCCGGGCTTTTCAACTATCTTTGCTGTTTTTTTCATTTCATCATCTGTGAGATTTTTGAATTCCCGTATTACTCCTTCTGGAAGGCTGATTGCATCTAACTTCGGACACAGTGTAACCAATTTGGTTACTATTGAATTTGCCTTCATTAATCTGTAAGCATGTACTTTGCTCATACCCCATTTTTCTTCACAATACTCTTCAAAGGTATCAAAATCTTCACGGTACAGCATTTTATCATGGATAGCTTTTAAAGCCGTGCCGATTGCATTTCCTGCTTGTTTGATTGTAACTTCCAGGTTCTTCAATTCCTCATGCTCAATTTCTGTCATTTCTGAATCAAGATTAAATTCTTCTGTGGAATCAATTTCTACTTCTGTATCATCCGCAGTAATAATCTTTCTCCCTAATTCGGGCACTCCAGTCTTTCCAAACTTTTTCTCAAGTTTGTCCTTCAGTTCCTTCTCAGTTTGAACTCCAGTTACAGCTTTGATGAGATTCTTTCCTTCCTTCGTTTTTACTACCGGTCTTTCTTTCGTTGCTGTTGCTGTTTTCATTGTACTTCCTCCTATTGGATTTTTTAAGAGTTCTTACTCCCTTACTATATTATTATGTACTGTCGTAACTTATGATTATTTACGTGTATATCTAAGATTGCAAGCCAGTCAATCGACTGGCCATGTATTAACTCTTCTGAAAGTCAAAGTAGAATCTCGGACGATCCTGAAAAGTTAGAGTACCTTTAATTCCATCTTCTTTTCTTTCAACAACTGTAAAAGGAGCCATGAAGCCTATGAAATCAAATTTCTCTGTGGCTTCTTTCGTAGTAAATACATTACCTTTCCCGTACTCCTCTTCAAACTTTTCCCTTATCTCAGGATTTGGGTTAATGACTTCTACTAATACTCTTCTAACATCTTCTGTTGTGTCGCTCATTTTACTACCTCCGATTAATTTTTTTATTTCTTTTCCCTCACTAAGTATATTATGTATTGTCGTAACTTTTGATTATGTTTTTAGATTTAGTCTGAATAGTCTATAATATATCACGACAGCGATATTTTCTCTCTATAGGATTGACGTTTATTGATATATGTGTAGTTTATATATAAAAAAAGAGGGAGCCTACAAGGGATTAATATAGACTCCCTCCCGGTTGTGGTATTGCATTCTTTCATGTACCAACGATGGAACCAATTAGAAAATATTACAGCGAGGGACTTACTAAAGGAAGATAAAAAAGTAAGTCCCTCCATCATATACCTGACATAACCAAATAAAATTGCATTGAGGGACTTACTTGAAGGAAAGAAGTAAAAAAAAGTAAGTCCCTCAGACATTTAAAAAAAGTATAAAGAGAAAGTCTACCCTGAAGATGGACTCTCCCGCACATATGAAGAAAATGAACATAGATTTTTATTTACACTAACCATTTTCCCCTTTTAAAAAGCATCTCATATTCTTTAGGGAGTCGAAGATTTCTTCGGATTCGGCTTTCGAGCTTAGGGATTACCGCTGTTTCTATTTTTCCTTCTCTGTGAAGTTGAGTCATCCTATCCAGAGCTTCATCCTTCGTCAATCCAAAATAATTATTAAAATCAGATCCATCTTCAATGCCCTCTCCGGGAGTTGCAAGGTTTCTTCCAAACTGTTTATAATCATTTTCATGGTATGCTGCACTGTCATAGTCATCATCTCCTCCTAACTCTCCGCTCTTTTCAAATTCCTCTTCATATTCGAATCCTATAAGATTTGCTACCCGTTCAGGGATTTCAAGTCCTTTGTTTAATCGACTCTCAGTCCTGATCATCTCAGTCAATGAAATTTTATCTGATTTGCAAAGTATTGTAGCATCTCTTAATATTTCTGATTTCTGTTTTGATTCATACTCTACCTCTCTGGGTGGCCGTTTTTTCTTATTCTTAGTATTAGTCTTATTCTTAGTATTATCTTCGCCATATTCATCTTCGTCAAGATCATCCTCGCCTTGTTCATCGGCATAACCTTCATTATCATCAGGATCATAAGACCTTCTTCCTGACAGTTTTGCTTTGATTAATTCCAGCCATGAATCTTTTAAAGGGATTCCTTTATTTAATCTGCCTTCGATTGTAATAAGATCATTGGTACTAATTTTTTCGGCTTTGCTTAATTCCAAAGCGGCATTTAATATAGATTGTTTGTTCATGTGATTGTTTACTCCTTTTAATTTATTTTTATTCTCTAAACAATGGATTCCATTCTTCTGTAAGTTTTCTTCATTAAGTGTAAATTTGCTTTTTGTCTCATCATCATTGTTATTATCAAATTGATGATCCAACTGCATTGTCTTTAATGCGTTATCAAGTGCCTTCTCCAGATTTTCCGGGTTCTCTTCCGAGTTAAGCTTGCTTTTCATTGAAGGGATTGGTAGTAACCATTCCGGTTTAGGTCTTAATTTACACTCTCGTAAAAGAGTCAATGCTTTGTCAAGTTCTCTGTCAATTTCTCTATCTAACATTGTAGGCATTTTCAGCTCCTTTAGTTTATCTTATGTATCAATCTCGTCTAACTCATCCAATTCTCTCAGCTGTGCATCGATCTCCTCTTCGGATAATTTTTCACCAGTGTTCACTTCTGTCCTTTGCAGAATAACAGACCCGCCTTTATTCACATTCTTTACTTGTCCAAATGAAAACAGATCATATGCAATCTTTCTTTTTGTTTCAGCATTAGTTTTCGGGCTATCAATTAATTTCATCATGCTATCAACTAAATGAGAATGTTTTGATTTTAAAAGTGATAGCACTTGCTCTTCTTGACTTTCCAATAATCGTTGAATTTCTTTTTTAACTTGAGGGTAGGCCATCCAATTACTAATTGTGCCAATTGAAACTTTAAAATATTTTGCAAAATCTGCGACTGTTTTTCCCTCTCCTTTGTTCACAAAAAGTAAAATGAATCTTCGAATTTTTGGCGTGAGTTTGTGATCTCGGCCATAAATTATTTCTTTCCAGCTCGGATTTATCAATTTTCCCCCATTTTCCTCTATCTTGTCTATCTTATCATCAGTATCACTTATTGTCTCTATTTCATTGCTTTTCACTTTCTTATTACTTACTTCTTTTATTTCTTTTACACTGTCAATCACATCATTTTTACCCTGTATCTTTGCATCATTATGTATTACATATTTAATAGTTTTCACTTTCTTTTTATCTTCCACTGATTTATTATCTATTACTTTCTTTTTACGATTCCCTTCAACTACCCTTTTATTATATTCCTTACCTTTCTCTTTTTTGCTCATTTTATTGTACTCCTTATACTAATCTTCTATATCATTATTTACACTCACTTTTTCTTTTTCTGCTCTGTTGTATCTATTTAACTTTTTCTTTTTATATTTCATGTCTTTAATTCGTTTATCTTCTTTTAATCTATTCACTTTTTTTACTTTCCAACTTTCCAACTCACTTACTCCTTATTTTATATCAATCTATTCAACATTAGTTCCAAATCTCTTTTTAATGTCAGTTTTTCTTTTGTCTAGTTCATATTCTATATCGCTGTTTGATATTTCCCGGCTAGTATCATTATCTACTACCACTTCACTACTCTCTTGAATCTCTCCACTATCATTTTTTATGAATATTTTTTTATGTTTCCATATTCCCATTTTATTTACTCCCTTTCTTTTTATCCCTTGCCAATTTTTCAATTAATTTCCTATTGCTTACTTTTTTTAATCCAGTATTTTTTTTTATTCTCTTTTTCATATTACTTTCCTATCAAGGTTATAGCACTGTTACTTTGATCTATACATTCACTCTTGTCGCCATCAATTTATTAATAGTATCGTTAACAGTAAATTCAAACTCATTATCATCACTCTGTTTTTCTATCCCATTATTCTTTTTCTCTATCTCATCACTCTTTTCTAATAACCGATTTTTTAAATTATGCTTTCTTTGATCAGTTATAAATGTATTAAATTCTCTTTTGTGTTTCCGGTATTCCTGCATCTGTTTTTCAGTTCTTGCCGCCGCTTGAATTCGTCTCCTTTGAAATGATTCCTCTTTGCTTACTTCTTTCTCTTCATATTTTTCATTCTCACTTATGTCTAAAAATGATATTACAATCTTCTCAATCAATGCATCTGCTTTCTTTTTATCGTTAATTGTTTCACGTACTATTTTATCGATACTGTTTAATAATTTCTTGAATATTTTTTGTGCCCCAAGTCTAATGTCAATATAGTCGATTTCATTTTCTATTTCAATATTCATTTTCTTTCTCCTTCTTATTTTTCAATTTTATGTATTTTTTTATTACTACGTCTGCAATTCTTTCTATAAAATCCAGTAATTCCGGTATATCCTCTTCCGCTACTTTTTTGCTTATATCGATTCCTTCTATGTACTCATCCTCTTCTTCTTCCATATTCTCTTCATCTTCTTCAATAATCTCTAAGGCCCGTTTTTCTTTTTCCTGTTCTGTAAGTTCAGTTATAGCCTGTGCTGTAATTTCTTTTTTCTTTTTCTCAAGTCTTTTTTCAGTACATTCAATATACTCAAAGACTTCCTTCGGCGGACAATCATAAACAAATTTTTCTAATGATACATCTTCCAGATTTCCGTTTTTTAAATACAACATTTATTTACCTCTCATTTTTTTATGCTAACTATATTGATTTACTAAATCATTCTTATAAGCATGTAGCATATTTTCACTTCTTGTTACTACTTCTAAATTAGAAAGTCTATTGCTATTTTTAATATTATTTTTATGGTTAGATTCAAATCCTTTAGGTATATCGCCATTGAAATAAAGCAAAATTACTCTATGAGCATAAATATTTATAATCTTACCATTATAACCAAACACAATTTTTATATAATTATCTCTATCCATTTGATTTATTAATCTTGGCTTATGATCTCTATATTCATTTCTACATCTAATTTTTCTTTTACATCTATAGATATTACCGTTTTTGTAAATTTTATAAACACCTCGATTAACTAAATCGAAAAATGCTTTTTCATTTTTTCTCATCTTTACTTTAATCCTCTCATCTTCCTGATCTTCTCTTTTAATTCCGTTATTGAAATTATTCTCTCATCCTTCATTTCTTCAAACATCAATCCCTTTTCGCTTTTTAATATCTCTTCCCTCATATCAGCCCTCTGTTCTAAATATTCCCTTTTAGTTAAAGTTCTCACTGTATACTCCTTACTAAGAAGTATATAGCTCTTTAACAAAATTAACACTCTTTTTAAAGAGTGACTTTCTTTACTGTCCAGACAGATATATTCTCTTAAGAATCAATATATATCTCATCATCGTTATTATTCTCCCCTGATTTCTTTAATCTTTTTTCCAACGCCCTTTTGAGTTTTATTGATGTATCATCAAATATTTTCTCATTATGATCTTTATCAATAGGTATACTTTTTAATAAATTTTCTAATTTTTTTAAATTGTTCAATCTTTGTTTATTTACAATGTTTACTCCTTTCGATCCCATAACCATTGTAGCGGCTGATTTTTTTATTCTTATTTTTAATGCTTTTTTATTATCATACAGTGAAACTTTATCAAATATTTTCTCGTTAAGATGTTTATCAATAGTAAAACCTTTTGATATATCTATATTCTTAAGTTCTTTTATTTGATCTTTATTCATTATTTAGTCCTTTCAATTCTTTTATATTCAA
>SDBV01013975.1_pt1 | contig 10165 bp, 15 predicted proteins | sample 2277081 | NCBI WGS metagenome assembly SDBV01 (sample SAMN10402039, study PRJNA504765) | marine sediment metagenome | isolation source: marine sediment core GS10_PC15, 223 cmbsf | place: Arctic Ocean: Southern Knipovich Ridge | collected 2010 | reverse complement strand
ATTTTAGCAATTCTCTATTTCTGGGGTTATTTCTCCCCCTTCCGCTAGCCCAACGGCCCATGCTATGAAAAAATCGCCGACGGCAGTTTTGAGACCCTCCCACCTTTGCCGTAATATGGCAATCTCCTGAGCAGAAGTGGTAGCCATCTTTCTAAATGCTTCCCCGGCCTTTCCTGCCTTGTTCGCCATGTTATCAAGTTCAGTATTTAATACATCTATATTACCAGTCAAGATAGCTATGGCAGCAGCAGAACGCCGGGTAAAGCCTGCTTCTATAATCGTCTTTAGCGATGCCCCTTTAAGCTCGCGCACCCTTTGTATTAGCCTTTCGCCAGCTTTAGCTGTCGTGCTTAGAGCAGCCCTAATCGCCGTCATGGCGCGCTCGGGCTTCTCAATCTTGACAACAGTGGCAATGATTGCGCCCATTTCGTTTAGTGTCACTCCAGCGGCCTTTGCAAGAGGCGCGAGCTTGCTTATATTTTCAGCAATCTCCTCAAAAGTTATTACGCCATCCCTGACAATGGCAAAGAGCAAGTCACTAACTTCTGTAGCTCTTTCTGCTTCTAGGCTATAGGCGTTAAGAACGGTAATCATGCCGGAAACAGCGATAGCAGTATCGGTTCCACCGCCTATGGCTGCTTCAGTCGCTACAGTCAAAACATCTAATGCTTTGCTTGCATCAATTCCAGCAGATAAAATATCAAAAAGCCCCTTAGCCAATACCCCTTTCGCTTGCCCGAATTGTATGGACAGCTTTTTTATCGCCCTAGTAAAAGACGGCATAAATTTGCCGGTAGTTTTATTGAGCATCGTATTGACAAGCGCCATCTGTTTTTCAAAATCAGCAGCAGCCATTACTGCGCCGCGTGCAAAAGATACAAATCCAGCGGCTCCAGCAGCCAAGCCCAGCGCGGCGGCCGCGCCTCTTACCGATCTGGCAAATGTATTTACGCGCTTGCCAGACTTCTTCAACGCCTTGTCAAAAGTGCCGGTCTTTGCTCTTACAAATACTGTTAATGCTCTTGTGCCTGCCATATAACTATTTTTCTTTCGTGGCGCCCTTTTTCGCCATCGCTTTTAATCCCTTCATAAAAGCACGCGGACCAAACATCTTTCTTTTCTTCTGTTCACCACAAAAATCAAACATGAATTCATCAATGCTGGGATTGTGTCCCTTCTTAAAATAAGGGGCTTGTGAGCTATATCGAATCCCCGCAGCTAATATATTCCATGCGTCCCATCCGAATGGCTCCAAGAGACTATAAGCCTCCCACTCAGCCATCATCCGCCCGCTAATACTACGCGACATTTTATCTACATCGGGCCTCCCCAAAGCTAACGCTAATCTGAAGCGGAATCTACGCCTTGGGGAGCTTCGGAGTTTTTTTCCATCGCCTTCAAGTCGTCCGCACCTAAACCACTAATCCGTTCTGCTATATCGCAAAGCCGATGCACGACCGCGCCGGACTTTTCGGCCAGCAACGGGGCATCGGAATCTTTGAAGAGCCTACTGCCATCTTCTTTAATCAGACATTTGGCAACAAGCAGGGCCTCTGAATTTGCTATAGTAACTGTAGGCCTCCCTCCAGCCATGCCTTCGATTCTCACGTGGGCGTCCATATAGGCATCACGCTCGGCAGAAGTCAACCCTCTTACTAGAACATCGCCGCCCCACTCTGGGACATTGGCCTTTTCCCTTGGCAAATCCTTTGCCCCTACAATCGCTTCTTTACTTAACATCTTTCTCTTCCTTTCCTTTGTATTCAACCGCTGATCCTGATTGAATCAGCGCACGTCCAGACCATTCCACTAATTCGCGGATATCGCCTTTCTTGCCAACCCAGAACGCAGGGGAGTGGATATCTTGCGTATAAAGAATCTTTATTGTTGGCGGCCCCATATTACCCAGCGACGATTATGATTTCGCAAGTCTGTGAAACAGTCCCGGCCAATGTCAAATCGTCGGCAACTCCGCTGTTAACATCAGGGGTATCGTCGTTTCCATAAAGTAATGCCCACTGACCTGTGTTTAGAACTATATTTAATGTCGCCCCAAACATTGGATAGGCATTCCCGCCAGCATTAGTCAGCGTCATCGTATTAACGCCAAGATTCTTAATCATAAACGCTTGGACCTTCAAGCCATTAAAACTCACCGTCGCGCCGTTTGTTCCCGTCAGCGCATTCAAATCAATTGTTGCCGCTCCGCCAGTCAACGCCTGAACAAAGGCTGCGACTACCGTTACGGGGGGCGTCGTTGTGCCCGTAAGATTCTCCGCTTCGTTAAATTGATTGTGCGTTACAGTCCGATTCGCTGCGGACATCGAATCAATGTTGCCAGTCAGTATTTCCTCAACTGTAACCGTACCGCGTATTGTTGCTGATACACTCATTTTATATTCTCCTTGATCTTAATTATTAAGCGGCTGTGTAAACAACAGCGCCGGTGAATTCAAAAGTAATAGATACTTCGATAGCATCCGCGCCATCTGCCGCATTACTTTGTGGTTCTGCGTTATCTATCCAGCCGGAAACTACGGCGGCGTTCGTATCCGTATCTGTAAACGTCCATTCTTGGGTGAGTCCGATACCAGTGCCTAACGCATCAATTTTTACCCATTGCGCGGCAAGCATAAATACCGTTACCGTTACAGGTGGTATCATGTGAAGTGTAGACGCCTGCCCAGTCATCATATCGCTGGGCGAATTGTGAATGGTCGTATCTATCCGGCCATTAGTCGCAATGCCCGGCATTGTCCCTTCCTTTATTGCCCCAATCGCCCCGAACGTAGCGCCGCTAATGGTTATCCCATATCCTTCAATAGCCATATCATAAACTCCTTATTCTTCGTATCTAATTTCGACCGTCAACTCGCGGCCATAAAGTTGTTTCTCTATAATCTCTGGGTACTGTTCAAATACATCGTCATCGCCAGTAACCATAACCCCGTTTACAATAATGCTATCCCAATCAACCCCACCTTTCCCCGCTCCATCTAATCTCGCACGAACCTTTTGAGCTAAATCTTTTGCAACATTCTGCGTCTGTGCCCAACAGATAACAGAAAAGACTGCACTCGATAAACCCGTAAGCCCCGTCCCGCTATGTATTCTGTCTCTGCGGGTACTTGTGCGCCTGTAAATAATATAGGGTTGCACTGCGCTTGCTTGTGCATATACAGGGAAGATATGCTCTCTTGAAACGCCCCTAGAATTGACATGCGTAGTAATAGCCGCAACATCTACGTCGGTAGAGAGATTGTTTTGTAGCGCAGCTTCTAAAGTATCAACAGCCATTTATCTTTCCCGCCATGCCTTTTCAATGCCCATCCTTATTTCTTTAATAATCTTAGCCTCAGCGCGTCTTTTGCCCTGGTCGAACCCAGCCTTCACAAAAGACTTTGGCTTAGTAATTTTTGGACCACCCGCCCGTCCTTTTGCGGCTCGTCCATATTCGACTGCAGCGGGATAGAATCCGCGAGTTCCGGTTACTTGCTTGCGTGTAATGATATTGAAAGCAGAGCCCTGCGAGAAACCAATCAGTTCCGGGAATTTCCTAGTATTAAATAATTGAACGAACGCTTTTACGTCGGGAAAATGACGTTTCTTTTTAGCAAGCCGTGTTATAATACTTTTCTTCAAAACGCCAGATTTGCGAGGGGCAAGCGATTTGGTTTGTTCTCGAATTATCTTAGCCCCCTTGCGAAGGGCAGACGTTACAACTTTCCTCCCAACCTTCTTGGGTAGCCTAGCAAGTTTTCTTTCTAATTTCTTCGCGCCCTCAATTCTTATCTCCGCTACACTCACACATTATCCTCCGCAGTCTGGCACAGTATCTCGTATTCCTTATTGATACCCTCGACATTATTAAGATGTACAATATCGAATGTCCTGCGCCCTGCCACTATTCGACATTCAGCGGTAACGCCCGGAAGAAACCTACATCGAATCCGCGTAGAGACATCGGCTATTTGCTGGCCTGTTTGTATTACTTCGCGGCCAGACAAATCTTCTATCGAACCCCATACTGTTCCTAACTGAACAAACGTAAGCGTTTCTTCGCCCGATTCTAATTGTGTATAGGTGGGAAGTTGAAAGGTTAATCTATGTCTAAGTCTGCCGGGATTCATGTCTTAAAAATATCTCGGAACTTTGAATTGATTTACAATCGCTTGATAAGCTTTGTTTTCGTGAAGCGGAACTCTTTCAATCTGTTTCCCCCTAAGCTCATAGTAATCAGTTAGAAGTAACTTAATGCCCGCCTTCAACCCTTCGGGAACGGTAGCAGCCGCTCCATATCCAGCGGTGATTATGATTACTACGTCGTTCGCCTCTCCATAGGTACTCGGCCAGGACGAGTCTCTTTTCAAGATAATCCTGCCGGGTTCATGGGAGATGTCTTTCTCGAAATCAGTTCCTTCAGTCAATGTCTGCGTAGCATCGTTCCCGTCTTGATATGAAAGCGAAGTAACTGTAAGCATAGGCGGGCGCGGGAACCAAATCGTATTGCTTGCGGGGAATTGGTCCATTGTCTTTGTTATCGACTGCGTTATCAAAGCCCGGCCAGTATCGACTTCAATCTGTGACCGCGCAGCCTCAATCAAGGCGGTAATCATATCGTCATCGTCGTGATTAACTGTATATGATTCGGTCCCATTGGAGGGCGTATAAGCCGTAGTGTTATCCCCTATAGAAAACGTATCGTTGGTTACGAAAGTAACTGTGGTAATATCGCCGTTAAGCTCTACCATTCCAGCCGCAGCAGTCCATGTAATTACATCGCCAGTTGCAAGGCCGTGATTATGCAAGGTAACTACGCCGGGGTCCGCCCTGGTAATTGATTCAGCCGTTCCCCCCGGAACAAGAACCCTCAAATGCAACTTGGCCTCTGCCAAAGTTATTGGTTCTGTTGCGGGTGCGGTAGATACTTTCCAAGAAGTTATCATATTACTCCCAGCTCGGTACTATTACAGATACTTTGTTCAATTGGAATCCCCCTGCAGTTCCACCGCCTGGACCTGTATCATCATTATGAATTGAAAATTGGATATGCAATATATCGCCCGCAGAAATTAAGTCCCCTGCAGCATCGCCGTCTATTGTAAAATCCTGATCGGTTGCCGTAGTAATAAGTTTGATATCAATCGGGGCGGTAATACATAAATCAGTTGCATCTAGGGCGCCATCCTTGATTAGTTTCGCTATAACATCTAAATTGCTTACAGCAGCGCGAGGGTTAATCGATATTAAACATCTTAACCGAACGGTCAGATTTTGATTATCCCGATAATTTGACGGAACCCTAAAATCAAAAGCCGCATATTCAGTAGCCGTCGTATTGCTGGTGGCCGTTCCCCTAACGGGAGAGCCTACGGCATCGGCAAGGCCCAAGGTCAAACCATCGCCCTCTGGGGCATCAGGCAATCTTTCCTTGGCCGCATCTTCCTGCCTCAGATTCGTCAGGGCAATTGTGTGTATTCGGTCAATAGGTTTTGGGCGGAATTTTTTAAGCGGCATCGCCTACTCCCAACTCGGAACGATTACAGAAACCTTATTTAACTGAAAGAATCCTGCATCTGAGCCGCCCGTGTCATCGTTGAGAATCGAAATCGCAATATTTATAACATCCCCGGCTGATATTAAATCCCCTGCCGCATCACCGTCGATAGTGAAATCCTGATCGGCTGCGGCGGTCACAGCTTTAATATCTATCGGCGCAGTCAGAACCAAGTCATTTGCGTCTAATGCTCCGGCCTTAATTAGTTTGGCTACAACATCCAGATTGCTTGTTGCGTTACGGGCGTTCGTGTCTATAAAACAGCTTAGGCGTACAGTAAGATTTTGGTTCTTCCGATAATCCGACGGTATCACGAAATCAAACGATGCATATTCAGTTGCGTTCGTATTATTCGTTGTAGTCCCTATAACGGGTGCGCCTGGTGCATCTCCCAAACCCAGAGTTCCCCCGTCACCGTCCGGGGTATCGGGGAGAAAATCTTTAAGAGCATTCTCTTGCCGCAATTCAACTAAAGGGATATCATGCGTGCGATTAGCTTTCTTGAACTTTTTCTCAAGTGGCATAAGCTATCCCCTAAACTGGAATATACAGACCCTGAACAGCATCGGCGGCAGTAGTCGCATCAATTACAAAGTCATTCAAATCATATTGCACGCCGGGCAGGACAGGGGTTTCCCAATAATCACCGGGGTCTAATTGAATGCCTTGCAGGTTGTCATTGTCTACTGTCGAATCATAGAGATAAATCTCGTTTACATTATCTCCATCGACTTTCTTGGCCATAATTCCGAACCATCTAACAAATGTCCCGGCAGCCCCCAAGGGGACATCGACATCAGGTGCGGCCACGGTTTTGGAAATCGGTAGTGGCACTTTAGTTGCCGGGCTAGCAAAAGAGCCACCCGAACCAACTCCACCACCTAAGCCTCCAATTTCGCCAAGCTGTAGGAACACGTCAGTCGTATCGTTGTCGCCACGGTCAACATCAATAGTAAGAACCATTGCTCCGCGCGTGGGTATCTCGATAACTGCCCGCGTATCATCTGCGGGGGAATAAATAGATGTGCCCGGCATAAAAATGGTATCGGTGATAGTATCTGCAATAAGCTCCGTTCCTGCACCGATATTCGTTGCGGCATATACATCTGTCCCTAAAGTTGCAACACCATTAGCTAAGACTTCCGGCATCCAAGCGTCCGCTTCGTCTTCTGACCCATGTCCCGACTCTAGCCACTTCCAGCCAATAACCTGATAGTTTATGAACTCATTGGCGTTAGTTGTGCCACCGAACATTAACCGTACAGCGGAATAATTAGATACTTCCGTGGCACGAGTAGTCGGCTTAGTGTTCGTGGGCGTTGGGTCCGTAAGTGCGGCGGTAGCAACAGAGCCATCAATAAACAGACTAAATCTATTCATCGAAACAATAGGGGTTCCTATCGGGCTTGTTAATTCTTTACTAAATGTTGACATCGCCTACTCCTTCGGTTTTGGTCTCGCATCAACAGTCGCACTGGAAGACCGATGGGGTGGCTGCTGGTAAGATGACTTCGGCGGCCTGCCTCTAGGCTTGCCGGTTGTTACAACAGCCTTTTCGCCCTCGGGTTTTATTGCGGCTGTTTCGGGCTTAGCCTCTTTAACAAGAACGGCCCAATCGTTCTTTACGAACCAATCTGCCTGCTTTTGGCCACAGACAACAACATCTCCTGGTTGCTGCGCATTCCCGCCATGCGGGTTCGCGTCCTTCCATCCTCTGTAACGGTGAATAAATTTGATTGTCGCCATGTCTTACTCCTTAGTTATTTCCACACATTTTTAGGTTTACCTTCTTCCCAATATTCATTGGTTCTCTGGCACATCGCTTGAAATACGCCTTGCTGCGCAATGACTAATAGCTCAGCTACTTCCTTTTGCTTTTCTTCCGATATTTCCTTAGTTGAACCGTCGCCGTTAAATATGTCCGGCAATAGATGGATTAGCTGCTCAACAGCCTCCGGGTCACGAACGAAACAGGGCCATTGCACAAATAAATCTGAGTGTCCTATCGGTATTCGATTTGCTTGATACAATGAGTACCCCATCTTTTCCCATTTCTTCCAAAAGTAAATGTCCGGGTCTATCCGTGTCGGCCCCCACCTATTGTGAATATCGGGTTCGCCTAGGAACCAGGGGTGTTTCATCTTTGCTAGTTTGTCAACACGAATCAAAGAAAGCCCGAAATGGCCAGTGGCTATTTTTGTTAAGTCGTTTTTGGTTAGCTCGTCAATTTCTATCAGGCCCATTGGATTGCCTGAAGTGTCCTTCTTCGTAAACAGCGACGAATCTATCCCACGCCCAATCTGAAGTGGGCAAATAGCATCCGCTTCGGGATGGTCAATCATCGCTTGTATAAGATTCCTAATATCCTCTTGGGCGAACACCGTATCGTAGTCGATAGTTAGGATAGCATCGTGTTTGCCCTGTATGATCTCCATCGAGCGTTCAAGGCATTGCCCCCAGTACGCGCCCATAAATCTATGAATGGGAATTTTGTAGGGCATTAACGCTTTATAAATACTGAAGAACGTATCCTGAAACCCCAGCCTTGGCACGCTCATCACCGCACCAACGGATATCGGGAGTAATTGTTCTATTACAGGATTCGGCGCGCCTTTAGTTCCCTGAAGGTTCAGGCTAACGGGATTTGCCGCAGTACCTCCTTGCTTTTCCTTCCAGTGCTGTATATTGCCGAAGCCAGCCTCTTGCATTCTATCCGTTAGATGTGCTTCATTGAAGATCGCTTTATGATAATCGTTCTCATCTTCGTGTGCCCCCATGATAACCTGCTCTATCTGGAGCTTCTGTTCGTTGGGGCCGGAATACTCCTGAACTACATAATCAAAATTAGGAACAGACAGGCGAAGCGTCCCGCCAGGTTTCAGCGCTCGGCACCAATCAGTCAAAACATCCTTAGTCTTCCAGTAGCTAAAGTGTTCTAAGATGTGCGAAGCGCGAATCTCATCAACGGATTCATCTTCGTAAGCTAACGGGTAGACCTCCTTGCCTATCTTCTTATCAATGGGTATCCATCCCTCGATATAATCATCCCCGCACCCAAGGTCTAATTTAATCATTCTACTTCCCCCACAGCAAAGCCGCGAAGTTGCCACATTGCCATCGGTAAAGAAGTAAGCGGCCATGCCCCAGTACAAGTCCAGCCTGCCGCCGTTACCCATTGGTAAATCATAGCTAACGTCGGGCCCCACCAGTTTGTTACGTTGCCACCGTATTCGTTGGTAGGATAAAACTCGGTGACGGCCTGTGTTCCATAGCCATGTCCAAAGCCACCGCGATATGCGCTGAAGTCATCCGTAACCGCTGACTCTATCCGAATCTGCTTGTCACAAACACTTCGCAATGTATCTAAGGCTAAGAGTGGGTGTCGGCAATGGTACAATGTCCCGTAGAATAGGATGGTATCGAATCTACCGAGCCTCGTTTCGGTAATGTCGTATAGTGAAAATTCAAGATGGGTACATTGCTCTTTGCTATACCCTAATGCCTCGCGGCATAGGTCGAAACTATCCCACGCCATTTCCTCGCGCGGCAAGCCCCGGCCCAGGTCGTCGGAGAAGTTGTCTATTGCAATGACTTCTTTGGCCCCGCGCTTTAGCGCCTCGAATGTCCAGTACCCATCCCACGCGCCTACGTCCAGAACCCGCTGTCCCGTCATGTCTTCGGGAAAATGATACGCGGGCTTAGCATCTTCGGTAGGTAAGTGGCCAGGAGTAATAATCCCGCCAGGTAATTCTATTCTGTGATACCAGCTAGGTATCGCTGCAATTCTTTCCTCAAGTTTTGTCATTCTTCTTTCCTTCTTTCTTTATTTTCTTTCCTGTTGCAGCCTTAACGTATCTAGCAGTCGGCTACCTTCTTTTCTGTCATGTTCTTGTAAGCAATATGGGATTACATCAAAGTTGCCGTAAAGCTCCGATAAAATGGCCATCTTTAATAGCTGTTCGCTTTTAAGCTCATCAAGGCGAGTGAGGTCTCGCAGGAATAGCGCATCAGCGTACATGTGCTGACCGATATTTTGTTTTGTACACGGCTTGAGCGTATGCCCGCAGACTTTCAGGAACCGATTAAATTGGAATCCGCTATCGTATAAACACGAGCATATATCCCCGAATAGTGGCTGGCCCTCGTATATATCAACAAACCCAACCTCAGTAACGATAGCCACAACGTCCGATAGGGTCTTCTCACCACCGCCAAAAACCTCAAGCTCCGCACCCTGAATATCAATCTGAATAAAATCTACAGTATCAATACCTTGGTTCTTGGTAAAATAATCCAGGCTGACGGTTTCTATCTCGGCCACATTCATAACCGTCGTCAAGTCGCCCAGGTCTACATACCTATCATTCAAGTCTTTATTTGGCTTGTATAATGATGAACACATTGGGCCTGCTGTCTGGTAAAAGGGACGGCTTTCTTCACGTCGCCCCAAGGCAACAGGCACATATTCTACTCCTAGCGGGGCTTTGCTATTAAGTTGCTCGCAAAGCTCTGCATCTACCTCAATCGCTATCATGCGCGAGCCGGGAAATGTCTTTAGCAAACTGCGATATTCATCCGGGGCAATCGCATTAGGGAAAGCCCCTATAT
>SDBV01013974.1_pt1 | contig 10166 bp, 4 predicted proteins | sample 2277081 | NCBI WGS metagenome assembly SDBV01 (sample SAMN10402039, study PRJNA504765) | marine sediment metagenome | isolation source: marine sediment core GS10_PC15, 223 cmbsf | place: Arctic Ocean: Southern Knipovich Ridge | collected 2010 | reverse complement strand
GATCGCCCGAGAACGCTTCAGCCCCCTATCGATGAAGACACGCACGGGGAGCTCCAATTGGGCGATCAACGAGGAGAATCCCGCGAAACTCAACGCCAGGAAGAAGAGGATTGCCAACGGACGCCCCATAAAAATCTGTGCGAAGAGCTGGGGCATCCAAATGAAGGTCAGCCCCGTAGACGCCGGGCCGCTGGTGCGCATGATCTCGATCACCTCGGACTGCTGCATGGCCCTTTCCGTGTGGAGCACGGCGAAGACCGTCCCGAAAACCATCATGGCTGCCAGCAGCGAGACGCAGTTGTTGGCGACCGGAGTGATGAAAGCGTTTCTCACCAAGCCGTGCTTTCGTTTGACGTAGGCCGCATAGGTAAGATAGAGTCCCCAGCCGGCCCCCACGTCCCAGGCGTTTTGCGTCAAGGCCTCCATCCAGATCTTCGGCCTGGCGAGTTGTCCCCACTGGGGAGTAAACAGGTAGGCAATTCCGGCCCACGCACCCGGCATAGTCAGGGCGCGGATCACGCAGAAGATCACAATCGCCAGCAGGGTGGGAATCAGGACCTTGTTGACCCGTTCGATCGAGCCGACTCCCCGCCAGATGGCAAAGGCCCCGAAGGCCATCACAATCGCGTGGGTGATCAGAGGCCAGCCGCCGTCTTGATAGGCGTTCCAGGTTGCCTCTGCGGTCTGGCGGGTCAAGGGAAGAGGGTTGACGAGCATCTGGACGAAGTAGTAGACGCACCATCCCACGACGACCGAATAAAAGAACGTGATGGCGCAGGTCACGAAGGTCATGAACGCCCCCACCCAGGCGAACTGCTTGCCGGCAATTTGCACGACGGTTCCCACCACGCCCATCCTGCACTTGCGGCCCAGGATATATTCCGCCATCACCAAGGGGATGCTCCAGAGAAACAGAAACGCCACCCAGGCGACAAGGAAGGCACCCGCTCCTTCATCGGAGCCGTTTTGAGCCACAATCCGGGGAAACCGCCAGATGTTTCCCGTACCCACGGCGATCCCGACCACGCTCAGCAAGAAACCGAGGCGCGACGAGAATCGCATATTGACACTTGCATCAGGAGTACTTGCCGACATGGTTCTTGTAGTTCTCGGGTTGCGCGATTCAACGGTCGAGTTGTTTCAAGGCCCAGTTGGCGGCCGATCGAATCGTGTTTCTGTGCGAGTCCATTTTCGCAGCCTGCTGGAGAAACGCAACGGAAGACTCGTCACCGCATTTGCCGACGGCCCTCAGCGCCTCGGCCTGAGCCACGTAACTATCATCTTTCTCGAATCTCTCCAAGAAGAAGCCGGCCAGGTCAGCTTGCTTTGTATCTCCCAGCTTTCTGAGAGCCAGCACTCTGACTCGGGAACTTTGGTCCTGACATTTCTGCTTGAGCAGCTCGATATCGTCCGGCCCCCTGGGAACACCTGCCTTCTCCAGAGCCGCTCTGCGGACCGACCAGAAGGGGTCGTGGCAGGCACTTTCCCACAAGGCTGCGGTTGCCGATTCGTCGTTGTCGGTTTTGCCCAATTGTGAGACCGCCCACATGCGGCCGATCACGTCGTCATGCTGCAATTGATACAGCAGTTCCTTCTTCGTTTTCGGAAAACTCCACTCTTTCAGGAGGTAATTTCCCTGATCGAATCTCACCAGCAGAGGCTCTTGCGCACAGGGGAACTCGAATTCTTCCACCCGGTTCGTCAGCCATACCTTTTCCGATCGCTTCCCCCCCGGCGTAACGATTCCGATGATCACCGGAGTCCTGTAGATAGGCACTCCTTTGGAGGTGTCCTGGACCTGCTCGATCGTCAGGTGGAGTTTCCGCGATGGTTGATCCCAAGTATATCGAACGTCAAACACCGGATGTCCGGGGCGGAAGAACCACTGGTCGAAAAACCAGTCCAGGTTCTGGCCGGTGGCTTCCTTGATCGCCTTGCTGAAATCATGCGTATCGACCGGCTGGAAGGCATGTTTGTGCAGGAAGTGTTGATGGGTCCGGAAAAAAGGTTCGTCACCCATCACAAATCGCATCATGTGCAACACGGCGGCGGCCTTCTGGTAAGCGTGCCGGTCGAAGAGGTCCTGGGGTCGGTTCCAACGGTCAAAGACGATCGGGCGGATATATCGCGTACGGGCTTCGCGAAGGTAACTGTTCTTATGACCGAGCAGATGCACGGCACCGTGGTCCGGCCCCCGGTGGTGGTGATTGTACAGATAGTCACCGTAGGTGCCGAAACCTTCGTTGAGCCACACTTGGGACCAGTCTCTGAGGGTGACGAGGTCGCCCCACCACTGGTGCGCCGCTTCGTGAGCGACGATCGTCAGGCTGGAGAAATCCTGATCGGCTCGTTGGTCGTGTATGATGCCCTGGTACATCAGCGTGGCCGAGGTGCATTCGGCGCCTCCGCCAAATCGCGGAATTGTGATCTGATCGTACTTGGCCCAGGGATACTTGTACCCATACGTCCGATTGAAGAACTCGATGATCTTTGGAGTCTCAGAGAAGGTCGCCCGCGCACGGGGGGCGTCTTTTTCGTAAACCCAGTAACGGATCGGAAGCGAGCCGAGGGAATCCTCGACGATACGATAAGGCCCGGCAGCCAGCATGGTCAGATAGGTGCTGTGAGGGTGCGTCTGCGACCAGTGGTGGGTGCGAGAACGGTCGGCTTTGTTCTCGCTTATCCCCAGGAGCCGGCCGTTGGCAAGAACCTGGTAGTCGCTGCGAAGGGTGACGATCAATTCAAGAGTTGCCTTGTCGTTGGGATGATCGTAACAGGGGAACCAATGGCGGGCGCCGGTGGGGAAGGAAAGGGCCGAGATCACGGCCGGGTTATCGGACGTCGCCTCCGTGAAACCGAGCCCCATTCCGTTGCCGCCGCGCGGCGGATGGCGAGGATCGGCTTGGCGAGTATCCGCGTAATAGCTCACCGTAAACGATACTTCATCGTCTCGATCGTATGATTCTCCCAGATGGACAATCAACTCGTGGTCCGTCTGCTCGAATTCCAGCGGCTCGGACTTCTTGTTTTCGACGGAAGTGACGTTGAACGTCGCCGCATCGAGTACACACCGCGTGAATCCGTTGCTCAAGGGGCTTAAGGTGATCGTGTTCTCTCCCCGGAACGTCTTCTTCTCGTCGTCGAGTTTCAAAGCAATCCGATAGTGGATGGCGTCGAACTCTCTGGCACGCTCGGGCCGTTTCGGCCAGCTATTGACGTCCACCGTCTGGGCCGCGCCGATTCCGGCTGCGCCAGGCAAGAGTATCACGACCAAAAGTATCACCGCCAAGAGTATCACGGGCACGAATAGTCTTGTGCGCACTGGCCGGGCGGACATGACATGGCCTCCTTCTTCGTGAATGCCTTGTATTGCCGGGTGTCTCATCCGTCGGAAAGTTACGTCGGCCTTTGCTACGGCATGAGTTTGCGTTGAGTCTTCCCGGCATCTCGAGGCGGCGTTACCGGCAGTAACACTGGCGGCCGCTCTTGCAGAATACCGTGCTCCCGGATGAGCCGTTCGACTTCGTCCAGTTCCCAAGGCGCCGCTACGGTAAGAACCTCGACGCCGCTACGGGTAACCACCACCGTGTCCTCAATGCGAATGTAGAGTCTCTCCTCCGGAACCCGCATCTGCGGATCGACGGCAAAAACCATCCCCGGCCGCAACCGGCGGCGGCGATAGTCGCCCACGTCGTGGACGCTCATCCCCACCGGATGAGAAAAATGCCCGTAGGTGGCCCTGGCAGCCTTCTCGTAAATGGGCTTGGAGAATGTCGTGTTTCTCAACACCTCATCCATTTCCGCCCGGGCCTGCCGCATGATCCGGTTGGTGGTGACCCCCGGGCGAATCCGTTTGATCACCGCCTGATGGTATTTCACCATGAACCCGTACAGTTCCCTCTGCTGGGGCGTGTATTTCCCGTTGACCGGCCACATCCGCCCGATATCACTGGTGTAGTAGCCACAGTCGGGGGCGAAATCCATCAGCACGAGATCGCCGTCTTTCAACATGCAGTTGTTGCGCTGATAGTGACCGTGCCAGTAATTGGCAGCGCCGGCTGCGGTGATCGATGGATACCCTACCCGGCGGGCGCCGTTGACCAGAAACACGTAGCGGGCCGCCGCGTCGAGTTGATACTCCATCATGCCCGGTTGCGTGCTTTGCATGGCCGCTCGAAGGGCCAGTCCCGACAGTTGACCGGCACGGCGCAACAGCACGATCTCCCGTGGACTCTTGATCGCGCGGAGCCGATCGACGATCGGGGTCAAGTTGCGAATCTTCCTGCCCGGCAGATGAGCATTCAGCCGGTCAATGAACCATGGTTCCCGCGGCGGCGGCTCGTCCCACAGGTGTTCGGCGACGGGCCGATGGTTCCGGCGCGAGCCTTTGCGGCTGCCCGGCGGTCGTCCGGCCCGACCGAACAGTGTGTAGAGAACGTCCGCCGAGACGCCTTTCAAATGGTCGGCAAGCGATTCGAGATCATACACGGCGTCGACGCCCGTCAGCTCGATCACCCGTTCGGCGTCCGCGTCGAGGCGCGGCAGATAGAGTGTGGTCTTGCGCTCGGTTCCGTCAAGCACCAGGTAGGCCTGCGGAACTTCCACCCCGCAAAGATAATAGAACTCCCTGGACTGGCGAAACAAACCAAACCCTCGTATCCGCGGCGCCCCTTGCAGCACGGCCAGGGCCCGGTTGCCGATCTTGTCAAACACCTTTCCCCGGCGCCGGGCGAACTCCTCGGGCGGGAAGTCCTGTTGATACTGGTCCCACTCGTCCTGATCGTCGTCCTGGGCCCGGGCAGAGGCCGCCGGGGCCAAGAACAAAGCCAACAGAGTGATAGTCAATAAGACCGCAACGGCGGCCGCCGGTAAACGAGCGACTGGTCTTGTATTATCCATCGGAAATCTCCTCTCTGAGTATAGCCGTTTGCTCGTTGGTTGGCGATACCACGGTGTTCCGTTGACCGTTCATTGCTCTACTCTTTCCGAGGCAACGTGAACCTGCCGGTAACATTTGCGGATCGGATAAGCCTTGCCCGGATGAAGTTCGCCGCGGAGAAAACCCCAGGCCGCTGCCCCGTCGATACTCTCCGGCTCGAGCAGATGAAAGATGAGAATCCCCAGCGGCTGAGCCGTTCTCACCAGGTAACTGCCCTTCGGCATTTCAGTCCGGATCAGCTCGAAGCGACCGGTCAACTCCTTGAGCACGTGTCCCTGAAATGGTCGCTCGGCGGAAGCGATGTTCTCGATCACGAACGCTTCTGCCGCTGCCTGGTAGCCGGCCGTCAGCCTTTCGACGACGATTCCATGTCGCGTCAGCAACTCCACGGTCTTGTTGCAGTTTGCCGGGATCAGGTAGGCAGCCGGGAGACGCCCGGTTTTCGTTGCCTTGAAACGGTCGTAGACCGGCATCCGCTGGGAAACGAAGTCCCGCGGCGGCTCGATCCGCGCGGTTGCATCGGAAGAGCGGCCCGGCGGCTGCTTTTTCTCCAAGAGGATCTCTTCCTCACCGCGTGAGGCAATCTCGTAGCGAAGCGTTAGTGCCGGCGCCGTCTCCGGTTGCAGTCCCCAGGCGGTAACACGGGCGTCCGCCTCGCGCGTCAAGCGCAGGATGTGCGGCCCCCGACGGCCGATCTCCTCGAGTACGGTCGTCACGAAAAGACGGGTCGCCCTGACGCGTTGACGAAACGGCAGATAGCAGGTGGCTTCGCAGAGCACGCCGATGCGGCTGCGCAGCCCGACGTAGTTGGTGATCCGCCGGGGGTCCGGGGCGCTCTGGTACCAACCCCGGCTCTCTGAATGGCGAGCCAGGTTGCCGTACACGAACGTCTCCAGCCCGTGGTCCCCGCGCATCCGCCGGCGCACGGCGGAAAGTAATTCGTCGCGATTGAAATGCAGAACCCCGCTTGGCGTGTCGGGATGAAGCGGAGGAGAGTAGGTCAACTGGTAGCCGTGGCGGGTACCGTTGGTGGCGTGCAGATCGATGAGCACCTCCGGGTCCCACGTCGTATAGACGTGGCGTAGTGCCGCCCGCATTTCCGGCGACTCCACCTTCATCCCGTCGCGGTTCAGATCGAGTCCCTGCCCGTTGGCGCGTATTCCGACCACTTCCGGCTCACGTTGACTTCGGCGGTGCTTCTGCCAGGGACCCCAGGTCTCGTTGCCGTCGATGTTGTAGATCGGCGTGGCCAAGAGCACAATCTTCTCCAACACGCCACCTTTGGGCTCTTGGGCTAGGTCGCGAAGCAACATCAAGACCGCCTCCTTCCCCTCCACTTCGCCGGCGTGAATGTTGGCCTGAAGGTAGACGACGGGTTTGCCGCTTCGTCGGGCGTCGGCCGGGGTCGCCACCGGTGGGCGAGCAGCGATCACCAGCGGAATCCGGTGTCCTTGCGTGCTGGTGCCGATGAACTGGATCGAGATGGGGGCTCCCTTGGCTTGCAGATCGTCAAGAAACTGTAGGACGTCTTTGTAGTGGGAAGTCTCCCGGTAATCGGTCCGTTCGGCACGTGTTTCAGGCCACCGGTCATTGCCTGGCGACTCTTGGCCCGTCGCGACTTGACAGATGGCGTGGACCGCGTCGGCACGGCCGTCGATCTTGACGGGGACAGAGACCCGTTCTTTGGCCCCCAGCGTCACCGGGACCCCAAGAATGCAAACCAACAACCAACACTCGAGCCAAGAGGAGCTGCGGCGGGACATGGTTCTCTTCCTTCTGTCGCGTGGCGTATTCGATGATTTGCACTACCGATTGCTTATCGACCGATGGAATTCAGATTGCCCCCGCCGACAAGGCCGCGGTGTTCCCGGTTCCCGTTGATTTCGTTACGGGTCCATCCTTTGTCGATCAGTCCAAGGTAGAGCGGTCTCTTGGCCTCGTCGAGCCCCTCGGTGGCGGTGAGGTACAAGAAGAGGTTCTTCCGCTCTCGCAGGCGGCTTTTCACCTCTTCCAATCTGGCGATGAAGCCGTCGACGTCTTTGGGGTTGCAGTTCACGCCGAATCGGACGCCCCGGCTGTTCAGGCGATCGACCATCTTCTCGGGAATCTCGTAGTCTCCCGTGATGATGAATGCCTTCGACGCGGAGGAAAGCACGTCGTCGATCAAGTCCTTCTCCGGCGAGACGAGCCGCACGATGACGCTATTCTCCTCGAGGACCTTCAGTGCCGCTTTTCCATGGTCGGTCAGTCGTCCGTCGACGACCCATGTGCCGTCGTCTCCCTTGACGTCGGCCCTGCCGATTCCGTGGTAATCGATCAGCAGCTCGAGCAGGTCGACGTGGTCGCCGGCCAGCGCGAGGTCGCTCGACCCGCGCGTCAGCGACTTCTTGCCGTGGGGGCCTGAATCTCCGCCGGGCAATTTTCCCGAGGCCGCCGCCTTGAACAACGCCCGGGCCCGATTGTGGATCTCCTCGTAAAGGGCCTGCTTCTCTTTCTTCTTGATCGCCACGTTCGTCCAAAGGCTATCCTCCAACTCGGGGTTGAGATTACTGATCCGCATCCGCAATCCATGGTAGAGTTCCTGGCGTCGCTCGATGACCAGGTTCGTTTCGGTTTCGACCGCCAGATTCATCGTGCCTTGGAGGATGAACTGTCCGGCGATCCGCAGCATCTGCGGCTCGATTTTCTCGATATCGTCCTCGGGCTGATGGTAGTCTTGGTGGCCGACGCCACCGCTGGTGATGAGGAACAGCGTCTCGATCCCGCGTCGGATGAAGCCCGTGTGGTCGCTGCCACCGGTTCCTCCCTCGCGGGGCTTGACATGTTCCATGATTTTGGGGTCCTGGTCGCGCTTGATAACTTCCCAGATCGAGGGAAAGTTCAACGCCCCCGAGGCGCCAAGCGTCGCTCCCATGCCCACCATGTCGGAATTGAAGGAGGCCACGGTTTGGTCCATAGTAACGCCGTCGCAGGGATGATCGGTGTAATGGAGCGAACCGATCAGCCCACGTTCTTCGCCGCACCAACAGGCGAACAACAGGGTCCGCTTGGGTTTGAATCCCCCTTCGGCCAGCACGCGAGCCACTTCCATGACCACGGCCGAGCCCGACGCATTATCGTCGGCCCCGTTGTGGACATAGCCGTTCCGCATGCCGACGTGATCGAGATGGGCACCGACCAGAATGTATTGATTCTTCAACTCCGGGTCGGTTCCCTCGATCTTTGCCAACACATTGCGGGCCGTGTTGTTGCCGTGCTGCTCGTCGTAGCGGACCAAGGAGTCGTAGCCCTTGAGCGTTACGCGGATACCGGTGGCTTGGGAGCGCGGTGTCTTGGCCTTGATGTCTCGGCGAACCGCGTCGATTCTCCGCTTCAACCCATTAGGTGATTCCTGGGGATCGTGTTTCATGATCGCTCGAAACACACGCTCCTGGATCGTAAAGCAGAGGAAGTCGCGCTGGGGGGTGAACGCGCTCTTGGGGGACCTTCGCCGGGAAGTGCTCTGGGGCGAAGCCGCGGGGTCGAAGAACAGGATCGCCGCGGCGCCCTTTTCGTAGGCCGTCTTGATCTTGCTCAGGTCGGTCGACTCCTGCTTCCAGTCTTCCTTGTGTTTGTCTTCCTTGCCCTCTTCGTCTTCGAAAAACATCCGCCGCCCGTCGGGAGCGTCTTTGGGTGAGCCGTTGAGCACGAGCACGATCTTGTCTTTGACGTCGATCCCGTCGTATTCGTCAAGCCCCTTGTCCGCAGCGGCAATTCCATGGCCGACGAAGATCACCTCGGCCTGCTTGGTTGCGCCGGTCGTCGAGAGCATGTCGAGTGTATAGTCGGCGTCATCGAACAGAAAGTCGCGTCCGGCGACCGAGAGCGAGGGAAGTCCGGTAGTCCAGTCGAACTCGCGAATCTTGACTTTCTGGAAGTACGTGCCGTCTTCACCGGCCGGTTTGAGTCCCCATTGCTTGAAGTTCTCCGCCACCCAATCCGCGGCCTTGCGATATCCCTCGGTACAGCTTGCCCGACCTTCCATGGCGTCGCTGGCGAGATGGGCAACGTACGTCTTGGTCCGATTCCCATCGACGGCGAGTTGGTTCTTATCACCATCACTCTGGGCATGCGCCATGGTGTTACAAAGCACGGTGCAACAAAGCGCGGTGCAACAAAGCAGAGTTATCAACGCAAGCGTGGCTGTTCGTTTGGGCATGGTCGTCTCCTCGCCGGAATGTCAGTGTTTGTTCACAGGTATCGAGCCTACTACCATCTTCCACTGTAACGGGTGACGACGCCGGATTCAACGGTCTTGCGGAGATTCTTCGAAACCACTTCAGCAAGTAGGGTGGGCACGCCCCGCCGAGAAGCCAGAATGCATCAGAAAGGGAGCAGAACGGGTGCATGTCAGCTTGTGCGCGTTTCGAGAGACGTGCAAGAACGTCATTAGGCCGATAATTCCCATTTGGGTTGAGCCTGAAGACGATCCGGGCTCGCCGACGGTGACTCTTGTATCATCGCGCCTCCCGGTGTGTGGCGCGAGAGGAGTTCTTGACATTTTCTCGCCTGCGAGCCCGAATTGTGGGTTGCCATTGTCAGAATCATAGCCCGAGAAGTCCCTTCGTCGGGCTTCGACGCTCGCGGTGCGCGAACTTTCCCCCTTGCATCCAGCATTTTGGCCTCCTCCCGCTCCCGCGCGTCTGCCCCCATCGACGACCGGTTGTGAACAGAAGTTCAGAATGTCGGCCGGGTTGTCGATGCCCCGCCCTGAAATTGAGCGGTCCGAGAATACGTTGGAAATTCGACGTGTCCGAGCAACCTCAGCACAAAACCGTTTCTTGCGACGGCGTCAATCGCCCGATGTTTTCCACCCGATTGATGGAGAGCCGGTGCTCACTGCCTCGCGTTCCAGGCAGTCCGCTGATGGGGGGCAGGGTCGTTTCTTTATCGGTCCACTATGAAGCCGTGTGTGAGTCAAGCTTGGTCTTGCATTTTTTCTTCCCCTATTTGCGGCGTAGCCGCACTTGCGCTAGAATCGACGTTGCCTGGTGAAACGGAGCGGGGTGATGCTGGCGAGCAACCCCGCAAGGCATAGCCAGGCCAGGGCGGGAAAATGATCCGCTGAGATGGTGCCGGTTTGACGGACACTTCGAGTGCTTAGGTTTCGTGGGTGAAGCAACGTCCTCCGGTGGTTCAAAGTACCGGCGCCTCTTCTGTTCTGTTCCTGTTTGGTATCACCATCGTT
>SDBV01013973.1_pt1 | contig 10166 bp, 4 predicted proteins | sample 2277081 | NCBI WGS metagenome assembly SDBV01 (sample SAMN10402039, study PRJNA504765) | marine sediment metagenome | isolation source: marine sediment core GS10_PC15, 223 cmbsf | place: Arctic Ocean: Southern Knipovich Ridge | collected 2010 | reverse complement strand
CAATACCCGTAGGTCGCGGTCTCGCCGACCGCCATCACGGGCAGGAAACCGCTGCGGTCGGAATCTCCGGAGGCGTAGGTCGCCAGCACCCCGAAGCCGCGTTCCGAGGTCAACTCGATCTTGACGGCCACCCCGTTCCCATCGCCTGAAGCGCCCCAGATGAGTTGTTTGTCGGTATGAGAACCGAGTACGAACCCGCCGAGCCGCAGCCCACCCGGGAGCGCGAGGCTCCCGCTGACCCCGTAGTTGGCGTGAATGTGGCTATCTCCGTCGAGGCCTTCGATCGTCGCGATTGTGCCTCCAAAATTGAGATTCGCGTAATCATCGAACGGCAGGGCGTAATCGAGCTGATAGTGGAGGAAATCGTCGTCGGGTGTCGTCTCGGATCCCTCCCTCAGACTGCCTGCAAAAGCGCGCAGCTCTCCGCCCCATAGCGGGCTGGTGAACGCCAGTGCCACCGGGTTGTAGTCCCAATCGCTTGAGAAGAGCGCATCCCCGAAGCGATCACTCAGGGGCACGATGCCGGCCTGGAAGTTGTCGCCTCGTTTGAACGTGTAGTCCAGCACTGCGTGGCGCACCCGGACAGGCTCGTTGCTGGTGTTCCGATTCGAGTCGGTATGGCCCAGCTCGATTTGCAGGTGCGTCTTGAATTGGTCGGTGACGCGGAAGTCCAGGTCTTGACGAATGCGCACGCGGGCCGCCGTCTGGTTGCCGCGGCCGTCGTCACTGTTGGCCGTATAGGCGTTGATGCGATATTGCCCGCCGAAGCTGACACGCGGCGCCTTCTCGCCGGGAGCCGCGCTGTCCGCCTCGCTCGATTGCACGTCGTCTTCCGCGAGCCTCTCGAGTTCTGCGACCCGCTCCCGGAGCGCTTTGACCTCGGCGCGCAGATCCTCGTCCGACTGTGCCAGCGCGCCGGCCGGCAAGCTGGTGGCTGAAACAGCCGAGGTGATCCAAAGGAACCACCGTGCGGTTCTTGTTCTGGCGCGCTGGATGGCTTGCCCCCCTCCCGGCTTCTTGCTAGCAATGTTACTACCAGTGCGCCAGTAATCTTTACGCCGGCGCCTACAGGGGCGCGTGTCGGGAAGTGGTTCGCTTCGAAACCGGGGAGTTCGCTCTATTAGAATCGCGCTTCGAGGGTGCCGAGAATCTACGTAGCACGCGCGGTCGGAGCCGCGCCACGCAAGGATTCGGCGATGGCCGTTGCGAGTTCGGCATTCAACTGTATCACCTTGACCCAATAGAGATGGCGAGTGTGGCTATCTGAACCACTGTGTAGCGATATGGAACAGATACGCATCAGTTTTCCATTACCCTGGGAGTATCACGCAGTTCGATGTCGCGAGTACCGCTGGGGCGGAATGCCCAACGGGCGCCTACGCGGGAGAGATTCACTACAGCGACTAGTGAGTCGCATAGCACGGGAAGAACACCGCCGGTGTCGGATCAGATCAGCGGACCGGGGCCTAATAGAGGCAGATCGCCCGCGGTATCACGTTGCTCGCCGGCGCGTCGGCCGACCTCTCCCTCCATCGAACGCGCAGGGGCGTGCGACGCTGCGAGTGTTGCGTCCAGCGCCGACGATGTGGCACGGTTGCCGCTACGGAACGAAGCGCGGGGTGCGCGAGGCGCATGGGAGGTGCCTATGAGAAGAGCCGTGCGCTGCGGCGACCGGCGATGCGAACGGGTGCTTGTCTTCAGCCGACCCGGCGGGCGGGTTCGCAGTTTCCACCGTTCGCATTGTCGTGTACCCATCTGGATCTACCGGCTGACGGAAGAGCCGTCTGCTTCTCCTCCCATGTGATCGATCGGTCGAGCCCAAGGAGAGCGAAATGCCTGAACAGACACGACGTGAGTTCTTTGAGAAGAGTGGGAAGGCGGCTCTCGGGGCGGTCGTAACCGCGACCGCTGCGCCCGGGCTCGCCAGTGCCGCCACGGAATCCGGGAAGGAGTCGAGCAGGCACTGGGGGATGCTCGTGGATCTCAGGCGCTGCATCGGCTGCCAGGCGTGCACGGTGGCCTGCAAGGCCGAGAACGGCGTGCCGCTGGGCGTCTTTCGCCGCCGGGTGAGAAGCCTGATGGCCGGTGCCTATCCCGATGTGACGCGGCACTTCATCCCGATCTCCTGCTTCCACTGCGATGATCCGCGCTGCCTCCCCGCCTGCGCCAAGCACAGGTGCTACGAGGGGCAGACGGAGACGGCCCTCTACCAGACGGACGACGGCTACGTCCTGATCGACAAGGAGAAGTGCGGGGCCGACAAGAAGCCGTGCATGACGGCGTGTCCGTACCACAACATCTTCTACGACCCGGTCGAAAAGAAGGCCGACAAGTGCACATTCTGCGATCACCGCGTGAAGCAGGGCGTGACTCCCGCCTGCGTGCAGACCTGCGAGGGCGGCGCGCTGATGTTCGGCGACCTCGGGGATTCAGGCTCAGAGATCGCCAAAGCGATCGCCGGCAACGAGACCAAGGTGCTGAAACCCAAGAGGAAGACGCATCCCTCGTTCCACTACATCGGCCTCGCTCCGGACGTGCAGAAGCAGGTGGAAGGGATGCTCAGGGGAAGGCGGCTGAAGCCGACGGATCTCGAGAACGACCGATAAGGAGAAACGGAAATGCAACTGTCACGACGAGATTTCTTCAAGCTTGGTTCGGCGGCCGGTCTCGTGGGCGCGATCGGGCTCCCCAAAACGCTCTCCGCCCAGAACCTCGAGATGGGGGGTCGCGACTTCTCGGCCGAGACGGGCAAGGAGCTGAAGGCCATCCCGAGTTCCTGCTGGCAGTGCGTCACACGCGACGGAATCATCGGCTACGTGGATGGAGACGGCAGACTGCGCAAGATCGAGGGCAATCCCGCGTTGCCGCGCACCAACGGCAAGCTCTGCGCCAAGGGACAGGCCGGCGCCAACCAGCTCTACAACCCCGATCGGCTGCTCTACCCGATGAAGCGCGTCGGCAAGCGCGGCGAGGGCAAGTGGAAGCGAGTCTCCTGGGACGAGGCCCTGGATCTGCTCATCGACGGCGGTGAGATCGCCGGACGAAAGGTCAAGGGGCTCAAGACGCTCCGCGACGATGGCCACCCCGAGAAGTTCATGTTCCACTACGGCCGCATGAAGGCCAGCGACTCGAAGATCGTAAAGAGCTTCTTCCTGGCGGCCTACGGAACCAAGACCATCGGCAACCACACCAGCATCTGTGAGTCGGCGAAGTGGACGGCCCAGGAGCTCACCTGGGGCTCCCACTACGACAACTGGGACCTCGACAACAGCAGGTTCATCCTGAACTTCGGCAGCAACGTCCTGGAGGCCCACACCAACCACGTGCCGATGGCGCAGCGCTGCGTGAGCGCACTGGCGCGCGGCGTGAAGATGTACACCTTCGACGTGCGCCTCTCGAACACCGCGGCAAAGTCCACCGAGTGGCTACCGATCAAGGCGGGGACGGACCTGGCGGTGATCCTGGCCATGGCCAACGTGCTGATGCAGAACGACCTCTACGACGAGGACTTCATCGAGACCTACACCAGCGTCACGGTGGCGGAGCTGAAGCAGCACCTGAAGCAGTACACTTCGAAGTGGGCCGAGAAGATCAGCGGCGTTCCGGCCGCGAAGATCGAGTCGATCGCGCTGGAGTACGGCCGCACCAAACCCAGCGTCTGCCTCAGCTACCGCGGCGCCGTCGCCCACTACAACGGCGTGCAGACAGAGCGGGCGGTCCTGATGCTCGAGGCCATCGCCGGAAACATCGACGTTCCGGGCGGGCGCTGCCGGGCGGTGGGTGCGAAGTGGAAGTACCCCTTCGCAACGCCCAAGACGAAGGGGAAGAAGCTGAAGATCATGGATGGGTTCAAGGGCGCCTACGCCTACCCAACGCATCACGCTTCCCACCAGGTGCTGCCCGTGATCGACAAGGGGCCGGACCGACCCGACATCTACATGATCTACTGCTACAACCCGGCCTACGTGAACGGGGGTTGCGCGGACAACATCCGCGTCCTCAAGGACGAGCAGAAGATCCCCTTCCTGGTGGCGGTGGACGTCGCGCTCTCCGAGAGCTCGGAGCTGGCCGACCTGGTCCTGCCGGATGCCACCTATCTGGAGCGCTGGGCCTGGGACGACATGGTCAGCGCCAACCAGATCCCGGAGTACTACATCCGGCAGCCGATGCACGCGCCCCTGGGAGAGGCGCGCAACTTCCCCGACGTGACCTGCGACATCGCCCGGAAGATGGGCTTCGATCTCGGCTTCGGCTCGGCGGAGGAGTTCGTGAAGGCCTCCTGCGAAATGACGCCCGGCGTGAAGGAGGCCGGCGGCTTCGCGTACATGAAGAAGCACGGCGCCTGGTACGACAAGAAGGCCAAGCCGAAGTATCGCAGCCACGCCAAGGAGGTGGACGTCGCTGGCGCGACACTCGACGAGGCGACGGGCGTCTACTACAAGAAGCACGAGGGAGACACGGACTACTCCTCGCTGGACGACAAGCACGCCGCCAAGCAGTACGTCGCCCAGAGGTGTGGCGACGGCAAGGCCCGCAGGGGCTTCCCGCCCGACAAGCACCGCTGGAAGACGGGGCTTCTCGAAATCAAGTCCGCGGCGCTCGCCGAGAAGGGCTTCGACGCCATCCCGGCCTGGATGCCCATCCCCGAGCACGAGAAGATGGGCTCTGACGAGCTGGTGTTGACCACCTACAAGGTGACCGTCCAGAGCCACTCCCGCACCCAGAACTGCAAGTGGCTGACGGAGCTCTACCACACCAATCCGGCCTGGATTCATCCGAAGACGGCCGAGGCGCGCGGCATCGCGGACGGGGATGCGATCAAGCTGACCTCACCGTTGGGGACCATGGCTACCAAGGCCCGAGTCACGGAGGGGATCCATCCCGGGGTGGTGGCGATCTCCAACCACTGCGGGCACTGGGCCTACGGCTACTACGCCTCACTCGCGAAGAGCGCCAGCTACGTCGCGGAGGCGGACCCGGATGTCGAGCAGGTGTGGTGGACGGACAAGGGAGCCCATCCGAACTGGATCATCGCCTCCGCGGGAGACCCGATCGGCGGGCAGCTGCGCTACATGGACACGGTGGTGAAGGTCGAGAAGGCGTAGTGCCACTGGCTACACGAACGGACTCAACGCCGAGCGGAGTTCGTGTCCGAAGAAGCGAGCGTTCCCGGTCTAGGGCCGGGAATGGCGCCGCTCGACCGGCCGCTCACGACGTAGACTCGCGTTGCCTCGACGGCGGGCGCCGGCAAGGCGCCAACTCCGCCCACGTCGGCTAGCGCTCTTTATCGGAGGTTTCGATGTCCATGAATCGTCCCGTTCGCCTGCTCCCCCTCCTGTGCCTCGCGGCCTGGCTCGCGCTCGGCTGCGCGCATCCGGCCGAGGTCGCGGAGGCCGAGCCGGTTGGAAAGGCGGTGGCCCCCAGTGCCGCGGACACCGAGGGTACGGCGAAGGCCGTGCAGGGCCCCGCCCAGCCGCTCGCAAATCCACCGCGAGGCCCGTTCGGCTACTCGCTGGTCGCCTCCGAAAACGGCAAAGCCCTCGACATCGAGGGCTTCATTTCCTTGGAGGAGTGCGAATCCTGCCACGAGCGACAAGGGGAGGAGTTGAGGGGCTCGATGCACACGCTCGCCCACACCGACCCGCTCTACCGCGCCGCTGCCGAGCTGGCGCGCGCAGAGGTGGGCGAGGAACTCTACGCCTACTGCGCCGGCTGCCACGCGCCGCAGGGCGTTGTCACGGGGTTGATCCCGGGGACGTCTGAAGAGGAGCTGCCCGACGCGGTCACCCAGGGGATCGTCTGCGATGTCTGCCACCAGGTCTCGCAGCTCACCGGGACCACGGGGCCCTGGGGCGAGCCGGGCAACGCCTCCTTCGTGCTGAGCCCCGACGAGGATCGCAAGTTCGGCCCGCCCGGTGGCGACGACGAGGCCTCCGACCACCTGGTCGAGACGCGCGAGCACCTGGACCGCTCCGAATTCTGCGCTTCCTGCCACACCGTGATCCACCCGTTCAACGGCCTGCGCCTGGAGAACACCTACGCGGAGTGGAAGGGGAGCATCTACGCGGAGAAGGGCATCCAGTGCCAGGATTGCCATATGCGCAGCGTCGAGGACGCCGTGAAGGTCGCGGAGACGCTAAAGCCGGTGTCGGTGGTCGGCCGGTCGGAGCCGGCGGGGGAGGATCGCGAGATCCATCCCCACTACTTTACGGGTGCCAACGCCAACGCCGAGCGGCTCGGCGGAAGCGCCGAGCACGCCGCCATCGCGGAAGCGCAGCTCAAGAGCGCCGCCAAGCTGGAAATCGCGACTCCGGACGCGGTCGCTGCGGGAGAGGCACTCCAATTCGACGTGGTGGTCCACAACGTCGCTGCGGGCCACAACCTGCCCACCGGTCTCGTCGAGCTTCGCGAGATGTGGGTGGACGTTCAGGTGACCGCAAAGAATGGCGCGATCGTTTTTCGCTCCGGCGAGCTCGGTCCGGGTGGCGAGATTCCCGAAGGCGCGACGCGCTTCGGCGCCGTGCCCGCCGACGCGCAGGGCAACGTCACCCACAAACCCTGGGAGGTGGCCCAGTTCCTCCACGAACGCCTCATTCCACCGAAGGGCTCGGCGCGCGACAGCTTCCGCGTGGCTCTCCCGGAGGGCGTCGTGGGCCCGCTGCGCATCCAGACCCGGCTCTTCTACCGCTCCGCCTCTCCCGAGGCGCTGGCGGCGCTGATGGGAGACGCGGCCTTCGAGCCCAAGCAGGTGGAAATGGCTCGGGCCGAGGCCCTCGTCTCGGTTCGCTGATGTGATCCAGGTGAAAGCCTCGGACGCGGGGACACCCCGATTGTGGAAGCGCGAGGGACCCATCCACACTCGCGCGTCGTCGCTGCTGGGCTCCCTGTGTGACCGGCCGAGCGATATGGGGTCGGTGGTCGAGATCCAGCGAGGGTTTGCCCATCGGCCCGCAGAATGGAGGTCCACCGCAGCATGACTGCGCTGAACGAGCCGAATATTGCGCTGCTGCGCAGCCGCGTCTACGGCTTGCTCCGACGCGTGTTTGCGCAGGAGGTGGATGCGGCGCTCCTCGACTGGTGCCGCGAGCAGGACCGCCTCGGTCTCTGGTCGGAGCTGGGGCTCGACCTCGGCGAGATCCTGGAGGCTTCCGACGGGGAGGCGATGGTGGAGCGGCTGGCCGTCGACTTCTGCCAGCTCTTCCTCACTTCAGGTGCAGTCGGATCCCCCCACGAATCGGTGCGCGTCAACACGTCGGATCCGGTTGCCGGGGCCAACCCGCTTCTCTGGGGGGACCCGGCCTCAGCGGCCAAGCGCCTCTATCGCGACGCCGGCTTCGAGATCGAAGAAGGCGCCCACCGGATGCCCGACGCCCTCGACGTGGAGTTCGAGTTCATGGAGCGGCTCGGCCAGGCGGAGGCGGCAGCGCGCGAAGAAGGCTGTAGCGAGGAGGTGCAGCGCCTTCAGGAGCTACAGCACCGCATGCTGAGCGAACACCTCGCCCGCTGGGTTCCCGACTACGGGCGCGAGCAGAAGAGCCGGGCGGAGACGGCCTTCTACCGGGTCATGCTCGAGCTGGCCGCCGACTTCGTCGAGTGGGATACCCGAGAGAGGTGCCTCCACGACGAAGCAACCCGCCCGGAGCCCTGATCGCGGAGCCGCCTGTTGCCTCGTTCTCGGTCCGCGAGAAACTGGAAGTCTTCAACGGCTCAGTTTTTGGGGTTTGGGTAAATGTTCACTCCCGATTGACTCCAGGGGTGAATATTCACCAATGTCTCCGCCAACGACACAACAACAGCCGAGGTGCTTCGTGCAGATCCTTCGATCGTTCGTGGACCGGATCCGATTCGTGGTGGTGTTCAGCGGCGTCTGTATCGGATTGATGATCACCGCCGCTGACGCTGGGGCCCAGGGGGCCGAAACCTTCGAGGTGACCAACCTGCTCAACACTGGGACCGGATCCTTGCGCGCGGCGATCGAAGCCGCGAACGACTCGACGGCCGATACGAAGACCATCACCTTCAATGTCACCGACAACGGAACCATCAATCTCGCGTCCCCCCTCCCGGACATCGATGACGGTGTGACGATCGATGGCAGCACCGCGGTGAATCTCAAGGTCGATGGCGGCGGCGAGGCGCGAATCTTCCGGGTCGGTAGTGAGACGACCACGGTTCGCGATCTCGGGCTCGATGGTGCGCCGCTCGAAATCGCAAGCGGTGCATCGCTGTCGTTCGATGTCAGCGCCAATCAGCAATTTGACGACGGGATCACCGACGAGGGGCGCCTCATCAAGGAGGGCACGGCCACGCTCACGCTGCGCGGTGAAAACACCTACACGGGGGGTACGCTGGTCAGTGCAGGAACCCTGCTCGGAGACACGGAGAGTCTGCAGGGCAACATTACCAACAACGCAACCCTGGTCTTCGATCAGGATGCGGATGTCGATGGCGAGTACGAGGGCGTGATCACCGGCACAGGCGCGGTTCAGAAGATGGGCGCCGATGAGGTTCATTTCACCGGCGCGAATACTTATACGGGCGGGACGACGATCAACGCCGGAGCCCTTCGCGGGGACGCGGACAGCCTTCAGGGCGATATCGCGGTCGAAACCGGCGGGACGGTGATCTTCGATCAGGGTGCCGGTGTTGATGGCGAGTACGCGGGCGTGATCACCGGCAAAGGTGAGGTGCAGAAGGCGGGCGCCGGTGAGATCCATTTCACGGGTGCGAATATCTATACGGGCGGGACGACGATCGACGAGGGCGTGCTTCGCGGAGATACGAGTAGCCTTCAGGGCGATATCGCGGTCGAAACCGGCGGGACGGTGACCTTCGATCAGATTGCGGACGGCGAATACGCCGGCAACCTGAGCGGCGCCGGGCAATTCACCAAAGACGGCGTCGGTACACTTACCCTTACGGGCGCGAACACCATCTCGGGTCAGTCGAGTCTCGTTGCTGGCGCGCTCAAAGGGGATTTTGCAAGCATTCCGCTGGACCTCTCGGCGGCCTTAGGCACCGAGGTGATCTTCAACCACGCCAACGACGGCACCTACGCGGGTGTCATCAGCGGGGCGGGTGATGTCACGAAGTCCGGTAAAGGGACTCTGAGCCTCTTGGGTGTCAACCTGTTCACGGGGCTCACCTCGGTCACGGGGGGTCGCCTCGATGTGGATGGCTCGCTCGTCGGGGACGTGAACGTGGGTGCCTCTGCGGTGCTGGGTGGCGTGGGCAGCGTCGGCGGGTCGGTTGTGGTGAACGGTACTCTCGCGCCCGGCGCCGTTGCACCCGGAGATTTGATCGAAACGCTCAGCGTAAACTCGATCACCTTCGCGTCGGGTTCTGTGTTCGAAGTCGATGTGGACGAGTCGGGCGCGGCGGACAAACTGGTGGTGACCGGCGCCGCGGACCTCGCTGAGGGTTCGGTTGTGGTCGTTCCCGGCCCGGGTAGCTACGCGACTCAGATCAGCGTTACGATCGTGGAAGCAGGTACGGTAAGCAGCAACTTTGGGTCCTTCGGGCCTGACTTGGCGTTTTTCGATATCGACGTCGTGCTCAATTCTCCGTTTGTGACGCTTACCGTCGATGCCAATGACAAAGCCCTTTCGGACTTCGCGGAGGGTCCGAATCGGGTGGCCATCGCGGCGGCGTTCGAAGACGCTCGGGACGCGGGCGATTTGGACCTCGATGAGGTCTTCGATGATGGCTTGAGGCTGCTCACGACGAGCCAGGTGCCCGCTGCGCTGGACGCGATGACCGGGGAATCCCTCAGCCAGTTTGCCACCACCCGGCTTGCCACCGCGCAGCGCTTCGGGCGCTCGCTCGACGCGCGGATCCGCGATTACCAGTCGCAGAGCAACCGCGCGCTCATCACCGCGAAGAACGCGACGGGGGAGGCGAGTCGTTCGTCGGCCGACGCGATCCGCCCTGCGAGCAGTCCGGTCTTCGGGGTGGCGATGCTCGGGGCCGGGCCGATCGGCGCCCCGGGCGTCGAAGCTGACTTGAAGGCGGATTCGTGGATCCGGACCTGGATCGATGGATCCGCGATCTACGGCGATGTCGATGGAAACCCGAACGAGAGCGGCTTCGACTACAACATCTGGGGCGGATCGCTCGGTGCCGACGTGCGCTTGGCAGAGCACTGGGTTCTCGGGTTGGCGGGCGGC
>SDBV01013972.1_pt1 | contig 10167 bp, 8 predicted proteins | sample 2277081 | NCBI WGS metagenome assembly SDBV01 (sample SAMN10402039, study PRJNA504765) | marine sediment metagenome | isolation source: marine sediment core GS10_PC15, 223 cmbsf | place: Arctic Ocean: Southern Knipovich Ridge | collected 2010 | reverse complement strand
TGTTTTTCAGCTGAATTTGCAAATTTTGCGGCAATATTTGGTCAATATTGCCCAAGATTTGTCAAATTCGGATCAAAATTCAGATAAATCGGAGATGAAATGCTCTGGTGCGGAATGTGGGTTTTAGCATACCCCCTTAGGGGATGATGAGTTCTTGGCCGGGGCGGAGGCGGTCTGTCTTGAGGGCGTTTTTTTCTTGTAGGGCGCTCACGCTGATCTGATATTTGCGGGCTATTTTCCAGAGGCTATCCCCTGTAGCGACGGTATGTACGATCTGCTTGGGGGCAACGAGCTCTTTGAGGGGTTCCTCTTTTTTAGGGACCTCCATGGGGGTGCCGACGGCTTTTTGCGCTTTCTTCCAGATCTGATCACTACGAGGGTTCGTTAGGCGTGTTTTTACAAAGGGCTCGGGGACTTTATCGCGTAGTAGGTCAAGCAGGGAGAGGATCTGCTCATCATCGAACTGATGCAGCGCGATCTCCTCATCGAGTTTTACAAGCAGGCGGGCAGCAAGGCGCGATTCTTCATCGACGAGCTGGAGCAGAAATTCACGTCGACGGCTTGGGGTAAATTCTGAGGTGGAACGGAGGAGGGCTGCATATTCACGTATGGTCTCCCATCTTCCCTCGGATAGTAGGAGGGCAAGAGATTCTTTGCGCAGGGACACTCCAGATTTGGAAAAGAGGGTGCTGAGAAAGTGAAACTCTGGCGTGAGATAAAAGGCTTCTAAAAGGGTGCTTTCAAAAGGAGGGGTCATGGACTTGAGCTCAAAGAAGAGTCCTTGGGGGGTGAGGGGCCACTTCTCAGTTTTGGCATAGGATGAGATCGCCTGGTATTGGTAGTCGGCAAGCCCTGCGAAGATGTCGAGTTGGATCTTCTCCCCCGCTTCTGAGTTGGTGAAGGCGATGGTCCGTCTCTGCAGTTTGAGGCCTCCGAGAGCTCTTTCTAGGTTGAAATGGTGAAAGGATACTAAGCAGGCAAGGGCTAAATCTCGCTTGGTGTAGCCACTCTCGATGTGGTCGCTATTTCCCAGGCAGACCATCAGCTCCTGGAAGGATAGGGTGCTATATTTTGAGAGGAGCTGCTGCATGTTGAGGTTCGCCGAGGGGTCGCGGGGACTCTTCTGTGTAGTCCGGGTGATTTCGATGGGGAGGGGGCGCTCTTTTTCTTTGAGCACCATATAGATGAAGGTGGTGAGGAAGCCAATATTCAGGGTACCGCTGATGATGAGCGCTCCCGAAAGCCAGCGCGCTCGCTTGATCCAGTTTTGGTCATTAGAACCCATACGGTGAAATTTCCCTTTTTTCTAGCCCCTAGTTCTGGTATTGTATATTAGAATCAGTTTTTTGAAAGATGAAAGTTACTTTATCCTGGATCAATGAATTTCTTGACCTCACGCAGTCTCCTGAGGAGATCGATGAGGCGCTTACGCTCGCTGGGCTGGAAGTAGATGGCGTAGAGTCTGAATTCGGAGACACTGTCTTCGAGATTAGCCTGACCCCTAACCTCGGCCACTGCATGAGTATTCTGGGTGTTGCCCGCGAACTTTCTGCTGCTTTTCAGATACCTCTTAAGGGAAGAGAATTCCAGAGTGAAGAGGAGGGTTCTCCCTCTCCTTTTTCTGCTGCGATCGAATCATCTGAAAAATGCATGCGTTATGGTGGTCTTCTGGTCCGTGATATCAAAGTGGCCCCTTCTCCCGACTGGCTCTCTAGACGTTTAGAAGCCTGCGCCATCCGCCCTGTCAATAATGTGGTCGATGTTGGGAACTATGTCATGTTAGAGTTCGGCCAGCCGCTACATATGTTCGATGCGAATAAGCTTAGCGGCCACCAGCTGAATATCCGCAGCGCACCAAGTCCTGGAGAAATGGTCACTTTGGATGAGGAAAAACGCAGCTACCCCAAGGGAACTCTCCTCATCTGCGACGAAGCAAAACCTGTAGCTTTTGCGGGCGTCATGGGAGATAGCTCTAGCGCTGTATCTGAAACCACGACGGATCTCTTTATCGAGGCGGCCTACTTCATCCCCGAGGCGGTGCGCTGGACAAGCAAGCAGCTCAATCTGCGCAGCGATTCTTCCTCCCGTTTTGAAAGGGGTGTTGACCCCGAAGGGGCTCCTCGCGCTTTAAATAGGGCGGCGCAACTTCTTGGAGAAATCGCAGGTGGGAAGGTTGCACCTGGCAGGGTGGATGTGCTAGCAAGACCCTTTACTCCCCCTCTGATTGAGTGCCACACCTCGCGCGTCAACCAGCTGCTGGGAACCACACTAACTCAAGGAGAGGTCTCCGCTCTCCTAGAACGGCTAGACCTCAAAATTGTCAAAGAGGAAGAGGATCACCTGCTTGTTCGTATCCCCTCCTACCGCCACGACCTAAGCGGTGAGATCGATCTAGTAGAAGAGGTAGGGCGTCTCTATGGATTTAATAACATCCCCCCTCACCGCCCACTGCACGTTTCCTCAACGCTCACACATGCTCCTCTCTACTTGTTTGAAGAGCGGATGCGGCAGATTCTGATGGGGCAGGGACTTCAGGAGCTCCTCACTTGTGATCTGATCAGTCCCGACCAGGCGAAAGAGACGCTTGAGAGCACCCTGAGCGCCGAGGCTCTCATCCACGTTCTCCACCCAGCCTCTATTGAACAGTCGGTCCTTCGGCCCACGCTGCTACCCAACCTTCTCGAAGTGGTGCGCTTTAATCTCGACCGCCAGAACAACTCTCTTGCAGCTTATGAGGTGGGCAAGATCCACATGAAGGATGGAGAAAACTACCTAGAAGAAGCGACGGCAGCCATCGTTCTTACTGGGAGTGCCAACCCCTTCTATTTTGGCGGGAATGAGAGAGAGGTCGATTTTTTTGACCTCAAAGGCCATGTCGAAGATCTTCTCAGCGCCCTTGGAATTGAAGGAGCCCAATTTTCCTCCTCTCACCTCCATAGTTTTCATCCAGGTCAGCAAGCGCGCTTGAAAAAGGGCAAGATCACACTGGGATCTCTAGGGCAGGTCCACCCGAGCCATTTAACTCCGCTCGGCATTACTCAACCAGTCTTCTTTGCTCAGGTAAGCCTAAGCGATCTGATGGAACTATGTCCTGACTCTCTAGCCGCCTCCGCTCTCTCTACTTTTCCCGGATCGCAGCGAGACTGGACGATCACCCTTAAACATGATGCCCCAGTAGGGGAGCTGCTGGCTGCGGCACGCGAATTGAGCTCTCCTCTTGTCGAATCGATCAGCCTGCGCGCCCTTTTTCAGAGCGAAAAGCTGGGCCACGATCGTAAAAATGTCACTCTGCGCTTCACCTACCGAAGCTTTAAAAAAACCCTTTCTTTTGAAGATGTGGAGGCTGACCACAAAGTATTAATTCAAGAGGTAGCTAAAAAGTTAACGGATCATGTACTCTTAGAATAACCGATCCACATTTCACGAGGTAACCATGAGAAAGCATCTTTTTTCACTCCCTATCGCAGCGACTCTCCTGCTCGCAGGGTGCGGCTCTGATGACCAAAACCAGGTCATTTCTAAGCGCTATATCCATAAGTATGGATATGCCGTTTCTAAAGAGGAGTGGGGCGCGAATAAATATCCAGGACAAGTCATCACCAACCTCCGCAGCGGTGTCACCATTACCGCTACTTATGAGAATGGCGCTCTCCATGGCCCCTGTACCCACACCCATCCTCACAGCCAAACGGTCCAGTATTTCTATCAATACAACCAAGGAAGTTTGCTGAAGGAGATCGCTTACGATTCGATGGGCATGCCTATGAAGGAAAAGGTCCAGCTCTCCCCTCAGCGCTATTGCATCACCCAGTGGTATGCTGATGGCACCCCGATGAGCGTGGAAGATTTTGCTGGTGAAGAGCTTTTAGAAGGTGAATATTTCACCCTGCACAACGAAACCGAGTCAAAAGTGGAACGGGGAATCGGTTTGCGCACCCGTCGCGATCAGCAAGGCACTCTCGTCTCGAAGGACAAATTCGATGCCGGTTACATGGTCATGCGTGAAGCCTACTACCCTACAGGAACTCCTGAGAGTATCACCAACTTCACCATGAATAAGATGCACGGCGACCGTCAGGCATTCAATGAGAGAGGCGAGCCTCTAGCTCAAGAAGAGTATATTGACGATATCCTCCACGGCAAAGCGACCTACTTCCTCAATGGCCACAAGCAGGCAGAGGTCTTCTTCCTCAATGGGCTCAGAAATGGGCTAGAAACGCACTACATCGACGGCGATGCCATCGAAGAAGAGATTCTCTGGTATAACAACCGCCAGCATGGACCTACCAAATTCTACGTCGACGGCGTTGCCAAAATCGACTGGTTCTACGATGGCAAAAAGGTCTCCAAGAAACACTACGATGAGTTGGAGCAGCTCGATCAGATGATCAGCCAAGCCTCTCAAGGGTTTAGAGATGGCGGATCGGCAAGATAACCGACTGGCGCTTGGGGTGATGGTTACCCTTGGCCCTCATGCTGTCGAAAAGATCACTTTAGCCCCTCGCGATGAGGGGTTTTTTTTATCTTTTGACGGAGCCGATTCCCCCCTTATCAAAGATCAGGTAGTGCACTGGTTTTCTCTCTATCTGGAGGGAGAGGCAGGGTCGGTCGACTTCCCACTTAAAATGGCCTCATTTCCCTCTTTTTCAGAGAGGGTATTGGAGCAGATGCAAAAAATTCCCTTCGGAGAGCAAAAGACTTATGCACAACTAGCTCACGCTGCTGGAAGTCCACGCGGCGCACGCGCAGTAGGCAATATCTGCCGGGACAATCCTTTCCCCTTAGTCATCCCCTGCCATCGGGTTGTGGGAGGCCAAGGATTGGGAGGATTTGCTTTTGGACTAGCGATGAAAAGGCAACTACTCGACTTTGAATTCGGCCTCAAGGGGCTCAAGGAGAGGACGTTCTTGGGGAGTCTCGGCAAGCTCGCCAGATAGCGTCCCCTCCAAAATCTCCTCATCTTCAGAGAGCACCATCTCATCAAGATTGGGCTCCTCTTCTCTTGGCATCTCGCAGCCAGAGAGAAGCAGACAGCCGCTGAAAAAAACTATCCATTTCATAAGACTCATTCTAAACACCTTGAAATATATTGCAATGGGATTGGCACGCTTTTTGCATACCATATAGGTATAAGGAGGCATCTGTGGAACGCGAACAGGAATTACTACGAAGAATTTCTGAGTTGGAATCGATCAACGACCAGCTGACTGCAGAATTACGCTATCTTAACCAGCTGCTCAAAGAGGTGGGCTTTGAAGAGGGGCTCGTCACTTTAAAGGCAGCGGCGATCGAACTCCTCCAGCAGGACATAGACGAGGACCTTTAACCCGTGATTGGCTGAATCTATTGCGGCAAACCAAAGATTAGGTGGCAATCACGGACTAGTAGAGGGCTGAATCAAGAAGGTTATTGTCATCCACGATCCTTCCCAGGAACATTCCACCAAAAGCTGCCCCTGTGCGCATCAAAGGAGTCACCAAAAGGGCTTGGCCTGCAGTGAAAACAGTTGCAGTAGCCATTCTTGTGAACTCACTATACAGACGAGCTGCTGCGCCACTTTCTGGATGTTGATAGTGCTCTCTTTCAAGAAGCTGCGCGAGCGGCTCGCCATCTTCTACTACCGCCACCTCATATTTGAGGTCTGCTTGCTCTGTGAAAGGCTTGGCAGCATGGATGTCCAGCGCAGAGAGAGGCTCCGGCGGTTTTAAATGAACGGCGCGGCACCTGAGTAGCGGCGAATCGATTTTTGCGCCAAGATAGACGCCGGCAGCGATCCACTGCACCTTATCTTGATCGAATAGCGAGTAGGTGATCTCAAAGAGCACTTTCTCTCCACCGATAGCCTCAAGCACCGCTCTAAACTCATCATTGACGGCAGGCTCAATGGCCGGTGGATTCTGTGGGTTGACAGAGACCTTGACCACCTTGGCTCTAAGATCAGGGCGCTCAAGAAGGAGTTTAGCCACGACAAGGGTCAGCCGCATAGAATCGGTAGCTCCCAGACTATGGCCTTCAAGGAATAGATGGACGGGAGCATCTGCTGGCACATTTTCAAGGTAGCGGGTGATCATCGCCTTCATCTCATCGGCTCTAAGGTCGAAGGAGCCCTTCCCGACACCTCCGAGCTCAAAATCACGCGCCAGGCTCTGTCCAGAGGCCTGTTGGGAGGGTTTGAACTGGGTACCGCGTGTCACTAGGTGCACCGGCATGGGGTTGGCTGCGTCATACTTGCCGCTTAACGCGTTGATTCCTGCATAGAGGCGGCAGTAGACAGCATCTGCTGTATGATCAATCTCATCTGCAAGCTCATAGAGGGTATTGCCAAATTGTGTGACGATGCTGCCGGGGAATAGCTCGCGGTATCCCAAGTTTTTCGCAAAGTGCTCGCCCATGCTCATCTCTATTAAGTCAAGAGAGGCGGGAAGCTCTGTGTCAATGCCATTGGTCTCAAGAATAGGAGGTAAAGCGGCATCTAGCAAAAGCTTCAAATCATGGTGAAATTGATTAAATTCACCAAATCCTTGTCCCGGCACATTTTCTGGAGAAAGAAGCTGGAGAAGAGAGACTCTTTCCATTTCACCTGCAGGCGTGGGTCTTGGAAGAGTGCGGTAGGCATTCATCAAAAGGTGGAGAGCCTCACTATGCGGAGGGATCTCTTCAAAAGTGTCAAATCGAGTGATCACAGCTTTTTCATCTTCTGGGATCAGATGGCTCATGAGGCGCGACGGACTCCCCGCTCTGAGATCATTAAATAGAGCTTTCAAGTCAAGGGCTTTCACATGGGCGGCCATCGATACGAGCGCCTTTTTCACATCAAGGAAGGTGAGCGTTCCCGCCTGATCTAATTTATGCAATTTGATGGCCCTTCCAGCGGCATTATAGCCATAAGTTTCACGCAGGATCTGGCAGAAGTTTGCGCGGGCATTTGGATCTGCTGCCATCTCCACTCTGCCCGTCTCTAAATTAAACGAGAGCTCAGCACCATCTTCAGGCGCCGATAGCTGGCTTGCGAAAAAATGGTAGAGATAGGTCATGGCATTGGCATGGCCATTAAAGTCTAGACTTCGGCGACCCTCTTCTAAATAGTACTGCTCCGAAACATCCAGCTCAATGAAACTCTCACCAAGAAATTCGACCTTAGTATCTTCTAAAGCCTCTGCTGCGGCAACGCGCACCTCAGCCTCTACGATGACCTTAGGAGTTAGACTTGAATTTAAGTTGCTAACTAGGCTGCCTGCGAGCTTGTCATCGACAGGAACAGCGGAGGGCAAGGATATCTGACTATGAGCCATTGCGAGCGCCGCTGCAGAAGACGCAAGCTCAGCAGCTTCGAACTCTGCCACGCGCCCTTGCAGGCCCCTTGCTTCTTCTTGGGAGGTGTCTAGTTGCCGTGCCTGGTCCGCATTGCGCTGGCGTGAATGATCGAGCTCTTCTCTTAAACTTGTCATTTCTGCAGCCTGTCTTTCAAGCCTACTTTGTTCATCGGCGAGTGTTTGTTGTATCGTGCCAGCTTCGCTGCGTGCGCCGATAACCTCTTCTTTAAATCTAGCTACTTGCTCTTGTAACGGGGCCAGCTGCTCCATTTCACGCTGGTGCGCTGCCACGAGCTGCTCTGTTGCTACCTGGTGCTCCTCTTGTATCCGCGCAGTCGCTGTTGCATGCTGCTGTTGCAGAGCCTCGCCATCCTCTTGTCCGGCGGCTAGCTGCCGCTCGACTTTCTCATCGCGCTGAGCAAGTGCTGCGCGTTGCTCTTCTCTGAGGGCCTCAAGCGCTGCTTCATGCTCTTTCTGGACCTGTCCTAGTCTCTCTCTGAAGCCTTCGTCAGACTTCTGTTCTACGAGATGCTGCTGGCTTTCGTGTCCGGATTGAAGAGCTTCTATCCTATGTCCTACTTGCGCTTGGATCTGATCAACTTGGGTGAGCGCCTCTTCTCTTGTTCTCTGAGCGTCTGCAACCTCTTGTCTTAGCTGCTCAGCCTCTGTAGCGGGAAGTGCCGTTCTAAGCTTTTCTTCGGCCTCTTGCACTCTCTGCCCGCTCTCTTGAGCGAGCTTCAAGAACTTTGTGATATTTGCTTCAGCCCCTTTGACCTCCTCCAAAGCGGTCTCGAGCTCTTTCTGCTTTTTCTCAAGAGCGCTCTCTATCATCACGACAACCGCGGGCTTAAAGAATCCGTAGACCTCTTCTGGGAAGAGCATGCCGCCTATGACGTAGGTGGCACCAAATGCGGCCATGAGCAAACTGCGTCCAGTGTCACTGAGTGACTGTGCAAAATCTAAAACGAGAGCTATAGGATCAAAGCGGACGACATTGAGCAGGATCTTAACAGGCAGCTGGAGCAGGTAAGAAATGGTCTTGAAGAGCGAGAGAGCAACCGCCGCAACGGCAAATGCTGTCGAAACAAGGTGGCGCACCACAGGGTTATCCTCAAGCGACCACTCCGCTGCCTGGCGCATAGCACCACGCACAAGGGTAGAATCAGCGGGCACGAGGTGGCGCTGGAAGAAATTAGGGCCTGTGTGGATAGCGGGATCGCTCATAGTAAAATTACCTTTAATTACTCCTACATTATAAGGGATCCTGCTTTAAAAAAGCAATATAATAATTATTTAAAAACGTTTACTTTGCGGAAGGGCTTTGGCCGCTCGCCGGGCTCATAAGGCCGTACCCTCCCCTCTTCGAGGCACTCTCCGCAGCAGCAGCCTTGGAGCTTATCGGCACACTCGGGGCAGGTGAGAAAGAGCTCATTGCAGTCCATATTGGCGCAGTTGCGATAGGCATCGCATGGGGAGGCGCAGAACTTACACTGGCTTATGGGGTTAGAGTCTGCCTCGGGATGCAGGGGGGCGGCCAGGCGATCATCAAAGACGAATAGCTTGCCCTTCCAGTGTTTGCCCTTCTCCTTATGGCCATAATTGATGACTCCCCCATCGAGCTGGTAAACTTTTTCAAATCCAGCCTCTTTGAGGAGCATTGAGTAGGTCTCACAGCGGATGCCTCCTGTGCAGTAGATCATCACAGGGGTCTTTTTGGGGTCTTTTTTATTCTTAAGCTCCTGAACGTAAGAGGGAAACTCGCGGAATGTAGTGAGTTTGGGGCGCTCGGCCCCTTCAAAATGGCCAATTTCAGACTCATAGCCGTTACGAACGTCAAGAAGCAGCGTATTCTCATCGCGGCTTTCGAGCATCTCTCGCCACTTCTTTGGAGCGACATGCTCACCACCCAATGAGAGGTCTGGAAAAACATCAAGTGCTACCAGCTGGCGGCGGTATTTCACCGTCAATTTTGGAAAGACATGTTCATGGTAGGGATCGAGCTTGAATTTGACACCCGAAAACCGGGGATCCGAGCGGAGCCATTCCATATAGACTTCAGCAGCCTCTTTAGAAGCGCTCATCTGGCCATTGATCCCATTTTTCGCCAGATAAATGCGCGCCTTCACATCAAGTTCCTGAAGAAATTTCTTATGAACAGAAACTTCTCTTTTAGGATCTTCGAGCTCTGTATAATAGTAGTAGGCTAGTATCAAATATTCCATTTGCGACCATCGTACCCCATCGAGCGATACGAATCAAGCTCTGCACTGGGCAAAAATTGTTTCAACCCGTGATTGCTACCTAATCCCCACACAAGAAGTTCTTTTAAGGGTGTAGATTTGGGGATGAGCGATAAGTTCAACCCTATGGGGTTGGACGATGAACGAAGCGTCAAAGATGGGCTCTTAAAAGGGCTTCTTCTCGGGCTAGACCTCTGGCATTCTGAGTTTGATTGTATAGGCAAGAATAAAAAACAGCACTCTTGAATTTCCAAAAGCCTCCAGAGGTAGAAAGGATTTTATATGTATTCGATTTGCCATCAACAGATTCTGGCAATCTTTCACATCTTTTTTATCGCAGATATCCCTTGATATCTGCTTCACAAAAAGCTGCAAAATCTTAACCGAATCTGTTGCGCCAAATCAAAGATTAGGTAGTCGACCCTGAATAAGTAAGCTCTCCCTAATGAGAAAAATTTGCACCCCTCTATAAAGGCCTCAATGTCAAAAAATGCAAGAAAGTGATACCTCCTCTTCCAAAACCTTGCAAATTTTTCCAAGGCGAGAGCGTACCTTCGATCGAAAAATCGCTCATTTTTCAAACAAAAAATTGCGGATCTCGATGAGGCCAACCC
>SDBV01013971.1_pt1 | contig 10168 bp, 3 predicted proteins | sample 2277081 | NCBI WGS metagenome assembly SDBV01 (sample SAMN10402039, study PRJNA504765) | marine sediment metagenome | isolation source: marine sediment core GS10_PC15, 223 cmbsf | place: Arctic Ocean: Southern Knipovich Ridge | collected 2010 | reverse complement strand
TTATTGAACCGCTCGGAAAGCTCTTGAACCAAGTCCATAAAAAGGCGGCGATCCTTATCTGATAAAAATATGTCCTGACGCCCATTACCCCGAGAAAGCACATGATACAACGCGCCGGAATACGCTATTCGCCATTGACGTGCCATGGTTAACTTACGTATAGGGTGCAGCAAAATATGTCAACAATAAAAGCACAAATCAAGGTTTGACCCCATTCCATACTCTATCCTTAAACTCATAGGTGCTAACGCCGCTCTTCAGCGGGCGCGGTTTTTTGCGCTCCGCTGCAAGAGCATGGTTAGGTGGGCTAGATATAATATAGACGTTCTATATTCCTAGCCTTTCTTCCTCATATAGCAGTGGCTGAAAGTCTACATGCTGGTGTTCAGCTATGAAATCTGCTGCCAGACATACAGCCTTAAATGCATACTTTTCGGGCGTATTTAATACACCTCTGGCTACTTGCTCAACAGTCTTGATTTCCTTACCAAATGATTTTTGTTCGCCGTCTTCGATCGAGTTCTCGTGTACTCTAAACAGCACAGTGGGAAGGGGAACCTGCGGAGCAGCCTGAAGGATCTTTTGAAGAAGCCCCGATTCGGCTATGCGCAGGAAGCTAGCGTTCATTAGGGCAGTGGCTACACCTGCCAGTACATTGGGATCATCTGTATTACGTGCGATTTTGAGAATACGTTGCGTATCCTGAACACGCAGTGGTGCTTCCGCACCAATAGCCACAAAGGAGCATTCGGCTATGAACACAAGCAGGTCTGGTAGGCAGTTTCTACACCTCTCCACCAAGAGACGGATAAACTCTGTGGAAAACGGTATAGACTTCATCCAGACGAAAGGTAAACTGCTTCCACTGTGAATGCTCTCTACAAGAAGATCAACAAGTGCAACAGGTTTGGTTCCTCGTTCCACTCGAATATATCTTGGAAAAAGGGTTTCTACATGATATGGGTGAAACGGGTATGAACGTCTGAGTCTTTTCAAGAAAAAGTGCAGAGATCGGGATTTATCCTCTGAATGCCCAGACCTTTCAGGCACTGTTTGCTCATAGAATGGGTGTATATTTTTTGCCAGGGACAATAGCTCTTTTCCCATTGGTTGTCTTCTCCTCCTTGTCAGTGAGGGCCTATCAATCATTACGTTCTGTATTAGATTGATTGCGCAGCGACAGGCCACCCAACCTGCGAGACCAGTATGCTGCAAATGTTCCATGATCCCCTCAATGTAATCCTCTAGCGCAGGAGATTCCTCTATATCTCCATCGCCGGAAGCCATAAGCAGGGCACGAGATAGTTGTACCATATCCTTCACCACGGTTTGAATGGGGTCATCTAGCCCTGCATAATCAAGATTAGAGTTGTCCTTACGAAATGACGCAAATTCCTCTTGCACCATTACATGACTATCCTCATCCAGGATTTTGGACGCTACTAGAACTTGAAGTGCCTGCTGATATCGAGCCATCTTCCAAACTGCAAGCTTTGACATTGTTTCGATGAAACGTCGCTTGCGGCGGCCATAGAATAAACTACTTATTGAGCCTGCTGCAAACTGCACGATGAGGCCCTGGTGAACACCGACTGGTGCTGGCAGATCAAGAGCTACCCCGCGACGAAGGGCTTCACGCCACCATACCTCTGCCCAAACAGAGTGTGGCACTCCCTGCCAGAACGAAGGATTTTGTGTTAGTTTTTCGATATCTATTTCCCATTTGTATGGCCAACCTAAGCGTACTTGCGCTACGAACCCTGGATGCTTGCCCTTGTATGACCATATTGCCTTTTCATAGTCAGCTGGCTCCAACAGTTGGCTAGCTACTTTATATACACGCATTAACGCATACCAATCCTCGCGCTCGCCATAGTCCTGCGCAAGCTGGAATACACGCTCCTGATGATGCTCTTGCGGATTCCGGCTAAACAAGACTTCCAGTGTGCTAAGTAGTCTTGGGGGCTCTCTCTGTACTTTCAGCTTCTTGACATCAAGCAGATCAAGCACAAAATCCAAGGCATCAGAAAACACGGATCTCGGTTCGGAAAAAACTCCCTCGTGCAAGAGCTGCAAAACTATAGCTCTGCCATCCTGATACCAGCCTAGCTCCTTGTCTTGATCCACCATCTTAGCACGTGACACTAAGTCTGCCTTCTCGTTTGGTCTTCTGAGACCTGCCAGGAATAGAGCTACTTCCTTCCAATATGATCGGTGGATCATTGCCTCGAAGACCTTATGAGCGCTATTAGCTGGAATCTGGTCGCTAATGAAGGCTGCTGCGAAGTACTCTTGAATTGGTTGAACCTCATAGCCGTATCTTGTTTCTTCACCCTCCCCCTTTGAAGCCACAACAAGGCCAAAGCGTTCCTCACCTAATTTGAAAAATTGTTGCGCCATTCCTGGGTCGTGCCCCTGAGACTTCAGCCAGCTTCCAACCATATCTAACAAACGCCTGCGATCAAGAGTCCTATCAGCCTGGTTGACCTCGGTAAGAGCGTGGATTCTATACCCAAGAAACGCGTGTAACGCTTCGATGACATCCCGATTTTTCCGAAGTTCAGGGCTTTTCTCAACATCGCGATCGATGACAATCTGAAAATAGTCCCGATAGAGTTCGGCCCGTCGATCAGGGAAGGCTTCGCCCTTCAATCCAATGAACTGAAGAAGTACCGATAGTTGCATAGGGTTTCGTGCCAAGGCCTCAACGTGGGGTTCATCTTGGCGACGCTTAAAGGAATGCCGTATCCTATCCCTTTCCTCTTTCTCTGGGATCTGAACAGTTAGCCATCTTGTGACATATTCTTCAATCCTATCTGCCTCCATAGGCGCCAATGCAAGCCGTTCGAAGTCGATTAAACTCTCTCTACGGCCAGTGAGCGCTGGTGGGCGAGTAGTGATAACAACACGCAAGTCTGTTTGGAGGCCCCCCTCAAATCTACTGATACACTCCATGATTGTTTTGAGCACGTCATCTCTCAACTTATCGCTACCAATTTCATCCAGACCGTCAAAAATAAGAAGCACAGGTGACTTCTCGACTGCCGTGTGTATGTCCTCAACACTAACCTCATTGCCACCTGAATCCTGTTTAATCGTAACTGATAGGTATTCTTCGATGCTATTTCCCGAATTGATGCTCAGCCATTCTGCTAAGCTGCGCAGTTCTATACGAAAAGGTAATCTGAGCTTCTTCGGGGGCAACCATCTGTTTTCAGGTGCTATGTCATTTCTGCATAGTAATTGTTCTCGATAAATCTGAACGGCCATCTGGGTAAGGGTGGATTTGCCTTGCCCTGGTCCACCTTCCAGAATTAGTCTGCGTATGGATGTTTGGCTATTGTCATCCAACAGTATACCAAGCGCGCTTAAGGGTGATCTATATCTATATCTCGCGTCGTGTAACCGAAGCTGCCGTTCAAGGTACAGTTTGGAAATGCCAGAGTCGTCTTCATCTAGATGTAGTTGTTCGTGCCATATAGATTCAATATCCATTAGCTTCCGCTGTGCATTTTTCGATAGATCACGAATATCGATGTCTAAATCCACAAATAGTTTTGACAAGCTTTGCTGAAGCTCAATTTGCCGAAACTTAACGTTACTATCCTGTTCATACTGATGATTAACAGCAAGTCTGATTGCGCGTGGAAGGCCCTCGGACGTTGGGTCTACTACCCTTGCAAGAAAAGGAACTAGGCCGCCTGCAAACATCTCAGGAAAACTGTTCCAGACTGAAGGCATTTGATCAAGGTGTGTTATTATTCTTTCTTGCCACCACACATCAGCGTGGAGATTCGGGGAGTTTCTGAGCAAGGTACTCCGTTTTTCGTCAAGTTTCTCCAAAGCGTCTTTACTGGAAGGGACGTTAGTTATGAGAAAGAAATAATTAACCCGTTCATCTCCCTCACGACTCAACACGTTGCTCTTCAGCTCTTTTATAAAGTCGGCAAGGACAACCTGTCTAGCTTCAGATAATCGCTTGTCAGCTGTTCGATGGTGCTTGACCTGGAAAAGATACCGTCCTCTACGTGGTGGCTGAAAAATACCCATAGGCGTCGATTTCGCGTCGCCGACCTGAAATTCAAAATAAGGATTCCTAGGTGCAGTTTCGCCATTTCTGCCACCATCTTGGCCACGAAGGGGGGTCAAACGTGTATCCTCACCAAATCGTGCCACAAGAATGGTGTTGACGAGTCGTTGGAACTTGACGGGGTCAAGCTCATTAAAATAGTATTCCACAGTTTATCCTCCTTCACAATTAACGTCAGAACAGCAAGCCAAGCCCACCTAACGTCACCATCTGCTGCGGCGTCAGCCGTCGGTAGCATGGTGTGGTTGGCGCTTGCCTGACTGTTATTCTTTATTTACGTAATATGGCACCGTCTCTCCTGCACTGGCTGATTCGAGCGAGGCTCTGCCTGATCACTCGCTATCCTCTTGTACCACGACGGGTCCGTCGACATCCATTCCTTTGAATCGATAGAATCTGGCACCGCCGGAAACACCTCTGAACTTCTTCCGCATAAGGTCAAAGAGTCGATCCTCGCACGTGGAAATAAAAAACTGGCGCTTGCCGGGCAGTGTGCTGACGAACCCCCTGATCAACTCGACGAATCCGAATGCATTGAGATCGTCGAAGTGGGTGACAGGGTCATCAAGAAGGATCGGGGCAAATCCAGACCATGTCTGAGTGAGGCGACCAGAAAGGAAAAGACTTAGCATCAGGATCTGCTTCTGGGAGTCACTGAAGTAGTCCGCGGGTTTGAAGTGTTGCTTTCCCCAGTTGACCAGCACCCGGATCTCATTGCCCTTTGCCGCAAGACTCACATCCCCGAACCCATAGACAGCACGAAGCCGCTGTTGAATGAGAGTCGTTAGGGGGCCGAGAGACTCAAGAAGGTCTGCAACTGCATGCGAGCTCTGCCTGTCCAGAGCCACTTTCACTCTTTGGGACCATTTTTTCGCAGCTGCGGCCTGCTTCGAAGTTTCCACCACCGCCCTCTTTCGTTTTACCAGGCCGGCACTATCGGCCTCAAGTGCAGCCAGTGTTGCCGAACGTTGTACAGCATCAAGCGCCCTTTCCAGGTTTAGGCAACGGGTTCGGAGGGCCTCCAGGCGATCAATGCGTTCCATTGTAAGACGTCTCTTCTTTTCGACTGCATCTTGGGTGAGTGCATCTCTTTTCAGCAGTGGAGCCGCATCGTTTTCGTAGCGCTGTATTTCAACCTGCAATCGCAATTGACTCTCTCGAAGAGACTTGGCCGTCTGCGTTAGCTCCTTGACCCGCTCAGCTGCGACTTTGGCAATGTCTTCCAGGGCTTCCCTTTCTTTCGTTAGTTGATCAATACGTCGCTCCGTCTTGGTCCGTATTACCTTGCAGTCTTCTGTTTGAGCAGCGGCTTCCTGCGGCTTCATCTCCGGCGACAGACCGATGGATTCAGCTCTCGTACGGTGTCCAATGATCGTTTGCTCTAAAGGGCCAATAGCATCTGAAGCCTTCTTCTGCACACTTGTGTGCTCCCTCTGCTTTGCCTCCAGTGCACTGAGTCGTTTTCGAATCTCTGCCACATGCGCTTCCGCTTCGCCAAGCGTCTTGCGTTGAGCCTGAACTTTGGCGCTTGTCTTGCTGAGCATTGCAGCCAGTTCTTTTGCAAGCCGGTCGCCTGCATTTAAACCAACGTCGGATGCGTGTTTTTCAAACACCGCAAGCTTTTGCCGACCATAGTTGAGCGCCTTTACCACTTCGCCACGATCACGGGTTTTCGACAGCTGCGCGCCCTCCTTGGTCTGGAGCGCCACCTTGGTCTCTTTCAGTGTTTCACGCAGCTTGCGGCAACGTGTCGCCAGGACCTCAACTTGAGCCGGTCTGGCCACCTTCTGGCTGTTAATTCTCTCCAGAAGAAGCCCTTTTGATCCATGCTCTGTCCCACAGGTTGGGCAGATGCCCGTCTCGACGAAGGTCTCGATTTGATCTAGGAGATGATTCAGTTCCTCCTGGCTCGCGGCAAGGCTTGTGTAGGTCTGCTCTGATACTGCAAGATCTTGGCCTATCTCTGCCACTCGCACTTTGAGTGTGGCGATCTCCGCACTCAACACTTGGATAAATTCCCCAATCGCTGTCTCTGACTTCACAAGGTCCACTGCTCGATTACGGGTGCTGTCCCACTCGGTAATACCCTCCTGGATGATCTCCAAGCGCTGCAGTAGTTCGAATGTCGTCTGCGTCCGTTCTCTTTGCTCGACAATCTCGACATCGCGTTTCTCGGCTTTCAATAGCAGCGACGTGATGTCTTCTGTCACGGAAGCGATCTCGTCTGCCGCCCGGGATGCCGTATGCTGCCACTGCCGAAGCGCGTTGTTCGCGTTCTCATACTGATTTCTAATGCTATCAAATTGTGCAAGACCAGCCTCTCGATTCACGGCCTGCTTTAGAATGTTCTGTGCGCTTTCGATAGCGTGTGTGAGTTTCCTGATCGCCCCCTGTTTCTCTTTGGCCTCGCCTTCGGCTTTTACCAAGTTGGATTCGCTCTCGGACAGTCGCGACGTGATATCCTCCAGAGCGGTTCTGTTCCTATCGAACTGTGCGAAACCAGATTTCAGTCTATTAGACCTAATGTTGTCATCCTCAGCGCCCTTGACTGCGGACTCCACCATAGCCCGCCATTCACGGGCGGACGCAAGTGTGGCTTTACCTTCACTGACCAAAATGCCGGTCTCGGGAAGCAAATCCTTTCCCAATGCACTTGCCATTTGACGCAGTTGGCGACCAGCTTGTTCAGGTTGTTGCGATACCTGCATCCCCTCAATCTTCTGCCGCACTTCAGCGATCCTGCCGGTTAGGTCACTGTTTTCTTTCACTTGCTCTCCGGCATGCTTGTCCAGTTGGGTTTGTACTGCGTCAATTTTCGCAAGGGCGGAGGCATAATCGTCGAGTGCAAGCATCCTAGATACAAGGTCGAAAGGCAACCTGGAGTCCTCTTCGAATTCCGCCAGAAGCTCCGGCGTACTCTGACTGAAAAGGTGTGTCGCCCGAAATAGGCGTTCCAGAGTCTCAATGCGGGCCCGTTTCTCACCCCACTCTGCAGATGTTAGGAACTGGAGAGCACTGCCACGGTCAAGAGTATCATTCCCCACATATGCTTTCCCCCAGTTGTTTATGAAACGACGCATCAAGGCGGTGTTCTCCCCTCTGAAAAGTTCCAGAGATACGGACCCAGCGTTTGGAGGCGCCCCCAAGTGTCGGGCAATGTCAGCGAACTCACTCGGGCTCATGTGATGCCGACAGAGTCGGCCAATACGTCCCGTACAGACGTAGTCCAACGCATCGAAGAAGGATGTCTTTCCCAATCCATTTGGGCCGTACAGGACAACGATGTCAGCGTCGACGTCGAAATTCTGTTTCCTTTTGTATGCTCGAAACGCTTCAATCGTGACTCTTTTTACGCGAGTTTGCTCAGGGGGTGCGTCCTGCTGAATGCCTTTAGCGACGCCCCTCGACAAGAGAGGAGAAAGAGAGGTTCCAGCCTGCAACAGGTCGTTGGCGATTCTGGTCGCGGAGTACTCACGTGGTACTACAATCTGTCGCGCAATCTGTGCGCCAACCCCCAAGCTTTGAAGGAATGTTTGTGCGGATGGTGGCCGCACCATGCCTCCCGCACGCCCCTCGGGAAGCGGGAAAAACGGCAAACGGAGCAGTCTCTTCTGTATTTGGCCTAAATCATCACCGAGGAAGACAACGTACTTGCGACAGAAATACACGTCTGTCTCAAGTGATGTGAAGAATGCGTCATGCTCTTCGCCGCGGACTGGCCGGCACACAACAAACGACAGATTGAGTTTCCGCCAGGCGTCGTGTCTATGTCGGTAGAGCTTCTGGAACGCTCTGTAAGCATACCGGAAAGATGACTCTGGTGTGCCGTTGATGACAGCAAAACCTACTGCGTCACTATACATCTCCAACACAAGCAGGGGATAGTCCTGTTCCCGAGATAGGGATAATTCGTGTTTTCGCTTTTGAACAAGCACCTCAATGCCGTTCCGGAGAGCGTTATATGATGCGTCGATGTCCCGGGAGGATACCATCTAATGTGCCCCTTAATTGCTGATTATCGGTCGCATTGCGGCAAGTTTCTACCAAGGTGCTGTAATCTTGGAATGTCATACCTCCTTCGCCGCCAATCTCGTCAATTCTCATGTACTCGTCCTGCGTAGGAGTGGAATTCTCGTCGTCACGTGAAATTAGTAGAATCGGGTCGGTGAGGTCCTTTGAGACAAGTTCATCCAAATGTTGGCGGCAATCTTGGTGGGTAGCTCCGCGTACGGCGATGACTTGGACTAATCCATTGACCGTCTCAATGCAGGAGTGGATGACAGTGCTGTCACAATCCATTGTATAGGCTATTCCGAGAAACGTAAGAGAATAGACCATGTGTTTCAGCGCTTCCGTCTCGATTGAATCCCACAGATCTACATTTCGGCCCCGTTTCCCGTCTCGCGATTTCTTGCCTTCTGTGAATGAGCTAGTCGCCCAGTTAACAGTATCTCGGGCTGCGTGACCATCATATGCGCGAAGGGACGCAACGATTGACTTTTCCGCCATTTCTGCCTGTGTCCTCAGTTGGCAACCTGCAAGAGCGGTTTCAGATGGACGCTTCATATTGTCGAGAGAATCGTTCACCCACTTAACCGACGCCGGCACTGCTGCACCAGGCAGCCGAGCGTCCTCCGATGGTCCGACGGGGTAGACGTAGGCCTTGGTCATCGGATATGTCCTGTCAGTTGCGTCTGGGGAAATGAACTTCGGGATCCGTATTGAGAATGCATGGATACATTCTCTCATCTCCCTGAATACCACGTCACGACATCGTTGGAGTATGGTACTGGCACGTAGCGCTGATGGTTGCATACAGACGGTTGGACGACACCCCTGGCAATCGACGTGGGCGCTTGGAGAGAAGACACATGCCGAGAATGCGCCTTTAGCATCTCGGGCCGGCGTCGTCTGTACAGCGGTGTTCGCATGGACGATCACTGCATTCTCCCGCTCCACGAATGGGAAGGAAGTGGTATCGGTTAGGAAACGGTATGAGCTGTTTAGAAAAGATGGGTGGTTTGGTGCTGGGTTATGCTGAATTACGAAGGCCCAGTGCAATGGCAAAGGGTCATGAAGGCCATGGCTGAGTCCGGCCAGAAGATCATCGCACACGGTGGTCCCGGCGACGGAAGCTACCCAATCGAAACAAATGAGTGTCACGAATCTGCAGGGATAGCCCATTGAACCTGTCGGGGCATAGCGCGCTTCATAGACGTAGACAGTCTGCCCACAAAACATATCGTTGCAAGAGACGTTGAGTTCTGGCCAGGCTGGGCGGATCTTGGGCTGTACCCACTTCAAAACTTTTCCTTGTGCATCTTTGACCCAGATAACACAGCAGTTAACCCACTCGTCACTCTCGACACGGTCCGGGGCGTTGCCCTGCGAGAACTGGAGAGAGAGAGATTGACAGACATTAGTGTAGTCAAGCTTTGGCAGGCCGTCAACGCCAGCAATTATGACGCTATTACTGGGCCAATCTCCAGAGCAGATTGCATCGTCGATCAAAGTTGCGCCGTGAATACCAGGCACGGCATATTCCGGAAGGAGTGTGAAATTGGCGCCTTCACCTGCGAAGGCCTGCCGTGCTACATTAAGGGTCTGCTGGATGTTTTCCAATTGAGTCCCTATAGCATCAGGCCGCCATCGATAAGGTTCCTCCGGATCTTCCGGAAACCTAATGTATGGCTGCATTGTCACAACACGTATTTCATCCCTTGGTACCGTCACGTTTATAGGGACTTGCTTAACACTGATCATTGCTTGCTCCGTCAGCCCCTCGTATTTGTAAGTAATTCATTAATGCTCAACCTGAGCCCATGTCCTTCAAAGCCAACAATGATTAGCGGGCGAAAAAGCGCAATATCATGGAACGAAATCGCGCATGACATTCGCACATTTTGTATAGTTTACATTTTGTTATTGCCCGCCAACCTCGAATATTGAAATCGTGAAAATGAGCGTTTCTTCTCAATTTTTCCGATATATCCGATATGCGGGAAAAAACGCTCAATATCCCTGATATCAGGGGATTTATGAGAATAAGTTGCTGAGCTTAACAAATCAGTGAAAAAA
>SDBV01013970.1_pt1 | contig 10168 bp, 3 predicted proteins | sample 2277081 | NCBI WGS metagenome assembly SDBV01 (sample SAMN10402039, study PRJNA504765) | marine sediment metagenome | isolation source: marine sediment core GS10_PC15, 223 cmbsf | place: Arctic Ocean: Southern Knipovich Ridge | collected 2010 | reverse complement strand
ATGCCGGCCTCTATTCACTCAGGCTCGATGACCTCGCTTCACTAAAGCGGATGGGTGAGAAAAGCGCATCCAATATCCTTCAAGCCCTTAAGAAGAGTAAAAGCCGTAAACTCTGGAATCTCATATACGGTCTCGGGATAAGGCATGTCGGGGCAGGAGCGGCGCGGATTCTTGCCGACAGATTCGGTTCTCTCGATGCTGTGATTGAAATCGACAGGGAATCTCTTGAATCGACAGAGGATATAGGCCCGGTGATGGCGGATAGTATTGTTAACTTCTTCTCAAACCCTGAAAATAAAAATATTATCGACCGTCTGCGTGAAAGCGGCCTGCCTTTCGAGGCGGAAAAGCTTGAGGAAATCACACCGGCAGATAATTTTTTCACCGGTAAAACATTTGTGCTGACCGGAGAGCTTAAGAATATGACACGAAGTGAGGCATCTGAAAAAATCCGCGAAATGGGCGGGAAAGTGACTTCTACAGTGTCGAAAAAGACAGATTATGTACTTTTTGGTGCAAATCCGGGTTCAAAATATGATAAGGCTGTTGAAATAGGTGTGAAAATATTGAGTGAGGAAAAATTTAAGAGTCATTTATAGTTTATACCGAATTGTAAAAAAATATTTTTAGCCACGGATGCACACAGATAAACACGGATGAGGGATTAAGTTATTGAATATATATTATTTAAATCATCCCCTCCCTGCTTGTAGAGAGGGGACAGAGGGGTGAGTTAGAAAAAGGATGAATTGTGAATTATTAATTATTAAAGCGGTTAAAAAATCTCTACATAAACCTCTCTCTATTCTGAAGATTTAAAAGCCCGTAAAGAATAGCAATTATAATTCCAACCAGAAGATATATCCTGTTGTTAAATATCGTTTCAGCCCAGACTATTTCGTTGACCTCCGACGGCATATCATAGGGATTGAGAAAAACATACCATTCGGTGGTTCCTATCTGTCCTCTTGCTATCCAGAAAGCAATACCTATCATAACAATTACTATTGCAGTGCCGTTACCGCTGCGGATTATGGTGGAAAACATGAAAGCCAGACTGCCCATGAAAACTATCGGAAACATGAGATGAAAAACCATCATGAATATGTTAACTTCTCTGAGAACAAAAGAATATACTGCGGCAAGTAATAGTAATATCACGAATGCGACCATAAATATAAGCACAACTCTAATGAGCCAGACCTTGTACCGGTAGTTGGGAATACCGAAAAGAATTTCTATCATGCGGGCTTCCATATCGTTTTGAATACCGAAAGCGGTCGGATAAAAAATCAACAGAATTCCCGGTACGAGGAGCAGCCAGAATCCGGTTGCCTCGGTTGGATTTGACTCTGTGTTGAACAGGTTGATAACTGTGACAAACAGGAAAATCATTATAGCCGCAAGCAGAAAATACCAGAACTTGTTGGCGAAGATAATTTTTAAATTATAGCGAACCATACTGTATGCAATATGATATGAATTCTTCAGGTAACCGATGTAATTCATGAAATAATTCTCTTATTTAGGAGGGCGGTGAAAAAGTCCTTTTTCACACACCCCGCGATGAAATATATGATTTATGTTGCTGTCAAGGGCATGTAAATCAGCGCCTTGCACTGTCCCTTGACAGCTTAGATCTGAAAACCGATAGTTTTTCACATGACTTTTAGAATGTATAATTGATCTACGATTTTATTCACAGTTCATCCTTTTCACTTCTACCTTCTGGCTTCTGGCTTCTGCCTAATTTTTTATAATTCACAATTCATCTTCATCTTTTTTCCCAAGGAGCCATAAATAGGAATCCTCCAGTGTAGGATGTACATTTATTGCGTCCTCGTGAGGAACCGTTTCAGACAGACACCGCACCCTAATTTTATTTTCATAAGGCGTGTGGTGAATGATCCTGAGCTTATGACGTATATTTTCGAATTCTTCCCTTGTAACAATGAATTGCCAGACTTTTCCGCCGGCGATCTGCGCCATTTTGCCCGGAGTTCCGAGATAATACAGTTTCCCCCTGTTTAAAACCGCTACATTGTTGCATGAACTGGAAATATCCTCGATAATGTGCGTGGAAAAAATGACTATCCTTTCGCTCGAGAGCTCGACAAGGAGATTTCTGAACCTGATGCGTTCTCTGGGGTCGAGGCCGGCTGTCGGCTCATCTACGACGAGGATTCGCGGAAGATGGAGCAGTGTCAGCGCTATACCTACCCTTTGTTTCATCCCGCCCGAAAAGGACCCGATTTTCTGATCTTTTTTCTCATCGAGGTGAACCGAGGAAATAGCATAGTCGACTATTTTCTCACGTTCTTTTTTATCATGAATATTTTTGAGGATTGCGAGATAGTCCAGGAATTCGTAAGCAGTCATGTTTTCATAGGTTCCGAACTCCTGCGGCAGATACCCTATAAGTCCCTGAAGTTCCTCGCGTTTTTCCCTGAAATCGATATCGTTAAACCTTATGGTCCCGAGACTCTGATTTAAAATACCGCATATGATTCTCATTATGGTTGTCTTGCCGGCGCCGTTGGGGCCCAAAAGACCGAACATGCCGCTCTGTATCTCAAGTGACACTCCATCCAGCGCATTGAATGGTTTTCTTCTTTTCCCGATGATGGGGATTATCTTTACAAACCGATAGAATTGACCTCTTATTCCGGCAAATCTTCCGGTAAGTCTCATGATATTGACTTTGCCCTTATGGAGACGGTTTGCTGTTGTGAAAATTATCAGCGAAAAATACCAGAAAAATGCAATGAAAACCAGAGGGGCACTTCTAAAATCTTTAAAATAGAACAGGATTATATTTGCCAGGGGGATACCCCATAAAATGAAATTATACAGCCATGTATTCAATCTCAATAGTACTGCTTTTCCTGATTTTTCCGCCCTGTTAGAGAGGTAAATCCTGACAGGTGTCAGAAGGGAGAACATATAGAAATATACGAAATGAGAAAGTATGAATATCCATGTGTTATCCCGGACATAGAAGTAAACAAAATAAATCAGGAAGCCGAGAAGAGGAAGCTGCCAAATAATGTAATTGTCAAAATCACGCAGTGAACGGTAGTCCTTTGAAAGACCGTAGAGCTTCTCGATTCTCTCACCTTTTTTCCACTCCCTGACAAATCTTGTGTAATAATCATATATTTTTACTATCCTGCGGATATGGATGGTTAAATTTTCATCCGGTCTTATATAATCTGTCTTTGCCTGTCTAAGACTGTTCATAATGAAATAAGCGCTGCCCGGAACAACCATCAGTAACAGGAATAAGTTTGCAAACTGCCATATCAGGCTTTCAATGTTATAGTAGATGAGCCAAGCGCCGGCGGTGAATGTGGCAAGCTGGAGGGCTTTGATCTTCCAGTTAAGATTTTTAATCCATTCCAGCGCGGTTTCAAGCCCGGAATAAACTGTCGGAATGAATACGAGGGTGAAAAGAGTACTCAGAGAAAGTCCGCCGATTACTGTGATGGCAAACGGAGCGCCGATACGTGATATCTGTTCCGTGTTTCCCATTGCGAGAGGGAACATGGCTGCTATAGTGGTAATAGTGGTAATGAGAATCGGGCGAATCCTCGCCTGCCCCGCCATCATCAGAGCCCTCGGGCGGGTGTAACCCCTTTTTCTCAGGATCCGGGTGTAATCGATCAATATGATCCCGTTATTTACCACAACCCCCAGAAGTATCAAAAATCCTATGAGAGAGTTGGCATTGAAAAGAGAATTACCGGTAAAGATCAATGCCCAGAAAGCGCCGATACCAGCGAGCGGAATGGTAAACATCATGACAACAGGGGTCGACAGGGATTCGAACACCGAAGCGAGTATCATGAAAATCAAAATGAATGCGGCGGCGATAAGATAATAAAATTCATTCAATTCGCTTTCATCATGAACCACCTCGACAGCGGTCCCGGAAGGAATAGTAATTCCCGCTATTATTTGATCAATTTCCTGCCTTGAAAGTTCAAGAAGCGCCTTTGAATCATTAATCTCATCCTGGAAGCTGTATGTAAGTTCGATCTGTTTTTCCTGGTTTACTCTGGTAATACCCGACCTGCCGTACGAATAAATGACACGGCTGACATCATCCAGTTCGTACGAACCTCCGGACTGATCCTGCACTTTCAGTTCCTTCAAATCATCAAATGTCTTTTCATCCTCTGTTTCGCTGTTCCGGATAATAATATCGTATTCATCATTTCCCTGCTTGAATTTCATGCCGGATGAAAACTCGTTCTGAAACGAGGATAGTTCGGATGCTATCGAATTCATTGAAATATTGAACAAACTCAGCATTCGGTTATCAAAGAGGAGATGTATTTCGGGACGGTTTCCGGGAATACTCAGTCTCGCTTCCCTGTTTATGGAATCAAGGCTGTCGATGTAGTATTTGATATCTTCCGCTATCGCCTGAAGCATATAAAAATCGCTGCCCTTAACCACGACTTTTTCCTGAGGAGCACCGATGCCGAACAATCTTTCGAGTGAAGCCATGGGATTTCGCGACATGCCTCCGCCAAATCTTCTGCTGGACTGGGGTTCCGTAAAACTTACATCGGCGGCCCTGAAATTCTCGGTGCGGTTCTGGATGTCTTCCTTGATTTCAGCAATTGTCCGGTTATCGACTTCTTCAAAATCATCTTTCAGGATTATTGTTATGCTTGCCTCCTCTTCATATATATTGCTGACAATGTCACGGATTTCTTGAATATCGGCAAATTTTTCTTCTAATTCGGCGGTTACCGTATCGGAAATATCCAGCGTTGCTCCGCGGGGCATGGTGACATAGAGGTTGAATTCCTTCAGGTCGATTTCACGGGGGACCTGAAGACTTAATGACATGCATAATAACACACTTGCAAAAAATGCCACCACAGCGCCGATAATGGTTATCGCCGGGAAACGGATTGCCGATTTCAACAGGAGGTTGTAAATCTGGAACAGGCGGTTTTTTTGGGAAACTTTGTTTATATAAAAACCTTTTCCCGGCGCTGTTCTTTTAAGGAAAAAATGAGTAACCATCGGGATGAGGAGCATTGCTACAACCAGCGAAACAATCAGAGTCGAAATAATCGAAACCCCGATGTGACGTCCTATCAGACGGATAAGATAATCGGAAGAAAATATAAAAGGCAAAAACACCGTAATGGTTGTCAGGGTTGCCGCGAAAAGAGCGCGAAAGACCTCGCTTGTGCCCTGGATAACTGCGGTCTCGATATCTTTATGGTTTGATATGTGGCGGTAGATGTTTTCAAGAACAACAACGCTGTTGTCGAGCAGCATTCCGATTGCCAGCGCCATTCCGACGAGAGTAAAGCTGTTGATCGAAATGTCGAACGCATAGAAAAAATTGAAAGCGGTAAATACCGAGATAGGTATTGCAAGCATCACTACAATAACAAGTTTAAGGTTCTTCAGGAAAATCCACAGTATAATAACCGCTAAAATCCCTCCGGTAACTGCAAGTTTAATAATCAGGTCGATATTTTCCTCGATATCATCGGCAGAATTGCTTTGAATAACTATTTCTACATCCAGCGGTTTCATTTCGACGTTCAAACGCTCGATAACTTCCTTTGTGGAATGTGAGACATCGATAAGGTTAGTCATCGAATCGCGGATTAACTGTATCGATATCGCATCTTTGCCGTTGACACGGCTTATAGAGGTTTGCTCTTTTTCTCCGAAAGTCACCTCTGCTATGTCTTTGAGGAAAATAGGCCCTTCGGCGACAATGATATTCTCAAGCTCGCGGATGTCTGTATATTCAGTCAGTAAATTGACGAAATAATGCCTGTTGTTTTCATGGGCCTGTCCGAGAAACATCTTCGCCTGTGTGTTCTGGGAGATGAGGGACCTGATTTGAGCCGGTGTGATTTTGTGTTCAAGGTAAGCGTCTTCATCAAGGATTATTTCAACAGCCTTTATATTCCCGCCGACAGCTTCTACATTGGCAATCCCGTCAATATTTAACAGCTCGTTTGTGATCTGTTCATCCACAATCGTGCGGATTCTTTCCAGCCCGCCGCTTCCCCTTACCTGCAGCCGCATAAACGTATTGGATAATCGGTCCGTGTCAACCTTGACAACAGATATATTGAATTCTTCAGGTATAATCGAACCGAGCTCGTTGATTTTTTCCTGAAGTTTTAAATACGCGTATTTTATTTCAACATTCGGGTTGTAATAGATAAATATCATGCTTCTCTGACGATCGACAGTGGATTCGATCATGTCAATTCCCTCGAGAGTGCTTATGGCGCCCTCGATAGGAATTATAGTCTGTTTTTCAATGTATTCCGGGTCCATGTCACGGCCGGATGATATGTTGACAATCAGAAAAGGAAGTTCCGCACTGGGGATGAGTTCAACCGGAAGCTGTCTGTACGAAATATACCCGAGAAGGGTAAGACCGATAAACAGCATACTGATGAGCGTTTTGCGGTGAATTATAAATCTAATAATATTCATTAGTTATATTGCTTTATTTTAAAAATAATTTTTATTAACCACGGATGAACACAGATTAATACGGATGAGGTAAATTTGCTTCTATGGTTAGCCCGGCAAAACCCCCTAAATCCCCCGAGGGGGGACTTGACCACCACCATAAGCTCCCCTCCGGGGGATTTAGGGAGCTATATTTAATAAAAAGTCTTGTTTGCTGTATTAACCGGATAGACGATTTAAAAACTTTTATCATACAGAATAATATATAATCTAATATTTATACTGTAATCCTTTAGAAAAAAAATCACTTCAAACTTTTCATCAGTGTCCATCTGTGTTCATCCGTGGTTTCTTTTCTTTTTATATTCCGAGTTTTGACAGCACTTTTTCAAAAAAAGCATCCATGACCGAATATACACAGGGAATTACCACAAGAGTAAGCAGTGTGCAGGTCACGAGTCCTCCGATAACCGCAAGCGCCATCGGGGAGCGAAGTTCGGTGCCCTCACCTATGCCGAATGTCAGCGGCAGAAGCGCCAGAATGGTGGTAAGGCTTGTCATTATAATCGGCCTGATACGGCGCTGTGCGGCCTCAAGAATTGCTTCGGTTCTCGGAAGCCCTTCATTTTTCAACTGGTTTATAGCATCCACAAGAATAATCGAGTCATTGACAGCTATGCCTACCAGCATGATAATACCTATATATGCCATGATATTCAGCGATTTTCCGAGAAGGAAAAAGATCAGTATGGCACCGACACCGGCAATGGGTATCGACAGTAATATTGTAAACGGGTGAATAAGCGATTCAAACTGGGAAGCCAGCACCATGTAAACAAGAATCAGCGATAGTATCAGTGCGAATTTCAGGTTCTGAAAAGCTTCCCTCCGCTTGTACTCTTCGCCTGTGATCTCATAGGAATAATTGACAGGGAACGTTATGGAATTCATCTTCCGGGTTATTTCGCGCACAACCTGGTCGAGCGGTTTGCTTTTTTTTATGTGTGCTGTTACTTTTCCGATGCGGACCTGATTTTTCCTGTAGATTTCTTTCGGGGCCTGATTTATACGAATATCCGCAACATCGTAGAGAGGAATTTTTCGGCCGCCCTCTGTGATGATTAAATCCCCGAGTTGGTTTGGACTGATTTCAGGCAGTTCGATCGTAATGTCTCTCAGTTCTCCCTTGTTTTCCCACTGACCGGCATTTGTCCCCATCAGCTGGGCCTGAAGCTGGGAGCTCATTTGAGCGATACCGATATTCTGCAGTCCTGCCCTGACACGGTCGAGCACAATCTCGATTTCAGGCCTTCCCTCATCGAAACTGGTTTCTACATTATAAAGTTCCTCTATGGTTAATACCTGCTGTTTGGCCTGTTCGGTGAGTTCCTGTAACCGGTCCAGGTCCTCGCCCTGAATTTCGATTACAATCGGTGCGATTTCGGTGCCGAGGGTTAATTCAAGAGCGGTCTGGTCGAAAATGACCTGGGCCTTAATATCGGGAATATCGGTGAGGACACCGTTTATATTGAGGAATACATCCTCCGAAGTTATTTGATGATCCTTCCTTATGGTGAATTTTATGTTCGCCGTATTCTCATCGATAAGAACCGAGCTTTCGCGCGCTCCGGAATCATCGGAAGAACCGATTATGCTGTACAGGGATTTTAAATCTTCCCCCAGAATTTCACGGATGTGACCCTCGATATTTATTACAACGTTCTCGGTGCGGTACAATTCGGTACCTTCCGGAAGTTTTATCTCGATGGAAAAATCGTTTAGGTCGGTCTTTGGAATAAATTCGCTTCCGACGATTGGAATTAACTGAACGGTCAGGGCAACCATCGCGGCGGCAGCGAAGATAACCAGCAGTCTTTTTTTCAGGATGCTAGAAAGAATCTTCCTGTACAGCGGGAATCGAATAGACCTTTTTTCTATATGTACTGCCTTGTAATTTTTCAGAAACCTTGTGCTCAGCATGGGAATAACAAGTATGGCTACTACAAGCGAGGACATGAGCGAAAAGGCGACTGTCCATGCCTGTTCCTTGAACAGCTCGCCGGCGGTCCCATGAAGGTATACAATGGGCAGGAACACAACTATTGTAGTGACCGTCGATGCGATAATTGCCCCGCTTACCTGTGAAGTGCCTTGAATGGATGCTTCACGGAGAGGAAGCCCGGATTCGAGGTTGCGGAATATGTTTTCCATGACCACAATCGCATTATCCACGAGCATTCCGGCTCCCAGCGCCAATCCGCCGAGTGTCATGATATTCAGTGTAAGACCCTTGAAATACATGAGGTTGAAAGTGGCAACTATCGATATGGGAATGGCGATGCTGATAATTGCAGTGGCGCCGATTTTCCTCAAAAACACATAAAGCACTATTATAGCGAAAAATATACCGATCAAAAGGGTTTGCTTCACTTCGTTTATTGCGGTTATGATGAATTCACCCTTGTTCTGGATTACAGTCAATTCATATCCCGGCAGCGCTTTCTTCAACGTTTCAAGTATCTCGAAAAAATCCCCGACTATTTTTATTGTATTGAATTTTGTTTCCTTGTAAACGGCTAATCCCACACATCGTTTCCCATTAATCCTTACTATGTTTTCGGGCCTTTTATTCGCCAGTTTTATATCTGCGATATCTTTCAGAAAAACAGGGGCTATCTCGGAAGAGCTCTGTGACGGATTGGTGACAGTGCCGGTTTCTAAATTTTTATATGTTACTATGATATTTTCGATATCCTCGATAGACTGTAATTCCCCAACGCCCTTTATGATATATTTCACGCCCATTTCCACGATTGAGCCGCCGGAAACATTACGGTTGTAATCGTTTATACGGCTGGCAATAGTCGAGGGAGTTATATCGAATGCCTCCATCATGTAATTGTTTGTTTCGATAACGACTTCTTTTTCTTCCTGGCCCAGCAGCCTGACATCGGCGATACCCTCCATCCGGATAAGTTCATTATGAAGATAGTTTTCGGCTACCATTCTCAGTTCATCCATATCGGTGATTTCGGGGTGGGACAGGCCGAGAAGTATAATCGGCACCGCATTTGGGTCATGCTGGCTTATAGTTAATTCATCAATCTCGGAATTTTGTGTGAACGATGTGAGTGTCTTCTGAAGGTCGAGGAAAGCCTCGTCCATGTTCGTATCCCAGGCATATTCCACTGTGATCTGTGCCGAACCTGTTTGTGTAATAGAGGAAACCTGAACGGCTTTCTTTTGCTGGATAGACAGCGCCTCTATGTTTTTTACAAACTGCTTTTCTATTTCCTCGGGAGGACGTTCGCCTGCGGTTAATTCTACAAAAATTCTCGGATTATTCAGATCAGGGAAAAGATCCATTCCCAATTTACTGAATGAAATGTATCCGAGCAGTATCACCGCCAGAACAAACATTAATATGGTAATGGGATAATCTGCCGAAAACCGTGCGATTTTTTTCATCTGTAGTCTTTTCTATTTAAGTTCGGGGATTATTGATTTTTTCTGATTTCCGCCTGTTATTCATCCTTGACCCTTGCGCCTTACATCTTGACCCTTTAAATGTTATCTGACAATCTTAACCTTTGAACGATTACGTAATGTCTCGAATCCGGTAACAATCAGGCGTTCTTCGGTTTTCAGTCCCTCGGTAACCTCGATCTCTTGGGGATTCTCAAGGCCGGTTGTGATAGAC
>SDBV01013969.1_pt1 | contig 10168 bp, 20 predicted proteins | sample 2277081 | NCBI WGS metagenome assembly SDBV01 (sample SAMN10402039, study PRJNA504765) | marine sediment metagenome | isolation source: marine sediment core GS10_PC15, 223 cmbsf | place: Arctic Ocean: Southern Knipovich Ridge | collected 2010 | reverse complement strand
ATACAGCTACCTCACCGACGGGAGCACCGTAAGAGAGCACATAGAGGGCGTCCAACGGCACCTCTTCGCGGCCAACCGCGGCGATTTGACGGACAAGGGGAGCGGACAACATCCCCTGGCGCATGTTGTCGCGCGCGCCGTGATTGCTCTCGAGCTGTCGTTGCGCGCGAAGGGTGGGGAGTAGATGGATCCGAACTTTACCTGGTATGTGGGAATGGCGGTTCAGGCAGCGAAGATGTCTCCGTGTGCCAAGAGTCAGCGCGGCGTGGTCATATGGAGAGGTAGCGACGTCGTCGCTACTGGCGCCAATCATCAGCCTATGCCGATGGTCTGTGACGGTTCGGAGGCGTGCCGAGTCGACTGTGGAAAACTGTGCATCCACGCCGAGCGGGACGCATTGAACATTGCCGGCGAGCAAGCCCGTGGAGCAGAGCTTTTGCACGTCAAGGTTGCCGACGGAAAGCCTGTCGTCAGTGGATCTCCCTCGTGCTGGCAATGCTCGCGCGACATTTTGGAGGCCGGTATCCGTACAGTGTGGCTCCTCCAGGCCGACGGTCTTGTGGCGTACGCAGCAATCGAGTTTCACGAGATCAGTCTCAAGCACCACGGGCTACCCGTGATCACCGTGAAGGATGGAGAGTAGATGAAAACCGAGTGTACGTGCCACATCACAGGCCGGGTGGCCTGTCCGAAGCACCTCGGACCCCGACCCATTGTCCGTTGTATCTGCACCCGGGCGGGGGGGGAGCGTTGTCCCCAACACTTGGCGGGCCGCGAGAATGGCCGAGGAACGGAGGTAGGAAATGTAGAATGGTCGGCACTGCTCGGTCAGCGTGCGATGGCAGCAAAGCTCATTCCTTCCCTACGTTGGCGCCGCCACGGGATCGGTGTCATCCAGGCATACATTCGAGAGGGAGGAGAGCACGAGGTCCGCATCCACGTCTGGCACCCGGACCTAGTGCGACCCGGCATCGCCGATCACGGGGATATCCACGACCACCGGTTCGATCTGCACAGTGTGGTGCTCCACGGAACACTCCAACACGAGGAGTTTTACACCGAACCCGACCCAGACGGCCCATGGCGCGTGCACCAAGTCACCCACAACCGGCGAAACCCGGAGGGCGCCTTCCGAAACAATGTCCACGATGTTGTGCCCGGTCCGCTCTCACCGACTGCAGTGCGCGTGACAGCGGTGTCGTCCACCCACGAGTTCGGGCCCGGAGATTGGTACGCGTTCCGCCGCGGCTACTTCCACCGGACGCGCGTCTCCGGACTGGTCGTCACCGTGGCGACAAAAACGGACCAGGTTGATGCAGGCGCGAGAATACTATCCCGACACGGTTCGCCGCCGGTTGCCGCATTCGACCCAGCCGACACAGGGGACACCGATCTCGCTAAAACCATCGTTCGCATCCTCGCCGATGCAAAGGAGCAACTCAGGCAATGATGAGCACCGCAATCCCTGACGACGGCTGGCCACCACACACGGTTCTCGAACCCGACATCAACCCCACACGCATAGTGTTTCGCGGGGAGTGCAGATTCGAGACGCGGGAACACGGGGCAGCTCGCCGGAGTTTCTTAGAGCTGCATCGAAGAGCAATCTGGCTGATATGGTTCACCACCCGCGAGCACCAGCTCGAGGTGCGCATCGCCGAGTTAGCACGCGAGAACGAGCGACTCGAATCCCGGACGTTTGATGAACTCCTGGAGCACAAGCCCGCCACCGCGATCAGTGAGGATACCCAACTTCTCCGAGCGAAGTTCAAGATCTGCCAGGCGGTGGACGTCGCCATCAGATACGGGGGCATCGACGAGGCGCACCACAAAGCGTGGGTGATAGACCAAGTGCTCCGCTACCTCCTGGGAGACGAGTACGCTCAGGCGATCGCGGTGTCATGCGATGGCGATGAAGGCCCGAACACGCACACGCACGACGTTGGGATTCCACCGTGAGCCGCTCGGGGTACTCGGACGACGGGGGCGAAGGGTTCGAGCTGTGGCGTGGATCAGTAGCCCGTGCGCTACGCGGTAAACGGGGCCAAACCGCTCTCGTCGACCTGATCAACGCCCTCGATCGGCTCCCAACCAAGGAACTGATCGGCGGGTCGTTCTCCCGGGACGGGTGCGCGTGTCCCCTCGCGGTCCTAGCAGCCGCGCGGGGTGTATACGTTGGCGATCTGGAGACGCGTCACGAAGAGGACCCCGTCGAGCGTGACGTGGTTGGGGGCCGGCTCAACATCGCGCCGGCTATGGCCGCGGAGGTCATGTACATGAATGACGAGGCAACCCCCCACAACGAGACCCGCCCCGAGCGCTGGGTCCGAATGCGCGCGTGGGCGATGTGTGAACTCCTCGTCGGAAACCGCGAGAGGGTCAAAGCGTGACCGTCATTACACCACCGGCTCGATGCCCTTCGTGTAAGTACGCCGGCGACGAAGGCGAGGACGACGACGGTATTGTATTTGACGCCTACGGCAGGTGCCTCCACTGGGGGTGCGACGTCGTATGGTGGGAGCACGAGATCGCCAGACTTCGGGCAGCTCTCAAACTCAAAGAAACGAGCAACTGAATATGGGCTGGAAATATCCGTCAACACTCACCCCCGCGCAGCGAGCCATGCTGCGCACGATCGAGGTCAACCCCTCGTACACCCCCCAAAGCTCACGCACCAAAAGACGACTCGCTGGACTTGTCACGCGGGGCTACGTGACCATCAGCAAGCGCGGACGCAAAAAGGTGAATCTATGACAACGCAAGCAACCGGTTTTCCTCCCCTCCCTCCCCTCACCGAGACGCTCTCTCGGTGGACCTTCAACGCACCCGACGGCGAGCTGCTAGAAGCGCACCTCGTATCGCATGACGGAGGGGAAGGGCCACCCTCGATCGGCCTCCAGGTGACGGACCTACAGGGTCGCCGGTCCACCGTCCCAGTCTGTGCAGACGATCGGGCGCCCCTCTTATGCGCGGTGAATATGGCCCTCCTTGCGTTGGCAGCAGAGCGGGCCCCGCCGCCTTCGCGGCTCTCGAGACGGTCGTCGAGTCGGCCAAGTAGGCTCCGGAGGTAGAAACGCGTAGAAACCGCCGCCTCCGCGGCCGACGCTTTGCTGGTATCCTGGACAGCGCACTGCTTCTCGCGCTGATGGGCTCAGAACAATGAAACAATGGACTCCCCTGCTAGCCGTTGGCGTCGTGCTGGCCATCGTCGCCGCGTCCAAGACCAGCAAGGCCGGGACGCCCCAAGATCCGCCCCCAGAGACGGAAGGGGACGGCACAGACGAAGAGGTCATTGAACCCGACCCACCGCCCGCAGATGACGGGTGGATCCAGCCCGGCGAAGGCAACCCCGTGTATGCGCTCGCCGCCGGCCCCGCCAGCGACCCGGAGATCGCGGCGCTGCTGACCGAACTCGGGGCCTATCTCGAGGGACGCGGCGTCGACATGACCCTGACGTCACCCGAGGAGCTGACTCGCATGAATACCGGGGCGCACGCGATCCCTCCCCGCGCGCTGTGGCCCAACATCGTCCCGACCCTCATCCTGTGGCAGGAGACGGTTCGCCGTCCCCTGGGCTTTCCGATGAAGCTCGGAGGGTATCGGCCCTACGACTACAACAAAGCCGTCGGCGGGGCGCGGCGCAGCCAACACCAGTGGTTCGCCGCGCTGGATATCCGACCCGTCGGTGACCACAACACGGCGGCCAACCGCCGCAAGCTCGGCCTTGTGGGAGCGCGCGTCTACCTGGAAAGCCCCGCCGACCTCCGGGTGGGCTTCGGTGCTTACGGTGCCCCGACGCCCGGCAACATTCATCTCGACACTGGCTTTGACCACCGCACGTGGCGCGAGGCCGATCACTATGTCGATCTCGTGGCGGATTCCTAGCCCATGGAGATTCTACTCACAGACGCCCAGCCGGGGCCGTACATCATTCCCAGGAGCGACGCGAAGCTGGCCGACCAGGGCGCGTGCCTAGCCACACAGGCGGCGCTCGTAAAGTTCCTCGATCTGGGGACGCAAATCGGCGAGCCCACTTTCATGTACACCCACGAATTTGTGGCGCCGATCGTGCGTGCGTGGGCTGCTTCCGTCAAGGCTGTCGCTGTTGAAGCGATCACGATGAAGCTGAAGCACGACATCGAACCGAACGACCCGGTTCTCGCGGAGGCCGAAAAGCTGCGTAAACTCGCGAGCTTCTATCTCGCAATCCTCGATGAGGTTGCCGGTTCCTCGGTCGCAGACCAGCGGGACCAGATCTACCGCTTCATCCTACGCCCGCTGTTCTGGGGCCTCCACTATAGGGTCTACTTCGATGATGAGAGCGGTGACTGGGCGGGCCCTTCTCTGTACTGCGCGCCACAGCGGCTCGCAAACAGACTCGGCCTCGCCGTCAACGGGTTTCGTGCCCTCGTCGACTCAGGGATCGCCAGCCTTGAACAGTTCTGGGATACGACCGCCGACTATTGGGGAGCACAGATCCACGACCTGGACGTAACCATCGAGGAGGTGACCGGAGGTTTGGCGATCTGGTGGGACACCGAAATGGCGCCGGCAGTTGAAGATGCACGGAAGGTCGCCGAGGCGTCTCTCAAGATGGCACAAAACGTGGGGACCGCCGTTGCGGCTATCGCAAGGAGCCCCGTCGCACTCATTGCCCTGGCCGGCGTTGCCGGATGGGTACTCTGGAAATCGAAAAGAAGATAGCCCGATGCCCGAGCCCGTTTTTGTTCCACTGACACTCCCCCCGCATCCGACCACTGCTACGGTCATGCAATGCAACGCCACCCAAGAGTTGGCGATCACTGCTCTCGAGCGCACGGGGATCGATTCGAGTATCAAGCTCGACCAGGACACAAATCCGAATCGGGTGCTGTCGCGTTTCCTCATCCCCTATATCGAGAACGTGAGTGCACTAGCCCTCGAGCTGAACCAGCGTATCCGAGCGGCGCAGGACAACTTGGGAATACGCCCTGACACTTTCGGGCTCGCCGCTACTGCTGACCAGATCCGGCAGCTGAAACTGGACATGGACGTTTACCGGAAGCTCACTCTCGATGTTGAAGACACCCCGGACGACGACCAGCGCAGGGCCCTCGCCGAAATGGTCTACGTTCCCATGTTTCGTGGCGCTGGCTTTCAGACCGCGGGTGATCCCACTTCCCCGTGGGTAAACTTCGTCTCCGTCTTCTGCCGTCCCGTGCTCTACGCCGCGGCGATCGAGCGTGCTAATCGAGACATCAAACTGGCGCAAACATCGTCGCTAGGCAAACCGAGCTTCGGACACTACTTGTTTGGCGCCCTGGCCATCGGTGGGCTCGGATATGTGTTGCTGAAAAGTAGGTAGGAAATCCCCCATGCCCATCTTCGTTTATGAATGTAGCAAGTGCCAAACCGAGACCGAGTGGCTAAGCCTCGGAGCGGAGGACGTTCTCAAGTGCTGTCCCTCTTGTGGCAGCAAAAAAGTTAGCAAGGCGCTCACAGCCGGCGCACTACATTTCAAGGGCGGCGGATGGGCGGACGACGGCTACGGCTCGGTCGCCCCCGAACCTGATCGCGGCGCTAAAGAAGCGAAGCTCCGCAGAGAAGTCAAAGAACGCGCCTACGACCATCAGGCCAAGAACGACGCGGTTGCGGCCGAGCACGGTCTCGTGCGCTCGAAAGGACCGCTCCAGAAGGTCGAGTTCTTTCCCGAGAGGCCGATCGAATGAGAGCCGGAGACATCAAGGCGCAGCCTATCCGGGTTCTCGACGTTTTCGTCGTAGGGCCGATCATGGTCTGGGCTGGCCTCAAGCTCCAAGGCCGACACCCGCTCGGCGGGGGCTCCCTTGCGCTCTTAGGCGTCTCCACAATCTTGTACAATGGGGCCAACTACAACACGGTCGAGAGCGAACGCAGGCGCCTGGACAAGGCTCCGACGCGACGGTAGGGTATTCAATGACTGAAAAACTCATGCCACGTCTGCCAACGGCATTCACGCTACGTAGCGAGCCAGCTGGAGTAGATTACGACGTTGTGTTCGAGACCCCGACGGCACGAAAGAGCCTCGGCCGCTTCTCCCCTGCAGATCTCAACGCGACTGTTCTCCTGCGCCTGTTCCCGGACTGGAAGCCCACCGCGATGGTTAGGATGGGCCTTGCCATGCTGACGATCCCCCCGCAGTTCTCCATGACTGCAGAGCCCGAGGGCGGCGAGATCCTGTTCGCACTCAAGCTCGACGGTCCTACTCCCCGAAGCTGGTCAAAGCGCGTTCCTGTCCAGGATTGGACGCTGGCGCAGATGGGTGAAGTGGCGTCCTTCATCCGCCAGAGCCAGAGTAGCCCGCAACCGCAGGCATAGCGGGTCTGCGGTTTGGGTGGCTCTGTGGCGACGCCCGCGCGTCGCGCTCATGGTAGAAAAGTACGTACTATGGACCGTCTTCCGAACCGATTCTCCACGATCGCCAGCCCTGGCACCGTTGCGCAGCTAAACCTCGGTGCCGGCGGCGCAGTCTGCCCTCCAGACGCGAAATCGATCGCGCAGCACCCCGTCAAACAGATCTCGCATTCGATCTATGGGCTGTACCAGTCCGGTAGCGTCCCGCTCCAACTCCAGGCCACGCCGCCATTGACTCAGGAGTTTTCAATGGCGGACGCTGCGTCGCCGTGTCCGGTCTGGTGGACGATCGACCTGTGGGCGCTTGAAGTGACTCGCCAGATCCTTCCGAACGGCGACACGACGCTGCCCCCCCTGCCGCTCTCCTCGATCATGGCGAATGGCAACCGCTTCAGCCGACTGAAGGCGCGCATCTCCTACGAGAATGTACTCGCCAACTCGTTCGACATCGACGTCGGTACCGGTATCTGTGTGTCGCTCCTCGCAAACTCCGTGCGTGTGAGCATGCTTCTACCTGAAAGTTTTCGTCTGAGCACCGATGCAGGCGCAGATTTGGGCCCGGGAAACGTCGTGGATTCCAAGGTGGCTGCCAGCATCTACCAAAGCGAATCTCCAATCGGCGAGAAGTCCGGCACGTTCACACAGTATTTCGTCCGCACGTCTGGCGTGCCCGGGGTCCAGAATGTTCCCGTGCCACCCGGCGCCAAGTTTGTCACGATCTACGAAGCCCCTGCGGCTGGCAACAACCCGCTTGAGTGGATCCAGCACGGCGGAACAGCGAATGTCGTGCCCTGCGGTCTTATCGTGTTCCCCGCGTCTCAACTGGTGGAGATGGTAGCGGTACCCCAAAACGCTGACACCCTCCGGATCCCCGCCGGCGCCGAGGGGGCCGACCGCGGATGGAATATCGTCTGGCACCTTCGTTTCTAAGCCTCGAGATACTCAAACCACCACGAGTCCTCGCTGTCCCTCGGCCTGGCGCCGCACAACTTCACGCCACTGCTCCAGGCTGAACCCGATCGGAATGTCGTGGCGGCGCATTGAGGTGCAAGCCGGGCAAGTATCGATCTGGACGGGCGAGCAGCCTCCTGTCCTGTTTACTCGAGCAGTGAACGCCTCTCCGTGCTCCTCGCACATGGGAGCGCTACAGCAGACCTCCGTCATGCACGTGCCAGTCTTCACGCCACGGAACAGCGCCCGTGAAGGAGTGTCGCACCAACGCGTCGCAGTCGCGTCGCACCATAGGCACAGTTCCGGCGGCTCGCTAGTCACTGTGGCAGTTCTCCGAACGTGTATACCCGCCACAGGAGTTCCACCACTCTGTTCATTCGTTCGCCTGATAGGTTGCGCGCATTCTGGAACCGACGTCGGGCTGCTAAGCCGCGCCGCTGAACACCGACGAAAGGTCCCCACGCGCGCGGCGACAATGTTCTGCCGCGCCATCGCAGTGCTGTGACGCCGTCCCGGTGTGCCAGCGCGCTACCAATGTCGCGGAGCATGGGAAGATACTCCTCGTCCTGAACGACGACGCGCATGGTGTGTCCGCTGTCGCCTTCGCGCTTGATCTCGACGACGCCCAGGACGACGCGTCGGATCACTCCGGGGATCGCCACCATGAGATCGGCGACCTCCGCGAGCCCCATCAACTCGGCACGGTCGAGAAGAATGACGAGCCGCCGGTGGGAAGAACCCGCCAGCAGGCTCGCCATACTGTTAGTGACTCGCTTCGGGGGGGTCGCCGCTTGCATCGGAGGACTCCACAGCGGGGACCGGTGTCACCGGTTCGGACTCACACCCTTCCAGGGCATCGGACGACGTTGCTACCGCGGCCGATGCTGCAAGCTCTGGTGCCGAAGCCACGACGGTATCGGTCGGCGTATCCTCGGGAGTCTGAGCCGGTTCGTCCGCCCCCTTCTTTTTTGCACGGCTGCGACGTGTCTTGGGTTTGCGTTTTTCCTCCGATGATGGTGCCGGGTTTTCCTCCGACGATGGTGCCGGTGGTGGTTCCCGCGGTACCGGTGGGGCGCTGTCCTGAATCATCTTTTGCACCGCGCCATACATCTCTTGCGCGACCTCTGGCAGAGGACTCTGATCCCAGTCGAATGACACCGCTGCCATCTTGCAGGTCGCAAGGGCCACGTCGTCCGATTCGCGGGCACGCGCATTCATGCAGATATGCCTCCCGCGTGTAATCCACCAATCCTTTCCTATGTTTCCGCTCAGCCCGTCTGGCGCGATCGTCAGTCGAGTGTCCTCCATGAAACGCGAGGTGCGTGTTCTTCCATTTGTCGATGCCTGTTGCGGGGGGGCCGCCTGACCGCCCGCGCGAGACTTGTCCGTTTCTTTGAAGCGTCGCGTATTGCCGCGACTGATTGAGCTTCGGCGACCGCCTTTTCCAACGAGAAGGCTGAGAACGGCGGATCCAACCGCGATTCCTAGTAGTGCCATGGCCTCGGTTGTATACTGGGCGAGATGGCAAAGCTACCCATGCTTCCCCTCCTCGCGGGCGCGGCTGCTATCGCGGCCGTGTCCATGCTTTCATCCAAGAGGCCGAAGCCTGGCGATCCTGAGACCGATCCTGAGACCGATCCAGCCGACGACGACCCCGGAGGTGACGATACCGACACGCCATCGCAGGGGGAGACTGGGGGCCCCTGTTCGACCGGCGTCTTGGGGCAGCATGCCGCACTAGACGGCGCCGGGAAATGCGTTGTCTTCTACGATCGCGCCGTTCACGGCGAAATATTGCGCGAAGTCATTCGCACCGTCCACCAGGAGCTGGGCCCAAGCCTTGACGAACTCTGCTCTGGCCCGCGCTCGGAACTCGTGTTCCCCGGCACGTTCAAAGAGCATTGGAGGGTCAGCCCCGGTATCGAGAAGATCGCAATCGAGGCGCTACATCGTTTCTACGACCTACCACATGGTGTCTGGCCGCCCACGCCGCACGGAGAATCCCCCGTAAGCCCGTACTGGGTCCACGTGACATGGGGGATCGCCGTCAACGTCGCAGGTTACATTCTTTGCGGGTGGCAAACTGAGAGCTGATTGAATAAACCTGAAGGCCCACCGTCACAGGGCCAATGGACGAAAAAAACATGCCAGGCGACCCGTCAGATACGGAGCTAAACGACTGGGTCGAACATATACTCGGGGGCGTTCCGATGGACTCGCTTGACGACACGGAACTTGGCCGGCGTTTTATGATGCACCAGCTCAAGGGACTCGAGAGCCTGTTGGAGAACCCGGAACGACTGGCCTTCGTTGGCGAAGGGATGCGCAAGAACCTACGCAACCCGGCCTACCTACAAAAAATGCGGGAGGCTGGCGACGTCATGCTCCCCAACGAGTCGGAGACACACTGATGAACGATATCAAAAGACTCTCCCTGTTTTTTGTCGCTGTGTGCTTGTCGGTGCCCGGATGCAACCATCGCCCATTCGAGCCCGGTGACACGTCCCGCCATGACACCGGTGGCGGTGAGGCCGGGACAGACGTTTCTGACGAAACGATGACCGATGATGAGCGTGTCGACATGGGAGAACAGTTGCGCGAGTTGATGGCCGACTTGGCAGAGAGGAAGCGGGCATGAGGGAGGCACGGAGCGCATGAAAGAACGGCCAATCATATTCAACGGCGAGATGGTGCGGGTGATACTCGACGGGTGCAAAACGCAAACACGGCGGGTGGTGAAGCCACAGCCAGACGACGTTTGGTGTAGACAGGGGCCGCATGCAGTAGATGGTAGGTGGGCAGATGGAGGATGTGTTTCAGATCTTCGCTGCCCCTACGGCCAGCC
>SDBV01013968.1_pt1 | contig 10169 bp, 10 predicted proteins | sample 2277081 | NCBI WGS metagenome assembly SDBV01 (sample SAMN10402039, study PRJNA504765) | marine sediment metagenome | isolation source: marine sediment core GS10_PC15, 223 cmbsf | place: Arctic Ocean: Southern Knipovich Ridge | collected 2010 | reverse complement strand
CAATTTACTGTTAAGTTTACCAATTTAGCCATTAAGTAATACTCCTTCAAATTCTACATTTACATCTGTCCTGTCACCGCCCGGCTCAGCTCGCCGTGTCTGAACATAATCTATTGGGTTTGTAATAAGTTTTACCTTCCATATTTGTCCTTTCCAGTTTAACATTTTAATATCGGCCCCGTTATAGGAGTTAAAAAATGCTTCTAGTTCAAGTGCTTTCAATCTATTTAATATAAAAGTATACCTAAGCCTTTTATTTTTTGATGTTTGAACATAAGTACGGGGAGTATTATCCATACTCCGTCGTAAAGTTAAGTTTGAAATCAAACTCTCATTATCATCGAGTAGCGGGTTTGGTAAAACAACACTTGTTTGAATAAGTTCAAATGGTGCCTGTAGTAAAATGTATTTTTTCTCGGGGAGAACAATAGCAAATACATTTTGACTTAAAGTCAAATTGCTTGAGGCCGATAAATTTCTCACCTCATTAGCAGTAGCCAATTGTGTTAAATTTAACTGACTCTCGACGGGCAAGTTAAACACTGAACCTGCCAACGATACTAAATCAGTTAAATTTAAGACACTTGATGCTGTACCCTCAATAAAGTAAGTTGTTACAGTTGCTTCTTGTTGTAAAACAAGATAACTGTTAAGCTCTCTAAAAGGCACTGCCGAGTGACTAAAAGATAGTGTACTAGAAGCAGTCTGTGTCGGTAGAGCCAGTGCAAAAGTTGCACTGTGAGTAAATAATACTTGACTACTAATACTTAAAAAACGCAGGCCATATACTAAACTTGCCTGATGTTGTAAATTAAGCGTATCCTCTATTGAGAAAGATAAAACTTTTTCTACGGTAGCAGAGTGTGTTAAATTTAGCGTATTACCAAGACGTTCAGGGGCAACATCAAATTCTACTAGAGTTATATCGCCACTTGCAATTATGCTAGCATCTAAATATCTTATGTTCTTCCTTATATTTACTGCCACATCACCGTCGGCAGTGATTGCAGCATTCATCCTTTTATAACTTAAAAGCTCAACATTAACTACCGCCTCAGCAGATATGTCAGAAGTGAGACCCCATATACCAGTTAAATCTGCTATTACTATTGCTTCCGCAGTAAAATCAACTGTATAATCTAATGCCAGTATAACACCAGTAACTAAAGCAGAAGCCTCTATATTTACATTTAACGCTCGTACCCCAGCACCTTCAATATACAAGACTTCTATAATTTGTTTTGTACTGCGGGCAACTGAAACTTCTGTTAAGTCAGCAGTCACAACAGCGTTAGCTGTAATAGCAGCGGTTAATGCTTCTAATGCCATTTGCTATGCCTGTACTTTAACCCCAGCTCCCATGTTGTTTATATTAGCTTCTACCCATTGATATATATAGGGATGCTCTACCCAAATTTCAATATCGTTTTTATAAGTATTACTTAAAATGTGTTCTACTTGACCCTCAACATCAATATCTGTGTCTACCACAACAAAATGTTTGATTGTTCTTGCCCCTGACTTATCTTTTTTATGCCTAGACATTGTTTGTATAGCCAATACTTCTTCAACTTTACCAGCTATGCTATCAAAATTATAGCTGTCTTTATCCCCAACAGTACTAGATTCAACATAAGATACATCGTCATCTGCCGCGGGTTCAACAACATGCAAGTAGTTATCCGTCGAATCTGCATCGCTACCAACAAAATCATTGAAGAGCCTATTCCCATTAGGGCGAAGAGCTTCAATACGGGCACGCGTCCCGATAAAATCATTTGCATATGATCCGTTCGTATCCAGTACATAAAAATCATCAACTAAAACAGCTAATTCACTATCCATAGAAAAAGAAACTTTTTCTATATTACTAGTTGATTGGGCTTGTGTATCTTTACCGATTTCATTTATAACCTCAATCCCATCAACTTTAACAACACATTCATCAGCCGCAGTTGAGTTAACTACTGCAATTCTTAACTCTATATGGTGCCAATTGTTTATATACAATGCCGTCGGACTACTAACACCTGCTATTTTCAAGTAACAAGGGTACTCTGTTATATCTAAAGAAACTTGAGTTGCACCCCCACTATCTTGTATTAGGAGTAAAGGTTGGTCACCAGTAGTAAATCTAGTGTCAATAATATTTAACTTAAAGCCTATAATTAAAACCTCATCGGTTTGATCTCCCAAGTTATATGTAACATGCTTATTATTATTACACCGTAATACATACTTCAAGTCGGTCGAACTCCAGGCAAACACTGCATTAGCACTTTCGTACCTGCTAGGTAGGAGAAGACCTCCATTCCAATTAAAACCGTCCATTGCTATTACTGACATAACAAGTACTCTTGTCTCAAATTTAGTTAAACTTAACCTGGGCCGCGTGTTTTCTTTTTGGGTGTTTCATCTTCATCCTTGTTCATTTTCTCATCTCTACTTGCAGCCTCAATACCTCCTTTATCATCGACCCCACGGGCTTTTGCTTGTGATTCTGCTATACGGGCTACACGTTCAGCGTGAGCTTCTTTTGCTTTATCTACTGACCCTTTTGGGTAGCCCTTAGCCTTGCTCGCGGCTTCAGGATCAATAAGACCAAGCTCAATATCCCTGTGTAACTCTTCAGGATTAACAACAACCTCAGCTACATCAATCTCCGCTTTGATCTCTGAGAGCTTTTCAGTTGTTATTTTTGACACAAGTGTCATTCTTGCTGCTTCCTTCAAAGCTTCTCTCTTAAAAGTAACAGAGGGCATCCGTTCTGTTACTTCTAACAAGTCTTTTACTTCTGCCCAGCGATCCTGATCTGTTTGAAGACTGTATTTTTGTGGGTAAGAAACTGTCAGTGTTTCTCCTGCTTCTTTCCCATACATTTGCCAATACTGGGCAATTAACCGTTCTCCCTGCTCTAATTCTAACCCGATAGCACTTAACCCAGCTTCAAGACCTCTCTCATCAAAACCCTTACTTTCCGCTGACGCCATTTTAGGAGCAAGACTGGAGACAGCAAGCTTTACAAGCATACGTATATCCTTTTTTAACTCGTCTTGTTTCTCCATTGACGCTTTAAGTGGTTCTGACGACGGATGAATAAAGTGTGGGAGGTCAAGACCTTTGGGTATTCGCCGGCCAACCGTTGACCCAATTTCAATTTCTTGATTTTTAGCGGTTATTGCGTCCGCCCGTTCTCCACCCTGAACAATTGTAACACTATCCTCTCCACCTGGCACCTTATCATGCCCAACAGGACGACGAAATAAATTGTCTGCTCGGGGGTCAAAAGACTCAACGTAAAAAGGAAAGTTTGCTTTCAATGAATATAAAATATCCGAAGATGCTAGATTTAACAAGGCTATTTGGTAATTTGCAACATCCCGCAAGAGGCTATCTGTTATTTCAAATAAAACAAAAGGGATAGTCTTAATATTAAGAACAATTATATCAATACTTTTTTCGCCAAATCTATCAATAGGTTCTGAGTCTTTATTAAAAAATTGAACAAGTACTTGCCCATCTTGTACCCACATATACCGGTAGCGTTTTTCTACTGCTTTTGGGAGACCTGTAATTTTACATTTTGTATAAACATCGTCTTGTAGCAGTAACTTACTATACGTTTTGTTATTTTTAACATCAATATCCCAATTCAAAATAGTCTCAACAGGGTAATGATAAATATACGGGCGGGCGTCTTGCTGATCGCTTAATGTCTCTCCTGGAAATTGTGGCATGTCAACAAAAACACCGACCTTACCCATTGTCAACAGTTCTGGCAGTATAGTTGTACCGATAAAACTGTTCATTGAAGTACCGGCTAAATCAACACCACCTGATAACCCTAGTACGCCATTTTGATACGATTTAGGCCCACCGCCACGAGTTACATCTGCAATTCGTTGAAAAATGGCATCTTTAACATCGTTTACAGCAGCCTTTGCAAAAGCTGGTACATAAGAAATATCTTTACGTGCCTTAAAATCAGAAGAATCCTCACGTACACTAAATTGCTTTAAGTATTTATCTATAAATTCATCCCCACTTTTATAGGTAGCCCGCCATTTTTCCCAATCGTTAAGTGTGTTCCGGTATTCTGGGTGTGTAAGACCAACTACATTAAGATTGTTGACATCTATGTCTTCAATCTCACTTGTCCCAATATTACGTGTTTCTGCTGATGCAGCCATTACATTATACCTCTTATATTACTGGCCATAGCTAGTGATGCAGCTAACGGGAGTGCTATTTCTGAGTAGACTCTCGTGTGGGCAAAATGATCTTCATCAGAGCCGGCTTTTACATATTTAGCTACAGGGTTACCGTCTTGATCTTTATCGTAAATACGAACAAGAGATTTTATATTATCGCGGTACTCCCTAGGTATATCTTTAGGGAGAGTAATTGTTTGTGCTCGGAACCGACTTAACGCAAGATCAATCCATGATGTTCTATCAACCGACACATTTAACTCACTACTAGTCTCAGTTTCAGTGCTCAAATGTATGTCTTTCCCTTGTACCCCACGACTGTAGAAGCAAAGACGAACAATTCCCCAGAAGCGATTTGCAAATTCATAGGCTTTTCGCCGCTCAGGTTGCATATCTATAACTGCAAAACTAATACCAAACGCGTGCATAAGTTTATCTAATTCTTCAAAATGTACTACTTTTCCAACAGCTAAAACTTGACATCTTGCGTCTACGTTAATATCAATACTATTAGGAGCAACAGTCCACTTATCTATTTCAAAATGGACATGGTTACCAACATCGGCACCTAACGTAATCAATCCACCTTGATTAGCTTTCTGTGTCATATAATCCCCAATACATGAATCAATATCTTTGTCTGTTACCCTTGCCCCCTCAACAATATGTGGGATACCAAGTTTTGAGTTAAAAAATTCTTGTTCGTCGGCAGGATTTACTTTTGCTTTGTGGTACTGCCAAACTATATTTCCTGGTTTTGTACGTGGTGTAGATGAGTATAATTGATTTATCCCCCACCCAATAATATCTTTATCTTGAAATTGAGAAATCCAACGTCCGCCTTGAAGCCACTCAAACTTTGTTTCATGAGGAATTTTTACCCCGCAAAGAGGGCACTTTACGTATGAGTCCTTGATTCGTGGATCATCAAAACTATCCCCACAGATTTCAATAGCTTCAGGCCATGTTAAATTTATCCATCTACTTTTACCTTCAAGTGAACACCCTTGACATTGAAAGAAAAATTCATTTTGTGTAGATATGTTAAACGTTTCATTGATGCCAAAGCCGTCAATTGTTGGGGTACTAATTTCCCATGTTCTACTTATATTGTAACCAGATTGTCTTTCCCTTGCAAGCGGTATATTGTCTTGATTCATTTCATCTTTTTCATCAAAAATCAATACACCAACAGGTACAGATTTTAATCCTGATCGTGATTTTGCTCCCCGTAGGTAAAAGTTTGTGTTTCCTGCCCTTTTGTGACCAACGTTTTTAACATTGGAAAATAACTTGCTAAGATGCGGAGATAAACTAAGAGCCGCGTCAAATCGTGCCGCTGAAAAGTCTGAAGCATCAGGTGTTTTTGATGGTAAAACATATAGAACATCTGTACCACGCATGTCAATATAATAAAAACACACATTAAGAACAGTTTCCGTAAAACCCATCTGAGCAGCTTTTTGACCCACATTGATTTCAACGTCCGAGTTGTGCATCTCCTCCAACCAGGGGTGTCTTTTGAAACTCCATGGCCCAGCAAAAGGTTGACCCATTACTCGGTATGCACATGCCCATTTGGCAGGATTGATAATACTCTGCCTCCGTAACCCGGAAGACATACGCTCATTCATTAACTGAACTAGTTCGTGCATAAACTGTTTATTTCTACCTAACAGGGGCTTCAATTCGCTTAGTAGCTTCCATCATTTCTAGGCTAATTTTTTCAATAACATCAGTATCAGTAACATAATTATTGATAATTTGAACATAAGTAGCTGCAAGCTGCAAAACTGAATCTTTTCCAAGTAACAGACCCATTCTGTTTTCAAGACGATCGCAGCTCGATACTAATTTTTCAATTTTCATAACAAGGTCAGCCATTCGCTGCGAGTATAGCAATAACTCAAGAGAATCAGTACACTGATTCATCATTTCTTCTAATATAACACGTAGAATTCCAACTTCTTCACGTAAACTTTTAACACCGTCACTATCCGCCATCTCCCCTACGCGTTTTTTCCAACGTTGTAAACGGTAATTACGAACACTGTCCCCATTTTTTGATGCTAATTGTTTATTTGCACCATGATTAACACAAAAATCGGCACCTGGAACTTTACAATTGATACATGGACCAGTTGAAATGTTACCTTCACATCTTTCTTTAGGATGATGTTTAAGACGGTCCCATTTTACAAATTTACTGTCGTTTGCCATATTTTCTTCTTTCAAACACCCCAGGTAGCAGGCCGAAGCCCACTACCCGGGGGACACCCAAGGAGGTTGAATCAACTCACCAATTTTACAACTAAAACTAGACCTAATGAGAACAATCCAGTCACAAGAGCACCTATAATAAGATAAGCAAATTTTTCTTTACTGGAGTCCTGCTGCTCTACAGCGTTCAAGCGAACCAATATTCCTTGTTTTCCGTTACCACGTAAAGAAATATCTAATTCATCAGTACGCCTATTATGAGCTAAACAGGCAGTATCACGTCTACTGCTTGCTTCTCTGATAACTTTAACATCTGCATGTAATTCGGCTAATTTGTTTAAGACTATGTCAATTCTCTTGTGTACATCAGTGCTATCTGACATCTGCACTATTCCTTTTTAACTTATCTACGAATTGACAAACGGGGACGTCGTCGTTTTGCATAGGTTTTAGTTGCTTTTGCGGGTATAGGGATAAGAGTACAACCGCTAGAAGTACATACTTTTTGGTATTTAACTGGCTCAGGTTCTACTGGCTCAGGTTCTACTACTGGCTTAGGTTCTACTACTGGCTCAAATTGGGGTGTCACTTTTGCAGACTCAAGAGCAGCTACAGACGCAATTAACCCTAGCCACCGTTCTGCATTCGCTAACTGTGTTAGCGAGAGAAAAACTGTTAAAATTAACAGTATTTTACGCATTGTTATCTCCTAGAGGAATGAAGCTGTCCCATAATTTGGTAGTTTTGGGTCGCCTTTTACAGGCCCATACCTTTTAACAACTTGTGCAATATCCCATTCGCCTAAAGCGAATATACTTGAATCACTTGCTGGCTGCATTATACCTTGGCCACCGTGAGACAAACCAATAGCATGGCCAATTTCGTGACAAATAGTACTCCATAAAAGACGCCACTTCCACTCGTAGCGGTTATTATAGACTTGCTTTAATACTTCGTTACAATTATTATTTGGTAAGTAGCTCCAAGCTAAAATACCACTACTTTCACGACTAGCTTTAGCCTGAATTTTAGCTCCGTTAGCTATCCTAGTAATAAGAATATCAGCGACCAGGTTCCAGCGACCAATTCCGTACTCCCACGCTTCTTCAATTGAACCCGTGCCAGAATAGGCAAGTGTTCTAATAGTATGGGAAGTTGTAATTTGCCTCTGACAAGCTGGAGGCCACTCAGATAAATCTGCCCTACGAGGCATAATATCAGGTAGCCCACATCTGCAAGTTGATTCAGCTTCCATTCTTGCTTGACTTACAGGACCAAAGAAACCATCATCAACAAGATAATGCATTCGTTGGTAAGATTTAACAGCCTTACTGTAAGTAATTGAGTTAATATCAATATTTTCAATATCTTGCCATATACACGTACTACGAATAAAACCATCCTCGTCAGCCTCATGGAAATGACCATGTTCAAACAAAAACTTTAACAAAAACTTTAACATATTATTTCCCTCCCTGGTAGTAAGCCCAGGCAACAGCGTTCAGTACTTCTGCTGTCTTTTGAGCATCAAAAGGGACAATATCAAGACCTAACTCACTTGTAATAATACTGTCGACTATTTCAGCCATACCATCGTACTTACCCTGCATACCAGTCTGCTGAAACATTAAGCCACCAGCGTTCATATATGTGCTACGGAAGATAGATGTTGTGTTGACGACGGGCTTGCTAGCAAGCCCGTCGCGACGTACAACGTCCGCAAAGTCAAGATAAAACTCTGTTAAATTTAACAAATCCTGAGCCTCAACCCTGTTGCTAAATGCCGCTAATTCAGCAACCGTGGCTTGCAGAAGGGGGGTTGGAGGCTCAGGAAGTGTATGTAGGGCCCCATATTGCAGTTTATGGCTTGCAATTTCTATGAGTGGTGTCTCAGGCCCATTTGTGGCCATGATTAGTTCAAAGGTTCTTGGTCCCTGGTCGCTGGACCAGAAAATATTAACTGGTTTTCCATTGCGGTCATATAGCTCTAACCAAACATCAGTAGGCATTTCAGGGTGTCTACGCCATAGCTCTGCTGCTTTTTCAGGCATCCCTTCAACAGAAATCCGAACTGGTGTACCTACGGGTACTTTATCTGGAGCAATTAAGCGAAGTGTATTTGCAACTTGCGTTGCAAATTCTTCAGGCGTAATTCCATTTGCTACAGCAATAGCAACCTGTACATCTGTAGCTTCAACTTCTTTAGCTACAGCTAAAATCTGTATAATACGTTTTTGCTCTATAGGTTCAGCGGCAAACGCTACTGATAAATTTAACAAAATAACTATAATTAAGTTACGTAACATGATAAATCCTCTTTTGTTCTTGGGTGTCAAAGGTTACTTACTCGTCTTCGTGCAATTCGCACACAGTATCAATATGGCTAGCAAGATCATCGTCTGACATTTCCTGGATTTCCAAGGAAACCTTTTTCAATAGCCGAATTGATTCGCGACCTTTTGGAAGCACCAATGACTCGTCATTAACCAAAAGCATACCCGTGTCATCAACTAATGGAGTTTGACGGATTGCTTTCAGCATTTTTCGACTGCCAAAGAAACGACGTTTCCCACGAGCAATTTTGAAAAGTCTGCTCCGCCTCTTCTTTTTTGATTGCTCAGGGCAGTCTCCTAATATTTTTGCAAGGGCCTCCATCAACATTGCAATCCAAACCCAATTCATTTCGTTCTCCTTGAAAGTGTTAAGTTTAACAAACAAATTCTGCTCGGTTTCTCGTCGAAAATTTTACCTCTTTTCTGCAAGGGTGCGATTAGTGTGTCTACTCCCTATTTCTATAGATCGTAAAACCTCTCGGATTTTAACAGAAAATTTGTTGGCGAGAAACCGAGCAGAATTTTTATCTCAGAATTTAGAAAAAGTTTAATTTATTTTGGAGTTAAAATTAACCGAAATAAATTTTTCAGATTTTTCATAGTCGATAGAGGGTTGGGCAGTATAACTTAGTGTGTTCACTTCAACTTAGTGTTTTAACCCCACCCCAGTGCACAGACACCAGACACCAGTGTATAGACACCAATATAAGTATTTACACTGCCCGTAGGGCAGTGCACTGCCCGTAGGGCAGTGCCCGTAGGGCAGTGTACTAAAGTGTGATTACACTAAAGTGTGATTACACTAGTGCTATAGTGTGATTACACTAAGTATAAGTACACTTAGTGTGATTACACTATATTAGGGCAATGGCTCCAATGGCTCCAATGGCTACTATATATTGGTGTCTATACACTGGTCGCTGGTCGCTGGTGTCTTTACACTTAGTGTATTCACGTTTAGTGTAATTATGCTAAATACCTCTATATTAGTGTATTCACGCTGCCTAAACCAGGCCATTTTCATTTTACCACGATTGCAATTTTTTTACGGGGCTGTTATACACTAATAATGCAATCGCCCTATTATAATGTATTTACTCCAGTATTTATACTAGTGTAACTACATTAGTGTAACTACATTAGTGTAACTACATTAGTGTAACTACATTAGTGTAACTACATCAGTATAGTGCATACGCCCTAGTGTAACTACATCAGTATAGTGCATATGCCCTAGTGTAACTACATCAGTATAGTGTGTATACACTTACTGATAGGCTTAACAGGGCGGCACAGGGCGGCACAGGGCGGCACAGGGCGGCACAGGGCGGCACAGGGCGGCACAGGGCGGCACAGGGCGGCACAGGGCGGCACAGGGCGGCACAGGGCGGCACAGGGCGGCACA
>SDBV01013967.1_pt1 | contig 10169 bp, 13 predicted proteins | sample 2277081 | NCBI WGS metagenome assembly SDBV01 (sample SAMN10402039, study PRJNA504765) | marine sediment metagenome | isolation source: marine sediment core GS10_PC15, 223 cmbsf | place: Arctic Ocean: Southern Knipovich Ridge | collected 2010 | reverse complement strand
ACCAAAACCCCATCCAACGGACTCCTGAGCGGTTGTTCTCCGCATTGTCGTATAACTCACTCGCCAGTGCAACCATCCGATGTGCTTCGATGGTGTCGTCGTTGCTGTGTTATGATGCTGGCGTTGCTATCAGACACATATCATCGCGGAAGTGCAAATGGAAACGTTCTTCAGTTGGATATCTGAGAGCTGGCTTAAGATATTATTCGGTGGAATGGGTGGTATCGGCATATGGCGCCTGATTTACCTTTACAAAGTCCGGTACAGCTTCGAGCTCACCTCGGAAGTGGAGCTCGATGTAGACGGAAATGCTAATTACAGCATTGAAGTTACAAACCACTCTGTAGGTCGCCGGGTTTCGCTTAACGAAGCGCCTCGGCTCTTTTTGCTCAAGTCAGAGAATGATAAGCCCGGTCTTGAATTACAGCATCGCGGTTCGTTCGAACGAAGGCAAATCGGCACGCAAGGCGAGGTAATGTCTACTCGTCTGCACTACTCTCCGAAAGGCAAGATAATAGTCGCTGAGTATCCCTTTGCAAGGGTATACGTCCGACCCCACCGATGCTGGCGTACGAAGTTTAAGGCTACCCGAACAGAGCGGATTGAGACGTCTTTTATACCATAACCAGGAGGTGGGACATGATAGCAGAAATTGGCTTACTAATAGCGCTGTATGTAACAACGAGAATGATAGAAACATATACAGAATCTAGCAATAACGCTGTGCAAATTCTGGCCGTTGTTACCGCCTTCGTGGCTGTGCTTGTATTTATTGATTTGCTTTTAAGGTTTTTCTGGCCAGGCAACATAGCGATACCCTGGGGTAACCTTTAGCCGAGGGCTCTAACGCGGCTGAATGCCCACCAAGCTGACCTCAATTTTTCGGGGGCGGCGGCCATTTCTTGGCAACTGATTCAAGAGCGATTTGTAGGTGGGTCTCGGGAGTCAGCCGGTATTCTTTCCACACCTCGTTTTTATATTGCTCGTCAAGTCTACCAAATAGCTCCGCCCATTTTTGTAACTGTGCGTCAGCCTCTGAGCCGATGAGATCACCCGTGGGGTAGGCTTCATCTGACTCTCTCACAGCGCGGTCCTCTGCAAGAACTATTTCCACCCAAGCTGCGCGGCGAGTTTCCTCTAAGCTTAAGTGCTCAGGCCACTCGTAAGCTGGTTCGGCTGTTTGCTCGGTTTGATCGGTTTGCTCTGCATCGCTACAACCGCCGAGTAATGAAATGGTAGCGAGGATGTAAACTGCCCTATTCATCGTGCATTCCTTTGTTCAGTTGCGAGGCGTGATTGTAAGCCGTCAAGGCCAGCAGAATCAACAGCAGTTGATTCCCTCCTGTCGGGAGAATTGAATTTATTCAGTGCCGGCTCGGGAAGCGGTAGAGTGCACCTCTAGCTATAATAGGCGGATTATTGAGAACCTAGTCCGCCGTTTCATTGAAACGGAACTTGCTTATCGCTTGCGGCAGTAGACCTTGCAGAAGAATCAGATGTGGGGTATAATCTAACGTTAGACGCTAAAGGTTAGGCTTGAGAGAGCGGGAGTGAAAGAAGAGGACAAATGATTAGTAAGCGCAAGCCAGGACGCCCCACTAAGCTAACGCCTGAAGTACAGGAGGCTATCTGTAAGGCACTAGAACGCGGCGAGGTACACGTCCACGCGGCAGAACATGGCGGCATAAGTGAAACGACATATTACGAGTGGCGCACTAGAGGCGAAGAGGGAGAACAGCCATTTGCGGAGTTTCTGGAGGCAACTACGCGCGCGGAGGCTAAGGGAAGGCGGCTAGTATTTGAGAAAATCAGACAACACGCTGTCAATGATTGGCGGGCGGGAGCGTGGCTGTTGGAACGCAGATACCCTCAATACTACGGAAGGGCGGCGCGGGTCGACCTCAAGGTCGAGAGTAAGGTGGAAATAGATCACGACTTGGCGGCCAGCGCCATTGAGAAGTTACGGGCGGCGATTGCCAAGGCCGAGGTGGAACAAGAGGGGGCGATTACTCAGCCGGCCGAGGGCTGACTCCCTGATTTCCCCTACCCCCTCCCCTCGGCGATTGCCGTTAAGCCCTCCTGGGGCGTCTCAGTGAGCCGTTCTCCTGCTTGTAGCCGGCCGAGACGGAACGTGCTCACTACTCTAGGCTCGCGACGGCTTTGGTGATGTTGCGCGCCACGTCCGTATCAACAAGCGCGAAACCTGTGAAGTGGGATTCGCCGCTGGGTATAAAGGCTCCATTTTTGTGTCGGTGTCAACGATGAAGCCGTCCTTGTCCTGAAACTCGATCTTGAGCCTCACCACGGTTGCAGCGCCACTGTTGGATATAGTGGCTTTCCAGGCGTACGTCCACCACACATTGTTTGTCTCAGTGACGCGATAGCGGAACTCGACGATTCTAATGTCGCCAGCGGTTGAATTCGGGCGGGTTGATTATGGCGAGGAAGAACCGCTGAGTTTGAGAGAGAGCTTGTATGATGTTGGGAAGGGGGAGGCTTGATGTCTCCCCCTAGAGTTTTGCCAGAATGGATCAGAATCTCATAACTTTCTTGACTTTCAGTTGTTCTCCCATGATCATGCAAACTACTCGTCAAAAAAGGGGGGGGGGTACAATGCCATTTGAAAAATACCTAGGCCAAAGGCCCAGAGGAACAAAGCCAATTGTCAGCATACGCAAGAATGGCCAGATTGCGTTCAATGCAATAGCAGTTGAGACATTCTCAATTGAGAAGTACCGCTTTGCTGACCTTTACTATGACCGGGCAGCTCGGAAGGTTTGCATCCAGCTCACGAAAATCAAGAGCAAAGGATCCAGGAAATTAACCTCTCTTTATGGGGGCGTTGTCGTTTCAGGTTCTGCCTTCTTGCGGCACTTCGGAGTCACAATTAAGAAAGCACGTAAGTTCGACCCGAAGTTCGACAAAGCCAAAGGGATGATAATCCTCCAACTGTAGGGAGGCTGCGAGAATCTAGTCTGTTCCACGTTAAAGCGATTCCTCTGAACGGCTGACTCCCTGATTCCCCCTACCTCCCCCTTCGGCGATTGCCGTTAAGCCCTCCTGGAGCCTCTCAGTGAGCCGGCCAGCCGCTATAGGTGGAATAGGCCGCGTGGCGACTTTAGCTACTTCCAGCCGTTGAGATACTTCGTTGTCTGAATCTCTTCGGGTGTCGGGGGCTGGCTCACCTCCTGTACGGCAAATTGAGAGTTGTGGAAGGCCTTGCTGGCGTCGGCTGGGTCGATTCGCAGGACAACAAGATAGGTGCTTCTGAGCGTGGCGCCGAATGAATTCTGCGCGTCGACTGTCGTCTGCACCAGGAATTGATCGTTGGATTTAGCGATGACCTTCGTATCGCTGAAGCTGGCAGTGGCTGGCGCCTTGAGCTTGCCCTTCACGATTCCCTCGGCAGCCAACTCGGCGTAGAGATTGAGGTCGCTGCCGGATGGGTTCTTAGCGGTTGGGTTCTTATCCGAGAGATCGCCGAGGTAATTAATAAACGAGTATGAGATCACCAAGATTGCCGCTACAATAAACGCTGCAAGATGCCAACGCTTTAATTTTCTGTTCATAAAATGCGCAGGCTTGCTATCTTCATCACATGAACCTGCGTCTCTAACCGCGGGTGGTTCTTGAGCATAGGGAGAAATGAATTCAGGCTCGCCGCAGTGGGGGCAGGAGGTGGCGTTCTTGCTAACCTTTCCTCCGCAAGTTTTGCAGCGGGTAAGGGTCATCACTCTGTCCTTTCTATATGCTTGGTTATACCACGCCAGGAGGCGGCAAAGCCAGCAACTCAGAGTATCTCTTCGGGCGGGTCTAGTTGCTCTGCGAACTCCTGGACTATCGGCCTGAGCTTCTCCCGCTTATCAGTTGGCCAGTTGTGAACCGTCCTCAAGACGCGCTTGACAGCCAGGACGGCAAGGTCTGGTTCCATATCCGAGCCGAGCCAGCTAGTGGGGAGTGAGTCCCGCTTGATCATCTCTAACTCTCCAGTTCTCTGAAATAAGCCTTTGTTCATTTCTGGCCGCGCCCTAAGGGGTATTGTACTAATCTGCCATCGCTATAGATGATATCCTGTACAAAGCCAGTGAAGATGAATTCGCCTTCCGAATTTATTTGAACAGGCGGTCCGAGGTTACCGTCGGAGCCTAAAGACATTACTGTAAAGTGCCTGCCATCCCCAAAAGGATCATAACTATATTGCAGAAGATTCCCCCATCCGTCGCGGGCGTATTGTTCCATTCCGTTGTACCCGCTTGATTCGTTGTACCCGCTTGATTCGAAGGCTTGAATCAGTTTCCGTATGCTGGATGCGCGGGGAGCGCCAAGGTATGGGTTGTCCTGAATGTAGCGGTCTATGTAAAGCCCGATCTCAAAAACAGCACGGATTGCCTGCTTCTGTTTGGAGCGCTGCTCTTCGTATAGTACCTTGTCAGCTTGCTCTTTAGCCTGTCTTTGTGCTTGTTCAATAGCAAGGGGGGCTAGGGTTGCGTGTAAGCCACCGAGGTAGAATCCGATAGTGCCTGAGATAGCTGTTACAATAGAGATAACCGTGACAAACACTGGGATTGAGACATGTCCTTTCATAATTGCTCCTTTCAGTGCACCTTAGTCGATGAATAGTGAAACCCGCTCAATTGTCTCCATCCTACCTCCCGTTATTTAGAATCCTATAATGCCCCTCTGTGGACTCATTCACCTAAGCGGCTGGCCGATGCGAACCAGTTCCATCAGCTCCGTTGTGAGGTAGAACGTAGAGCGTGCTTGTGCCAGCTCTCCACCGACTTAGCCTGATCTGGTGCTCTCTTCGGGACCTTGTGCTGACCATTATGTCATGCTCCCCTAATACAGGTCCATCAACGACTGAATGCCCTCCCAATTGAATCCAGGGATTGTTTGCAGGCAAAAGCAAGCATAAGGCTCCTTATCCCCTTGGCGGGTGAAAATCGGCCCTCTACGGCCGTCTCAGTGCGTTGTTATTAACCTTACCGGAGTCTCGCAGCCAAAAAGGCGCCCTGCTCTGGCCAGAGTGACAGCCGAAGCAGGGCAGATGTTAAAAGGAGGACTGGATAATGCCATTCTTAATATTCTAGCTTTTCGACTAGGCCGTCCCTAAAGATGACCTTGAAATGCTCATATATATAGACAGTCACTCCTGCTCCCGGGCGCAGAATGGCTTCTGGTATACCGGCAAAGTTCTTGACCTCCTCCTCAGTCATCCCGATCTCGACTATCCTTGTTTCTTGAGCTTCCAACTCCTCGATGGATTCAGCAAAGACTTGGTATATATGTCCGAATATCTCCTCCTCCGAAACAAGCCGGAGTTCCTTGTTGTAGATGAAATAGATAACGCTGGTTTGGCGACCCGCCGTGAAGAATTCTGTGAAAAAGCAGTCTCGCTTGAATCCAACTTTCTTTATTGTGATTTCTTCCCCTCGGCGTATTGGCTGGGGGTTATAGAAACGCATCTCGTCGTGGCCCTGTGCCTGCGCAATGAAGCCGTCGGCGGTACGATCTGCGAGCCCCTCCCTACGGTAATAAACCCCGTCTTCCATCACGTTCGCGACGTCGATGTTATAGGGCCAAAACATCAGGTGCTCCGGACTGTAGCCAGATTTGGTAAACCGCAGAGCGTCGATCTTGAGATAAAAGGTCTTGTTCCTCAGAAGGTTCTCCAGGTAGTTCCTGATATTCGGGACGGGCTTGGGCTTTCCGACTCCCCAAAGCCCCCTCAGGTTTTCCCGCGCTTCCCGTTCTGCCCTCTCAAGCGCCTTCCGCTTTCCAAAGGAGAAGGTCCTGTCCACCCGACCGTAACCCCTCTCGATCATTATCTCGTTGTAGAGTTTTCGGTTGAAGTAGACGTATACGTATGTCTTACTGTCCCCCTCGCTCTGGGCCTTTTCGACCCGCTTGTCAGTCTGAATAAGAACCTTCTGCCCAACGAGGTGTGACTTGACGTAACCCCGAACGGCTATCCTCCAATTGTCTCCGGACTGATCTGGAGTTGGGACGCTTTCTGGGACATCAACTCCAAGCAACTCGACCGGTTCTCCTTCAGTCGCTTCGGGAGTAGAAGCGACAAGTAGGGTCGTGCCCCCGATTACATCAATGACATAAACCCATTTCTTTAGAGCCCCGTAGGACTGAAGAGTCATACAGGTAACGAGCAAAACGGCAGCGGATAGCTTTATTAATGCACCTCGTCTCATGACCAATCCTCTCCCTCTGTCGTGGCTTGAATTAGGGAAGAGCTACCTTTCCCCACTCCGCGATGGTTCTCAATTGGAGGCTTAATACACTTCCCCCTTACTACTAAACGCCCGAGAACGGAAAATCGGCAAACTTTTTTCAGAAGGTTCGTACTGGCAGCAACAGATCGAGCCGGGGATTGCTTCTCTAGCTGCTGCTCGCTGCGGGGGTACACTCCGCTCGGCAATTCAAATCACGTCCTTGTTTGTTATTGGCTGCCAGGCATTCAACACAGCCCTTTAAGGGTCTGGCGAGGGGGGGGGCAACCTACACCCTCGCGGCGGTAACCCCTCCTGGGCGTTCTCAGCGCGTTCTATGCTGCGATTAGGTTAGCGACATATTGGAAGCGCCACGCGGAGCCGCGACGGGTGCGCAGGCCGCGACGGTTCAACTCTGCCGCAATGGTCCGCAGTGACTGCCCGGCCTCGCGCAGCTTGCGGATGGTCCGCAATGTCCGCTGCTCTCGTGATTCCTGCTTCATGTGCACACCGTCGGCGCTCAGCTGGTAGCCGTAAGGCACTGTGCCGACGCGCTCGCCTTTGCTCTTCTTCGCCTGTAGCGCCTCGCGTGTCCGCTCTGCAATGGCTTCTCTCTCCCACTGCGCTACTGCCCCCATTACGTTCAACACGAGCCGGCCGGCGGCAGTGCCGGTGTCGAGGCTCTCGCTTACAGAGACAAGCGCAACGCCCGCCTTGTCGAATAGCTCGAGCAGGCGGCCGAGATCGCGCACGGAACGGGTAAGGCGGTCGAGCTTGTAGATGATAACCGCGTCCACTTGGCGTGCCCTGACCATCGCCAACACGCGCTCCATCCCTGGCCGACGCAGGGTCTTGGCGCTAGCATCTTCAACTATTATCTCGGCCAGCTCAGCGCCCTGTACCTTCGCCATCGCCTCTACTTTCTCTTGTTGCACCTCAAGGCTAATGCCGTTCCGGGCTTGCTCTGCCGTGCTAACTCTGGCGTATCCGATGGCCTTCATTGCCTACCTCCTGTCATATAACCGTTCAGTTACATGACACAATATACTGCCGGGGTAGGACTTTGTCAAGCTGGCAGCTGCCATACCTGCTCAGGAGCGGGGCGATCCTATCCTCGCCCTAGACGTGGTTTAGGTTAGGTATTCTTGCCCCGCCCCCGCCATGCCAGCGACCTCACGACCGCCAGCAAGCCCTTGCACATATCCAGGCGAGGGGGCAATGCTCCGCCCCCTCCACGGCCTGTGGAAAGGAGGTAAAGGTAGTACAGGAAGAAAACTCGCTAAACGCAGCGCCAGCGCGGCAAACTGCCCGCTTTTACCATATTTACAATAAACACTTTTCGTTCCTTAGCCTCTTGGCGGCCCCGTTTTCGAGACTAACGGCGGATTTGTCAGATGACATGTACAGTCACTCTCTTATTCTCTCAATATCCTTCAATTCATATATTGACCCGTGTCTTTCGCATTCAATCTTGACATTTTCCTCATAGTATGGTTTTACTATATCTTGCATCATTCCTAACGGAACTCTGATAATGTGTGTCTTTCCATCCTTGTCCACGAGCTTAACAGATCCCACCGATTTTTTTGTTGAATCTGCAAACGCCATTCTACCCTCCAATACGACTCTCTGTCCTTCGTCCTTTACAGTATCATCTCTCTCTAATATTGTTTTTAGAGATATGTCCTTTCTGGGGCGTGTTAGCCCTAATGATCTGATTTCCCCTTTCCTAGATATCGATATTCCTACTTGCCTGACATCCTGGCCATCGGGAGATAATTCCTTTGCTAAGCCAATAAAGTTTCTATAATATGTTTCATCCCTTATTCTGTCTTGAATGTCATTATATCTTGCATCATTGAAGAGGCTGAGAGAATCAAATAACTCATTAAGGGTGTCTTCAGTAAACGTGTCAAAATCAAAGCCTTCCTGAGCAGGAGAGCCCGCGATCCTAAGTGTTAATGCGAAACAAGCTGCCTGCGCTACTGATTGGTAGAACGTAAATCCAGCTTTGACTTTTTTACTAACTGGTCCATGTTCTCGATATTGATATCCGAGCCTTCTCTCAGCTATTCTATGCGTGATCTGTTCGATATTTCTGATTCTCGTGATAACCTCAAAACTTTCCGCAATTCCGCTTGAAACACTTTTACCTGTTATTGAGAGTTGAATTTCGTTAGGAGCTAGAACCATACCCTTAAGCTCCAGATGTCTTTCAAAATATACCCGCTCAAGCAGATCTCTTAACTCCTCGGCTATTTCCTCCGGTGGATTCCCTATCAATGCCGTGGCTATTAGACGCTCAGCCTCGCGATGCTGTCCGCATTCTAGTGCTAAGGAAGCAGCACTTCTGTGTAATACCGACCTCGAAGGTTCTTCAACACTTTTTGATTCGACAGCCCTTGCCGCTTGCAATTCCAGTTCAAACGCAGCCCAAAAGAGCTCTCTGGCCTTAGTGATTTCGCCGCGCTCCTTTGCAAGAAAGGCTCTCTCCGCATACGACATTGCCTCCCTATGAATTTTCCTAATGGCATTCATTGCTTATGCCTCTCAATGCCACCTTTGATATTGGTGCGCTGAATTCTACTATCATGATATATGCTGGGATATTGCTTCCATCAGAAGCTCTCGACTGCAACCTCTTTCTCTGTAGTCTCTTTCCGACTTCCTGTTTACCACTTAGAATCCCAGAGACTTCAAGCCTTGCTTCACTGCTTGAAAAAGGTAGTTCTATCTCTGCCGATCTTGGGCCTAGCCAATAATCGATACCACTTCCTATTGCTGATGTCTCAAGCACAGTAAGGTCCGTCATTCTATCAACAAGCAAAAATGCGATTCCATAAGCACCCCTTTCCGTAGCTTGTAGTAAGTTGTTATAGCTTTTTCGCATTTCTTCCGTTACTTCGATCCAAACTAAGCTGAAATTACCTTGCAAATCGCCCTCTACCTTCAATTCAACACCTGATCTGTGGTTATTCTTATCAAGACAAACCGCTGCTGCTTCAGCAAAACTCTCGCATAAAGCAGGGGTTATGTTCCCAATGCCTCTCTTTAGGGAGAAGAGTTTTAGAGAGTCCATGTCGCCCACGCTCTTCGTTCGACAAAGGGTTCTCAATCTCAAGCCATAGCCAACATGCAATAATAACATGGAGAAACCTGAAACGCCATCATAATTTGAGAAGGCGCCACTGCTTGACTACCATTGTATCGACGCCCTAGATTGGTAGTGGCGTCCCCGGCGATGATGGCCCTCCGGCGTTAATCGGTTCGGCTTGACCACGCGGTTGAATCCAAATTAACAAAGGAGGTGATTCATGTGCCGATACAGCGTAAAACCGTGTTCGTCAGTTCTTACTGGCGTTCGGGGTACCGCGTCAGGTCACACTGGCGCAGACCTCCTAGGCGATAGCTGGGCGGCCGGGGGCGCCACCCTCCCTAGAAATCAATTGCGATGGAGTGTTCCAATCAGCCCTCCGTCGCTCGCAGAAGCCCGCAGCCAGCGCCCACTGCCCCGTCAACACCGTCATCCCCGACACGCCGCCAACTCCCTTATCAAACGCTCCCTGCGCGTATCCACTCTGTGCACCACGTCCATCCGGTCACGCAGCGCCGCCACTACCAATCCAGGACATCCCGCCACTTTTTTCGCCGTTTTCCCATCCTCGAGCGTTTAGTAGTAGTGAGAACACTTCTCTCCCAGGAGGGACGCCATGACAATTGCAGAAACAACTCGTGCTGCCTTATACCAACGCGCCAAAGGACAATGCGAATGCACCATGAGAGTATGCAGCCATCATGCTGCAGGATTCAGGTGTTGGAAGAGGGTAGAACATGGGGCTTGGCAAGCTCACCATCGGACCGCAAGCGGACAGGACAATCTAGGCAATCTCATCGCTCTGTCCCCTGAATGCCATAAGAATACTCGTACCTCTGCCCGTCCCGCTT
>SDBV01013966.1_pt1 | contig 10169 bp, 9 predicted proteins | sample 2277081 | NCBI WGS metagenome assembly SDBV01 (sample SAMN10402039, study PRJNA504765) | marine sediment metagenome | isolation source: marine sediment core GS10_PC15, 223 cmbsf | place: Arctic Ocean: Southern Knipovich Ridge | collected 2010 | reverse complement strand
TCCTGCGTTTCCAGGGTGTCTTTTCCCCACAGATGGGAGGCATCCTTGATTTCGACTTTCTCATCAGCGATAGAGATGAACACGGGGTGGTCCGCCTTTCCCTCTACGATAAGAGCATCCCATCCGGCATGGGTTAGCTCGGCTCCAAAATAGCCACCCACATCGGCCTCGCCGAATCCGCCGGTCAGGGGGCTCTTGGCTCCCATGGCCGATCGGCCGCAGCCGCTCAGCGGGGCGCCTGTCAGGATGCCGGATGCAAATATGAGCCTGTTGTCCGGCCCTAGGGGGTCCGTTCCCTTTTTCAGCTCCTTGAGAAGATAGTATGCGATCAGGCTCCAGCCACCCATATAGCTTCTGTAAAAGAGGTCGTCCTGTGTCTCTGTTGACACCTCACCGGAACTCAGGTTCACCCTTAAAATTTTGCCGGCGTATCCTTTTGCCATGTCTCACTTCTCCTTACCGCGTGGATAGGGTACACGATACAGGAATCTATCTGCAGTGTCACCTATGGTTGGGGCACGAAGGCATAGATTCCTTTCGAGAACCGGCAGATTGATTGCGTGGCTCTCGGTTTGTTCTCCAAGAACGCATTAGGGACTGGTTTTGTGATCGTTCAGCTTCACTGCGTAGTTCTCTTCCGGTGAGGAATCGAGAGTCAGCGCAGCCGCTTTTGCATCATCGTGGTAAAACAGATATTTCTTCGCCCTTTCCAATCGGCGTAAAAAACGTTTTTTAGTATTTCCCGTATTCGTAAATAGCTTCCGTCATAGCTAAAACATTTTCTGCTTCAGCATAATCTGGTATGCTATTCGAGCTGGAAACGATATATCCTCCACCAGTGGCGAGTTTCCTTATTTTCTCCCTCACCTCTTCTTTCACCTCATCGGGTGTTCCTAAACACAACGTGTCGATATTGATGTTTCCAACCAGACAAATCCTATCCCCATAATCAGACTTGAGTTGTTCTATATCCATGGATCCAGGCTCTAGTGGATGCATCCCGCTCATTCCTAAACTAAGCCAAGGTTCAATTATGGGCATGAGATTTCCATCGCTATGATAAATCCAAGGAATGGTGATCTTTTCTGCCACAGGCTTTATTCTGGGTAGTAAGAGTTCCCTGAACATTTTGGGAGAAAATATAGGTCCGGTTTTGTGGGCAATATCGTCGAATGCCCACAGAAAATCGAAGTCCATCTCCACCAGTTTCTCTATGACAACACCGGACCAGTTTGCAAATCTGTCCAAGACCTCACAAACAAGTTCCAGATCATCGTAAAGAGCATAGGCAAAGGTCTCAAATCCCATGCTTTGCCAGCATGGCATAATTCCTAATTTCACATGAGCACAAGCCGCATATTCCCCTTTATGCTTGAGAAATTCAGCAGCAGGTTCATATAAAGCATCATTATAAGGGTCCGGAAACTCCATTAGTTTCAAATCATCGCGAGATTTGATTAGTCCATCCCCGTACCATTCTCTCCCCTCTCGATTTGCTGGTGGTTTCTTTACAAACGTTGGCGGTCGAAAATTGAAATTGATATTCGCCCTTCCAAATGTGCGACATATTTGTTGTTCAGAAACTCTGCCATCAGTCTGTAGAATCTTTTGAGCTATCTTTTGAGAGAAACCATGCTCGCAATAAGGAACACGGTCCGCCTCTTCTAGATTTAAAGCTGCCAAGACCCTCTCTCGTTGGGTCAGTTCGATTTTAGATACCCCCTCACCCGGCTAAAATATTTTTTTTGGTCCGAATCAATTAATCTGTCTCGCACATGCATACAAATACCCCCTCAGTTGAACAGTTTGAACACCACGCAACCTTAAGGATCTGCAAAGTTTACTCTGTCTACTTTTTTTACGCTCCTCCCTACGCAATTGAATATTTACTTTATTCCACTCAATGTCAGGTTCTCAATTATCTGCCGCCTCATAAAGAAAAACACCGCCACTATAGGGATAACACTAAGCGTCGTCCCCGCCATTAACGGTCCGTATTCCACAAAATGCTGCCTTTTAAAGGTTGCCAGAGCGAGTTGCAGAGTCATATTCTCTGTAGAGTTGATGACTATCAATGGCCACAAAAAGTCGCTCCAGCTAGACATGAAAATTATAATTGCCAACACCGCTAGGGCTGGCTTTATATTTGGAAGAATTAATTTCCAGTATATACCAAATTCCGAGCACCCATCCACTCTAGCCGCATGTAGCAGCTCATCTGGTACTACAATTATGAACTGCCTCGTCAAAAAAATGCCATAGGCCCCTAATAAATACGGTATTACCAGTGCCGGGAGAGTGTCAATTAAGCCAAACCAGTTCACTAAAAAGTACACTGGAATGATGGTAACCTGGAATGGAATCATCAACTTTCCCAATATAAGTAAAAGCAAAAGCTTCTGACCTTTGAAGTTGTACTTAGCCAAGACGAATCCGGTCATTGAGCAAAAAATAACCTGTGAGATAACTGCAGCAATACTAACTGCTACACTATTTAAAAAATTTCTAACAAATGGTATCAACTCCATAACCCTGAAAAAGTTCTGAAGCGTGTAAACTCTAGGTAGCCAGGTCGGTGGATATGCTATCGTTTCCGCTGGAGTCTTAAACGAGGTAGATATCATCCAGAAAAAAGGAAACATCATTATGAAACTGCCTGTAATCAATGCTATATGCTTTAAAAGCGAACTAAGCTGTAATCGTCCATTAAGCTTGATCCCAAGTTTTACCGTTGCTTTCAAATTGCCTCACCTCCTCGGCCTACCTTAAATTGCAATATGGTAAATCCCATAGTTATGATGAAAAGTATGGCAGCCATCGCAGAAGCATATCCGAAGTCAAAAAATCTAAAAGCCGAAGTGTAAATAGTGTAAACAACAGTTCTGGTCGAATCTGCTGGTCCTCCTTGAGTCATTGTGTATATGTAGGCAAATACCTGAAAAGAATATATTACCGTTGTTACAGTTACAAATAAAGTAATGGGAGCGAGCAACGGCAAAGTGATATACCGAATGAGTTGTGATTTGGTAGCCCCATCGATTTTGGCGGCATCATAATACATTCTTGGAATGTTTTTTAGTCCGGCTACAAATAGCAGGATATTGAATCCCAGACGATGCCAAATTCCAACTACAATAACTGAAGGTAGAGCTAGTTCAGTGCTCATCAACCATGACCTTGGAGGGATACCTACGAATGAAAGAAGGTAGTTAAGAATTCCAATTTTGGGCTCATATATCCACCACCAGACAATGGAAACTGCGACTATGGGGCTGATTACTGGAATAAAGTAAATGAAACTGTATATATTGCCTAACTTCCCCAAGCCGGTAATTACTACGCCTATCATGAATGCTAACACTATTCCTATACTGACTGTGGAACCGGTGTATAACAGGGTGTTGCGAATTGCATCTCGGAATTCTGAATCAGCTATCAATTTTCTAAACTGATTCAAACCAACAAAATGCGCCTTCAGGTTCATAAGATCAAATTGCGTAAAACCGAGAGAAAGGGTAGAGACAATAGGATAGTATACGAACAAGCCAAAGAAAATTATTGCAGGCATAGACATAATCAGAGCGCTTAATTTCATTCTCGATTGTAGTTTCATACTTGTTCTCTACTATGCTTTTATCAGAGTTGCATTAAGTACTTAATTTTAACTTCACTTTATGGAACCAGTAGGGTGATGCCTCTATGTAATAGAGCATCACCCTAATTCTCGCGAAAAACCGCTGCCAACTACATACACATCTTGTGGATGGACTGGACGTCAGAGATAGTGTTATCCCTTCTCTTTCAGTATCTCTGTTGCCTTTGCGTTGGCTGCCTTTAAAGCTTCTCTTACTCCCATTTTCCCAAAAGCAGCCCGTTCAATGTATCCCCCCACCGCCTCTTGAATCTCAAACATAGATTTTAGTTTTGGGGTAACAACGGATTGCTGTGCAGCAAATACTTGTAGCAATTCGTCTTTTCCAAAGGCGGGATCCTTGGCTGCGGTTTTGAAGAGAGGCAAGTATCTTCTAATCTTAGCAATTTCAAGTGTCACCTCAGAAGATGTTAAAAACTTAATCACTTCCCAGGATTCTTTCTTATGTTTGGAATTCTGAGCCACAAATTGTGTATCTATGTGGAGGACACCTTTTCCCGTCTCCTTATGATTGGGTATAGGGAAGACTCCGTAGTCTAGATCTGGTGCAACGTTTGCATACCGCTCTATAACCCACATTCCTCGCTGAAACATAGCCGTTTTTCCCTCGGCAAAGGCTCGCCAATCACGAGGAATATCAACTGCATCTACTTTATATTTAGTAAGCAGGTCTACGTAGAGCTGTGTTGCTTCTATACCAGCTTCACTATCATACAAAGTCTTGGTTCTCTCTTGGTTTACTTGCTTCCCCCCTGCGGCAGAAAAGAAAGGAATCCATTTGTGCACTATGCCCGCCTTAGCCCTCGATACACGCATGCTGAATCCACTTCTTGTGATTTTGCCGGTGGAATCATATAATGTAAGTTTACGTGCAGCGTCGATGAATTCTTCCCAATTACTTGGCGGCTTAGTTATCCCAGCTTCTTTAAACATCTTTTTGTTATAATAGGTGCCATACCAATCGCAATCGACGCCTGCCCATGGAACTCCGTACATCTTGCCATCTAAATCTAAACCTGCCTCGTATATGGCATCATTCAAGGCTTCTTTTTTAATGTACGCTTGAATCTCGTCCGGCGCGGAAGCTACCATACCAGTGGAGATCATCCAGTAGATATGCGGATCGAAAAACTCAAAGGTATCGGGGCCCTTACCGCTTGCTAACGCGATGGCTATCTTAGTTGCATATTCTCCATATGCCAGCTCTCCTAGGAAGGGTTGAACCTCTAAGGAAATGTGGGGCATTTCCTTTTCGATCATTTCGTATACAGCTTTTTGATAGGGATAAATTTCCCCATCTTGCCACATTAAAAGTTCAACCTTTTCAGCCTCTTTCGTTGGTGTTTCTTGTTTACCTCCCGCCCATATCAGAGAGCATGCAAAGACAAAGACAAACAGGCAGATAACCAAGGTTCGAAAAATATTCATCGAAACCCTCCTTCAAAAATTGTTTAATAAAGGCCAACGACCTTTTTATCAGAACATTATAGCAAGAATTGCTTCAGAAGAACCTACGCCGTGAACTCCTCGACAATAGCCACTGCATTTTCGATGGGTGTTTCCGGCCGTAGTGGCTTGGCGGGGGCAAGGATGTACCCGCCGCCCTTGCTCATCTGGCTTCGCAGGCGCCGTATTTCTTGGCGAATCTCGGCAGGAGCACCAAAGGGAATCGAGGACTGGCTGCCGAGACCTCCCCAGAATGTTATCTTGTCGCCCCACTTCTTCTTTAGGTCGTATGGATTCATTCCGGCGGCCTCCGGTTGGACACTCTGGAGGACATCGAGACCAATTTCAATGATGTCGGGCATGATGTCAGCCACGCTGCCACAAGAGTGCATGATGGCCGTCTTGCCCTGCTGATGCACTGCTTCGAATATGCGGGCATAGCGCGGCTTGAAAAACCTGCGCCAGCGTGCAGCGCCGATCATAATACCTCGTTGGATCCCCCAGTCATCGGCCATCATAATCGCATCGGACGGGATATCCGCGCACTCTGCTACTAGATCCAGAGTGAGCTGAGTCATGCGATCCAAGAGCTCGACGAAAAAGTCTTCCTCGGCTACGCAGTCCATCATTGCGTTTTCAAATCCCCGCAAATACCAACACTGCCAAAGGCACAAGCCTGTATTAGTGATAGTGAAAGAGTCAGACTCAACGGCTAGCTTCTTTGCATTCGACTTTGCCTTCCTATCCAGCAGCTTGTCAGCTGAAGGGAAAGTATAGCCTTGAAAACTGGGGGCTTTAAGCCCTGGCTCAACAACTGTGGGAAACAGCATGTCCCATCGCCAGACCGTACCGAACGGATCGACAATCCGCGGCGACCGTTCATTCTTCAGAACAACTGCGATTTTATCGCTTCGTGCGATGTAGGGCGTCAGCCGTTCGCGCCATGCGCCACCTTCGTAGTGCTCGTCGAGCCGTGTTTCCACTTCAGGTTCAAAGGCCAGCGTATAGGGTACAGGCTCTGTCTCTCGGTGATGAATCTGCTCTTGTACGATGTCGCAGGGTGTCAAGGGCTTATCCTCGTTCAACATACGCATCAATTGTTTCACGTTCTGAAATAGTCTGGCGCTAAAGCAAACTCTTACATGCCAGAATCAAATTGTGTTACAATAATCGTAATTTTTGTATACTATATTGCTCGTTAAATTATATCCTCGATGAGGTTATGTCAATACTCTTTTGTATGTTTTCTGGCCAGAAGGAGGGATTATATGTATTGACACTTCGCCGGTTCTGAATAATCTTGACATATCTAACGGATTACTTAGGAAGATGGATAAACCCCGGATAAAAAACGGCTCGGTCTCGAAGCGATCTTGGGAAATCGCTTATGAATTGATAAAGGATCTCATTCTGTCTCTTCATATACAACCCGGCGAGATCGTCTCGGAGAACAAGCTAGCCATTCAGTTGGGAATCGGACGGACACCAGTACGCGAGGCGTTAAAGCGTTTGGAGCAGGAGGGATTGATTGTTTCGACCAACGGAAGAAAGCGTGTCTATGTGTTGAGTGTGAGCGATATCGAGGAGATCTTTGATCTGAAAAAAACTCTCGAGGGAAGCATCGCAAAATGGGCTGCTGAGAGGGCGGGAAAAAAGGATCACTCCCGGCTGGATCAGATCGTTGAAAGCATGACTCAGATAGCTGATAGCAAACCGTCAGAGCCATCCCAACTGGAGCAGTGGAACAACAGGTATTTGGCAGTGGATGGAGAGTACCACAATCTTCTCGCAAAGATAGCAGGCAATAGGCGGGCAGAGCAGATCGTTTTAAATCTCAACGCCCAGTGGCATAGGCTTCATCTGGGCATACTGGCCATTGAGGGAAGAATAGAGAAGAGCGCCGCGGAACACCGAAAAATCGCCGATGCTATTATCGGTCACCAGCCCGATAAAGCCGAACAGTGCATGATATACCACCTGGAGAATCTGAAAGTCATGCTCGTGAGTATTATGAAAGCCTTTCACTATCCGTCCAACCCACGCCGATCTTGACATTTTCGACCAAAGATAGTACATAGAAGTAGTAATTTAATGTATCCAATTTAGTATTTTTTTGTATACAATTTTTTGATTTACGTCTATTAGCCAAAATACAGTCTCAAGCACTTATGTGAAAGAATAAGACAAATAAAGCTAATCGAGAGGGAAAGTCAGTGTATGCTGAACCGACAGCTAACTTTCCAGAAGCGTCGTCGTACTGGAGTCCTTATAGAAGGGACTCGAGATGAAAGCTGGACGTTTTCCCACACCACGAAGAGTTTGGTGAGCTGGTGATCAACACGGAGCTGCTAGCGTATCTCATCAGAAGCTACTCCGTATTCGCGATGACGTGCGCCGGATTGGGACATCCAGGGGGGAGCTTTTCCGAAGCTGAGGTTCTTTCAGTGCTTTACAACTACGCATTGCGGTTCGAACCTAACGGTCCTGACTGGCTGTTGCGGGACGTCTTCTACCTCTCCAAGTGCCACACCGCTGCGGCTATATACACTGCATTGGCTCTTTTCGGGTTCTTCCCTCTTGAGAAACTCAAGTATTACGGGGCCTGGGATAGCGGGTTAGAATCTCATCCGGACTGCAGGTTACCCCAGGCATCGAGATCAGCGGCGGTTCTCTTGGCCAGATCCCGGGAGTAGCAGTCGGAAGGGCTCTGGCTATTCGAAGGAACGGGCCGGATCACAACGATCGCATTGTATACACTCTGGTGGGTGACGGCGAGTGCAATGAGGGTTCGGTTTGGGAAGCTTTTATGGCGGCCGGGCACTACGGGCTTGATAATCTGGTTTTTATCATCGATTACAACAAGGTCCAGTCCAAGGGTTTTGTGAATCAGGATATGAGCATCGAGCCTCTGGCTGAAAAGCTCAGGGCTTTCAACTTTCGGCTTTACGAGACCCAGAACGGGCACGATGTGTCGGAGCTGATCGATCTGTTCAACAGGATCAGTGTACAGAGAGACGGTCGCCCCATGGCGGTTGTGCTGAACACCATTAAGGGGAAAAAAGTAAGGGAGTGCCAGTTCAATCCCAACTGGCACACCTCTGCACCGAGGAGCGGTGAAGCTGCCGGAATATGGCTCGAGGAGCTTTGGCGCCAGGATGGAGAAAGACTAGGTGTTCCAGAAAGCTTCCCTTCGGCTCTTACAGAGACGATTGAGATCGTCCCGCCGGTTCACGACAATCCGGACGCTGTGTTGGACCGGCAAGCCTAGATCAGGAGGATTTTGTGGCACAGTTTTTCTACCGGATAGAGATAAGACCAAAGAGATGCGGTTCCAGATGGGCAAGGGGGTGACGGTGATTGACGGGGGGATGGATGTTGGCCTCGTCTGCACGGGGTATATGCTCAAAACCGCCAAGCTTGCAGCCGAGAAGCTCCGTCAGCAGGGAGTCAAGGTGCGGGTCGATCACCATCCTTCTCTCAAGCCCTTTGACAGGCCTTTGCTTATTGATTTGGCCGGGAAAGTATCCGCTCTCGTGACGCTCGAGAACCACTGTACCAGTGGTGGATTATACTCCTTGGTGGTCGAAGCTCTGGCACAGAGAGGCATCGGAGTGCCTGTGGCAGCTGTCGGTTCGGATCCGGAGGATTTCATACACACCGGCCACATCAACGATCTTCTCCACCGCTATAAGATGACCTCAGATAATGTTGTGCAGAAGGCGCTGAACGTTCTCAAAGGAGAGGCATAATGGATCATGAAGCTATCGACCTATTCAGCAGCTACATGAAGGTAACGGGTGTGCCTTTGCTGGAAGATCCCGTCGCAGAGGATACGTTCACAGGGGTTCCCGCTCTCGCAGGAAAAAAGCTAGGAGTCGTCAACGGTGCAACCTGGATTACTCTTTGGTCTAACTTTTTCGGCAGGAGGATCCTGCCCGGAGTCAAGATTATCAATGTAGGAAATGAGGCGGTTCAGCTCAACTTTATGCGAGCCCACCACAGGGAAGAACCTTGTCCACCTCAGATCAACATTGATACCTTTGTTCGCTACGCTGAGGATCTGGTAAAACTCTGGGATGTAGATGCAATCCTCATTAGCTGCTCGACCATGAACCGGTCCTGCGGTGCCGTAGGGGAGGCTATGGAGAGCTACGGTGTGCCGGTTGTACAGATCGATGAGGCGATGATGGAACAAGCGGTCGGGCATGGAGGTCGGATCCTGGTGGTGGCCACCCACGGTCCTACGGTGAAGAGCACCCAGGCGTTGCTCGAGGAGGCGGCCGACAAGCTCGGCAAAAAGGTCGCTTTTGACGGCGCAACGGTTGAGCAAGCTTTCGAACTGCTGGGGGAGGGAGATATTCGGGAACACAACAAGGTGATCGCCCGTGCTATTCGGGAAAAGCAGGAGAAACAGCGGATCGGCATCGTTGTCCTGGCCCAGCTCTCTATGACGGTCTTCAAGCTTTCGTATCCGGACTGCGAAACCGAGTTCGGTATTCCTGTGCTGACCAGCGCTGAGACGGGATTCCAGCGGGTTCGGGAGGTGCTGTCTTCACTAGGAAGTGAAGTTTCACCATGAATAAACACGTACTTGGCATAAGCGGCACGGTCCTGACCCTCAGTGGGGAGAAGTTCTACTTATAGGGGCTGAGCTTCTTTAACGCCATTTATTGTCCCTCCTTTAACAGAAGCCAGAACACAAGGACGCTGTGGCTTCGTAAGTTATTAGCCAACGGAATCAACACCTTTCGCATCTAGTGTTAGTGGCACTTCGAGCCTCCCCACGCCTTTGTCGACATCGATCCCGATCACCCAATGTACACCGAACACGGTCAGGTCCGGGAGCAGTGGTTCGAGGTGTTGTCGGCTATTCTTGCGGCTGCAGACCGCCTCGGCATGGTGATCGAGGTAACCCTCTTTTCAAAGGAACGCAAGGCGAATCTTGCGGCGGATCCTCGGGAAAGGGCCACGCGGGAGATGGCGCGTCTTCGTGAGCCCTACCGAAACGTCATCCTGCAGATCTGGAACGAATGCTCGATTGGGGTTAGGTCTTGCTTCGAGGTGGCCAAGA
>SDBV01013965.1_pt1 | contig 10170 bp, 13 predicted proteins | sample 2277081 | NCBI WGS metagenome assembly SDBV01 (sample SAMN10402039, study PRJNA504765) | marine sediment metagenome | isolation source: marine sediment core GS10_PC15, 223 cmbsf | place: Arctic Ocean: Southern Knipovich Ridge | collected 2010 | reverse complement strand
AGATTTGGTGGAATTAGATAAGGATATTATTGGATGCCCAACACCTGTTTGGCATTTTACAGATAAAGTTGGCGAGCGTCCATATTATTTTAATGCTTATGATTATGATTCTGCGGTGGATGCGTATAGAGAACATAATCCTCAAAATGGATTACAAGAAGTAGATGCTGTAGGAACGGGGTGTATTTTAATTGCTCGCAGAGTTTTTGAAAATTTACTAATGCAGCAAGGCGCATTTTATCGCAAATGGAATATAGATGGTACAATGAACAAAGGTAATGATATATCCTTTTGTGAGAGAGCAAGAAATCAAGGATTTAAAATATGGGCGCATTATGATTATTTGTGTGACCATTTTACAGAGTTATCTATGCTTGAAATGATAAGAGCTTTTTCTGTGATGTATGAAAAAGGGAGTAATTAATGGCTGATACTCCGTGGTGTGATGATAGTAATGATAAACTGTATCTTCAATCTGGACAATTTAGTTCTACAATAAAAACCAGTTTGGATGTTAGTGGTTCAACCGCTATTGTGCTTAGCATCTCATGGGATGGCACTAATACTCCCTGGTTCGATGGTAAGAATCCAAGAAAATTGCTTCTCCAATCTGGACAGTTTAGTTCTACATTAAAAACCAGTTTCGAGATTAGTGGGGTAGATACTACTCCGTCAGGTATTTCATGGGATGGTACTGATACTCCGTGGACAGGGCGAACTGCTAATAAACTATATCTCCAATCTGGACAGTTTAGTTCTACACTAAAAACCAGTTTCGATGTTACTGGGGTAGATACCCTTGTTTATGGTATTTCATGGGATGGTACTAATACTCCCTGGTGTGGTGACGAAGCTAATAAACTATATCTCCAATCTGGACAGTTTAGTTCTACATTAAAAACCAGTTTAGATGTTACTGGGGTAGAGGTTAATCCACGTGACATTTCATGGGATGGTACTAATACTCCCTGGTGCGGGCAAACAGGTGTAAAACTATATCTCCAATCTGGACAGTTTGGTTCTACACTAAAAACCAGTTTGGGTGTCGGTGGGATTCCAACGGGAATATGTACAAATGATGTGGATGCAAGGTTGGGTATCTTGTTATCACAGGGTATGACATTAAATACAGGATATTGGCGTTAATATAGGAGAATAATATGCCAGCACCTAATATACAATTTCAACAGTTACCAGCAGAACAGCAACAGAAATCCAATCCACGACAATATTTTACTGCCGGATTAGAACGTAGTAGAGCCACCCTCCAACAGCAATATGACACGCAATCAAAAATGCTACAAAAAACAGCAAAAAATACAGAAGAATTTAAACAGGGTATTCTTAAACTACGTTCCAAAACAGACATACAATGGCAGCAAGTTGAATATGAACACCGGCAAAAAATTGCTCAATTAGACCAAATTATGCAATTAACTAATCAAGGATTAATATCTACTGAAACAGGTGAACGAGCGTCTTGGCAAGCTGCGGGATTTAAAATACCAGAGGACAAAGAACCGGATTGGAGAATAGAGCATGGGCGTACTGTAACTGAAATTAATCGTATTCAGAATATATTGGATGGCGAAAATGAATCAGGAAAAAGAATATTTCCTTTAAAAGATGTAAAATTTGGGTTTGGCAAACAGATGGAATACGATTGGGATAAATTATCTCCTGAACGAGCAGAACATTTAAAACAATTGTTAAATGCAAAAGATTTTTTATTGCAACAAGAAAGAAGTACGTTTGAAAAATTGCCGCAGATGCAGAAAAAAGCCACAGGTTTGCAGGCTGCTGAATTTAATAGGGAACGAAATAGGAAATGGGCATTAGGTAAATTTACACATATTTCCAGGGCCGGGCCTCCGCCTAAATGGTTTATGCAAGGTTATGACACTAAACCAGTAGGATTGGTTGAAGGAGTGATTGCTGATATGCCAAAGCCACGACAAACTAAAATATCTACACGACAAGAATTATTAACAGAATATAAAAGATTGGGTGGAAGCAAAACTTCGCAAGGTCAACAATTCGCTAATCAATATTTGAGATAATTATGGCTGATTTTTATACACAATTGGATGAAGAAGCAGGCATAACCGCAATAGATTATGAATCTTTAGATAAAGAAGCAGGTGTAGTTGATAAAACCTGGCCTGAAGTATTTGAACACGGGTATCAACGTGCTGGTGTGCAAATGGTTAAAGGTTTGGCTGGTGTAGCAAAAATGACGGGAGAACTTGGTGGGCGTTTTGATAATTGGTCTAAAAAAGAACCAGAACTTACTAAAGATTGGGACGACAAATTAAGAGATTGGTCTGAATTAATGCTTAAAGGAGTAGATGAATATTATAAACAATATCCTGAAGAAGCCGCACATATAACCCCGGAATCAGGTTATTGGGGAACGCTTAAACAATATGTTTTTGAGCCTAAAAATCTTGTTCAGGGTATTATCGAATCAGCCCCGTTAATGTTAGAGGGTATTTTAGGGACTGTAACTGGGGGGGCAGTTTTAGGAATCGCTGCTATGGCAGTACCCATATCAGGAGAAACTTATGTTGATGCAAGAAAAGAAGGGACAAACATTTTACCCGCATTTGCCCAGGCTATTATTACAGGTACAGGTGAAGCTGCAATAGAACAATGGACATTGGGAAGAAAACTTGGGATATTAAAGAACTTTAAAAAAATTATAAAAGGCGGGCCACGTAGGTTATTGTGGGAAGGAACTAAAGCATTTTTTAGGGGAACAACTGAAGAAGGTACACAGGAATTTAATCGCAATTTCTGGCGTTGGGTTTTTACTGATAGAAGTCAGGCCTGGTCGGAAAATGTTTTAGAATCAATGGCTGCTGGCGGGCCAATTGAATTAGTAATGGCTGGTGGTTTTGGAGCAGCAGGTTCAGTGAGCACGATGGTGTCAAAAGACCAAAAATTGCAACGAGTAGAAAAAATTCGTAATTCTGTAAATGAAAATAAAGAATTTACAGAGGAACAAAAATCTGAAATAGATAAAGAAATTAATATAGTAGAGCAGGATATTCAACAGGATGCGTATGAAGAACAAATAACTCCTGGAGAAACTGACTCTGAATGGTGGGAGCGTGAGGGTCGAAAACTTGTGGATGAGCATCTTGCTAAATCTCCTGAATATCAGATTGCTATGGAAGAATATAAAAAGGCTGTAAAAGTTGCTAGTGACAACACCATTAAATCAAAACAAAAAGCCTTAGATTTAATTGAAAAAGAAGCTGGTAGAAAAATCCAGCAAATAGATATAAACATGGATAAGAAAGTGATGCAAGAACATATCCAAACCAGATTTGCAATTAATGTTTATCGTGGTGTAGAAACGGGTAAGTTATTTCCTGATGAATCTAAACTTAAAATGGAGCAAACTGAAACTGGAACACGATTAATTGACATAGAATCTGGTGAAGAAGCAGTTCTTGACCAGGAGGCATCGAAGGGTGGTATAAAGAAAAAAGTATATGAGGGCAAAGCATATCGAAGCGAAACACAGAACATGGGCATACCTGAAGATGCTACTGCCGCAGATATTATTAATTTTGAGAAAGATGAACTTGGCAACGAACAAGATTTTGCCCATTTAACATCAGAACAAATGGATGCGTTGAAAAAAAGGCCGGCAAGTGATTTAGTTTGGGTGGCATCATCAAAAGAAAAAGCAGCAAGTTATGGTCAGGAAGATTTAGGTGCAGAATTAACACCTGCTGATATTGAGCAAGTTAGTGACTATACCGAGGACGTTAAAGGTGGAGAAATTATAGCTGAAGATGGCGATGGGGGTTATCTTGTTTTAAAACCAGAAGCAGTAGAAAAACCTGCGATTAAGAAATTAACTCGCAGGAAGGCATTGATTTTAGGACATAAATTACCCAAGATAGCAGGGATGGATGATGCTGCTCGTAGAGATTTTATGGAGGACATTACTGGTAAAAGGTCTATGAAGGGCATGTCTCTTGCGGAAATGCGGAATTATATAAACGCATTACAGGATGTAACTGGTAAGACAGCAGAAATAGAACCAGAAGATTATAAACGACCAATTACGCTTGGTCGAAAAGCTACAACGATGGAAGCAGTAATTGATGAAACATTAAATATTGCGGATAAATTACCTGAACGAGTCAAGATACCAAAACATGTTAGAAAACAATTTATTAAAAAACAACGTACTGGATTGTGGGGAAAATTCAAAGCATTTGCTTATGGCATTGATAACGCTCCTTTGTTTGGATTGGCTAATATCCTGGAGAGTGGGCAATATGGTGTACTCACTGATGTCTTTGATACAAATATTACACATGGCCGTAGAATTGAAGCAGGACATAAACGAACAGTTGCGGATGCCTTTACAGAGCTACGAGAAAAGGCTGAAATTACAGATACAGATTTGGTAAAAATATCAAAAAGTCTCAATCCACGAACTGCTTTTATACAAAATATCCAGGAAAATTTAGATTACGGAACAGAAATTAAAAAAATTAAAATAGGTAAGCGTGAATATGATTTAACGAGAGCAGAATTATTAGATATTTTTTTGATGGCACAGCAAGAGGATGGACTACGGCATTTATTGGGCGGTGGTGTGGTAATTAATGGAGTAGAGACAGGAGCGCTATCAGAAGAAACAATAAGAGGTTTAATAGCTTTAGTGGAAACTGATACGCAAGTAAAATCATTGGCTGATATAATTCATAATGTTGGGGAAAATATTTGGAAGCCATCTTTAAATCAAACAGCAGCTACTCTAGGTGAAAAAGAAATTGCTACTATTAACAAATGGTGGGGTTTAGAAGTTCTACATCCCACGCAATTAGCTGGAAAACAGGAACAATTTAATATTAATTTTATTGAGAATAAAAGTATTTTAAAAGATAGAACCAAATCCAAAGACCCATTAATTGTGCGGGATGCACTTGCTAGATTTACCGGATTTGAAAACGCTATCGCAGAGTACATAGGAATGTCACAACCTACTCGAATTGCACGAACAGTTCTAAACAATAAAGAATTTACTGGCATAATAAATCGCAAAGGTTATAAAGATGTTCGTGAAAATATGTTCACCATTTTGGATAGGGCACAATCTATTCCAGCTAAACAGGGTTCATTTGATAGGTTTTTTAAAGGAGTGTTACCTGGAATTTATAGGTCAGTTCTATTTTTTAACCCCCGTGTAATAATGAGTCAATTTACTTCTACTACAAATTATGCTGCTTATGTATCACCAAAATATATGGCTCTAATAAAAGAAGGGTTGTCTCCTGCTGAAGTTCAAAAAACTTTAGATATGTCTGACATTGCTTGGGACAGATTTTATATGGGACATAGTAGTTTAGAACTGGGTGAATTAGGGGCTTCCGATGCTACATTAAAACTCCTCACAAAGACAAGTTCAGATATAAATAAATTAGGCATAACTCTAAAATTAAGTGACATGGGGGCTTTAACAGTAGGGAGAAAAATAGCTGAAGCTGAATATGTAGATGCTCAAAAGGGAACGGTCGCCGGGGATTCAGCAGCGTACTGGGCAGGCAAAGATACATCTTTTGAAGTTGATTCCCAAGGATGGAAACGAGTTGTAACTGATAGAGCAGAATTATTGTGGCAACGCTCTCAACCTTCATGGGATAAATGGAGTAGGTCAATGATTACTTCTGACCCCGCAGCGACAAGAAGGTTATTCTTTTTATTCCGTTCATTTCACGAAAAATCATTAGCCATTTTACAAGAGGCGCAAATAGAATATAAAAATAGTAGCAAATCAGCAGAGGACACAGCCAGGTACTCAAAAAAATATGGTGCAGTTCTAAGTGGTTACACTATAAATGTTGCTTTGCGGGCCTTAATTATGGCAGGACTTGTTCGTAAATTTAAAGAACCAATTCAATATTTAATAGATATGATTACTGCTCCATTTGCTATGTTACCTGTACTGGGTAAAATCTTGCAATCATCCATACGAGGATTTATAAATGTTCTTGCAGAGAATAGAGCAGAGTATCGTGGTGAGGCTATTGAATCTTTTCCTATACGAATTATTAATACGATTGCAAAAGCACCAGAGAACTTTAGTCGTGCGGCGGCATATTCTATAACAGGTGAAACTGATAAAGCTGCTGATTCTATAAAAAAAGCCGTAGGTCAAATTTATGTGGGAGTGGGAACAAGCGCAGGTGTGCCTACTTCTGAAATAAACCGAGTATATGGCGGATGGATAAAGGAAGAAGAACCAGGAACTAAAACATCTAAGAGGAAATTTTAAAATGACTAATAAAGAACTACTTATATGTATTGATACTAAATTAAAAAAATTAACAACACAATTTGATAATCATTTGGCGCACCATTTTCGAGTAGCTTTAGTTCTGTTAAGTATAACTGGTTCTGCTATTATTGCTTTACTTGTTCTTCTGTTGAAGTAGGATTATCTCAAAGGTGATTCATTATATTGTATTTCTTCCTATTTTCGTAGATAACCAATAACCTCATTATGACTTATACAATACTCTACAAGCAAATTGTCAAAATCATTTTGCACATATGCCGGAGACTCGCAGCAAGCCTGTCGCTGTAGATTATCCGCTTTCATCCCTTCCATGCCGATAAGAGCGCAAGCTACCTGCGCCATTATATAAGCCGCTTGGCTATTTTCGTCCATTTTATTTCTCCTTTATAATGAAATCCTCGCTAAAAAAGTTGTTATATATTCTTTTGTAGTATATAATTGACCAAGTACCTTTTCAGTTCTAAGTTTAATAGTTAAATTATATGGTTTTGGCAATGGCTTACCTGTGCGTACCCATGTATAAATCGTTTGTCTAGTGACTCGTTTACCAGTTACTTGATAAATATAGTCAGGAATATCTACTATTTTAATTTTGTCTTTCATTTCGCTCATCTTGAACTTCCTTTGTTTTTATGGTGGCAGTTCGCAAACATTGATAAGAAATAGGATTATCTCCCGCAAATAATGGAGTATCTCCCCCAACATAATTTTCCCAGGAAACGCTTTTAATGGTATAAGCATGATATACAGGCAGACCAAGTTTACCTATAGTAATTATAACATTCCATAACATCTTTCGTTTGGATGTTATTTTAACTACCCATCCTGCAAGAGAGCTATTCGGGACAGGATTAAAAAACCCACATAACTCTGTTCTTCCATCAATCATAGCATTTGCTACAGCCTTGCGGGGAGCGTTTTTTTCAAGCCAAGCTAACAAATCATTTTTATTTCTAATATGTTTCATTAAGTTGTTCTTATTTTTCCTCTTGGATTTTTTTCTTTTTGTATTCCCGCATTGCCAAATTTTCTTAACGCCAAGTACCTTAAATTAGCTTGCCATTTACTCATACCACTTTCAATAAGCATAGTTCTATAAAGATTATCAATATATTGTTTATATGCTTTGCCTAATAAATCTTCTCTCATTAATTGGCAAAGAGCATCATGGAAAAGACTGGCTGTTTTACAAAATTTATCTGAATCCCAAAGCCATTTGGGAACATATTTTTTAAGGGGTACACTAGAACCGTCCCAACAATAATGTTTTTTAACTGTTAATACACCATCACGCAATCTTATATAGGAATTAATTGCATTATTAGTAAGTATCACGTCTGGTATAACTACTTTTATTTTTTCAGCAGCCATTAATTCATATTTATAACCTTTTAATTCTCTATATAGCATTTTTACCCCCCTCGCTTTCAGTGTTAGAAAAACTTAATTCCCCCATTGCTTTATCTATTGCGGGGGCAATCTTTTTTAAAACCAGTTTAGAAATTTCGGCAGCTATGTCCCTCTGTACAACGGTCATAAAATCTTTTATATTATATGCACGGTAAATTTCAGGAAAATCTATTATAGTATTAATAAGTAAACCTTGATTTATGTGGTCAACTATTGCTTTTTGAGTTACAGCCATTTTTATTCTCCCTTAATTTTTGTATATTTTTTACAAGCGTGTTTATATGCTGTTCTAATTTAAAAGCATATTTTTTTAAATGCCCTATTCTACGTTTTAGCTTACGTTCTGTTTTCATTTGCTCACCTTACCTTTTACACAATGACAATTATTTATGCCAAAGCCACATTTACATAACGGCGATGGCATCCATGAATGCCCGCAATATCTACATTTTGTATCGGCTGCGGATAACCATTTTTTGCATTTTTCACATTGTACTGCGCGCATTATGGCCTCCCCAATCTATACTGTTCCCACATTACAAATTTTATTAATCCAGCTTCTATTTTTTCTTTAAGTTCACCCATCCAAACATAAGGATGCCATTTAAATTTTTGTACATTTATTACTTTATTGTCCTCTACAATTGTTCGAGTTTTGGTATCAATAGCATAATGTACATAAAAATATTTCATTATGGCTTCTCCAATAAGCTAGTTAATTTATTGATTAAATCTTGTACTTCAGATTTTGTTAAAGAAAAAACTGATTCTCCACCGATTGAAAAACGTGGATATTCTTTATAACTCAATGGTGCCGCTGAAAAAATTACATCTTGATGATTTGCCCCATCAATAAAATATTTCTCTATATAAATTTTGTAAAGTTCATTTTCTTTTATGGGTGTAACATTTGTTATTACTTCCACCTTATTTCTCCTTTTAAGGTCGCCCTAAGTACTGATTAAAAACCCAGTCCTGTAATTTAATTTTACGGAAAATATACATCCTTCTACCTGCTATCATTACCCTATCTGTTTCAATTTTTGGACAAGCAGATAATAGCCAACGACCAAATTGTTGTTTTAAACCTGGTTTGCGTCCTTGCTCTGCGCACCATTGTCGCCATACTTCATATAATTCATCTTTTGTGGTAAAATCTTTTGGCAGTACGGACTTATCAATAGTGCAACAATCTGAAATAAATTCTGTGACTGGTGAAGTTAGCTCTACAAATGATTTAAGGATTTTTTGAGAAGATTTGGGAACAACAAAAATTCTTTGTTCTCGCAAACTTTTTAAACCACGCAAAGCAAAATTAATTATCTGACCATTTTGGGCCTCTGCTTTAAGTCTAGCCTTTAATGTCCTATCTTCTTTTCCAATATAAGAATTTTCAAAATCTAAAATATTCATACGTGGTTCTAATGCTCTGGCATGGTCAGTAAAAGCGGGCAAATCATTAGTCACAATAGTAAATCGGCAAGTTAAATTAATAAGTGAAAGTTGTTTAATCCTTTTACGATTAATAGTTACTGGGTCGCCACCTGTAATTTGTAATATTTTTTCCAATGCAGAATCAGCTTCACGGGCATGGGGAACTTTTGCATCACCCACCAAAGCAGCAAGTTTTCCCATTAATGGTTCATAGCCAAATGCTCCGCATAAACTTTGAAAACTGGTAGAACAGCATTGCTCTTGGCCAAGCATATAAGACATTGTTTCTAACATCGTTGATTTTCCTGAACGTGGTCGCCCTATGAATAACATAAATTTTTCCATTGACATATCAGGGATTAAATTGTATCCGAACCATTGAGCTAATAAAAGGATTTTATCTTTATCATTGGAAAAAACATCTTCATAGAAACTTTTAAATAATTCGGACTCTGCTTCGGGGTCATAATTATATGGCAGCATATTAAAAGTAAAAAATTTGGGTGAAAGCGGATATAAATTTACTTCTCCGGTAACTATATATTCTTCAATATCCAATATACCATTTTTAAATACAATTAAATTTTTAGGATTCAATTTTTTATCCTCCGTTAGCCAAAGCGGGGGGTCTTTAGAAATAGGACACCAGGCATTAAAGGCATCTACCACATCGCTAATTTTTGCTCTCGAGGGCTTAAATGGTACAGCCACAGTAGCCCCCTTTACGTCTATTTTGGGAAATTGTTTGTTATCAAGAAAACGATATAATCCACCACGAATATAAGTCTCATTATAATTACAATATTTTCCGGCATCATAGTGTACCCATTGTCCTTTATAGTTACGGAGTGTTAGAAAATCATCTACTGTTTTGTGGGCTTTTAAATAAAATTCGGCAATATTATATGACACATCGCTTGGAAGGAGATTAGTTGCCCCCGATTTTTGTCCCTCTCTCTTAACATAATATAAAAATAGTTCCTGCGTAAGATTGTGTTTTT
>SDBV01013964.1_pt1 | contig 10171 bp, 13 predicted proteins | sample 2277081 | NCBI WGS metagenome assembly SDBV01 (sample SAMN10402039, study PRJNA504765) | marine sediment metagenome | isolation source: marine sediment core GS10_PC15, 223 cmbsf | place: Arctic Ocean: Southern Knipovich Ridge | collected 2010 | reverse complement strand
ATGATGAAAGAAAACAAAACTTTAACTGCTAAGATTGATTATATAATCGGAAAAGGCAATGTAAAGATTATTAAACCCGCTGGCAAGAAACTCAATGCAAAAAATAATATGACGATCTATTCAGGAGATAAAATAAAAACTGACGAAAAGACAACAGTTCAAATATCTTTAGACAATAATACAAAAGTACGTATTGCAAAAAATACTGAATTTGAACTAAAAGGAAAAGCTGGGAAAAAAGAAACGATCTTCAGCCTGACAATTGGAAAGATCTGGGCTAGCTTTAAAAAACTGAAGAAAGACCATAAATATTCTGTTGAAACTCCCACAGCTGTAGCTGGTGTGCGGGGGACTATCTTTGTTGTTCAGCATAATGAAAACAACACCACACTTTTTGTAGGTGAAGGTAAAGTCAATTTTCTGAGTAAACTGCTTAAAAAAGAAATTAATGTTGAGCATGGTTTTATGATCACAATGGATAACCAGGGCAATCTAGCTGATGCCAGAAAAATGAGTTCAGCAGATAAAAAGCAGATGATGAGCGGCATCCCTGTGTTTTTCAAACAGAAAAAAGCCAAATCCAAAGATGTATTAAAATCAGAAATACTGAATGAAAAGAAAAATTTGAATAAACAGAACCAATTTGCCAGTAAACTGAAAAGTGAAGATTTAACTGCCGGAAGGACACTGAAAGATATTCACGGGAACATTGTCCGCGTAGAACAGTTATTCCGCAAGCAAGGGTCAAAGAGTTTTCAGGTGATAAATTTAACAATGAGGGATGATGGGCTGGCATATTTTGATCTTACTCTTACTTATAATAAAGAATTACCGAAAAATTATAAGAATTGGGGTGCATTTTTTATGGATGATGCTGTTAACCTCGATAAAAAGGATTTTAAACTTGGTACAAAAAGAGCTGGCAATAACAATGATGAATTCCACTGGACAGGAACTTATAACCCTGTTACAGAAAAATGGGATGAGGTTATAAATATAACTGGAAAAGATGGTAATAAGACAGGATTACTTGTTGAAGCAGGTACTGATGGTTTGGAAGAGATGGATTATCAGAGTGGGTCTGATGGGCTTTCATCCACAGGCACATTAACACTGGATGATGGCGGACCAAACTTAACCTTTAAATTTTCCATTTATATTATTAACAATTACGGAGATATACTTTCTGAAAAATATTTCAAATCAGGTAATGATATAATAAATATCTTCAATACAACTGCAGCTGAAATAATAATTCACTCAAATGACGACTTCTTTTACGGTGATATTGATGTTGTAACTGTACCGAATATTGCTTTTGTAATTATTCAGGAAGTACTTTAAAAAAAAAGTATTTTTTAAAGGAGTAAAATCATGAGACTAAAAAAAATATTATTAATAGTATTTATCTTACTGTTTTTTAATAATTATCTGCAAGCTGATTTTCAATCTATGGCCATGAAAGCAGCACTGGATATTATTACAAAACCAAATGAATTTTTCATGGAAATCAATACTGATATTGAGGATATCAGTCCAAATCATTCTGATGACAGGGGACGGATCAGTTTTTCACTCTTCTCTTTTCCATGGACAGTAACAGAACTGGCAATTGCAAATATTCAGTTTAAATACAGGGCTCTTGAGGATACTGGTACCTGGCCTGAGATCACACCGGGATTATCCTACTGGAATTTCTGGGCCTTATATCTGATCCCAAAAGATGTTTTTTCCGGTTCAGCCCAGGGGTGTACGCCTTTTATCACTATCAGTAAAAAATTCCAAAAAAATATAAAACTTTTCACCGGAGCAAAATATGCGATTGGAAGCATCAATCTGGATGCAAGAGAAGCGCTTGATTCAGGAGGATCAGGCAGTTACGGCATGGATATATCAAGTATAGCTAATGTTAAATCAATCTATCAGGAATTTAGTTTTTATACAGGTATTAATTATCTAAAAGTAGGCGGGAATGAAATAATTGCAATGATCGGCTACTATCCGGGTGTTAAAAAACTCTACTCAAAAGTCCAGCTTTCAACTTCATCTTTTGATTATGGTATATGCATGTATCCGGACAGTGCTCTGTTCTGGCATGCATTTATGAATATACATATTGATTTATGATCAATCATTCTTAAAAAATCTATTCAGGAGATTAAAAATGAAATATATATCATTAATGAAAAAAATAATCTTAATAATAATTTTTATGCTCTTCTTAAATGGAATGAGCTTTTCTCAAGTTTACTATAATATCAGCTTAAAAGAAGGCCTTCTCTACACAGGGAATGATTTGATCTTTATTAATGACATTGTTTCTGACCTTGCTTATATCTTTCCTTTTAGTGATAATCATTCTATCATTGGATTTTATCAGATAAAATATTCAGGCCCGGGTATCGGGAATTCTGCTGAAACAAAATTTTCAGAGCGTTCCCAGGACCATTATTTTATGCTGAAATATCTGATGAAATTGAACAAAGACCTGAAAATCAAGCCATCTGTTTCTTTTCTAAAAGAGTTCTTTAAATTTGCAAAAAACGAAAATTGGGGGGAAGGATTATATGACCTCAACAGGTATGATGCCGGAGTAGATATTGTATATTCAGGATTATTAAAGACACCTGTTACTCTTACATATAAATACCAGTTCTATCAATACCCCAACTACAATGATCTGCTGACTCTGTACCTGACAAGTTTCCAGGACAATAAGGAGATTGAAAATTATAATAACCATCTCATTTCATTATCAATGAACAGTATTCAGGTGCTTAAGAGTTTATTAATAAGTTTTGGTTATGACTTGAACCTGTCATTTTATGACAATAAAAAAATCCTTAGTGAGGAAGGGTATACAGGTAATAAATATCAAAAAAGTGATAACCATATTATAACCTTTCTGCCGCAGTATCAAACAGGTTCTGCTGTAATACAGCTGGGATTCCAGTATGAACTTAACAATTCCACACAGAACTATATAGACGCTTCTTCCACGACAAATATCAGTGTTATAAACAATTATTACAGTTATAATTCTTTTAATATAAGGCCGGGAGTATCATTTAATCTGGCAAAAAAACGATATTTAAGTATAATGCTTGCTTATATTAATAAGAAATATGCAAGCCGCCCCCCGCAGGATAAGAATAGTATATTTATTGTTGATTCCCTTATGAATACTTCTTCTATATCTGCCGGCATATCTTATTATTCAAAGATCGGCAAAAATTTTTCCTGGAGCCCGTCTTATACATTTATTTTATCAGATTCAAATCAAAAATACCAGCAGTCCACTGTCTACAACTACAATGCTCATCTTCTAAGCCTCGGCCTAAACTATGAGTATTAATTATCTGCCGGAAGTGGGACTTGAACCCTATTGCAAATGAATTATTGAATATTAAAATATTAGGCACAACCCTAAATTCTATTAAAAATCTTTAATATAAAACCCTGTGGCAAGAGATATTTAAGGAATAGAATAAACACAACCTCCTATATACGGAATAGTCAATACTGTTATTCTTTTAATATTATTGAACCTTCTGGCATTTATTAAAGTAGCAGGACTTCTTAAAGGAAATAGAATAACAAATTTATAGCATTGACAGCAAATTTATCCTTAATTATTTTATTCCGGGACAGAGGCTATTGAGGTATTCTTCAAGGTTGGTATATCCATCTCTATCTGCATCGCCATTTCTATCATTAGGATCTTTTGGATCAAGCTTATTAGCCTTTTCCCAGGCATCAGCCATACCGTCACGATCCCTATCCCTGGGCGCGGGTTTGCTTTTAAGTTTGGGCCAGCCTCCTACTTCATCCTGAGAATCAAGCAGTTTACCGGTCCGGTTCTTTATATCTTTTATCAGGCGTTTATCCACAGAATCACGAACCAGTGATGCACCGGCATGGGCCATAACTAATTTTCTGGCTTTTTTAACTGAATGTGTTGTAGGAGCGTTAGCGCCTGTGTCGAATATTTTATCAACTTTCCAGTAATCTAACGTCCCCTCATATTTGTAATTGTCTGCCCAGCGTTCCATGTCTATCGCAGCATAGTTATTAGCCGTGAGTTCCGGGCGTTCGTCAAAGATGTTTCCACTCATGTATCCGTGCGCCGCATAGGCCGCGTGAGCCTTCATGGCTATAGGCTGGTTTGTACCGGAATCGGGGCCGGGACGAAAAATATTGTTAATAAGATTGATCTGGGCGTCGCCCACGTTTGCCGTGCCAGTCTTGCCCCAGTTATAGATAATGTTGTTCCGGAAATCAATGATCCAATACGGTTCTTCCTGATTGCCTGCCAGGGTCGGATGGCGGGTTCGGCTTGTGGAGAAGATGCTGTGGTGGATAGTGATGCTGCTCGTAGGTTTGCGAAACGAACCGCACATTCCATGAGCGCCCTTCTTGTGAGTACTGTTGTGAAGGCCTTCACTCAGAATGCTCCACTGGAAAGTATAGTTTTTGCAATACTTGGTATCCTGATTTCCGTCTATACCCCAACTGATTGAGACATGGTCAAATATCAAATGGTCACAGTTATTTACTGTTACAGCATCAGGACCACTGGGCTTAGGTTTATTTTTATCACCCAGGCGTACACGGATATAGCGGACTATAATATCGGAGGCTTTACTGAAACGAACGTTTTGATCTTTGAGAGTGATGCCGTCACCAGGGGCGGTTTGCCCGGCAATGGTGAGGCCAATGTTACTGATCCTGAGGGGACTTTTAAGCTCGATTGTTCCTGATACCTCGAAGACAATGGTGCGTGGACCAATGGCTGATTCGATCCCTTTACGAAGAGAGCCCGGGCCCGAGTCTTTTAAATTGATTACATGATAGACATCTCCACCTCGTCCTCCTTTAGCGAATCGTCCATAACCTTCAGCTCCTGGGAAAGCCAGGATGGTCCGGTTTATTAACGGGTCTTTGTATGCTCCTTGTTTAGGCGGTGGAGTCTTCTGGCATGAGAGTATGGTTAAAATTATAAAGATAATTATTAAATTTCGAAACATTATTTAATTCCCTTATCAATTTTTTGATTTAAATCCTTATTTTCAATAAAAGATATGCCGGGAGCATGACTTAAACCCTATTGTAAAGGATTTATTTGATATAACTATATTAAAATATTAGCGCCTTAATAACTAATTAATGCTCCCATAATTTTAGTTTTCCATGATAATTTAATTAATGAATAAATTTAGTCAATAAAAATGACTTCTGAACCCTTCTCAAACCACCAAAACAGCTTAAAACCTTCCATCAAACATATTTCTGATACCAATCTAATTTCTTATGCGGACATCCTTCTTTACATTTTTTCATATTAACTTTTAATTCAGATAAAATGCCATTTCTTTTTGCAGACGAAAATATAAAAGAGATAAAGGGAAAAAAATAGATATAAAATAATATAATAATAAATAAGGCTCTATAATAGGAGCCTTTAAATATCTGCCGAAAGGAGGACTTGACCATTAATGCAGAAAATATATTTATTGTTAAAATTTCAAACTATTAACAAATAATTGACAATAAATAATTAAACACTAAGTTTATATTAATTTAAAAGTAAACAGTAACACTTTATTATCTAATGTTTGCTTAATTAAGTATAAAATAAGAAAAGGAGAACTATTATGAAACAAAATCTCAAAAAAAAATCAAGCTGGATTAGAATAATATTTATTATTATTTACGCTATCATTTGGGTCCTGAGTAATATGCTCATGCGATTTGTTATTTTTCTCAATGCTATTTATTTCTTATTTACATCAGTACCTAATAAATCAATAAAAGAATTCGGAAAAAAGGTTAGTGATTATATTAATGAACTATTATACTATTTAACTTTTAATTCGGATAAAATGCCATTTCCTTTTGCAGACGAAATATAAAAGAAATAAAGGGAAAAAAATAGATATAAAATAATATAATAATAAATAAGGCTCTATAATAGGAGCCTTTAAATATCTGCCGAGAGGGGGACTTGAACCCCCATGAGCATACACTCGGTGGATTTTGAATCCACTGCGTCTACCAATTCCGCCATCCCGGCTTTAATATAACCTTTTAATATATCGTTAATTATAACTTTCACTTTAATTCGCTTTCCTGTATTCTGAAAGTGTTGCCACATTTGTTGCCACTTTTTTACTTTTTTCGGCTACCTTCCTGCCATATTCCTTCATCATGGGTTTTAAATCCTGTTCTTCATTTACTCTTAAATAGCGTTCAGTTACGGAAATCCCTGAATGTCCCATTGCTCTTGAAATCATCTTCAAGGGATAACCCATTCTTAAAAGGTTGTTGCCGAATGTTCTTCTTAAATCGTGAAAAGTTGTCTTTGGATTTAAGCCTGTTTCCTTTACTGCTTTTGCGAAACTGCCTCTTATATCTCTATATGGTTTTCCTGTTTTCGAATTTAAGAAAAAATACTCACTTTCATTTTTTATGCTATCCAGTATGTTAAAGGCTTCATCTGATAATGGAAAAATCTGTGTCTTTTTATTTTTGGCAAACTGCTTTAAAATGATAATCTCTTTTTTATCCCGATTGAAACTATCCTTCCGTAAATTGAATACAGTTTTTATCCTGAAACCTGAAAGACTTGCAAAGGTTATCATCTTTTGCATCTGTTTTGGAAAAGCATTGATAAATTTATTCAGCTTACCATAACTCTCAATAGGATTTATATCTTTTTGACCTTCTTCCAGTTTGAGTATAATCCCTGCAAACGGATACTTCTCAATAATTCCATCTTTTAAAGCTTCCCTTAATACTGAAGAGATAAAACTGACTTCCCTGTTCACAGTGCTGTTTGAAATATGTTTTAATGTGCCGTCATCATTCCTTGTTGATTTTGAATACTGCTTTTTTCTCCATGCTATATACTGCTTGATAGATGGATAGTCAATCTCATTCATCATATAACTTCTGTAAAATTTAACAGTTACATTATATCTTTTCATGTCGGTCTTGCCTGTTCTGTGAAACGGCTCGGACACTTCCTTTACATACCTTTTGGCATAATCCTTAAAGAATACTTTTTTCTGTTTTTCAAAGAACGAATTAAACTGATTAGCAGTTGGCTCGGTCGTTACTTTTAAATTGAATTAAGCAAGTTTCTGCTTGGCTTCCTTCGGGTCCAGCCCTGAATAGACAACAACCCTCTTGCCATGATACTGCTTTCTTATAACGATATATCCTGTTCTACTACCCCAAGAAGAAAATTTCTTTTTCATATTTTCTCCCTGAATAGAACTACAACCAATAGTATTACTTTTTGCTTTTATTGTCAAATTCTTTTTGAATTCTACATCTGACCTGAATTTTAAAAGGTTTTTATATTGCTCTACACTCTCGGCTGTAATACGAATACATCTGTTAGCAATAACATATTTATCCAGTTGACCGCCTGCAATTAGTCGGCTAACTGTTCTCTGTGACACGCTTAAAGCACTTGAAACTTCCTGAATCGTCATTAAGTCATGCACTTATTTTAATTCCTTTATAAATTGACAAAATAATTAAAAATGATATTATTATTTCAATGATAACTATCCTATTTTTAATAGGAGCCATTCTTACATTAGCTGGGACTCTTATATTAGCTGGGGCTTGTATGTATAAAGCACGTGCACCTGGTTCAAACTCTTCACTCGAGCTTAAAGGAAAGAAATTAAAAATTGTTATCAGACTAATTTTATCAGGAATATCATTATTAATTATTGCACACTTCATTAACCTCATTAAATAAAAACCTCTCCTTTATAAATTGACATATTAGTTTTAAAGAGTATTATTATTAATATGCCTTTTTTTAATATGAATTGGAAATTATTAGTTATCGAGCTTATTATTTTTATTATCATGGGAATTATCATATGGAAATTTTCTAAGATACGCCTTGAAAACGAAACAATAAAATCGATTAAGCGAAAACTATTTATTTCAAAAATTATATGTATATTATCTTGGTTAGTAGCATTATTAATGTTTGCTAGCATTATATTATCACTCATTGTTCCATTCCTTTAAGCACTTAATTTTTTTATTTCTTCGTCTAAATTTTTGTTAAATAACTCTTGAAATTTATCGCCTTTTGTATCATCCGGATAAAAAGCCGGTTCTACGGTTGCTGTTTTTTCAAATACTTTTTTATATATTTCCCTTGTATAGTCAGGATCATTATTACACAAATTTTCTTTTCTTAATCTATGACAAGTCTTTTTTAAAAGGGATTTATCATCCGTATCTTTTATATTTATATATTCATTACAGAATGAAGTGTCCTTTTCTATTTCCTTTCCCTTAACTACTTCTCTTTCCTTTTCTCTTTCCTTATAGTCAAGCAAGACCCTATAATGACCCTTGAATGACCCTTGATCCCTATAATCTTTTAATGCTTTTTCATTCCTGACAAGTCCTTCCTGGATTAAAATATCAACTGCCGATTTATGAACTTTATTATTTGTGTCCAAGTTTCCGTTTTTATAATTTATTTTTATAAAATCATCTATAAACCATTTTTCCCCATTGCTTAAAGGCTTATATTTTCCCTTGAATAATTTTCTGATCTTCTGCTTATCATATTCATGGCCTATAAAAGCCTCGATTATTTCAAGATCAAAATTAATTATCCCGGCATGATTACAATTTTCATAGATATATAGCCATAATAGTTTATAGTCATATGGTAGTTTTCTGAACCAAACTGTTCTCCATTTTTCCGAGTCTGTTAATCTAAATGCCATCGTTTCCCTCCTGTTAAAGATTAAGCATACTTACCCTATCTTTTCTGATAAGATAGCACTATGCTTGAAATATAGAAGATTTAAGGTATTTTTCAGGGTATGAGGCAAGCCTGCAGACTCACTCGATTTACACCCTATACCAAATTTGGAAAGAACGGTTTTTATACTAAAAGCTTTAGTATATATATTAAACCCTTAAGATTATACTTTTCTCTTGTTAAACACCTACGGATTGAAGTTTTGAAACGTATAAAGGGTATTTTTCATAGGTCCCCTCACCTTCACAGGATGTTTTTTAAACCAACTAATTATTTGTTGTTCTCTATCTCTATCTGGGTCAAGTCCTAACATTCTTTTTGCAACAATACAATTTCTATTAAGCATTTCAAATGTATAATATTTATTATTATCCGGGGTTTTCCTAATGACCTTTTTTTGTAATTGTATCCAGAGTAATGTTGCGAATTTTCGCAAACTGCATATTTCCTCATCAGGATACCATACACATTCATTTTTATTTTTATCTAATGGACAAATAGGACTACTGCAATCATTAAAATATTTACAATTTTTTGTATTCATCTTTTGTCTTCCCTCTTTTTAATTTTTTCTGTCTATGATTATTATTACATAATTCTATTAATAATAATTCTAATCTCGTATCAATTGATTTTAGAACTCCAATTAAACCACAATATTGGACTCTATTAATCTTTATTTTGTCCATTAAGTTCTTCTCTTATTATTTCATTAATCTGTTTTTTAAATTCTGGGGAATTCAGTAAATTATTCGAGTCCGCATTTTCAGATTCAAAATCAAGATCATCTTTTAAATTATTCTGAATTTCTTTGAATTCTTTTTGAAGATTTGTCATATATACCTCCGGAAAAATAAATTATAATACTCTGGTAGGTTATTTACATTCACCTTAACCAGTCTATATCACAACTTGTTCCTTCCGGATGCATTATGACATTAGCAAGCACCGTATAGGAGTGATGTACGTAAATACAGTAATTATTCTATACTCACGATTTAATATGCCTTTTAAACGGGTGATATAAATCGACTTTATAACTTGTCCTTTTAAAAGTGCTACATATTATGATTAATATTTAACCACCTAAATTATTTTGTCAAGGGGGGATAATTCAAAAAAAAATTATTTTGATTTTACCATATAAAAACTTATAAAATTTAATTTTGTTATCAATTAACTTTTATACACCTGCCAAACATTCACTCACTCTCATATTTTTCTACAGGATTATTTTTTTTCACCACAAATGGGGAGACACCTTATATATAAGGGTCGGGGTTAAAGGTCGATACCCCCCCCCCCTTGATTTTTTTTTTTTTTTTTTTTTTTTTTTTTTTATTTTCTTTTTTTTTTTTTTTT
>SDBV01013963.1_pt1 | contig 10172 bp, 20 predicted proteins | sample 2277081 | NCBI WGS metagenome assembly SDBV01 (sample SAMN10402039, study PRJNA504765) | marine sediment metagenome | isolation source: marine sediment core GS10_PC15, 223 cmbsf | place: Arctic Ocean: Southern Knipovich Ridge | collected 2010 | reverse complement strand
GCGTCGCGTGACCCCAATCTGGGGTCACGCTCCTAGTGCAACCCCGAAATCCTGGTCAGGACCTCCGGGCCGTCTTCCGTAACCAGTACGGTGTGTTCAAAGTGGGCGGAGAGTGAACCGTCTTCTGTCACGGCCGTCCACTCATCGTCCAACATCCGCACACCCGGCCCGCCTACATTCACCATCGGCTCAATCGCCATCACCATCCCGGGCAGCAGACGGGGCCCCCGCGAAGGTGCCCCGTAATTCGGGATCCACGGCGGCTCGTGCAGCCTGCGGCCGATCCCGTGCCCCGCAAAGGTTCGAACGACCGAGTAATCTTCTTTTTCCACACGCTCTTGCACCGCGTGCCCGATGTCCGACAGGCGATTGCCCGCCCTCACGGCGTCGATCCCGCGATTCAGCGAATCCCGCGTCACGTCCAAGAGCTTCTGCGTTTCCGGGCGGATCTCGCCGACCGGCACCGTGACCGCGGAGTCGCCGTGATAGCCCTCTACCGACACACCAAAATCCAGACCCACGATGTCCCCTTCCTTGAGCACACGGGATCCGGGAATTCCGTGAACGATCTCCTCGTTCACGGAAACGCAGAGAACGGCAGGGTAGCTGGGCAGGCCGCCGGGATCGTAGCCCTTGAAGGACGATTCGACACCTCGCTCCTCGATCGCCCGGGCCGCGTGCTGGTCGAGCTCGGCGGTGCTCACGCCGTCGACCACGAGGCCCCGGAGTTCGAGCAGGATCTCGCCGACGTGCCGGGCCGCCTCGCGCATGAGCTCGATTTCGCGGCGGGTTTTGATCGGAATCTGCTCTCCAAAGGCCATCAGCTCAGCGCCTCTTCGATCCGCTTGGCGACCTCTTCGATGCTCCCGAGCCCATCCGTTTCGACGAGGATTCCCCGCTTCCGGTAATAGTCGACCAGCGGCGCCGTCTGGGCGCGATAGACGCCCATTCGGGTCCGGATCGTCTCTTCGCTGTCGTCGCTTCGCCCCTCGATCTGCGCCCGCTCGAGCAGACGGGTCACCAGGGAATCCTCGTCCATCACGAATGCAACGCAGCGCTCGAGGTTCGTGCCCATCCGCTCCAACAGCACGTCCAGGGCCTCGGCCTGAGCGGTAGTGCGCGGAAAGCCATCGAGCACGAAACCCGACTCGGCGTCAGCTTGCGAGAGTCGCTCTTCGGCCACCCCGATCACGACCTCATCGGGAACCAGTTCTCCGCGATCCATGTAATCCTGGGCTTGTCGCCCGACGCTCGTTCCAGCCGCGACGGCCCCGCGCAACATGTCCCCGGTGGAAATCTGCGGAATCCCCAGTTTCGCGGCCACGCGCTGGGCCTGCGTACCCTTGCCGGCCCCGGGCGGACCGAGCAGCAGCATTCGCCGTGCGCTCATTACTGCCCGAGCCTCCCGCGAATCCGCGTTCCTCGGACGAACCCCTCGTACTGGCGCGATACCAGATGGGCCTCGATCTGACCAATGGTGTCGAGGCCGACACCGACGCAGATCAGCAGGGCCGTTCCACCGAAATAGAACGGGATGTTCATCTTTACCGCGAGAAGCGTCGGAAGAACGCAAACCGCCGACATGTAGATCGCACCCACGAGCGTGATTCTCGTGAGTACGCGGTTGATGTAGTCCGCGGTGTTCTTCCCGGGTCGGATACCCGGCACGTAGGCACCAGATTTCTTGATGTTATCCGCGACGTCGTCCGGATTGATCATGATGGCGGTGTAGAAATAACAGAAGAAGATGATCAAACCGATGTAGACAGCCTGGTATACCATGCTCGCGGGATTCAGGAAGGTATCGATGAAGCGCTCTACCGCGGGGGATGTCGTGAACTGTCCGATCGTGAGCGGGAACAGCAGCAGCGATGACGCGAAGATTGCGGGGATGACACCCGCCGTATTCACGCGAAGTGGGAAGTAGCTCATCCCCCCCTGCTGGACGCGCTTTCCGACGACCCGGCGAGCGTGTTGGATCGGAATCCTCCGCTGCCCGCGCTCAACCACGACCACGAATCCGATCACCCCGATGCCGATCACGGAGAAGGTGAGCGCCTGGAGGATGCTGAACTGATCGGTTTGAATCAGCTGTATCATTTGGCCAATCCCAGACGGGATGTTGATGATGATTCCCGCGAAAATGATCAGCGAAATTCCGTTGCCAATCCCGCGCTCGGTGATCTGCTCGCCCAACCACATGATGAAGGCGGTCCCGGTGGTGAGCGTGATCATGCACATCAGTCGAAATCCCCAACCCGGAAAAGCGACGGCGCCCTGACCAAACGATCCGTTCTCAAGAGCCACGGCGATCATCATGCTCTGGAACAACGCCAGGCCAATGGTCGCGTAGCGGGTGTACTGGTTGATCTTCTTGCGTCCCTGCTCGCCTTCTTTCTTCAGCGTCTCGAGGTGCGGAATCACGACGGTCAGGAGCTGGAAGATGATCGAGGCGCTGATGTAGGGCATGATCCCGAGCGAGAAGATCGACAGCTGCTCGAGAGCGCCTCCCGAAAACATGCTGAACAGCCCGAACATCGTTCCCTGCATCTGCTGGAAGAAGCTCCGAATCACGTCGGCGTTGATACCCGGCGTGACCACGAAGGCGCCCAGCCGGTAGACGGCCAGCATTCCGAATGTGAACAGGATCCGGTTTCGGAGTTCCGTGATCCGAGCGATATTCTGAACGCCGCCGATCATTTAATCAGTTCTACGCTCCCACCCGCTTCCTCGATCTTCTTGCGCGCACTGATGCTCACGCGCTGAACCTTCAGCGCCAGTTTCTTCGGCGCTTCACCCTGAGCGAGAATCTTGACGCCGCCGCCATTGCGCCGGATCAACCCACGCGCGAGCAGCGCCTCGACGTCTACCGTCGAACCGGCCTTGAAGGCCGAAAGCACGCCGACATTCACGATCTGGTACGCGACGCGATCCCGGTTGAAGAAACCGCGCTTGGGCAGTCGCCGCACCAGCGGCATCTGACCGCCCTCGAATGCAAACGGAGTCGCCCGGCCCGCCGAGCGCTTTCCCTGGCCCTTCATTCCGCGTCCCGAGGTCTTGCCCGTACCGGAACCCGGTCCCCGTCCAACCCGCTTGGGCGAACTCGTGGCTCCCGCGGGCGGCGCTAGTCGGTCGAGCATCAGTCGCCCTCCACGACGACGAGGTGGAACACCTTGTCGATCATCCCGCGAACGGCCGGCGTATCCTCCAACTCGACCGTTTGGTTGAGTCGCTTCAATCCGAGCCCGACCAGGGTCGCCCGCTGCTTGCGGTTGAATCCGATCGCACTGCGAACCCAGCGAACCCTGACTCGGTTTTTGGCACTCATGCTCGCCCCAGTTGGCGCATGCGCTCGACGGGATCGCGGAGTTCCTCGAGTGCCGTCATCGTTGCGCGAACCACGTTGTTGGGATTGTTCGTTCCCAAGGTCTTGGTCAGAACGTCTTTCACGCCCGCGCTCTCGAGCACGGCGCGAACCGGGCCACCGGCGATCACACCGGTTCCCGATGATGCCGGCCGCAGCAGCACCTTGGCGGCCCCGAAGCGTCCGATGATTTCGTGAGGCAGCGTTCCCTCGATCAGAGGAATGCGCAGCAACGACATGCGCGCCCGCTCGACCGCCTTGCGAATTGCCTCCGGCACCTCACCCGCCTTACCGTAGCCCGCGCCGACGACGCCATCGCCATCTCCGACGACAACCAGGGCACTGAAGCTGAAGCGCCGGCCGCCCTTTACGACCTTGGCCACGCGGTTGATGTGAACCACGCGGTCCGTCAATTCGTAATCGTTGGGGTTGATCTGCTCGTTATGCATCGGTTGACATCACCCTTGAGCTAAATTTCGCGTGGGTTCAGAACTGAAGGCCGCCTTCGCGCGCGGCCTCCGCTAGTGCCTTTACCCGTCCGTGATAAAGAAATCCGTTTCTGTTGAACACGACCCGGTCTATATTCTTCTCGAGCGCGGCCGCCGCAATCGCCTTCCCGACGATCTTCGCTGCATCCACGTTTCCCGTGGCCACCGCGTCCCCCATCAACTGCTTCGATCGGGATGACACCGTCATGATCGTTCGACCGGTTTCGGCATCCACGATTTGAGCGTAGATATGCTTCGCGCTGCGAAAGACAGTCAGCCTCGGGCGATCGGGGCCCTTGATCTTTCGCAGCGTGCGAGCGCGCCGGCCGACCCAGGCCCTTACTTTTGCATTTTCGATTTTTCGCTTCACCGCAACCTCACTCTGCCGCCGCCCCGGCCTTTCCGACCTTGCGTCGAACCCGCTCGCCCACGTAGCGAATACCCTTGCCCTTATAGGGCTCCGGGGGCCTCATGGATCGGACATTTGCAGCAAACTGACCGACCTTCTGAGCGCTGATCCCCTCGATCCGCACGATCACGTTGCGGTCCACCGAAACATTGAGGTCCTCGGGAATTGGCATGTCGACGGAATGCGAGTAGCCGACGGTCAACTTCAGCGTCTTCGCGTCGACCTCGGCCCGGTATCCGACACCCTGAATTTCGAGCTCCTTCACGAACGGCTGCGTGACGCCGTGCACCATGCTGGCGACGAGCGCCCTCGCGAGCCCGTGAAGCTCCCGATGAACGCGTCGGTCGTCGGGCCGTTTAAAGACGATCTCCGAACTCCCGATCTTTACATCGATGCTGCTCGGAATCCGTTCAGAAAGCACACCTTTCGGACCCTTGACCCGGATCTCGTCTCCGACGAGGTCCACCGTCACACCGTCGGGGATCGCGACCGGGGCTTTGCCTATTCGCGACATCCCTACCACACCTCACATACGACTTCGCCGCCAATGGAAGCCTCTCGCGCACCCGCGTCCGACACGATGCCCCTCGAAGTCGAAATCACCGAAATACCGAGGCCATTGCGAACCTTCCAGATCTCGCGCGCGCCGACGTAGACTCGGCGACCGGGTTTGCTCACCCGCCGAATTCCGTCGATCAGAGGCTTCCCGTGATCGTCGTAACGAATGACCATCACCAGCGCCGGATGTCCGTCCTGCGATATGGCGTGAACGTCCCCAATGAAGCCCGCTTCTTTGAGCACCTTCGCGATGGCCAGCTTTTGTTTCGAAAAAGGGCACGTCGTCTGATTCTGTCGAGCGATTCCCGCATTCCGAATTCGAGTCAACATGTCGCTGATCGGGTCAGTCATCATGATGTTTCATCCGCCTCGCCCTTTATCACTGCCGAAATGGCACGCCAAGATGGGCCAGAAGAGATTTCCCCTCTGCATCGTTGCGCGCCGTGGTACAGATCGTGACGTTTAGCCCCGTAACCTGCTCGATCTTGTCGTAGTCCACTTCCGGGAAGATGATCTGCTCCCGAACGCCGAGCGAGTAGTTGCCGCGGCCGTCAAAGGCCTTGGGCGACAGTCCCTTGAAGTCTCGAACCCTCGGGAGCGAAACGTTCATCAGGCGGTCAAAGAATTCCCACATGCGCGTTCCGCGCAGGGTCACCGAACAACCTATGGCCTGCCCCTCGCGAAGTTTGAAGTTCGCAACAGACTTACGAGCCTTGCGCACCACCGGCTTCTGCCCCGTGATCAGCGCGAGCTCGCTGGTCGCATTTTCGATCAGCTTGGGATTCGCCACCGCTGCGCCGAGTCCCATGTTGACCACGATTTTCGTCATCGCGGGCACCTGGTGCACATTCTTGAACGCGAATTCCTTCGTCAGCTTCGGAACGATTTCTTTCCGATATCGCTCGAGCAACCTCGGAGTCATCTAGAGCACCTCCGGTGCCAGCGAGATGATCTTCATGAACCGGCGCGAGCGCAGTTCGCGAGCTACCGGCCCGAAGATCCGCGTGCCAACAGGCTCGCGCTGGGCGTCGATCAAGACCGCGGCGTTGTCGTCGAACCGGATGAATGAGCCATCTGGCCGACCAATGCTCTTGGATGTGCGAACGACGACCGCGCGGCGAACCTCGCCCTTCTTCACCCTCGCATTGGGTATCGCATCCTTCACCGCAACCACGATGATGTCTCCAACCGTCGCGTAACGCCGCCCGGAGCCTCCGAGCACGCGGATGCACGCAACCTTGCGCGCTCCAGAGTTGTCTGCGATTTCGAGTACTGACTCTTGCTGAATCACCGAATTCTCCCGTCAGACCCGAGCCGTTTTGGACAGCGTCTCTTGTACCATCCAGCGCTTATGTTTCGAGATCGGGCGGTGTTCGATGATCTGAACGTGATCTCCGACTTGACATGCATTGGCTTCGTCGTGGGCCATGAACTTCGAATAACGACGGACATACTTCTTGTATCGCGGATTCTGCACGAGCCGTTCCACCCGTACGACCACCGTCTTGTCCATCGCGTTGCTGACGACCTGCCCCACGAGTGTTCGGCGCATTCCTCGCTTTTTCACTTCGTCGCCTCGCGCTTCTCGCGCATGATTGTTTCTACGCGAGCAATGTCGCGGCGAAGCTGCTTGAGCCTCGCCGTGTTTTCCAGTTGACCCGTCGAACGCTTGATCCGGATATTGAACGCCTCGCTGCGAAAGTCTTGTGCCTTCGCCTGCAACTCGTCCAACGAAAGATCTCGGATTTCAGCCGGCTTCATGACGCGTGTCTTCGCATCACGAATCGGGTGCGAACCGGAAGCTTGTGGGAAGCGAGCCGAAACGCTGCACGCGCAGTCGCTTCGTCGATACCTTCCATCTCGTACAGCATCCGGCCGGGCTTCACGAGGGCCACCCATTCCTCGGGGTTGCCCTTTCCCTTACCCATCCGCGTTTCCGCCGGCTTCTTGGAGATTGGCTTGTCGGGAAAGATCCGAATCCAGATCTTCCCCCCCCGCTTGATGTAACGGGTCATGGCGATCCGGGCTGCCTCGATCTGCCGGGCCGTAATCCGGCGACAGGCGATCGCCTGCAGCCCATAATCGCCAAAATCCAGATTCGTGCCGCGGGACGCCTTGCCGCGGTTACGGCCTTTCATCTGCTTGCGGTGTTTTACCTTCTTGGGTTGGAGCATGGGCTACCTCGCGGGCTCCTCTTCGTTTCGAAGCGCCAGGGAACCCTTGTGCAGATCCTTGTCCGCCACCTCTCCCTTGAACACCCAGCACTTCACTCCGATGATTCCGTAAGTCGTCTTCGCCTCAGCCATCCCGTAATCGATCTCGGCGCGAAGCGTGTGAAGCGGAACGCGGCCCTCTCGGTACCATTCTCGCCTACCCATCTCCGCTCCACCGAGACGTCCCGCGCACTGAAGGCGCACGCCTTTGGCGCCAAACTTCATCGTGGAAGTGACGGCCTTCTTCATCGCGCGGCGAAAAGCCACTCGGCGCTCGAGCTGAAGCGCGACTGCTTCGGCTACGAGTTGCGCGTCGAGTTCTGCCTTCCTGATCTCCCGGATGTTGATGAAGATCTCCTTGTTGTCCGACATTGCGCCCAGTTCTGCGCGGAGCGTCTCGACTTCGGTGCCCCGTTTTCCGATCAAGATTCCTGGGCGGGCCGTGTGGATGTTCACGACGATCTTCTCGCCCGTCCGGTCGATGACAACCTTCGAAATCCCGGCGTGAAAGAGTTTCTTCTTGATGAACTTGCGGATCTTGATGTCCTCGTGAAGCTGCGTGCAATAGCCGCGCTCCGCGAACCAGTTGGACTGCCACCCGTAGAGAGTGCCCAATCGAAACCCGTAGGGATGTACCTTCTGTCCCAAGTTTTTCGCCCCTGTTTCGGCCGTCGGCCGACTAGTGTTCCGCCAGAACGATGGACACGTGACTCGTCCTTCGCTGGATCCACGCCGCTCGCCCCTGCGCTCGAGCCCGGACCCGCCACATGCTCGAGCCCTGATCTACCATGATCTGATCCACCACGAGATTGTCGACATCGATCCCCGCTCGATCTCGCTCGTTCTTTTCCTCGGCACTCGCGAGTGCGGAGCGAACGAGCTTTGCGAGCGGCTTCGCGAATCGCTTGTTCGACAGGTCGAGAATGGTCAATGCGTCCTCGACACCCTTGCCGCGGATCTCGTCAGCGAGCAGGCGCGCCTTGCGCGCACTGATCCGGTAATTCCTGAGTTTCGCCTTGGCTTCCATCTCAGCGTATCTTCACTTTTCGATCCGACGCATGGCCGGTGAATTTCCGCGTTGGCGAAAATTCGCCGAGGCGGTGTCCGACCATGTTCTCGGTTACAAATACGGGCACAAAAAGCTTTCCGTTGTGAACCTGGAACGTCATGCCCACGAAATCGGGCGTAATCATCGATCGGCGCGACCAGGTTCGGATCACCTGCTTCGAACCCGACTGTGTCGCCTTGTCTACCTTGCGTTGCAGGCTCGGATCGACAAAGGGGCCCTTCTTGAGCGATCGCGCCATTTACTTCTTCCCCCGCCGCTTGACGATGTATTTCTGCGAACGCGACTTCTTGCGCGTCTTATGACCTTTGGTCGGGACGCCCCACGGCGTACAGGGGTGACGCCCGCCAGACGAACGCCCTTCACCACCGCCCATCGGGTGGTCGACCGGATTCATCGCGACGCCTCGAACATTGGGGCGCTTCCCCCGCCAGCGATTGCGGCCCGCCTTGCCGATGCTCCGATTCTCGTGCTCTGTATTGCCGACCTGGCCCATCGTCGCCAGGCAGCCGACGTGAATCAATCGATGCTCACCGCTCGGCATCCGCAGCGTCGCGTAATTCCCTTCCCGCGCCATCAACTGCGCCGCGCCACCGGCGGCGCGCACCATCTGGGCGCCCTTTCGAGCCTTCATCTCAATGGCGTGTACGACCGAGCCCAGCGGGATATTCGCAAGCGGCAGCGCATTGCCGGGTTCGGGCGGAGAATCCGGCCCCGATACCACCACGCCACCCACCTTAAGCCCCTGGGGTGCCAAGATGTACCGTTTCTCGCCGTCCGCATAATTGAGCAGCGCGATGTTCGCAGAGCGGTTGGGATCGTATTCGATCGATGCCACTTTTGCGGGCACACCGAACTTTTCTCGGCGGAAGTCGATCGCGCGATAGCGCCGCTTGTGTCCGCCGCCGCGCTGCCAGGAGGTCACGCGCCCGTAGCCGTTACGCCCACCAGTCTTGTTGACCGCACCGCCCAACAGCGAACGCTCGGGTCGGCCTCGCGTGATCTCGGCAAAATCCGAAACGCTCATCCCACGACGGCCGGGCGACGTGGGCTTGTAGTTCTTGACCGCCATGCCTGACTACACTCCCTCGAAGAATTCGATCGACTGCCCTTCGGCAAGACGCACGATCGCCTTCTTCCATTCCGGCTTACGACCGGCAGTTTTGCCAACCCTTCTCAACTTCCGGTGCTGGCGCATGGTGTGAACTTCGAGCACCTGCACGCTGAAGAGCGACTCGACGGCGTTGCGGATGTCGTACTTCGTGGCGCGCGGGTTCACGGCGAGCGTCACGATATTCAGCTCCTCGCGAGCGATGTTGCTCTTTTCCGTAACCAACGGTCGCTGTATCACGTCGTACACGTTCACGATTCCGTCTCCCGTGAACTGCGAGCCAACCGGGACTCGATCGCAGCGAGAGCCGGCTTCGTGACGAGCAATTTTCGATGTCGCAAAACGTCATATACGTTGACGCCCTCGACGAGCAACACGGTCACGCCCGGCAGATTGCGAGCAGAGCGCTGAAGGTGCTCGTCCCTGGCGTCGATCACGATCAGGACGCTCACGCCTCCCAGCGATAGGCCACGCAGAATTTCGACCACCCGCTGGGTCTTGTAGACATCCAAATCGATCAAATCGACGAGCGTGATGTCGCCCTCCGCGAATCGATACGACAACGCGCTGCGAAGCGCCGCCCCGCGAACCTTCTTCGGAAGCCCGTGCTCGTAGGAGCGCGGAACCGGTCCGAAGACCACACCTCCACCGGACCACTGGGGGGCCCGCGTCGTTCCCTGACGCGCGCGCCCGGAACCCTTCTGGCGCCAGGGCTTCGCACCGCCCCCCGAAACCGCCGCTCGGTTCTTGGTGCTGTGGGTTCCGCTGCGACGACGAGCCAGCTGACGCCGGACCTCCGCGTGGAGCAGGTCCGTGCGCACCGGAGCCTCGAAGACCGTTGAATTCAAATCGACGGACCCAGACTTCTTGTTTTCCTGCGTCACGACATCCAGCGTCGCCATCGCTCTACTCACTCATCGCTGGCAACCGAAGCCGCCCGCAAAAGGTCGGGGAGTTTCCCCG
>SDBV01013962.1_pt1 | contig 10172 bp, 5 predicted proteins | sample 2277081 | NCBI WGS metagenome assembly SDBV01 (sample SAMN10402039, study PRJNA504765) | marine sediment metagenome | isolation source: marine sediment core GS10_PC15, 223 cmbsf | place: Arctic Ocean: Southern Knipovich Ridge | collected 2010 | reverse complement strand
ATAATCGAGCACGATCGTGCGTGTGCCGTCGACGTCGGGCGTTTCGCGCCTGATCACGAGATAAACATCGCTTGTGACGAAATCGCTGAAGGTGAATCGCTCGCCAAAACTGGTCACCAGAACCCCGCGCCGCGAGATGCTTCTGGGCCAATTGCCGAAAAACTCATGCCAGTTTTTCGGAGGCGCCGCCGCTTGCGCGGCTGTTGCTGTTGATGTTGATGACATAGGTTAACGGTGGATATAATCCACCCCCTTCTCTTTTCTGGGTTCTTCGCCCATTTTAATGGGTGAAAGTGGCCTTGCATTCACATTGCCGTGCTTCGCACGAGGTTTTTTAAGGCAGGGGCTAACAAAAGTATATTGACCCAAGCGGGGTCATGGGAGCATAATACCGATATTCGGTGAAGTGGAGGTAGGCTCTGCCGAGGAGCAACCTACCAAGGAATAACCGGATGCTGACGGAAGTATATCCCGTCAAGGCGGTCGGGGGATTTCTGTCCTCCCAGCGCCTGTTTTTTATACTTTTGTTAGCCCATACCTAAAAAACCTACTTGCGATAGGCAAGCTAATTGCGTTTTTACCCACTAAAATGGGCGAAGAACCTGAAATTATTCACCGCGGATTCAATTTTGAAGTCCGCAGGGGGTGGGGAGAAGTCGCCGTTCATGTGAGCCTGGAGCGGGAGGACGACAACCGGGCAATACTACGTTTCGCCGTGACCGACACCGGTATCGGTGTTGCCCCCCATAAGAAAAACTCGCTGTTTGATGCCTTTACACAAGCCGATGCGTCCACCTCCCGCAAGTACGGAGGCACCGGACTGGGACTGGCAATCTGCAAGAGACTCGTGGAGTTGATGGGCGGACAAATCGACATCGAAAGCGAACCGGGCCAAGGCTCGACGTTCTGGTTCACCGCGGAGTTCGAGAAACGTTCACCCGGCAAGGAGCCGCTCGGGAAGAATTTGAATGATATCCGAGGCCAACACATCCTCCTGGCCGAAGACAACCTTATCAATCAGAAAGTCGCTCTAAAACTCCTGGAAAAGATGGGCTACAAGGCCGATGTGGTGGCAAACGGCAAGGAAACGCTGCGGGCTCTGGAAATGCTCCCCTACGATCTTGTGCTATTGGACGTGCAGATGCCCGAAATGGACGGATTCCAGGCGGCGCGTCTCATCCGCGATCCGGCCTCGAACGTCCGCGACCACGACGTGACCATCGTCGCCATGACCGCCCACGCCATGAAGGGCGACCGCGAGAAGTGCCTCGAAGCCGGCATGGACGACTACCTCTCCAAGCCCGTCCAACCCGCGGAATTGGCGAAAATACTCAAGCAGTGGATCTCGGCAAAACGAACCCGAACATCCAAACCGCTTGATGCCCAGCCCTTCGACGCCGGTGAGTTTCTAAACCGCTATGACGACGTCGAACTCCTGCGGGAGTTGGTGGATCTGTTTCTTAGCACCTATTCCACACAATTGTCCGACATTCGCCAAGCCGTTGATCGCCGCCACGGCAAGGATCTAGAACAGTCCGCCCACAAGTTCAAAAACTCCTTGGGCTGCATATGCGCCAACGTGGCGATGGAAGTGGCGTTACGCTTGGAGATGATCGGCCGTGACGGCGATCTGGCCGAAGCCGACGGCGTGATGGCCGCCCTGGACAATGAAATATCACGCTTGGAGCCGGCCTTGGCGGCATCGTTCAAAGACGATCATATCGTCGCCCCAGGTTAGGAATAGAAAGTGACGCCAGCAACCGTAGCTCCGGGGTTAGAAATGAATCTTGATCCGTCAGCCCGTTAGTGGGGTTTGCCCTTATCGGCGACTATAGGCAATCTAGTTGGTGATGTCAAAGGGGCGAAATTGCGGCTTTTAGGTGAGTATACGCTTGCGTAGATTGCTCAAGTGCCCTAGATTGTTTGCGTGTGGCGGGGCGGTCGGGCGGTGTGAAAGGGTGGATGGGGTATTGTTTCGGTGCCTGGGGTAAGAAATATGGTAAGAAATTGCGGTTAATTCTCCACCGAGCTATTCTCAATTATGGGAATTCGCTAAGCTATCGGCAGGTCTTTCTGGTGCGTCGCGGACGCACCCTACGAAATCATATCAGGCGCGTTGCGGACGCAGCCGCGCGAAACATAAATCGAGGAGTTAGCCATGCTCGACGGATTGACAATTCTGCTCGCCCAAGACGACGGAAATGGGGCCTTTACCATGATCGTGGCGGGGCTGATCGCGTTGATCGCGGCGGGCGTGTTCGGGATGATCATTCTGGTCTATGGGAAGATCTGGTTCCAGGCCTATATGTCGCGGGCCAACATCAGTTTGATGAGCCTGGTGGGCATGACCTTCCGCCAAGTCAACGCGCGGACCATCGTGCAGGCGAAGATCATGGCCATCCAGGCCGGTATCAGCGGCGAGGGCGAGATGGACATTACCACGCAGCGGCTGGAGGCCCACTATTTGGCCGGCGGCAATTTGCCCAATGTGATTCGGGCGATTATCGCGGCGCATCGGGCCGACATCAATTTGGATTTCGACAAGGCGGCGGCCATCGACCTGGCCGGCCGCGACGTGCTCGAGGCCGTGCAAACGAGCGTCTATCCCAAGATCATCGATTGCCCCAACCCGCTGAGGACGCAAAAGACGAAACTCAGCGCCATCGCCAAGAACGGCGTGGAACTCAAGGTCCGCGCGCGGGTTACCGTCCGCACGAACCTCGAACGGCTGATCGGCGGCGCCACGGAAGACACGATCATTGCCCGGGTGGGCGAGGGTATTATCACTTCCATCGGTTCGGCCAACACGCATCTGGAGGTGATGAAGAACCCCGACATGGTTTCCCGGGCGGTGCTCGATCGCGGGCTCGACGCGCAAACGGCTTTCGAAATCGTTTCCATCGACATCGCCGACATCGACGTGGGCCAGAATATCGGCGCCCGACTGCAAGCCGACCAAGCCGAGGCCGACACTCGCGTCGCCCAGGCCAAGGCCGAGGAACGCCGCGCCATGGCTGCCGCCCGCGGGCAGGAGATGAAAGCGGAGGTGGCGCGCAACCGGGCCAAGGTGGTTTTGGCCGAAGCCGAAGTGCCCTTGGCCATGGCCGCCGCCTTCCGCGAAGGCAACCTGGAGGCCTCGCCCGTCAACCCCGACGGCGGCAAGAGATAGGGCTTGTCGGGCCACACACCCGCTAACGTTATTGCTGAATGCGGGGACAAGCCCCGCCGCTAACGTGATTTCCCTCTGAATTTCAGCTTGATCCCCACGCTCTATCCTCTATCCTCTGCCCTTGGCAAGGCCGTTCGATGGGATTGTAGAGATTCTGGCGGTTATTTGCCTGCGCTGCGGCGTAAATTGCATATCTACAAGGTTCCTAGACAATAGGACCACTGAGCAATGGAGGGGTGGTCCGGGATGGGACGCGGAAGGAGAATAATAGGAACGGAAGAACGGGGGTTTGTGGACGCCGATTGTTTGCACTTTTGCTAAATGGTTGTTAGACTCGAAGTTGGTGTTCACCCTTCTTGAGCAAACGCATGGCCATCACAACGGCTGAAGCTTTTCTTGTGGTTCTTGAAAAAAGTGAACTGCTCACCACCGAGCAGTTCGCCGAAGCTCAAGATGCGACCTTGCTCACCAGCGACGCCGCCGAACTGGCCGAGATGTTGATTCGCCAGGATCTGATAACCACCTGGCAATCCACGCAGCTTCTGGCCGGTCGAAGCTCGTTTTTCTTGGGCAACTACGTCTTGTTGGACCTTTTGGGCCGCGGCGGCATGGGCAGCGTGTTTCTGGCCCGCCACCGAACGATGAACCGCCGCGTGGCTCTCAAGGTGGTTTCCAAACAGGTGGGCAAAGATCCGGCTTCGCTGGCGCGTTTCTTGGCCGAAGCCCGCCTCATCGCCTCCCTGGACCACTCCAATATCGTACAGGCATACGACGTCGATAAAGAAAGCGACCGTTTCTATATCGTCATGGAGTATATCGAGGGGCAAGATCTCGAGGCCATCGTTCAGGAGCATGGGCTGTTCGGTTTCGAGGAAGTGGCCGATTGCGTGCGGCAGGCGGCCGAGGGGCTGGCCCACGCCCACGGCCGAAACATGATCCACTGCGACATCAAACCCTCGAACCTGCTGCTGAGCGATCAGGGCACAATCAAGATCCTGGATATGGGCATGGCCCGCCTGGCCGGCAGCGGCCAGGATTCCGGCGAACAAGTCGATCACAAGGTGCTGGGTACGATCGACTACATGTCGCCCGAACAGGCCCTGGACGGTCCGGATTTCGACCATCGGGCCGATATCTATTCGCTCGGCTGCACGCTCTATTTCCTCCTCACCGGACACCCCCCGTTCGACGAGGGCACGTTAACCCAGCGGATTGTAAAACATCAAACGCAGCCGCCGCCCGACATTCTGGCGGCGCATGCCGACGCGCCGCAAGCGCTGGTCGATATCTGCATGAAGATGATGGCCAAGGACCCGGCCGATCGCTACCAGTCGGTGGCCGAGGTGAGCCGTCTGTTGACCGGATGGCGCCAACCGATTCATGCGGACCACGCCGGCGACGCCGGGCAGCCTGGAAGTAAAGGTCAACCTCCAGACGCCGATTCGGCGACCGCGCAAAGCGCCACGAATCTGGCCATGGAGGAACTGCATGTTCCCGACGCGGTTACCGCCGGTCCGCCGCTGCAGAGCAAGAAAAAACGAACCTGGAGCGAGGAACAGCAAACGGTGATACTGGTGGCCGCCGCCGTGTTCTTCGCCATTGTGGTGCTAAGCGTAGCCTTGGTCGTAATGACCTTCAAGCCGTCCCAGACCGACGGCACGGAAATGTCAAACACCGAGACGGCGCAAGTCGCTCTTTCGCAGGGCGATTCGGAAACACCCCCGCTCGAACAACCCCCGCTCGAACAACCATTGCCCAAACCGGACAACGTGACGCCGCAACCCAAAACTACAGACCCAAAGACGCCCAAACCGAAAGACCCGATACCCCCCAAAGCGGAACCCGAAAAACCGAAAGCGGTCGATCCCTTCCATGAAATACCCACCGCGGTTGATTTGAATTTACTGCCGGCCACGGCTCGGCATTCACAATCCGACCCGCATCCGGCCTTCAAACTGGCCATGCTCCATCCCGGCGCCGACTCGACCTTGAAGATCGAACTAGTCGGAGGCGGCTCGGCCCTACCCCACGGTGATCGGTTTTTGCTTCTACCGGTCATGGACGGCAACAGTGAACCTACATGGCTGATCAGACTGGATCACAGCCAAGCCGACGAGGACATTACCGACGGCGTATTCTCGGCCACAGCCGCGGAGGACCCGACCAACGTAGCAAGGATTTGGTTTGGACAGGGGGTCTTGATGTTCGAATGGCTGGGCGACGCGATTGCCGAAACCGCCAACCACCTGAAAAACTGTGCCCTGGACATAACCATCGACGGCAAAACACGCTGCTTGGCCCTCGGCCGCCCCCGAGTCGTGGAACCCTTGGCCGCCGACCTGCGCGGCGGCTCGGCGGCTCGAACGCTGACCGACGGGTACCTGCCCAACGCCGCCAATCTGCGCCTGGTCGTAACGGCCCTGGAATGTCCGCTCCTCGATGCCCGCTTAAAGCAAAACACTGTTATCAAGGCCAAAGGCCAGGCCGACATCAAGGTCGATATCGATAAGCTCAACCCCGTGATGATCCGCGTTTCCTACGACATCAAAGGCGGCCGAACCCTCGTGGGGCTCGAGTGCTTCTATCGGCCCAGCGGCGGAAACCGATTCGTCCGGCTGCGGGCGGCCGAGTGGATAAAGCTCGAAAAGCTTTACACCGACTCGATGTCCAGAAAGCAAAGGCTGACGGCCGATATCGCCAAACAAAAAGGCAAACGGTCCAACTCCTTGCTGGCCCGCAAAAAACAGCAACTCGAAGTGATCGACAAGCGATTGGCCGAGGTGCGGGCACTGCTGGATTTCAGAGAGGCCGTGCACGACAAAGGAAAGGTCTTCTTCCGCGAATACGTCGTCGACGATGAACGCCGTATCGAAATGACCACCACGGATGCTCCCCCGGAAACGAAAGACGGGAGCAAATGACAAACGATCTAGTACAAGTTCTTCGCCAGAACGTGTCGGAAATTAGCGACGCTTTCGCCGAGCGGGTCGGCCGCCTGGAGTGTGCTTCGATGGGGCAAGACACCCAATTGCTCGACACACTCATCGAGGCCGTCATCGAGGCCGTCACCACGGTCGCCGCCGATGACGACCCCACCGCCGCCCGCCGCTGGGCCGAAGGAAACGTCGATTCCGGCGATGATTGTGGGGGGATGCTTTCCGTGCTGGGTTGCCTGGAACGGGTTGTGCGTTTTTTCGTCTTGCGCCAGTTCGACCAGAAACGCTCCATGCTGACGGTGCTGAACCAGTTGGCCGACGTCGTCGATCTCTTCCGCTGCTGCGTTGTCGAATCCTGCCGGCCGCATGCATCCACCGAATCGCCGCCGCCGCCGACCATAAACGAGGGCGGACCGTGGCACAAGGCGCTGGCCGCCTTGACCGAGCAAAGCGGTGACTTTATTTGCCTTACCGACCTGCAAGGCAAACCCTTCTACCTAAACGCCGTGGGACGACGCCTGGTGGGTATGCCCCAGGGCAGCGGCACCAAAGGCATGCCCAAGAGCCTCAAGGAGTATCACCAGCCGGAATTTTGGGCCCAACTGCGCGACACGGCCCTGCCCGCCGTCAAGCTTAGCGGCTGCTGGAAGGGGCGAGGGCAATTGCGCATCGCCGGCAGCGACAAACGAATCGACGTCGACACCACCGTGCTGCTGATCAGCGACTCGGGTGACGGCGACTCGCGCGGCGGAGACGCTGGCGGCGGGGACGAAAACGAAGTGAAACCGATCTGCCTGGCCATCGTGCATCGCGATTGCGGACGCCTCTTGCAGACCCAAAGGTCGCTGGAAGAAAGCCGGGCAAGAAAGACGGCCATTCTGGAATCCTCGCTCGACCCCATTATCACCATCGACCACCGCGGCATGATAACCGAGTTCAATCGCGCCGCCGAGCAGGTCTTCGGCCGTTCGCGAACCGAGGTGCTCGGCACCCAGCCGTCGGAGATCCTCTTTCCCGCCGCCAAGATCGCCGGTTATCAGAACCGCATCGACCGCTACCTCGACGCCGGCGAAGGATCGCTGTTGAGCAAGCGAAACGAGGTGATCGCCGTGCGTTCCAGCGGCTTGCCGTTCGAAGCCGAACTGACCATGACCATCAACCAGGAACACGGCAACCCCGTGCTGACGTTCTTCGTCCGCGATATCAGCAAGCGCAAACGGGCCGAAGAAGAGCAGCGCCGCCACGCCCAGGAACTCGAACAATCCAACCGCGAACTGGAGCAGTTCGCCTACGTGGCTTCGCACGACTTGCAGGAACCGCTGCGCAAGATCCGCACCTTCGGCGACCGCCTGCTGAGCACTTACGGCAATGCCCTGGACGATACGGGCCGCGAGTGCCTGGGGCGGATGCAGAACGCGGCCCAACGCATGCAGACGCTGATCGAAGGGCTGCTGTCGCTGTCCAGGATCACAACCCGCGCGGCCGAGTTCGCGGCCGTCGACCTGGGCAAGGTGGCCCGCGAGGTTGTCTCCGATCTGGAAGTCAAGATCGAGCAGAGCGGTGCGCGAATCGAGATCGGCAAGCTGCCCACCATCCAGGCCGATGCCCTGCAAATGCGGCAGTTGCTACAAAACCTCATCGGAAACGCCCTGAAATTCCACCGCAAAGACGATCCCCCAATGGTCGAGATCGATGCCCGCCTGGTTCGCGACAAGCAAAACCGGCCCCTCACCGGCCCCCGCTGCAACGAACAGTGCCGTCTGGTCGTGCGCGACAACGGCATCGGCTTCGACGAAAAATATCTCGATCGCATCTTCGATGTTTTTCAACGATTGCACCCTCGCGACGTACATGAAGGCACGGGCATCGGGCTGGCCATTTGCCGGAAAATCGTGGAACGCCACGACGGCCAGATCACGGCCCAAAGCGCTCCCGACCAAGGCGCCAAGTTCGTGGTCCTTCTGCCCACGGCCCAGCACGCGACTCATGGCTAGGAAGTAAATGATTAAACAGCACGTACGAATCCTGCTTATCGAAGATGATCCCGACGATGTTTGGGTGATGCGCAACATGCTCAGCGACCGTTGGGACGGATCCTGCGAAACGATCCACGCCGAAACGCTGGCCGTGGGCATGAGACACTGCGCCACCAGCGATTTTGACGTAATACTTCTCGACCTGGCCCTGCCCGACAGTTTTGGGCTGGATACGTTTCTGGCCACGTATTCCCGCACCGTAGACATCCCCATCGTGGTCTTGACCGGCGACGAGGACGAGTCGCTGGGCGTACAGGCCGTGCAGGCCGGGGCCGAAGACTATCTGGTAAAAGGGCAGGTCGACGACCGGCTTTTGGTCCGCTCGGTGCGATACGCCGTGGAACGCTCGCGCCGCCATCGCGCCGAACGCGAATTGAAAAACACCTCCGAGGAGTTCATCGTCGCCCAACAGGTGCAAAAGCACCTCTTCCCCGACGCGCCGCCGGAGTTCGAAGGCTTCGATATCGACGGCGCCGTTCTGCCGGCCAGCGCCACCGCCGGCGATTATTTCGACTACATCCCCGTCGACGAGAACCGCCTGGCCTTGGTCCTCGGCGACGTCAGCGGACACGGCATGGGCCCGGCGCTTTTGATGGCCGAAACCAGGGCCTGCCTCCGCACCTTGGTCGAATCGCACAACGACCCCGGCACCATCCTCACCCATGCCAATCGCGTGCTGGCCAACGATTCCGACGAAACCCGCTTCGTCACCCTGGCCATGGCCGTCTTGGACAAACGCTCAAAAACCCTGACCTACGCCAGCGCCGGGCAGCGCGGCTATCTGCTGCGAGTATCGGGCGAGGCCACCGTGCTCGACAGCACTAGCCTGCCCTTGGGAATCCGCAAGGACCTGGCCGTGCCCGTGGCCTCAATGTTATCGCTGCATCCGGGCGAAATCGTGGTCTTTTTCACCGACGGCGTGGGCGAGGCCGAATCGCCCGGCCTGGGACGCTTCACGGCCGAACGAGCGCTGGACGTAATCCAAGCGCTCCGCCACAGACCGGCCGCGGCCATCGTCAAAGGGCTCTTCGAAGGCGTCGACACCTTCTGCCGCCGAGCGCCCCGCGCCGACGATATGACGATCGTGCTGGCCAAGGTGCTTTGAGTGGGATAGAGGATAGATGTTATCGGCTGGGCTAACCCGGATTATTCATGAGCCGGTATTTTCGTTTGAAATACTAACCCGAAGCGCAAGCGAAGGGTGGGAAAGCAGGGGAAAACGCTGCACGTCCCTTCGCTTGCGCTTCGGGTTAGTGTGGTTCATGAATAATCCGGGCTAACAAGTTCAGTGTACGATATTACCCATTACAATTACCCCTTACAATTACCCATTACAATTACCCCTTACAATTACCCATTACAATTACCCCTTAACATGCCCGAATTACCAGAAGTTGAAACCATGCGGCGGGGTATACTGCCGATCGTGGGCCGCTGCATCGAAGGGCTTAGCAGCCCGCGTTCGACCCTCTGTCCTATTCAAATCACGCCGCGACTGGCGACATTCCGACGCAGGGTTAGCGGCGCCAGAATCGATTCGGTGAACCGCCTGGGCAAGCGGGTGATCGTCAACCTCGACTCGGACGACCACATCATCTTCGAGCCCCGCATGAGCGGGCTGGTCACTTTGAACGACGCCCCCAACAAAAAACACGTCCGCCTGATTTTCGAGCTCGACGGCCGGCCTCGCACCCGGCTGCTCTTCTGGAACGTCCGCGGTCTGGGCGTGGTCAGCCTGCTCAGCGACGCCGAAATGGCCGCGCGGCTGGGCCCCCACAAACTGGGCCCCGACGCCTTGGAACTAACCGGCAAAACACTTCGCCGGCGGCTGGGCCGAAGCGCGCGGCCGATCAAGGTCGCCTTGCTGGACCAAAAGGCCGTGGCCGGGATCGGCAACCTCTACGCCTCGGAAATCCTCAACCGCGCGGGCGCGCACCCCCAACTGCGCTGCTCGCAACTGAGCCCCGCCCGATGGCGGCGCATCGCCGAGGTCACCCGCGAAGTCCTCACCGAAGCCATCGCCCACCAAGG
>SDBV01013961.1_pt1 | contig 10172 bp, 6 predicted proteins | sample 2277081 | NCBI WGS metagenome assembly SDBV01 (sample SAMN10402039, study PRJNA504765) | marine sediment metagenome | isolation source: marine sediment core GS10_PC15, 223 cmbsf | place: Arctic Ocean: Southern Knipovich Ridge | collected 2010 | reverse complement strand
TGTTGCTTTTGCATAATAATTGATTTTAATTGGGTTATTACACAAAGCAATAAAAAACACCCATGGGAAACTCAGTGGAAACTACAAACTACCGAAGGTTTAGTACAAGCCAGGTTATCACAATGTTTGGATAACCTGGCCGAAAGGGATATCAGGCCTGCTAAGGTCAAACAGAAAGTATCAAACTGCTTCCGTACTACTTCAGGGGCAGATATCTATGCCCGAATCGCAGGATTTGTTTCAACGGCCCGGAAGCACGACCGGAATGTCTTTACCGAATTATGTAATACCTTCGAAGGACACAATTTCATTACTGGGTAGCATACCCAGGTAAACAGTTACTAATTGAGAAAGGAATCGTGGATATTGTGCTCGAAGAAAAGTGCAGCTCAGTCGAAATATGGAAGAGAATGGAAAAACTTTCACAAGAAATATCAACAGGAAGTGAAAAGTTGAGAAATCATATACGTGTATCCACAACTTATGGAAGGATTAAATACGAGATTATTTATAATGCCTGGATTGTTATGTTGAAAGGTTATGAAGGAGATGAAACAGGCTATTACATGCATAATATCATGCAAACAGCCATCGAAAATTATGACCGGCTTTGGGAGGAGTTTGAAGCGTTAAGAAGAAATGAACCACAGTGTGCAACTATTTATATTCCTTATAGTTTTGTAAATAATGAAGATACAAAATATGCAGATCAGGGTATGAAAACATCTGTTGACAGATATCGGGAACTCATTTTAATCGCTGAATAGAGAAAATGAGATGCATGGACACTGTACGATATATGCATTATCGCCTACCACTTCTTTCGACTTTTACAATGCGGTCGACAGTTCTATGTAATAGAGCATCAGTCTCCTGAAGCTTGAATCGTGTACTTACGATGGAGTGTTTTTCCGGGTCGGACCTATACTTGATGTATGTCGTCCGCCCGTAAGCGCAGCATGTAGTTCTTTAGGCTCGCTCCAGGTTTCCCCGCTGTCATCGCTTATTGAATAGAGTGAGGTCCTGAGTTGTGCAACTATTTTTGATAACAAAATAGAAAGTATATATCCAAAAGAAGGATTTATTATGGGATTAGGAGTATCCATGGACCTAATCATTAAATGATTTTTTATAACTTGAGTCGACAGTAGTGATTAGATTGATAAGAACTAACAATATTAGAAATGAAAAGACGGACATTTATTGAAACAGCCGCTCTGGGTACAGGAGCAATCACTTCAGGGACAACTTATTCTATTGCAGCCGAACGAAAGAAAAAAACAAAAATTGGTTTTATTGGTGTAGGTGGAAGGGGAAGAGGATTGCTAAATGCAATATTGTTAATTGACTGGGTAGATGTACCTGCTATTTGCGATATTAATCCGAAGGCTTTGGCTGCTACACAGGAAATAATTAAGAAGCATGGCCGCAAAAAGGCAACAGAATATGGCAGTGACGAGCTGGATTATAAAAATCTGGTTGAACGGGATGATCTGGATGCTGTAATCATAGCTACTTACTGGCAATGGCATACCCCCATGGCTGTTGATGCGATGAAAGCTGGCAAATATGTTGGTGTTGAGGTTCCGGCAGCATTATCAATTGAGGAGTGTTGGCAATTGGTGAATACATCTGAAGAGACTGGTATTCCATGTATGATGTTGGAAAACTGGAGTTTCAGGCAGGATAATCTGGCGGTGCTCAACATGATAAGAGAGGGTTTGCTGGGTGATATTGTTCATTGTCATTGCGCTCATTCCCACGATTGTATCGATCACTGGTTTTTTGATTCAAAGACAGGCAAAGACAAATGGCCTGCCGAATTTCTAATAAAGTATAATCGCGATCAATACCCGACACACAGTCTGGGGCCCGTATTAAGCTGGATGGATATTCCCTGTGGTGATACCTATGACCGTATTACTGCAATGGCCACAGATAGCAGGGGGATCAATGCCTATTTTATGGATAAATTTGGGAAAGATCATCCTGCCACCGGAAGGAAATATGCACAGGGGGATATTGTTACCAGCATGATACACACAAAAATGGGGAAGACCATTGTAGTAAATTATGATATGCAATTACCCCGGCCCTATGATAACCGTTGGACCATACAGGGAACAAGAGGGATATACAACGAGCAACGCACTGCCACTTACCTGAAGGATATCAGTCCGGAATATCATCAATGGGAGCCATTCCAACCCTATCAGGATAAGTACAATCACCGCTTTTGGCAGCAGGGGGGTAAATATCAGGGAGGTGAACATGGGGGAGTTGATCTTATTGAATTAGGATATTTTGCTGAAGCTGTTCGTGATCAAAAACAAACTCCCATTGATGTTTATGAATCTGTACTGATGAGTTGCGTTGTTGCTCTTTCAGGTGATTCAATAGCAAAAGGTAGTCAGCCCGTTGAAGTTCCGGATTTTACAAGAGGAAAATGGGAAACACGGAAACCTTATTTTGCTGTTTAATCCATTAAATAAATTATGAAAAGAACGGGTTTGTTTTTAGGCCTACTGGTCATTATCAGTAACAGCATACTGCCACAGGAAAAACTCTTTTCTGAAACAAGGGAACAAAAATTCGAACGTATGGCCTGGTGGACTGCAGACAGGTTCGGTATGTTTATCCACTGGGGCGTATATGCCACACACAGCAGGAGGGCCTGGGCCAAAAGATATGAGGCTATGACCAATGAAGCGTACCAGAAGTATGTGGATCAGTTCAATCCCGATCTTTATGATCCGTCTGAGTGGGCAAGGGTGGCAAAACAGGCAGGGATGAAATATGCGGTGATCACTACCAAGCACCATGACGGATTTTGCCTTTTCGATTCCAGGCACACAGATTATAAATCCACCAATACACCCATAGGGAAAGATCTGATAAAAGAGTGGGTTGAAGCTTTCCGTGCAGAAGGGATCAAGATCGGCTTTTATTACTCCCTGCTCGATTGGCATCACAGCGAGTATACCATTGACAGGAATCACCCGCTGAGTCCTTCGAGAAGTGGAGAATATGAAAAACTGGAAGAGAGTGCCGCCATCGAAAAGCAGTATAAAGAACTGAACAAGGGCAGAGACATGGATATTTACAGGCAATATGTAAAAAATCAGCTACATGAAATTCTTACGAACTATGGTCAGATTGATATCATCTGGCTGGATTACTCTTTCAAAGGAAAATACGGGAAAGGAAGGGATGACTGGGACTCCGAGAATCTCCTGAAGATGGTCCGGGAGCTTCAACCTGGCATCATCATCAATGACCGTTTGGATCTTCTTGACTTGGAGGAGGGATGGGATTTTACCACACCCGAACAATATAAAGTGTCAAAATGGCCTGAAAAACTTGGTAGAAAGGTACCCTGGGAAACGTGTCAGACCATATCGAGCTCGTGGGGATATGTGAGGGAAGAGACAACCTGGAAGGATACCAAACAGTTGCTGGTTCTGCTGATCGAAACGGTAAGTAAAGGAGGGAACCTGATATTAAATATCGGGCCCACCGGCAGGGGCGCTTTGAATCCCAAGGAAACTGAAAGACTGGAAAACATGGGCGAATGGATGAAATACAATAACCGCTCCATCTATAATTGTACGGAAGCACCAGAGGATTTCGTTGCACCTGAAAGTAGCCTGATGACCTACAATCCCGAAACCCGGAGATTATACATACACCTGCTGGACTATCCCATGAGATGGTACACTCTGAAAGGCCTTCATGGGAAGGTGAAATATGCACAATTCCTGCATGACGCTTCGGAACTGCAATTTGGCGAACTACGAAGTAATATAACCCACCAGGAAACCAAAGGAGAGGAGGACCTGGTACTTATTCTGCCCATGGTGAAACCTGAGATAGAAATACCGGTGATTGAACTGATCCTGGAGGATGAATAATGAAACTTGCATTAATCATATTCTCATTTACTTTTTTGTCAACTGGATTTGGCCAGGTCATTACAACAGGATCCCTGGTCCGGGAAATGGTTGATCTGGAACGTCTGGCAAACTATCCGGATCCGGGATACAAAACGGTGCAGTTTTCTTCCTATGACCGGCGAAGTACATCCCCTGACGAACCAGGTTGGTTTTCCAACTCGGACGGATTCGGAAAAGAACCTGTACCTGGATTTATTGAGGTACTTGAAGAGAAAAATGAAAATGGGACCGGGGAGTATCTTATCTGTGATGTACAAGGGCCCGGAGCAATTGTCCGCCTGTGGACAGCAAGGATATACGGTGATATCCGGCTTTACCTGGATGATATTAAAATGCCTTTCTATGAAGGACCGGCACAGGAATTTTTCTGGAATACCTACGAAACCCTGAAGAATGATATGACTGGGGAGATAGCGGATCAAACATTTCACCAGAATACGACCGGCTATTATCCCATCCCTTTTGCCACAAGATGCAGAATAGAATGGATTGGCAACATGGATCGGTTGCACTTCTATCATGTTGAGTTCCGCCTGTATGAAAAAGAGACGCAGGTGAATACATTTCATTTGGAGGATCTAGAGACCTACAGGGATGATATTATGCAAACCGCATCAATACTGGAGGCGCCTGAGAAAAGGTGGTCACCCGGAAAGGGATCTTTAGAAATCGGTTTTGACATAAGCGTGCCTCCAGGGGAGACTGTAGAAGTAGTTAATCTGCTGGGCCCGGCAGCCATCAGGAACCTGTCCATAAAAGTAGAGTCTGAGGATCTGAACAGTGCGCTTCGCAGGAACGTGATGAATATATCTTTTGACGGGGCTTCCAGCAGCCAGGTCCAGTCACCCGTAGGGGACTTTTTTGTAACCGCTCCGGGTATTAATCCTTATAGTTCCCTGCCTTTTACCGTGCAGGAGGATGGATGGATGACATGCCGATTCGTTATGCCTTTCCGGGATTCGGTAAGTATTAACATAAAAAACTATGGAGAAGAGGAAATAAGGATTCAAGGGAATATACATGCTGCATACTACGAATGGAAGGAAGGGGAATCCATGCATTTCCGTGCCCGGTGGAGGATCGACCATGACCTGGTAGCATCCATTGAGTCACCATTTGATGTTCCTTACCTCCTGGCAAATGGTCGGGGGGTGGTCGTTGGTGCAGCCGCATTGGTGATGAATCCCACCAGTGTTCCTTCTTCTAATGGTAATTGGTGGGGTGAAGGGGATGAGAAGATCTTTGTGGATAGAGATGCTTTTCCGTCATTTTTCGGAACGGGATCTGAAGACTATTATAATTATGCCTGGGGATCCCCAAACCTGTTTTCCTATGGTTATTGCGGGCAGACAAGGAACGACGGACCGGGCAACCGGGGACATGTGACAAATTTCAGGTGGCACATCCTGGATCCGATCCCCTTCGCTCAGAGAATCGGATTTTACATGGAGCTCCTTAATCATGGAGTGGTACCCGGGTTTTCTTATGGTAGAATCGTCTATCATTATGGAATGCCAGGCATCTATGATGATCACATCCCCCTGATGAAGGCGGATGTTGAATTGCCCCAGCTGCCTGAATACTGGACCCCTTTAAAGTACAGGGGAAGCAGCAACGCAGATTTTTATGAGGCTGAAGAGGTGGTGGAGGTCAGGAACCATGTAACATTTAAAGAGGACAGACTCTGGACGGAAGGTAAAATGCTTGTCTGGACACCGGAAGATGTGGGAGATGAATTGAAACTCAATATTCCAGTTGAAAGTGACGGAGAATATGCTTTGCTGTTTACTGTATGTAAATCACCAGATTCAGGTTCTTTCAAGGCAAATATTGGAAATCAGAAAATAAGCTTCGGGAACAGCGACCGGGTTGATCTTTTTGAACCCTACGGAATCATGTCACGGAGTATCAGATCTTCCCGCATAAAACTGGAAGCCGGCAAGCAAACCATCACATTGATCAATCAAAGTAGTGAAGGACGATCCATCGGCATTGATTTTATCTGGACATTAAAATGAGTAGTAGTATATGCAACTGCGATAAGGCGTTGTCAGGCTTGTGCCATCGATAAACGGCTGAAGAGCTGGAGCCTTGCCTTTTCTTGTTTCATAATTGTAGGGTGGTCCAAGGTCGTGTTTATAGGTCAAAAGAATCTTACAGGACTTTCTGAAAGTGATCTTGTCACTATCCCGTGCACGAACCATTGCTACCCGAGTACCCCCGTTTTTGGTTTTTTCATAGCGTACGATGGCCATATAGAAATCTGACTCAATGCCGGCGAATCCCCATGAGTGACCATAGAAATCTTCAGCGCCAAGACTTTCCATGGTCGGTTCAACATCACCGTCTAGATAGATTTCATGGTTGCCCTCACAAATCCCCTGACCATCTGCACACGATTCATGGTCTCCTTCCAATTGAAGCCAATGTGCGACAATGGCTCCGGGGGATTTGATTTCGCACAGAACCAGATCTTCGTGAGGGAATTGGAATTGGCCGTTCTGATACGCAACCCGAAGATAGCCGGAGACCTTTGGAATTCTTTTAACCTGATCCCATTGAATGTTCATATATCCGAACATATAGTCGGGGGTTGGGTTTTCAACCTCGATCCTGATATGCATGCGAAAAGGCATGGGAAGACGGAAATTGTGTGATCTGCGAACATGGGAGAAGTGGATTGTAGCGTAAGGCTGAGTGGCCGACTGTATGTCACCAAGAAAGTCCATCAGTGGCATTTCAATAGCGGGGTCTTTCTCATTGTCATACCAGACACGCAGAATCAGTTGACTATCATCACCTATGCCATAATCTGAAGCATGAAACAGGGTGATTACCCCAGGTCCATCCTGATCAAAAAGGGTGATCTTTGAATGCGGTTTCAGGGTTTCTGCATCTGGATATTTGTCTAACGTCCATGTGGCCGGTTCATTATGAGTTTTTCGATCTCCAATGGAGCTGATTTCCACCCATTCATAAGTGTCCTCTGAAAAAGAACACCCATAAAGAAGTGCCAGCAATGCAACACAAATAACTGAATTTAAACAAATCATTCCAATTCCACCACATCTATACTTCACAAGGTTCATGATTGTTAATTAATGATTTAATGACTTTAAATTAAGGAAGTTCAGTGAATTTTCCTGGTTTTTGAATTTATTTTAACCAATCTGCTTTCTCCTGCTTTAACCTGTACTTTGGGCCATTTGCTAAAGGCTGTTACTCCTATGGGGATTTCAGCCTCTTCTGCTGATTCTGCAAAAATTGAAACATCGGCATCATAATCTGTGGGATTAGTGATCTCCAGAATCGATATATGATTATCCCGTTTAACTACACTGGCCTCAATGTGGTCAAATACATAAAACAGGTCGGTATCGGTTTGCAAATAGATCCCAGGTATCTCCAAAGCCATAAGAAATCCGTTGAGTTCGTTCCAGCCAGTTATATGGTTCCCTCTCTCTCCACGGCTGTCAGCATCGCAATATGTAAGTCGCTCATTGGTATATCCGCCAGGACGAATACTTTCTCCGTGAGCGTGAACTATATCATTCAATAACTCTGCAAAAAGCTTGTTTCCAGTGTGCCGGTAGATTTTAAACAGGGGATCTCCTGAACTTGTGCAAATACCGGGGGCGCCATGCTTATTTTGAGTGCTGGCCCAATAAATGCCAGCTAATTTTGCATCCAGGCGACCCAGTTCAGTTTCCCTCGGTAATTCGTAGTCGTATGAAGTTGTCCATGTTGCACAGAGGGTTGCAAGATTTTTCGATTTTGCGAGCCATTGGGTATCCAGCGTTACCTCGTACAATGCCATCAAAGCAGTCATAAAGCCAGCGGCAGTTTCCGAATCGGCGTTTTGAAGTATATCCGCACAACCCCCAGTTGTCATGCCCTGCCCATAGAAGTCGCGCCGATAATAAAAATGGGCCGCTTCCTCAGCAATCTTTAAATAATCAGGCCTGCTGTAATATCTTGATGCCAGGGCCAGACCTCCAATAGCCATAACCCCTCCGGAGGTGTTATACTCTGCTACTTCACCAGTTTGGTTATTTAACATCCGGCCCCATTGGCCATTTTTCTTCCAGGTATTTACAAATGCATCAGCAAGTTTTTGGATATGCTCTTCCCATGAAGGATTGATGTATTCACTGTTTCCTTGATCCTCAAGCAGAATAAACTGCTTGATCATCCAGTATAATACATCAGCATTCTTGCGTGTTAAGACAATCTCGGGGATTTCTGGATAACCTTCACGAGAGAAGCATTCTCCATCGAAATTGAGGGCACCATAAAAATATCCTGACTCTCCTTGTCCACGAGGTATTGCAAAATCAAAGGTCTTGCGCACCCTGTTACGATGGTCTTCATCACCCAATGCCAGCATAGGGAAGGTGTTCATCAGACCACCCACCCAGCCAAACGAAATCCAGTTGGCATTCTCGGGACAATAGAACTGGAATTTTTCACCAGCATACCATCGATCATCAATCCTATCGGTCATCCAGCTTGCTACCTGACTGAAAGGAATTAGATTACGAGGTTGATTCGGGCCAGTTAGTGATTTTCGGACCTTCATAAATTCCTCCAGAAAGGCTGGAATGTCATCTGCTTCAATGGTGTAAATTCGTATTCGTAAGTTGATTTGATCTCCCGGATTGAGATCTGCACCACGATCAGGACTATCCTCAAAACCAACGAAAAGAGGTTTTCTCGCCCTGATGCCAGGAGCGCTAATTACAAAACTTGATGATTGGCGATCTGCACTTTCTTCCACACAAAAGCCATTATCAGCATATGGTGTTTTTTGCTCAGTCAAAACGATAAATCCCAGCTTTTGCTCTTTGCTGAAAAAGCACATGGCCGGTGTTGCTAAATTTGAGGCGTTTACTTCAAGCCTTGAAATATCCCCTTTATCTGGTGATAGTTGTGGGATGGGGACAGACATTAGTGGGATGTCCTTCTGATACAGATACCTTCGTTCTAATCCTGCATTGTATCCTCTGTCAACCAATTTGCAACGATTCCCATTATAAATTGAAGCGGGTAACATCACATAATTCTCGGTTTTCCAGTCTGCAAAGTCAAAAGCAACAGCAACGCCTGCTTCCCTGGCCATACCGGCTGTTAGTTGAAAATTAATTTCAAGTTCCATGGCCCTGTTATCTGAAACCACATGACTGATTGTAATTTTGCTTTGCCACTCTTGTTCATCAATTTTCAATCTATTTGCCTTAAATCGATAACTTGAAGCTAACCGGAAATCCTTATATTGACAATATAGCAATCGCATATGCCCATTTAAAGAATTGAGGAATTCATCTACCTCAGTGGAAATGGATGAGGAGTTCTCTTTTTCAGGAAGCCACTTGTTTTGCAGAACAAGTTTTAATTCCGGTAACAGAATCATTCGGTAGCCTTCTAAACTCGGATGAATACCATCTTTAACAATCTTAACATAGGCATCTCGTCCCTTTTCTTTCAGATACCTTTCCCAATTGGGATAATGATCAATCAGCAAGAGCTGATGCTCCTCTGCTACCTCTCTGTACATTTTCAGATACTGATGAAGCTCTGACCTTTTGGTGGACTCATTCATATTCAGTTCCGGCATATCTATCACCACATTCATGGTTTGCAAAATGATTTCCACCTGAGGAAGGAAGGATTTCAATGAGTGAATGATAGATTCCAAATTCGTGCGGCTAGCCTCCACAGAAATGTTATAGGGTTTATAAGCGTCATTAACAGCGAATTCAATGAACACAACATCAGGATTGAACGCTTCAAGCTCATTCACTTTATCAAGCCCGGAATTTCCAGGCGGATAAGATGAAGCCGATGCTCCCACGCCCTCGTTTTTGTGGCAAATTTGACCAGGATAGACTTGATCAAGCCACTCTTTCATAACCTCAAACCAGCTCCAGGCACCTCCCGTAAGGCTTGTTCCCAACGATGCAATTTTTAGATGTTCTCCTTTTTCAAGCTGATTGACAAATTGTGCCTTTACACTTTCATTTGAAAAGGCCGTTGCATTTGCACTGAAACCTACACAGAGGAAAAGCAAGCATAATCCGATGAACTCATGTTTAATCATATGGTTCTACTACCATTTTAGTGGGTAACTTTTAATAGAATGAATCTAAACAATAGACACACAGCGTTTTATGCATATTATCATTCAATATCGCATATTTACGTCTTAAACATCTGATATTT
>SDBV01013960.1_pt1 | contig 10173 bp, 8 predicted proteins | sample 2277081 | NCBI WGS metagenome assembly SDBV01 (sample SAMN10402039, study PRJNA504765) | marine sediment metagenome | isolation source: marine sediment core GS10_PC15, 223 cmbsf | place: Arctic Ocean: Southern Knipovich Ridge | collected 2010 | reverse complement strand
GCGGATGTCGTGGGCGCCAATTGCGCTGTCGGGCCCAGGACTATCCTTGATGTAACAACGCGCATGGTGGCGCTTACTGACCGTCCCGTCTCTGTCATGCCTAACGCCGGGAGCCCGGAGTACGTGGACGGGCGGCTGTTTTATTTTGCCACCCCCGACTACTTCGGGGTATACGCCAAGCGATTCATTGACGCCGGCGCCCGGCTGGTGGGTGGCTGCTGCGGCACCACCCCTGAGCATATTCGGTCCATGGCCGGTACCGTCAGGGCGCTGGGAAAGAGCGGGAAGGTGGCCGTTAAGGTGCAGTCGGTGGAGGAAGAAAGCCGTCTGGAAGAGGTACCCATGGCAGAGCGTTCCCCCCTGGGTCGTAAGCTTATCGAAGGCGAGTTCGTTGTCAGTGTGGAAATCGACCCTCCCAAGGGGCTGCGACATACCAAGGCGATTGAAGGGGCTCGGATTCTGAAAACGGCCGGTGTCAATATGATCAATATCGCCGACGGCCCGCGGGCTTCCGCCCGGGTCAACCCCCAGTCCATAGGACTCATCTTCGAGCGGGAGGTGGGGATTGAGACTATCCTGCACACTTCCTGCCGGGACCGGAATCTCCTGGGGCTCCAGTCCGACATGCTGGGGGCCTACACGAACGGGTTTCGCAACATCCTGGCGGTAACCGGCGATCCGCCCATGATGGGGGATTACCCCTCCGCCACCGGTGTCTTCGATGTGGACGCCATCGGGCTGGTTAACCTGCTGAAGAACCTGAACCAGGGGCTGGATATGGGCGGGCGCTCCATGAAAGGCCAGACCGCCTTCGTCATCGGGGTAGGCGCGAACCCGGCGGCCCAGAACCCTGACCGTGAAATGGACCGCCTGGAAAGAAAAATCGAGTACGGCGCCGAATTCATCATGACCCAGCCTATTTATGATCACGATCTCCTGCGCCGGTTCCTGAAGAGTGTGGAGCACCTGAAACGGCCGGTGCTTGCAGGTATCCTTCCGCTGGCATCTTACCGGAACGCCGAATTCTTGCATAACGAGGTCCCCGGCATGACCATCCCTGACGCCATCAGGGAGCGCATGCTTAAAGCCGGCGATAACGGCGCCGCCGAGGGTATTGCCATCGCTCAGGAGATGCTCCTGGAGATTCGGCAATGCGCCCAGGGGGTATACATCATGCCGCCGTTCAACCGCTATGGCACCGCCCTGAAGGTGCTGGAAGTGATCATGCCGCTGGGCGAAGATATGGGAACCGTCCGCAGAGCCGGGCGTGTCAGGGTAGAGCAGTAGTCCCGCTTACGGACGACAAAACCTTAACGGGTCGCCGTCTTATTCAAGCTTGAGTTTATGCCGCCGATGTATGAGCCGATTCTCATAGAACCCTTTTTATCCCGGTGTGGTATCCCGCTGCGGGGGGGGCATTTCCTAGTGGCCTTCTCCGGGGGATTGGACTCCGTTGTCCTGGCTCAGAGCATGGCGTACCTCGCGGAGAGGCACGATTTTGCCGTTACCCTGGGCCACGTGAACCACCACCTCCGTCCCGAAGCCGATCGGGAGGAGGTCTTCTGCCGTGAATTCTCCGCTCGGCTGGGTCTGCCTTTTCGCGCCGCCGTTCTGAACCCGGAGCAGCGGAAAGGAGAATCGGTGGAGGCCTGGGCCCGCCGTGAGCGGTACACCGCTCTGGAACGCATGCGTCGGGAGGCGGGCGCAGGGTGGATCCTTACCGCCCACCACGCCGATGACCAGGCGGAGACCGTTCTGATGCGCCTGGTCCAGCGGGCACCACTGCTGAGCCTGGCGGGCATCAGGCCCCGGCGGGACAGGATTCTGCGCCCGTTGCTGTCGGTTACCAGGGAGCAGCTGCTGGCGTGGGCTGAGAGTGAAGCCCTGGAGTGGGTGGAAGACCCTTCCAACACCGACCGGCGCTTTCTGCGCAACCGGCTGCGCCACGGTCTACTGGCCGCTATAATGGCCGAAGACGAGGGGGCCAGGGAGACGCTTCTGGGTCTGTCCAGGCTGGCGCAGGGATATGAGACCCACTGCACCGCCGCCGCCAGGGAACTCGCGGGGTTGGCTGCCGAGGGACCCCTCCCGGCGACCGCGGAAATGCCGGTTGAAGCCCTGCTCGCAGTGGATGAAGACATTTTCAAGCTGGCGGTACGAAGTGTGGTGGAGCGGTTCCTGGGGGCTCACATTCAGATGAGTTCCCCCCATTGGCAGAACTTCCGTCATTTTGTTCGGGCGGGTACTGTCGGTAAGGTTTTCAAGTTACCCGGTTCCATCCAGGCTTTATTTGATCGTGGCCGGCTGATCTTTTATCACACCGGGCAGGCCTCGGCGCCGGAGCCATGCCCGCTGGAACCGGGCCGGACCCGGTGGGGCCACCATGATTTCGTGGTGACCGCTACCGATCATACGGCGGGTACCACCGATCTATGGCTGCGGTCATGGCGATCAGGTGACCGGGCCCGGGTGGCGCCCGGCAGACACGCCAGACTGGTGAGCGATATTTATATCAACGCCCGCCTCAGCCGTCTGGAGAAGACACATTGGCCGCTGGTGGTTACCCGGCAGGACGGAGTGGTCTGGCTGCCCGGACTGGGAACGCCCCGGGATCAGCTGGTCAGAGCACCATGGAGAATCAAATGGCAGACGCAGATCCGCAAGAGATAACCGTCCCGGCCTCCAGTCGCTACAGGGGGCAGGTCCTGGATCTTTTTATCCCCTGGGAAAAAATCCAGAGCAAGGTGGCTGAAATGGCCGCTATCCTTTCAGACAAGTTTCGGGACCGGTGTCCTATCCTCATCGGTGTGCTGAACGGCTCATTCATGTTCATGGCCGACCTAGTGCGGCAGCTGGATATTGACTTCGAAATTGATTTCATTAAAATTTCCTCATACGGCAGCGAGACGGCTTCCACCGGCACCGTACGGCTGCTGAAGGATATCAGCGCCGACATTACCGGGCGCGATGTGGTCATCGTGGAAGACATTGTGGATACGGGCCTGACCGTCAAATTTCTGCGGAACCGCATGGAAGAAGCCGCACCTACTTCGGTAATTTTTGTAACTTTACTACTTAAAAGTGAGGTGGCAAATCTGGATTTTCCTATTGATTACGTTGGATTTAATATTCCCAATCGTTTTGTTGTAGGATATGGATTGGATGTGGATCAGAAATTACGGGGGCTGAGGTCACTGTACGCTTTCAGGGAGAGCCGCGGTGTCAGATAGAGATAAGCGGAAAGGGCCGCAGAGACCGGAGTTGAAGCCGCCGCGTCCCTCCCGAAATGTCAGGGAGGGAAATCGTGGCAAGAGCCGGCCGACCGGGAACAAGAACCAGGTTCCCGGTAAAGGAGGCAAGGATACCCCGCGACAACCACCAGGCTTCCAGATGGGCCGAGCGCTTAAAACGTCTCTGGGATGGATGGCCGTCGTTCTGGTGGCGTTCCTGTTGGCCAGCATATTCTCTTCAAGCGGGAACGTCAAGGAGACCACTTTCACCGAGCTGGAGGACTACATCCAGAACGGCCAGGTGGCGTCGGCCGTAATTACCGGGAACACCTTCCTGGGCAAGTTCAAGGAACCGCACGTTGAAACCAGCTTCAGCGGCGAGACGCGTGAATACAAGGAATTCGAGACTGTCCTGCCCTATGTTGACAGCGAGCTGGTAGGTAAATGGAAGGATAGCGGTCTACGGTTTGAGTTCAAGGACCAGAGCCCGGGTTGGTTTGACTATCTCTTGAGCGCCTGGCCGATTCTGCTGATTGTTCTTTTCTGGCTCTTCATCATGCGCCGGATGCAGGGTGGTATGGGGGGACAGGGGAATATCTTCAGCTTCGGCAAGAGCCGGGCCAAGATCGTCGCCCCGGACAAGTCCCATGTGACTTTCCAGGACGTGGCCGGCTGCGAGGAAGCCAAGGAAGAGCTCCGCGAGATCATCGAGTTTCTGAAAAGCCCCAAGCGTTTTGCCCGTCTGGGTGGTAAAATTCCCAAAGGGGCCCTCCTGCTGGGTCCTCCGGGTACGGGCAAGACCCTCCTGGCCCGGGCGGTGGCCGGCGAGGCGAGCGTGCCTTTCTTCAATCTATCAGGCGCCGATTTTGTCGAGATGTTCGTCGGCGTGGGGGCCAGCCGCGTCAGGGACCTGTTTGAGCAGGCCAAGAAGCAGGCCCCGGCCATTGTTTTCATTGACGAGCTGGATGCTGTCGGGAGGCACCGCGGCGCCGGCCTGGGCGGCGGCCATGACGAGCGCGAACAGACACTCAACCAGCTGCTGGTCGAGATGGACGGGTTTGACACCGACACCAATGTGATCCTCGTTGCCGCCACCAACCGACCCGATGTCCTGGACAAGGCTCTTTTGCGTCCCGGCCGGTTTGACCGGCTGATCGTGGTGGATGCCCCCGGCATGAAAGGGCGGGAAGGCATTCTGAAGGTTCACACCAAGGATATTCCCCTGGCGGACGATGTGAACCTCAAGATAGTAGCCCGCTCAACCCCCGGGCTGGTAGGCGCTGACCTGGCCAACCTCGTGAACGAAGCAGCCCTCCTGGCAGCCCGTAAAAACAAGTCCAAGGTGGGCATGGAAGACATCGAAGAGGCTAAGGATAAGGTGATGATGGGCGTGGAACGCAGGAGTGTGATTCTGTCGGAGGAGGAGCGGAAGGTCACCGCCTACCACGAGGCCGGTCATGCCCTGGTGGCCTACCATACCAAGCAGGCCGACCCGCTCCATAAGATCACCATCATTCCCCGTGGGCGGTCCCTGGGACTTACCGCCCAGCTGCCCCTGGACGACAAGCACAATTACAGCCGGACATATATTCAGGGCCGGCTGGACATTCTAATGGGCGGTCGTACCGCCGAGCGCCTGGTATTCAATGATCTGACTACCGGGGCCGGCAATGACCTGGAAATAGCCACCGATCTGGCCCGCCGGATGGTAGTGGAATGGGGCATGAGCGATAAGGTTGGCCCGACCACCCTGGGCAAGAGCGAACAGGAACTATTCCTGGGCCGTGATATCCAGCAGCATAAGAATATCAGCGAGGAAACGGCCCGCATTATCGATAATGAAATCCGTGCTATTATCCTGGCGGCTGAACGCCGGGCGGCGCAGATTATCACCGAGCAAATGGATAAGCTCCATCTGCTGGCCCAGGCCCTGCTGGAGCACGAGACCATTCATGGCGATGACATACCGCGGCTTTTCTCGGGGAAGAGGTTGCTCAGGGTTTCCACCGATGGCCGTGCCAAGGCAAAAACCAGGCGCAGAGAAACAGCTGGCAGTACCACCCGGAAAAAAACTGCACCGGCCCAGGGACACCGATCGACCTCAGCGACCAAACCGCGCCGTAGAACATCACCGGTGGCCGGGTCAAAGCGGAAAGTATCCTCGTCGACCAAGCCGACCTATTGACCTTGCCGGTGGCCACCATCAGGGAGATTATCGCTCACTCGCCGGAAGAGCTGGCGCAGGAATTCGATTCCCTCAAAGTTGACAAGCAGGGTATCGGAATCATGTCTCCCAAGGGCTTTTTCCACGTGCTGCGCCTGCGGTCGCTGAAATCGCCGGCCGCCAATATCCTCAAGCAGGAAATGCTCAGCGTGGGTGGTGAGTGCGCCACCAGCCGGTCGGTGGTCCTGGGTGACCCGGAACCTCAGGACGTGATTGTCATGGGCACCCGGCGGCAGCTGGCCAAGCTGGGAAGCCGACTGAAAGCGCAGCCCTTTGGATTGAAGCAGGCCGCCAGGCAGATCGAGGCCTTCCTGAAAAGAACGTCTCAGCCCTCCGGACCAGCTGATTCACTGCTGCTGACTCTTGCAAGTGACCCCTCCTGCTACCCCCTGATCATGGGAATCCTGAATGTGACCCCGGACTCGTTCAGCGATGGCAACACCTACCCGGACAGCAGCGCCGCCGTCCGTCATGGAATGACCATGCTTGAACGGGGGGCGGAGATCGTTGACGTGGGCGGTGAGTCGACCCGCCCGGGATCGGATTCGGTTTCGACCGAGGAGGAGCTCCGGCGGGTACTGCCGGTCATAGCCGGCCTACGTAAGCGGACGAACAAGCTTATCTCCATCGATACCACGAAGGCTCAGGTAGCCCAGGAAGCCCTGGAAGCCGGCGCTGCCCTGATCAATGACATAAGTGCCGGCCGTAATGACCCCCGGATATTTGAGGTGGCAGCCCAGGCGGGGTGCCTGTTGATACTGATGCACATGCAGGGCAAACCGAAGACCATGCAGGCGAACCCGCATTATGATTACCTGATGGATGAGCTGCACCGGTTCTTCGATGAGCGCCTGACAAGGGCGGTAAAAGCGGGTGTGAAGGAGGAACAGATCGTCCTTGACCCGGGCATCGGGTTCGGGAAGCGCCGGGAGGATAATTATGAAATCCTGCGACGGCTGGGAGAACTGCGGGTGTTTGGCCGGCCGGTTATGGTGGGAGCCTCCCGGAAGTCGTTCCTGCAGAACGAGCTGGGCGAGACGCCCCAGGACCGCCTGGAGGAGAGCATTACAGCCGGAACTATTGCCATGGTGAACGGGGCGGATATCCTGCGGGTCCACGACGTGGTCCCCGCGCTCAAGTCCCGGATTGTATTTCAGAGGCTGATGGGTAGCGCATGAATTTTGAGCTTTTCCGTATCGGCTTCCTGCCCATTTCCCTCTTCGATATTCTGGATATCCTGATTGTATCCTTTTTATTTTACACCCTATATAAATATTTCCAGAACACCCGGGCGGGACAGATGCTGGTGGGACTGGTGATCCTGCTGGTGATGACGCTGGTGGCCCGATTCTTCAACATGAATGCCCTCTCCTGGCTCATGCGGCAGGTACAGACGGTGTGGGTGGTTGCTTTCGTGATCCTGTTCCAGCCGGAGCTGCGGCGGCTCCTGATCCGCATTGGACAGACGCCGGTGATCCGGGGCATCTTCCGGGTAACGGGCAGCCGTACCATCGACGCGGTGGTGGAGAGCAGCCAGGAGCTGGCTCAGCGCAAGTGGGGCGGACTGATGGTGCTCCAGCGGGACAGCGGCCTGCGGAGCTACAAGGAAAAGGGCATGCCGCTGCGGGCCGAAGTGTCCAAGGAACTGCTGGTCTCCATTTTCAACCCGTCCTCCCCCCTGCACGACGGGGCGGTGATCATTCAGAACGAGATCCTCGAGGCCGCCCAGTGCATCCTCCCCTTGAGCGAGAGCGAGACCCTGCCCCCTGACATGGGGACCCGCCACCGGGCCGCCCTGGGCCTCACCGAAGAGTCGGACGCCCTGGCGGTGGTAATCTCCGAGGAGACGGGGCAGGTCTCCCTGGCTATAGACGGTACCCTCGACCGTAACCTGGACCCGGACGATCTGCGGGGCCTGCTGAACAAGTATATTTTCGTAAGTGCGGGGGAGTAGGGATTCATGGATGTAGTTTTCTTTGGCTTTGAATAATATTAGATTTGACGGTAATCCTACATCCTAAGGTAAAATTAATAGGATAGCAGAAAATGGCTTCCAAAAACAGTACAAGAAAAAAACGAACTAAACCAGTTAAAGGAATAACATCTATTTCAATTAAAGGTTATAAATCTCTCGCAGAGGAGTGTACTATTGAGATACGTCCCTTAACAATTTTAGCTGGCGCAAATAGCTCTGGCAAGTCTAGCGCATTGCAGCCCATTTTACTTATCAAGCAGACGTTGGACGCGAGTTACGATCCTGGTGCTATTCTCCTAAGTGGACCTCACGTTAAGTTCACAAGAGCAGGCCAGCTGCTATCAAGAATTTTAACAAAGTCTCCAACAAACACCTTTACGGTAAAAATTGAAAGCGGTGACTCCGTATCGATTAAGAACACGTATAAGAAATCAGCAAGACGCGGAGTCGAGCTCACCGAAATGGTATTCGGTGACAAGAAATCATTCACCACATTTCGGCCGGGAATGACTCACGACGAGATCATGAAGATTGTCCCTGCTGGTTTGCATGAGACTCGCAACATGCTCTCTAAAGAGCTTGGTAAGGAGCTCAAGTGGGCAATCGAGCGTGATAGGGGATTCTTAAGACTTGGATTGGTTTCGAATGAAAAGAAACGCGTTTTTCCTTTTATGTTTGGTCCATCGGGAGTAATTGAGAGAGAAATTCAACGTATTATTCATGTTCCTGGGTTAAGAGGGAATCCTGAACGGACTTATCCGACCACAGCTATCGGTGATGAATTTCCGGGCACTTTTGAGAAATACGTCGCTAGCGTGATTAATTACTGGCAGGAAAGTGATGATAAACGTTCAAAAGTACTGGGTAAAGCACTTGAAGAACTAAGACTAACATGGAAAATATATGCAGAGCAAGTAGACGACACTCAAGTAAAACTTCGTGTTGGTCGATTACCGCATCCAATTAGAGGGGGTGCGCATGATATGGTTAGCATTGCAGATGTTGGTTTTGGTGTTTCGCAAGCTTTACCAGTAGTTGTTGCACTACTTGCCGCTGAACCTGGTCAGTTTGTCTACCTTGAGCAGCCAGAAATTCATTTACATCCTCGCGCCCAAATAAGTCTGGCCAAAGTCTTGGCAGATGCTGCGATAAGAGGCGTGCGGGTAGTCGCCGAAACTCACAGTGCTCTGCTGTTATCGGCAATTCAAGCAGTGGTTGCTGAAGGCTATATTGATCCCTCCTTGACAAAGTTACACTGGTTTACACGTCGTGAGGAAGATGGCGTGACTGAGGTTAGTAGTGCTGACCTTGACAAGGCGGGTGCTTATGGGGACTGGCCTGAAGATTTCGGAGAAGTTGACTTAGAAGCACAAAGACGCTATTTGAATGCCTCAGAGCAAGTTCAACTTGAATTTGCTAAAAAAGGTTAATGTTAAAAAAATTCAGGCGTATTATAATTAATGCCTCTGTTGCAGGGGCAGCCGGTGGTGAAAGGGCAATCTACCCTACTTCGAGAAACTGTCGTGATTTTCTCTATGAGATTCTCCATCTTGGACATGTTATTGTCATGGCGAGTGAAATAATGACGCAATGGAAAGAACATGGTTCGTTATATTCCTTGAAATGGCATGTAATGATGATAAAACGGAAAAAACGTATTATTTTGAATAATGTAGAGAATGATGAGTTAAGACAAAAAATAATTACAAATGCCCCTGATGATGGCAGCCGGAAAGCCATGATTGATGATATTATCCTTATTGAGGCTGCCATGTATGCTGATAATACAATTGCATCCCTAGATGAAACTGTACGAAAGAAGTATAAGAAAATGTCTCTAAAGGTCACAGAGATTGGACAAATTGTCTGGGTAAATCCAGACAAAATAGATGAGAAACCTATTATTTGGCTACGCCAAGGTGCCAACCCTGATGAAGAACGTAAACTGGGGTATCAATTACCCTTAGCGTGATCGATATTTTCTTTAATCCTTGGCCGCCCCATGGCCTTAGGCCTACATTTCGCCCTTTAATCCGGGTGAATCTGTTTATTGCCCGTAGCAGGGCATTAAATTAGGCCTTAATTATTAGTTATCAGGCAGGTACACATAAGCATGAGCGAAAAACAGGTAAACCGCAGTTTGGAAACCTACCGCGACGGCTTCCAGTCCGCCGAGGTGCAGTACGCCGAGCTCTGGAGGTACCTTTGACCTGGATACCCTCCGAGAGCAGCTAGCCCGCCTCCAGCAGTCCACCACCGAGCAGCATTTCTGGGACGACCAGGCAACCGCCCAGGCAACCCTCAAGCATATCAGCGGCCTGGAAAAGGAGCTGCAGATGTGGGAGCAACTGGTCACGCTGCACGACGAGGTGGAGATCCACCTGGAGCTGGCGCAGGAAGAGGGGCTTGACGTGGTGTCCCAAGAGGCCCGGCAGGTCCTGGAGCAGTACCTGGCTGCCCTGGACGAGGCCGAGGTGTTGCACCTGCTCAGCGACCCGGATGATGAAAAGGACGCCCTGCTCACCATCCATCCGGGGGCCGGCGGGACCGAGTCCCAGGACTGGGCCGAGATGCTGCAGCGGATGTACCTGCACTGGATAGAGCACCACGGCTACCAGTACCAGATCCTGGACTTTCAGCCCGGTGAGGAAGCCGGCATCAAGGAAGTTACCATTGAGGTGAAGGGTGAGCGGGCTTACGGTTATCTCAAGGCCGAGGTGGGGGTCCACCGCCTGGTGCGTATC
>SDBV01013959.1_pt1 | contig 10173 bp, 15 predicted proteins | sample 2277081 | NCBI WGS metagenome assembly SDBV01 (sample SAMN10402039, study PRJNA504765) | marine sediment metagenome | isolation source: marine sediment core GS10_PC15, 223 cmbsf | place: Arctic Ocean: Southern Knipovich Ridge | collected 2010 | reverse complement strand
TTTTAGAAAAATTAGTGTAAAGTTTTTTAGCATAGAAGAATAATTATTTGAATTTGTTGCAGAAAATTTTTGTTTTGTTTGAAAAAACGAAATTTATTGAAGCTGCGAAGCCTTTTTTGGATTCTTATCAAAAAGGAGATAGAGAAATTTATCATAAAATTTTTAGACCAGATGTAATTCCTAATTTTAGTTTTACAAGATTAGTTTCAGATTTGCCGACGGATGCGGAAATTATTGATCAATATAAAATTTCTAATGGGGATTATGATGAATCTCTTGTAACTATTCTGAAAAATCCCAATGAAGCGAAATTGATTTATCATTTGATGCCACCAGAACATTCTTTGAATGAAGATTATAATACTCTTTTGAATTTGGCAAGAGGGGTTTTAATTGAACATCAGCCGAAGGCCGAAGAATTTACGGATACTGAAAGGACAAGGCAAGTTTTTTTTAATGTTTCAAGGGATTTAATTAGGGATTTGTCTCAGAGTAAAAAAATTTCGTTGGATTATGGCGATTTGAATAATCTTGCTACGATTCTTGTGAGACATACGATTGGTTTTGGTTTAATTGAGGTTTTGCTTCAAGATAAGAATTTACAAGATATTTCTTTGAATGCCCCGATTCCAGTTACGCCCATATTTGTTAAACATCAAAAATATGATGAATGTTCTTCAAATATTTTGCCGAGTCAAGAAGATGCCGATTCGTGGGCCGCGAAATTTAGAATGATTTCTGGGAGACCTTTGGACGAGGCGAATCCCATTTTGGATACTCAATTGGAAATAGGAAATTTAAGAGCGAGAATAGCGATTATTCAGCCTCCTTTATCCGCCGATGGTCTTGCTTATTCTATTAGAAGACATAGAGAGAATCCTTGGACTTTGCCTCTTTTTATTCAAAACAAAATGATTAATCCTTTGTCTGCGGGATTGTTGAGTTTTTTAATTGATGGCGCGAGGACAATGCTTGTTGCTGGAACAAGGAGTTCTGGTAAGACTTCTTTGCTTGGAAGTTTGATGTTGGAAATTGTGCCTAAGCATAGGGTTATTGTCATTGAGGATTCTTTTGAATTACCAGTTGAAGCTTTGAGGAAATTGAAGTATAATATTTTGAGAATGAAGGTGCGTTCTGCTTTGCTTAAGACGACGACGGAGGTTTCTGCTGAAGATGGTATTCGAACGAGTTTGAGGCTTGGAGACAGTGCTTTGATTTTGGGCGAGGTTAGATCAGTTGAAGCGAAGGCACTTTATGAGGCGATGAGAATTGGAGCTCTTGCAAATGTTGTTGCGGGAACAATTCATGGTGCATCTCCTTATGGAGTTTTTGACAGGGTTGTTAATGATTTGGGTGTGCCTGCAACCAGCTTTAAAGCAACGGATATAATCGCAATTACAAATCCAATAAAATCTCCGGATGGCTTGCATTCTTGGAGAAGATTGTTGCAAATTTCTGAAGTCAGAAAACATTGGAAGGAGGATCCTATGAGAGAAAAAGGTTTTGTCGATTTAATGAAGTACAATGTTCAAAAAGATGAACTTGAACCTACAGCTGATTTGATTAACGGAGATTCTGAAGTCATAAAAGATATTGCGGCGAATGTTAAAGGATGGTCTGGGAATTGGGATGCTGTATATGATAATATTTTACTTAGGGCTAAGATAAAAAAAGAAACATTGAAGGTTGCGGAGGAAACAAAAGATTCTGATTTATTGGAATCTGGTTTTAATACTCTTTCAAATCATTATTTTCATAAGATTTCCGACGAGGTGATTCAAGAAATTGGTTTGCCTTTGAGCGAAAGAGTTTTTCCTGAATGGCAAAAGTGGTTGAATAGTGAAGTTAAAAAGCGAAGGATGTAATTCTAAACATTTATTAATTTAATTTTTCTTGTATTTAGATAAAGAGTGTGATAAAATGCCCCCGTATAAAAAACCGAGTGTTGATGAAATTTTGAAAAAGTATGGTTCTAAGTTAGAAGGACAAATACAAACTACTAAACTTGGGGCTGCGAAAAGTAGTATGGAGTATATTAAGTTCAAGGGGGAGATGGTTCCTGAGTTGAAAGGTTATGAGCGTCTTTGTAGATCTGTTGGGAATGTGATTAAAGTAAAAGTTTCTGAGAAAGATAAAGAGAAAATTAAAAAATATCTTGATTTAGCACATGTTGATGTTACGCCTACGCAGGCTTTGTCTTTGTCAATAGTTTCTTTTCTTACAGTTTTTCTTATTGGTCTTTTTGCCTCGGTGGCAGTAGCTTTTATCAAAGGGGGGATTGCAGATTTTCCATTGCTCCTATTTTTTATGATGTTGATTGTTTCTGTTTTCTTATTTTATTATCTTAATTCATATCCTCAAAGGCTTGCCAATAAATGGAGACTTAAGGCGTCGTCGCAGATGGTTCCTGCAATTTTGTATGTTGTTGTTTATATGAGGCATACGCCGAATTTAGAAAGAGCGATTGAATTTGCTTCGGAGCATTTGCAATTTCCTTTAGCACTTGATTTCAAGAAAGTTTTTTACAATGTTTCTGTTGGAAAGTTTTCTACAATTAAAGAGAGTTTAGATCATTATCTTGAAAGTTGGAGAGGTTATTCTAATGAATTCATTGAGTCTTTTCATTTAATTGAAAGCAGTTTATTTGAGCCAGATAAAAATAGGCGTATAGCTACTTTGGAAAAGTCTTTGCAAGTTGTTCTTGATGGTGTTTATGAGAAAATGCTTAATTTTACACATAATGTGAAATCGCCTCTTACAAATGTTTATATGCTTGCTGTTATGCTTCCGATTTTGGGAATTGCTTTAATTCCTTTGGCGTCTGCAATGCTCCAAGGAATGTTGAAAGCTATCCATATTTTTATTCTTTATAATTTGTTAATTCCATTTACTGCCTTTTTTATGATGGATAAAATCTTAGAAATGCGTCCTGGTGGTTATGGAGAAACAACTTTGCTTGAGAAGAATCCTCTCTATAAAGAATATCAAAATAAAGGGCCTCATTTTACTGCGTTTTTGATTTGTTTGCCACTTCTTATAATTGGACTTCTTCCTTTGCTTTTTCAGTTTACAGCTTTTCCTGATATGGTTGGCCTTCAAAGCGATTATACTTATGCTGAATTGGGTCTTGGTTTTTTTGGAGATGGATATTTGTTTGATTTTGAAGAAACTGATACAGGGATTAAAGGTCCTTTTGGGGCTGGAGCTTTATTTTTGAGTTTGTTTATTCCCTTGAGTATTATGCTCTTTTTTTCAATGGCTTATAAAGATAGAACGAAAAATTTGATTAAGGAAAGAAGGAAGACGAGGCAACTTGAGAAAGAATTTAATAATTCTTTATTTCAATTAGGAAACAGGCTTGGGAATGGTGTGCCTCCTGAACTTGTTTTTGGAAAGATGGCAGAGTCCTCAAAAGGTCTTGTTAGTTTTGAATTTTTTAGAAGAGTAAATTATAATATTAGGCAAATGGGGATGAGTGTTGAGAAAGCGATTTTTGATTCTAGAAGAGGGGCTATTATATTTTATCCTTCTGATTTGATTGCGACAAGTATGAGGGTTTTAATTGAATCCTCTAAAAAGGGTTTGAAAATTGCTGCAGTTAGTTTGATGAGCATTTCTGAATATGTTAAAAATATTCACAAGATTACGACGAGGTTGAAGGATATGCTTGCGGAGATTTTGTCTGATATGAAAAGTAATATGACTTTTTTGGCACCTCTTTTATCTGGAATTGTTGTTGGATTGGCATTGATGATAACTTCTATTATAAGCAAATTGGAATTGAGTGCTTTAACAGGAGATACTATTTCTGGCATGGGAAATATAGAAGCTCTCACGAGTATTTTCCAAAAAATATATATAATTCCTCCTTATTATTTGCAAATTGCAATTGGCATTTATTTAATTCAGATTGTTTTTATTTTGACAGGAACTCTTGTGACAGTTGATTCTGGAGAGGATAAATTAGAGAGAATGAATCAAATTGGTAGTAATTTGAAAAAAGGAATTGGGCTTTATTTCGTTGTTTCTTTGGTTGCAACTCTTGCTTTGTTTGTTTTATCAACTGTGGTTTTGGGGAACTTGTCTGGGTGAAATATTTTATAAAGTAGTTTTGTTTTGTTAATATATGAAAAAAGTGAGGTTGAAGAAAGGTATTATTACAGAATATTTGCCGTGGTTAATTATTGGTTTGGCTGTTCTTGCGATTGTGATGGCATCTATATTTATCTTTAAAGATGCGGGAGTGTCTTTTATAGACAGAATTAAAGATTTATTTAGGGGTGGATAATGGAATTAAGCATTGCGACTATTATAAAATTCATCATTGGAATACTTGTTATTGGCGCAGTAGTCTATGGGCTTTATCTTGTTTTCAAAAGTCAAGTTTCTGATCCTTTTGGGAATATCGGTATGGACGGGACAATTAAATCTTTTTTAGCCTTAATTTAAAATGGATAAGAAAGGAATTTTACTCGCCGAGGAAACTTTGAAGATTATTATCGCGGTAATATCAATCGCGTTTTTGGCTTATTTTCTTAGTGCTCTTTATTTTTCAAAAGTTAATAGTGAGAAATTAAGATTTGCAGAAAATGATTTGGAGGTAATTGACGAAATAATTTTGTCTTTGGAAGAGGGAGTGTCTTTTGAACAGAATTTTCCTAATCCAGATGGATGGTATTTATTTAGTTTTGTGGATGAGGTGAAACCCAATTCATGTGCTGGAAAAAATTGTTTATGTATTTGTGGAAGTGCCTTAGATTATGAAGGTAAATTTAATATGCAACAAAAGAAATGTGATAATAAGGGGAGTTGTTTGATTGTTGAAGATTTGAGAGAAGTGCCGATTAAAATAAAGATTCAGGGTGTTGATGATTTGCTTTTTGTGACGATTAAAAAAGAAAATGGGAGAATTTTGGTGGAGGAAAAATGACTTTTGATGAATTAATTAAATATGTAATATGGGCGGTTTTTTTAGGAATCGCTGTTTTGGGATTAGTAACATTATTAAAAAACATAGGGGTATTAGGATGATGGTTAATTTTTTTCCAAAAAATCGGGGGGGAGAATTATCAACTCAACAGATAATTTTACTTATAATTTTAATTACAAGTTTTGTCGTTATTCTGTTTTTTTTGTTTAGATTAAATTTAGGTCAGGAATCAGAGAAAGAGTTATGCCATAATTCTGTTGTTATGAAGGGAAGTGCCATTATTCCTGGTGATGCTTTGCCTTTGAAATGTTCAACGGGTTATGTTTGTATAACGAAGAAAAGTGGTTGTGAAGGTTTGTTAAATCCGATAGTTAAGAAGGTAAATACTAAGGATGAATTGTATGAAGTTTTGGCTGAAGAGATGAGGGAATGTTGGTGGATGTTTGGCGAGGGGAAAGTGAATTATGTTGGAAAAGATTTTTTTACAAAAGATAATTATTGTTCTGTTTGTTCACAGATTTTATTTGATGAAAGTCTTTCAGAAATAGAAGGGGTTGAGGATAAAATTAGTAAGGATGAGCTTTATGAATATATGTCTGAGAATGAATTTGGAAGAGATGAAAAGAATTATTTAGAATATCTTTTTGGGACTAAAAATTTACAGAGCTTAAAAGAGGGTATTTTGCAAAATGAAAATAATATAGAGGGTATTGGGACGTTTGGAACAGTTAATGTTGGGGAACAGTATTGGCTTATAACAGGGATTACCAGTGAAGTTGAAGGACGTGGATGGAAAATTGCTGCTTCCGTGGGAGTTATTGCTGTTGGTTTTTTTGTGCCTCCAGTTTGGGCAACTTGGGCGGGCACGATTGCAGGAGTAATGATTATTGGTGCAGGAGAGTATGGGGCAGGAATTGAACCAGAAATAGGGGCAATAACTGTTAAGGGAAATGGGGTCAAAAATGAATTTATGGCACCGACGATTCAGGAAATAAATTCCGAAAAGTTAAATGCTTTGAATTGTGAAGAAATTATAACTTTGAGTTAGATTTATTAAATGAAAAAACTTGAAGTTGTTATGAAAAAGGAAATATAAAATTTCCATTTTCACTTTACAAGTAAAATGAAAAAGAAAGGTGAAATCTTAGTTGGGAATGTTGTTTTTATTATGTTAAATTTAATGTTTATTTTAATTCTTGTTTTATTTTTGTTGAGGCAGGGAAATGGAGCAATTGTTTTGGAAGAATCCTATGCTAAACAAATAGCCTTGGTGATTGATTCTGCAACGCCTGCGATGCTTATTAAATTAGATATGGAGAAAGGTAAGAAAATTGCTGATAAGAATGGAATAGCTTTTTCGGAAGTTGTTAATGTTGATGGAAATGTTGTGAGGGTTCAATTAAGTGAAAAGGGGGGTTATACATATTCTTTCTTTAATGATGTTGATGTTGGAGTTTATCCAGATGGAGAGGGCGAGGGAATGTATGTTATAACGGTGACGAAAAATGACATTTATTAAAAATAAAAAAGAAAAGAATCTTCGTTCTTTTCAATTCAATTTTTTTCCAAAAAATTGTAAGGGAGCGGATAAAGTAATTTCTATTTATTGGTTTGTAATCTTAGCACTTGCTGCGGGAGGAGTTTTCGCAATGGTTTATGTTTTTTATGGAACTCCTTATGATGTGAGGGAAGCTGAAGTAAATATTTTTACGAATAAAATTGCAGATTGCATTTCTCGTAATGGGGTGATAACTAATGAATTGGTTTCAGACGGAATTTTTGTAGACGATTTTGATTTTTTGAATCGTTGCGATTTTAATTTTGAAACTGAAGAGGAAGATTGGAAAGATGTTCCGCAATATTTTTTTGAAATTTATATTTATGAGATTTCTGATTTAGAGAATCCACTTTTTGTTAAAACTGAAGGGAATATTAATTGGAGGCAGGATTGTTTGCTTGGCGAGGAAGAAAGAGAAGATTATGAAAAACTTCCGGAATGTTTGGAAAAAAGATTTTATACTCTCTCTGAAAATGGGATTCAATATTTAATTAAAATTTTATCTGCCGTCGGCAAATCTGAAAAAAATGTTGCATAACAAGAAGGGGCAAAAACAGGTTTTTCCTCAACACAGTTTTTTGGAAAAAAACTGTAAAGCACAAGTCGGTGAAACTTTGACATGGATTGTAGCAACGCTTATCATAATTTTTATTTTGGTTGCTTTTGTTTATGCTTCTGTTTTAATGGGCAAGGCTAAAGCATTAAATCCACAAAAATTGAGTATTAAATTTGCTGAAACACAAGCCGAAATTAGTTGGGTTGAAATGAAAACGATATTTGCTTATTCTCTAAATGATGAAAATAAAAATAAAATTGAAACTTGGATAGGGGAGGATTTAGATGAAGAATAAAAGAGGAGACATTCCTGTAACTATTTTGGTGATTGGAATTTTTATGGTATGCACTCTTGCAATTTTGAGTTTTCTTAATTCAAGTTTATTATTGAATAAATCTTTTGTTGGGGTTGACATTATGGAAAAAGCGAATATTGAAATCGAAAAGAATTATCTTACAGATTATTACGACGACTTTAATGTGACTAAATTTTCTCCGGGATTTGATACTGACTGGTTTAAGAAAAAGACAATTTTTTCTGTGCAGTATACAGCAAATCCATAATAAAAACATTTTTAAACAAGTTTGTGTTTGTTAAATCATTAAAGGTAAAGAGATGGAAAATAAAAATAATTTTTTTGGAAAAAACAAAAGAGCGCAAGGGATGAGCACGACTACGATTGTTTTACTTGTTTTGGGATTAATTATTTTAGTTGTTTTAATTTTAGGTTTTACTATGGGTTGGCAAAAGTTTGCTCCATGGTTGGCTTCTTCAAATAATATTGACAGTATAAAGACTTCTTGCGGTGTTGCTTGTGCTACTGGAGGAAGTTATGATTTTTGTTCTGTCCAAAGAGATGTTAATGACGGTGCTAATGATAAGTTTAAAGCAAGTTGTGATGAGCTTTCAACAGATACAGAATATTTATCAAGGAATTATGGAATAGATGAATGTCCTGAAATAACTTGTGCTTAAACAAAATGGATTACAGTTCTGGTTCTGAAAGAAGAAATAAACGAAAAGATAAGAAGCGTGAGAAAAAAAAGAATCCATATAAGAAGGGCGGAAGATATCGTGCCACTGATGTTAAAGCTTAAAAATTTATAAAGAAGTCTTTTTTATTTCTAATATGTGGCAAGTAATTTTTTTGATGGTTCTGGGAATTGTTTGGATTCTTTTTGCAGTCATTGAAGATTTAAGAAAGAGAGAGGTTGCAAATTGGTTGAATTATTCTCTAATTATTTTTGCTTTGGGATTTAGATTTTTTTATTCCTTATTTTCTGATGGGGGTTTTGAGTTTTTTTATCAGGGTTTGATTGGTTTGGGAATATTTTTTGTTTTGGGGAATGTGCTTTATTATAGCAAAGTTTTTGCAGGAGGGGATGCGAAATTAATGATGGCTCTTGGTGCAGTATTGCCCTTTACAGAAAGCTTTTTTGAGAATGTGAATATATTTGTTTTGTTCTTCTTTTTGTTCTTGGTTGCTGGATCTATTTATGGATTAATTGTAAGTATTTCTTTGGGGATTAAAAATTCTCAGCGATTCAAAAAAGAATTTGTTAAGAGGTTTAAGAAAAGTAAGCCAATGATTTATCTTAGTTTAGTTCTTGCAATTATATTCTTGGTATTGTCTTTTTTAGAATTTGCTTTGTTGTATTTGGGAATCATATCTTTTATTATGCCTTATTTATATTTGGGGGCGAAGTCTGTCGATGAGGCTTGTATGATAAAAAATATTGGGGTGAATAAATTAACTGAGGGGGATTGGCTTTACAAAAGTGTCAAGGTTGGTAAGAAAGAAATAAAAGCTAATTGGGATGGTTTAACAAAGAAAGACATAGCTCTTCTTCAGAAACATAAAAAAAATGTTCTTATTAGACAAGGTATTCCGTTTACACCTTCTTTTTTAATTAGTTTTTTAGTTCTGATTTTTTTATGGTTTAAAGGGATTTCAGGAATTTTTTTATTTAACTAAAGTATTCTGTTTGGAAGCACTGCTCACTTCGTTCCCAGCACTAGAACTTCCCATTGGTAATTTTTTTAAGGTATTCTGTTTGGAAGCACTGCTCACTTCGTTCCCAGCACTAGAACTTCCCATTGGTAATTTTTAAGGTATTCTTTTAGGAAGCCAAATATTTTTTTCATCTAGTTCAGCAATAGGATTTGTTGTTTCAGACTTTTCTTCTAATTCAGAATGTTTTGGTTCCTCTTTTTTTGAACTATCTATTTGTTCTTTTAGTTTTTGAAGGTCTTCTGGAGTTTTGTTTGTTTTTGGAGAATTGATTGTTTCGTTGTTGTAAACTGGAAGAAGATTAATTATTTGATGTCCCATTACATTTCCTGGAATTAGTTGAACTTCTTTTGGGGAAAATGTTATTTGTATTTTTTCTATAATTTCATTTGCTAAATCAAAAACTTCTTTCTCTAATTTTTCTGGAGAATCTAAATGGTTTTTTGGAATTATTAATGTATGTCCCTTTGATATGGGGTTTATTTCTAATATTGCAATTGCTTTTGAATTTTCACCTATTTTTGTTGAGGGCATTTCTCCAAATACTATTGAACAAAAAACACATTTGCCTTGTTGTTGTGGAGATGAACCTGTTGGATTGATTAAATTATTTTGTTTTAAGAATTCTATGAATGCTTTATCATCCATTGTATTTATTTGGTTTATGGCTTCTTCTTTTTTATCTTCTGGAAAAGTTGAATTGATTTGTTCTAGAACTTGTTTTTTTAATTGTTCAATTTGTTCTTTAGGTAAATCTGTCATGATTAATTTAGAAATTAAAGGTTAATAAGTATTTAGGGGTTGATTTGACGAATGAAGTTTTGATAGAAAGAAGATAGAAAGTAGTTTTGAGTTTGAGGTCTTGTGATAAATTTTAATTAGATTACAATCTAATTAAACATAAGATTTATAAAGATTATAATCCAATCACAAATATGGTAGAAATTATAGAAGTGCTAGAAAAATTGAATCCGTGGTGGAAAGGAAAATATTTTGAAACAGATGTTTTGAGACCAAAATATTTAGACAAAATTAAAAAGTTTTTAACACATAAGTAAATATATATTATAAAGGAGAAGATGAGGTTATGTAAGACAACACTCTTGTGTTAGACGATA
>SDBV01013958.1_pt1 | contig 10173 bp, 11 predicted proteins | sample 2277081 | NCBI WGS metagenome assembly SDBV01 (sample SAMN10402039, study PRJNA504765) | marine sediment metagenome | isolation source: marine sediment core GS10_PC15, 223 cmbsf | place: Arctic Ocean: Southern Knipovich Ridge | collected 2010 | reverse complement strand
CGGGTATTGACGATGTCGCCAGCGTTGGCAAACAGGAACTCGAAGTCTCTGTGCACCAAATTGGCTGCGACTTGGTTTTCAACCAAGATCGCAACAGACTCATTGGCCCACCATTCCGGAACAAAAGCATCCAGAGAGTTGGCGTAGTGAGTCACGAAAGGCTTGTTGTAACGCATTGTGTTCTCCAACAGGAGTTTGATATTAGTATCAACTAAAAATACCCCGACTAGGCTATACCTAGTGCCGCTTCCGGGTTCTCCTTGCGGAGCTTGAGATATTCTTCCGTGGACATCTTCGATGGGTCTTGAGTGCTTCCAGAACCGCCAGAACCTGAAGTTCCGCCGGTGCCACCAATCTTTTGACCCTCGAATAAGTTACCATACTGCTCGGGTAATTCCGACATCCTCTTCAGGACTTCTGGAATTGTCATCTGAACCGTAATGGTTTTGCCTTCTGAGTCAACGTCACCGAAGTCAACAACACTACTAAAAGTGCCGGTGGCTTTTCCGTCGTCGTCTCTGTCCTCAGTCAATTTCGTGTTGGGTCGTAGAAAGGACTCAACAAGACCCAGGCTCTGAGGAAGGACTTTGTTGGCCGATGCTGCACTGCTAATCTCATAAGAGATTCGCTGATTCTCGTATCGGCTTTGCCAGGTTTGAGCGGTTTCCTGTGCCGTCACTAATTGAGCCTCATAGACCTTTTGGGCCTTGACTGATTCTCGCTTTGTGATTTCGTCAGCAGACATGGTCCGCTCACGTAGCTCTAGTACTTCTATTTTAAGAGCTTCCCGATCTTCTGCAGTTATTGAGGAACTAGATTCTAGTTCTTCGAGCTTGGTAAGCAGTTGTCGGTTCTGTTGCTTCATCTTCGCAACCCGTTTCTCGACAATGGTGTCGATCTGGGCTTGCGTCACAAGCTTGCCTTCTGGTTCTGTCTTCTTGTTGGGATCGGGCGTCCCTTCAACAGTGTCAGCACCCTGAAGTGTGTCGTCATAGTGTGTAACAAAGAGCATGTCATCCTCGGAACTAAGAAACCCTACTTACTCTCGTGCTCGCCCGGTCCTTAACGTACCGTTTCAGGTAGCGCCAAGCCGTCGGCGAGGGAACACCATTTACAAGATGCTCCGGAACATAAGCGCGGGTGTAGGTGGTCCGCACGCTTGAGAAACCTTGACTAACTTGTTGTAAGCCTTCAACGTCTGCATCGGGATCGCGGCCATCAAGTAAGGCAAAAGCGATCTCATATGTGGCGATTTTAATATCAGTCGGAACGACTGTATCTATTCCACGTGGGAATTCTAGTTCTTGTGTGGCTCCTGCTTGATCGACAGTCAGCTTTTCTGCTGCCGTAAGTGGTTGTCTAAGATCGACCCAAGCCAAGTAGGCAGCATTCTTCATGCCTTTATAGTCAAGGTCATCGATGATTCGAGTACCCTGCGTAAGGGCGATGTCTCTGTCGGCTGTAAGAGACGCATCCCAAAGGCTGGAATGCAATCGCTCTGCGAAATAGGCGTCTGCCTCAACTCTGGTTGCGTATTGTGCCATTAGACGATCTCCCGCCACTTAATGCCACCTTCAACAGATAAGGCAACACTTCCAGCTATTGGTCTAATTCCTAGAACTATTTCATCTACAGTCCCATCAATTGCAGAACCAAGAGTGCGAGCATTGTCTATCGCAGACAGAAGATTGGCGCCTCCAGTTGGATTGTTGCCCGTCTCGTTGAAACCGCCAGCAAATTGTATTCCACCTGTAACAGTATTGGCTGTGGCCCCTGTTGCTATTTGAACCGAGCTATTGGTTTGATCGCTATATGCAAAAGTATCAGCCACTGTTGGATTCATAATAAGAACCCATTCTAAGAATTCGCTAGCTGTTTGTATTTGTAAAGCAATATTCTCAATTTTAACTCCCGCTTTAAGGTGTGTACTTTTGAGTCTAATTCCAATTAATGCGAAGATTAAATCGTCAGTGTCTGTAACAAGAGGAGTTCCAGCAGTAGATGCCCACCTAAGAACACCAAGTGGGTCTCTGCCGCCTTCTGAAATAACAGTCGAGCAGACCTGGCCTACAGTGCTAGCTACGCCTGTGCCGTCATTCTCTATTGAATAACGTAGAGGCAAGTTTGGCGTACTCATGTACGCACCTGCTATTACGTTGGCATTATCAAATTCATGAAAGTATATTGGTATTCCTTTTACAATCAAAGCTAAGCGAACACGACCGACGCTTAACCACTCATAATCTATTAAAAGAAGTTGAGACTTTTGTGCATTGTATCTGATTCCACTTCGACCAGTTCCATCTAACTTATCAATATTCCAAGATTCTTGAGGAACTGTGGTATTTACGACAGAACCAGTTACCTTTGATCTAAGAACAGCATTAGCGATACCATCTTTTTGTTGCAGAAAGATACCATTATCGGCATCAAAAATACCCATGTTAGCAGTAATTCCTGAACCACCACCTGAGGCTTTTAGATTGCCAGACATTAAGACAAGTTGACTTTTGCCCGGTTGATAGTTGTGGCGTATAAAAGTCTGACGGACTCTTTTGCCAGCCGCAGTGCCTACACCTATAGTGACTTCAGCTTTATTCACACTATGAGCTGAGGTTGTGCTACCACCACTGACTTCTTGATCATCCCAAAACAAAGGGGCATCATCAAAAAGCATCTTACTATCAAAAAGAGTTTGCGGATTAGAGACGCGCAAACGGCCGTAAGCATCTTCTTGATAATCTCTAGAAAGCTCTTGCCCAACAAGTTGATGCAAGGCGACTAGCATAGAAGGTTTGTCTGTCATAACAATCTCGCGAAGAAAGAAAAGAGAGGCAAGCAGATGCTTGCCTCTCTGATATTGATATCAGACAGCCAAGCCTTCATTATCCATCTTAACAAGCATTACCGTCGAAGACAAAGCAATACCAGCAAGCAACAAAGTATCACCGCCTGTGGCTGGGACGGTTGTTTCAAGCAAACGACCCGCAGTCGCGTCAGACATGTAATACTTGAGACCCGGCGTCAGTCCGCCAGACGTACCTGCAACAGCGTCCCACTCACCAGTTGTGAGCGTAAGTTTCGATCCAGGCAAGGCAGCATCATAAGCAACCGAATCAGCGCCGCCAGTCGTCAAAAGGCCAATGCCAACTCGAAGGGCCGCGGCCCCGTCGGCATCTGTATAGGCAAAAGTGCCAGCGGCTTTGATGTAGACCGGAGCACCAGCAATAACAACAGCAGAATTGTCTGCGGTCGCATTGTGAATGAGCAAAGCTGCATTCGCTGTGGTTTGTGTGTCTACTTCAGTTTGAGCGGCAATAACTTCTGCCACAATCTGGTCCCAGTCCTCATAGACTGGTGCGGCATCAATAACGCGGCTAGTTCGGGCAGGACTGGTTCCATCCCATACGGTTGTGGGATAATCGGGATCATTGATCGACATGGGCATCTCCAAAAGGGTCAGGTTAAATCTACTCAAGGGTAGATTAGTGGTTATTTGATCTTCTCAAGTGTCACCATATCGATTCGCAAGTCATTCGCGGAATCGGCGACGCTGAACTTTGCAAAGTAATCAAAGATGGAATCCTCGTCCAAATTGATAGTTGACAAAGCGGTCTGAATCATCCCATGATTCGCCATGTCATTTGCCGCGGTTGATACAGAAACGACACCAGCGGACCAAAACTTACCTGCACTGCCAAGTGCTCTAACTGTTACTAATACTTCACAGTTAAAGGCTTTGTCGACTAGATTGTTCGTTAAAGTGACGGTAACAAAGCCGAGTACATTAGTTTTCCACTTGGGCCGAAGTTGAAGAGTGCCGGCGCCAGAAGCCTTGGTGCTGATGATACCTGCTATTTTGAAGCGATAAGTATCCCCAACAACTGATGACAATCCATCAACTGTTAGAGAGCCTACACCAGCAGCTATAACTGAGGTATCGGTTGTGGTGCTGACTACTTGTCCTTGGGCCGTTTGAACGAAGAGGGCGCCACCACTGAGTCCGGCAATGGCAGACGTGTTTGTGGCAATGTCGGTGGTATTTGTGCCGATATTGGTGACGTTAGTCGCAATATTAGTGGTATTTGTTCCAATGTTGGTGACATTGGTCGCAATATTAGTGGTATTTGTCCCAATGTTAGTGACGTTAGTCGCAATATCAGTTGCATTTGTCCCAATGTTAGTGACGTTAGTCGCAATATCAGTTGCATTTGTAGCAATGCCACTAATATCAATGGCCGCAATGTCGCTGATATTGGTATCAGTTTGTTCTTGTGTAGCAATAACTTCTGCTACAATTGCATCCCAATCTTGAAAGTCAGGTTCTCGATCATCTTTACGATTGCTTCGGGAAGGCGAGGTGCCATCCCAAACAGTCGTAGGGTATACGGGATTTCTAGTCGTCATTTGGCATCGCCTCTGGTTTTATCAGTCGGGGTATCGTCCTGGTCAGTATCGCGGGATTTCGCTTTCTCATCTTTTCCAGATAAGGTGTTTTCGTCCAAGTCATTAACACCCCGGGCCGCTTCGGCTCCTGCACCTTTACCGGCTGCTTGAGCATCTGCAATGCGGGCGATTCGTTCTGCATGATCCTTCTTAGCTGCTTCAACAACTTCTTCAGGATATCCGAGGAGCATGGCGGCCGTCTTATTATCTAAAAGTCCATGTTCAACGGAAGGAAAGATAACAGCAGGATCAGCGGAGACTGCTGAAGCTTCTTCAATCTCGTCAATAACTGCTTTCAATTCCTCTTTAGATAGTTTCTGACCAAGCACAACTGTAGCTAATTGGGCAGAGATATGCTTCGAGAACTTAACACTTGGGACGGCATTTCTCAGGTCTTGAAGTTCATTAGCTTCTACTCGTCGATCAGCTTCGGTGCGAAGTGCCCAAGATTCAGGATAGATGACAGTCGCAACTTGATTAGTGCCTTCAAGCATAGCATAATAGCGAGCTAACTTGCGTTCAGCATGTTCTAAGACAAGTCCGATCGCCGAGAGACCAGCTTCAAGACCGTGCTCGTCAATTTGCTTTGACTCTGCACTCTGGAGTTTGGGCTTAATGTTGCTTAGGTTCAGATTAACAAGGTCACGAATGTCTTGTTTGAGTTGCTGCTGTTTGGACATCGAGGCTTCAAGTGGTTCACTTGAAGGACTAATGAAGGCAGGTGCATCAGTATTTTGTTGATATAGACGACCATGATGGGGGCCAACTTCAATCTCTCGCTCTTTTGTGACGCTCGCATTAGCCTCGTCTGAGGTGCCAGTGTCGCCTCCGGCCGCTTGCTTCAGATGGTTCATATCCAATTGGCTACGTTGCTCAATATAGAACGGGAAGTTCGAGAGCAGAGCGTAGCCTATGTCCGAGGACTCCAGATTGAGCAGAGCAATTTGATGATTAGCAATGTTGCTCAATAAGGAGTCGCTGAGTTCAACCAGAATGAACGGGATTGTGTCCACGTCCATAATGATATCAGTATCAGATGGGTTGCCGTGTTGGTCTACTTGTATGTCTCGTGTAAGTTGTTCATCTTGATCGAAGTGCCGCTTGAAGAATTGGATGTGAACGCGGCCATCTTCAATAAAGACAAGACGGAAACGCTCTTCAACTTTGTCAGGCAGACCGAAGCTATGATTTGTCTCTTCGACAAAGTCCCTCAAAAGAACTGCTTGGAACTCGTCAGGGGCACCGTTCCGGAACCGCCAAGAGAGAATATTCTCGGGCTGATACACGTAAGCATAAGGTTGTTGACCTATCTGATCACGAAGAGTCGTGCCAGACAATTCTGGCATATCGACAAAGATGCCAACTCTTGACATTGGTAGAAGTTCAGGTAAGACCTGGAGGCCCAAGAAGCTGTTCATTGACGACCCATGAAGGTCGATGCCTAGGTTTGTGCCAGCAACTGCTTCTTGATAGCTGTCAGAGCCGCCTCGGCGTGTGACATCAATCAATCGCTGAAAGATGCTGTTACCGATCTCCGTGACTGAGGATTTGGCAAAGTTAGGCGTTGGGGTTATACTCTTTCGCAACTCAAAGTCAGATACTGCTTCTCGCTTACTGAACATCTTTAAATATTCATTGATGAATTGGTCGCCGCCTTCAAAGACAAGACGCCATTTGCTCCATTCATCAAATTTGGTTCGCCAGTAGGGGTGGCGAATATCAGAAACAAGACTGCTCATAAGAACGTCCCAATATCAGTATGTCCGGTGAATTTCATGGCGGCGAGGGGTAGTGCTATCTCACTGTAGCAGCGAGCATGAGCAAAGTGATCGTCGCCGTTATTCACGTAGCGACCAACCTGATTACCGTCGCCATCTTCTTCATAGATTCTAGCGATATTCCTGATATGGCTTCGATACTCTTGACTTAAATCCATTGGCAGTCCAATGGATTCATTATGAAATCGACCGAGGGCCATATCCAGCCAAGACGTTCTGTCTACGCTGATTCGGAATTCTGACTCATCTATTGATATGCTTTTACTTGTTATGCCTCTGGCATAAAAACATATCTTGACAAAACCCCAGAAGCGTTTTGCGAACTCAGTTGCCTTTCGACGCTCTGGGTTAGCGTCGATCACACATTGTACAATTTGATACTTCTGCATCAGGGCATCGAGTTCATCAAACTCAGCTACTTTACCTGCCCAAACAAGTCGAGCATCTGACATAACATTGATGTCATGGCCCATTCTTTTGACGGCGTAGCTGTTAACTTCGACATGCAACCAGCGGCCAACGTCGACGCCCATCGTCATAATCGTATCCGGTACTGGCGTCTCTAATTGTGTTCTGTATTTCATACATGCTTCGATCACCTCCATCGTGATGCGAGAGCCTTCAACTTCGTGGGCATCGCCCATCTTCGAGTTGTGATACTCTTGCTCCGCCGACTTATTCGTTAAGGCTCGAAGATAATCTTGTGCTAGTTCAAGCGGTGTGACTGTCGGAGAATAAAGCTGATTGATGTAAAAGCCACGGTCATCAGACTCCTGTCGAGGTTCCCAACCTGAGGTTGTCAGCATTGCGGCTTTGCGGTCAGCATACTCAATAGTTGAGTCTGCTGGCTCAGTTAAAGAAGTCTCGCACTCTAGACATTTGATGTATGAGTCTTTGATTTTAGTATCAGCTAAGTTATCTGCTGTAATTACGAGGTTTTCGTGCAGCAACTCGATGTGTTTTCCACACGAAGGGCATGGGAAGAAGAAGTGTTCCTGCGTCGTCTCAAGAAACTCGGCATTAATGCCAAAGCCCGGAAGCGTCGGAGTGGAAATTAACCACTCTTGCTTATTTAACTGACCAGACATCCTCTCACGAGCAAGAGGGATATTCTCTTGCTTCATTTCGTCAAATTCATCAAAGATGATAGTCCCTACTGGAATACTTTTGAGACCAGCCCGGCTATTTGAGCCACGAATGTAGAGAACAGCCGAGCCAGCACGTTTGGTCCCGACGTTCTTGACGTCGGAGAACATACTACTCAGATGGTGACTCATCTCCAAAGCGGGATCGAATCGCGTCGCTGAGAAGTCTGTCGCGTCCGGGGTCTTCGTCGGCAGGAGATACAGCACCGACTCCTGTCGCATATCGATTGTCCAGAACGTCCGGTTCATCATCACTACCGTGTAGCCCATCTGGGCCGCTTTCTGACCCACATTCTTCCTTGCCATCGAGTCGTGCATCGCCCGAGTCCACGGATGGTAGTGGAACGTGAACGGGCCGTTGAACGGCTTTCCCATCTGGACTACGTTCTCCGCCCACTTCGAGCACGTCGTCATCGTCTTTCGTTTTAACCCGCTTACCAGGTTTTGAAGTAGGAGGTCCTTCATAATTCAGTACAACTCCGCCTCGATTTTCAGTAATGTCGGCACGTGAGTAGACGTGATTGCGGGCGTCTACAATTTCAAGAGTACAAGCTGGAAGAGCGTGGTAATCAGCTTGGCTGATTTTAGGATCAATTCTGACTTTACGAAAGGTTTTGGTGCCTCGTCTGCATTGAAGAAAGGTGGTAACTTCAACTGGGACGAAAGTTACTGTCATCATGAGTTAAATTCCCCACTTGGTCATGAGTTGGGTTTCCTGATTAGATCGGACGCCGCCGGGCAAAGCCCTAGCCCATATCTTGACCTCAAGCAAGTGTCCGGTAAAATAGGCCGAAGGCGAACCGCCTGCCCACAAAGCGCCGAAGGCCAAAGTCTGAAGTGACATTGAGTCTGTCAAGTTGCTGTTGCCGCTGCCAACTGAGACGTTGTCTTCAAAGAACTCGCTACTGATTCCAGTATCAATTAGAGTCAGAACGTGAGCGTCTGTGTCAGCAGTCCCGCCAGCCCTTTGCTTAGCTGCTTCGCCATTATCGTTTGAGTGCTTTCGCATCTGCCACGATGTATTGCTGAACTTCTGCCGCAGATTAATCCACGGATCAGCGTCTGTGTCATGGTTCAAACTAAGAAAGGTTTGGAACTCATTGATTGCGTTCAGATCGCTCTTTAGGGCGACCATTATGGTAAAGGCTTTATCCAAACCTGATATGAAACTGATCGGATGCGGAGCCGTCAGAGTCATTATGTCATTGACGCCATCGAACCAAGCACTAGGTAAGCCATTTTGAATATCAGTGAGATAGTCAGGAGCAAATGCTGGATTTGATGCAGTCAGAACTTGCCCTTGACCATACCAAGAGTTCAATTTGTCTTCATTATTGTGACCTGTAATCCGGTCAGCGGCGAAATGGAATACTTTCAGCTTCTTTCGCCACTTTATCTTACCTGCTTTCGCAGTATTGTGGTTAAGAATTATCATTTGACTGCCATGTATTGAAGTTTCTGGTTCGATGAGGCTGAGATTGCTTCAAGTAAATTAAGATTGTCAATCGGAATCCAGCCCGTATCATCGCCCGGCTCTATTTCAAAGCCGTTAGCAACTGTAAGCGTCGCTGATTCGGTTGCGGCAGCGACAAAGATAGATGCCGCATTCGCTGAGGCTGCTTTGAACCGCACCATAGTAAAAGGGCGACTAGTCAGTCGAGTTACGGACGTCCCTACGGTCTCGACGCCCGTCAAGACTTCGTCAAACGGTGCTTGTGCTGTCGGGGTATGTCCGCCTGCACCCATGAGATTACCTTTCTGTTAGTAAAACGCCCCGGCCCGAGTGGACCGGGGCGCCTCCGAGGTCACGCCCTAGCTGGCGTTCACTGAGGGCTTCCGCCCTGTGGGGACCTATTTGGCGAGTCGCTGACGCCCTTCGGTTCATCAGATGCGAGCGGATTGACAATGTCAACACGATTCTCGTCACCACCAAAGGCCATTAAGAACTGGAAGAGTTGTTCAAACAAGGAGTACATTCGGACCGAATCAGAAAGGGTGAGGAACCGCGTTCGGTTACGGCTTTCCAAACGAGTATAGCTTTCGATGGTCCGGTCAACGGCTTGCAAAATCACTTTACCTGGACCGGTAATATGTTGGAATTCGTCCATCATCGGAATGTCTGGGTTTGAGCCATCGAGTTCCCACGGCAGAATGAATTCACCTCCTCCAAGCTGTGGAAGCTCTTCTCCAACAAACGTGTCATTATCGGACCCAAGAACTTGGGTCGTGTCTTTGACCTTGTCTTGAAGGTCTTTGAGGGTCAGTTGACCAGGATTGTACGTGATCCGCCGACGCATTCGATCTGCGACCAATAGGTGCGAGATCAGATGGTCCCGGTCAGACGTGTCAAGGCCGCCGCGATCGCGGAAGCCAGTGCTCGTGACAAGTTCTTGTCGAAGCGTGAACAGGGGCGTTAGACCTGCAACAATGTGTGAGTTCTGAATGCGAGTAAATGCTCGATCAAAGCTCTGAACGCCAGGGTCGCCTGCGGGCATGATTAGCCTTTCACCAAAGGTGCCGCGGAGTTGATGCGATCCGTCACTTTAGCCACCAATTGTCGAATCAGGGCTTGTCCATCTTCAGATATGGATGTGTCTTGCATGATCTTCGTGACTTCATCTTGCATAAAGAGTCCGTAAGCTGCCCCCATAAGGGGATCAAATCCTTCGAGTTCTGCAAGTTCCAAAAGCTCTCCGACCTCGTCAACGGTTCGCCCCGGTATACGTGTACCGGGAAAGCCCGAGGCCGCAGTCGTTCGACCGAGCACCTCCTCTACTTCTTCTTTTAAGGTGCGTTGGGTATCT
>SDBV01013957.1_pt1 | contig 10173 bp, 17 predicted proteins | sample 2277081 | NCBI WGS metagenome assembly SDBV01 (sample SAMN10402039, study PRJNA504765) | marine sediment metagenome | isolation source: marine sediment core GS10_PC15, 223 cmbsf | place: Arctic Ocean: Southern Knipovich Ridge | collected 2010 | reverse complement strand
GCGGGGTGGTGTAGAGGAGCTGCTTGTTAAGTCAAACATCAAAGTTGGCCAATGTGGTATCTTTTAGTTATTAATTGCTGCGGAGGTGTCAGGTCAATGGGTTTGTTTGTCAGGAAAGATTCGAGCAGGATTTCGTGGGTGGCGCAAAAGGTGAGAATCTCTCTATAGGTCATCCCCTCATTCCTTGATTCGAGGCCTTCAATCCAGGTTACGAGCTGTTGGGTTTTGGCGGGGGCCTGGTCCTTAGTCAGGACTGCGCCGTTGTCGAGCATGATATGGGCGAATTTCGATTGGGCTGTGTAATCGTACTCGAGGTTGTCCGGACCTTCAATGGATGAGAAGGTGTGAGCGATCGTCTGTGTGGTAAGCGATCCATACGCGTAGCCGTACCAGTCATGGAGGTGTAGCTCCATGAAGTCGCGTTGGAATGATTGTGCCGGCGCGTCGTATTCGGGTCCCATGTCGGAAACGGGTAGCCACAGTTTACTGGAATGGGGCCATCCGACGACGTCGGCAACTTTGAGACCTTCATCCTGGATCACCTCGAGGGTGAGGGTGTTTGTGGGAACCGGTGCCATTAATTCCACGCTCCCCAGGTCGTCTATGTTGTCGAAGGCGTTTTGGGTGGGTGTCATTGTTAGGAGCTCCTGCGAGCTGAGATAAGAGGCCATGGCCATGAGCATGACCTCATCCGGATCCGTCTGCAGTCCGGCGCCGACGTAGGCGAGCTGAGAACGCGATTGTTTTTGGGCTGTTGCTGTCCAGTCGCTCATAGATTGCCAGGGCATTTTGACGCCTACGGGCGCACCGGTCATCCTGCGCATGGGGCCGGCGACGGATTCAATGAGGAAGCCGACCAAAGGTCCGAGGGATATACCAATGCCGAAGACGTCTTCGGATACCTGCAGGGCTTCGATGGCCAGGCCTTTGCTGGGCCATAGCTTACGGGTTTTGAGTGCTTTTTTGAGGCGGTATTTTTTGGATTTTGGATTGTCTTTTGTGGCTGCATCTTTCTGACGCTTAGCCTCTTTGGAAGGCAGGCGCTGATAGCCGAGGTGTTGGACAAGGTTCATAAGCTCGGAAGCGGTCAGTGCCCAGCCAACGGGTCCGCTGAGGACTTTGGTAAGTGCCCTGGGGGCGTTTGCGATGACCACTTTGCCAAGATATGCCAGGACGGAAATGGCGTCCTGAGCATCATCGATGGATGTCATAATGGAACCGGCGTTTTGTACCCAGTTAGGTGTGGGGCTTGCGAGCATGGTGAGGAACTTGTCCTTGCGTTTCTTTTTCATTTTCTTGATGGCTTCGACGCGCTCGGGTGATATCAGATCGAGTCTGCGGGCTTTCCAAGCGGCGTCTTCCTGGGGGGACATCTTGGTTTCAAATCCGATCTTAATGACATCGCTGAGCCCGGGTACCGACATCATATAGCCGTGTTTGCCGACAAAATCAGCTTTCATTTCCTGAAACTTTTGGGTGGTCATCTTAGGTCGATGAAAGGGCGCTGTCCAGTCGGGCATAATTCTCCTTTTTGTAATCGAAGATGAATGAAGATCTTAGCATGAATCGGGTCAGCTGGTCCAGATCAGGGCGTCGAGGTTGTTTGATGGGTGTCGAAGTAAGGGCGAAAACTCCGGATCCGGAGTTTTTGAGGGCCTGGGGATCCCCAGGGGCGAATGTTGCCGGCATTTATTGCCGGGTGTGGGTGATTACAGAAATGGCCATTCTCGAAACTGGGAGGTGAAGGGGCTCAAAGACCCGGTTTCGGGGCATGGGTTAGTATCCGGAAAGGTTAAAGTGCCGGGAGAATCGATCTGAGGGCGTCGAATTTTCCCCCCGGGGGGGATTTGTATCAAACCAGGTGCAAAGTGATGTTTACAGCTCGTAGACCTGTGGCGACGTCTGGATCGATCGTGTTGGCCACCAAGACTTTCCGGACTGGTTTATCGATCTTTGGATCCTCGAGCCACAAGGCTTCATAGGTTATCAGCTGGCCGACAGCTCGCATTTCCGGATGTTCTGCGACTTCGATTAACCAAACCTCATCGGGGAGCTCTGCAATGGCGTCGGATCTCTTTGAGGTGAGCGCTCTCCACATACGTTTGAATGGTTGGGCGTTTTCTGCAGGGGTGAGCAAGGGACCACCGAGGAGGCTGTCATAATACAGCGCTTGAAATTGATTTCCCCACTCCTCCAGGAAGCGATACCAAACCGGGATGTCGGGGGCGAGCATATGGGGAGGTTTTCCGCGCCATGTGGTTGAGTATATGGGGCCTAATGTGGTTGGCATCAGAGCGTGTTTTTCATTATCCACTTCAGATCGGTTTGAATCTGAGCGATTTTAATTTCAAGTCGGATTGCCCAAAGCACGATAATAAAGAGGATGGGTATGGATTGAAATATGTAATTTATCATAGAAGCCACTTCCGGATTAGCCCTATTGGCCAGAGGTACTAGGACATATTATAAGCAAGTTCGGTATCGGAATAGGTATCCGTTAGCGAAGGTTCCGCCGTATATATTGTCGTTGAAAAGGGCGAGACTGTGAATGGCTGTTTGGCCGGCGTGGATCCTGCAGCGTTGAATCCATGCGTCGGTAAGGTTCCACTCGAGAAGAAATCCATTAGCTTGTGTGCCTGCGTAGAGTTTATTGTTAGCAGCTAGTAGGGACTTGATATGTGTCTCACTGGCGAACTGGGGTGCTTTTTGAACCCAGGCATCGGTTTCGTTCCACTCGAATAATCGTGCCCCGGGTTGTGTGCCGGCGTAAAGTTTATTATTGAATACTGCGAGAGAAATAATTTGTATTTGGCTATTGAGTTCCGGGGCTTTTTCAATCCATGCGTCGGTGCCGTTCCATTCGAAGAGCCGTCCACCGGCTCCGGTACCGCCGTAGAGCTTATCGTTAAAGACAAGCAGGTGAGCGACGGTTATCTGGCTGTTGAGCTGTGGAGCTTTTTGGATCCATGCGTTGGTACCGTTCCATTCGAATAAGAATCCCAGGGTGGATGTGCCGGCATATAGTTTTGAGTTAAAGACAGTAAGGCCAAGGGCCTGTTGTTGGCTGTTGAGCTGGGGTGCTTTCTGAACCCATGCGTCGGTTCCGTTCCACTCGAATAATCGTCCACCGGTGTATGTACTTCCGTAAAGTTTGTCATTGAAGACAGCAAGAGAGAGTATATAGACTTGACTGTTTAAGGTGGGCGCTTCCCAGGACCAGGTGGTTAGTGTGTACAGGGGGTCGGGTGGAGGCGGCGCTGTGTAGTATTGGGAGTAGGCATTAACCAAGGTAGGTCTCCAAGATAACGTAAGGACCGGCTGTGGGTTTGGTGTATCAGGCTTCCTGCCAAAAATCGTAATTACCGATATACATTTCGGTGTAGCTGGCCGATGCGGTGAGTAAAATATCGATATACAAGAGGTAAGGGGCCTGGTTCGTGCCGGTTGGAATTTTGGTGGTCGAGGTATAGACTAGACTACCATCGACGTAAAACTTTATGGAATCAGGTGCCGTTCGGTGAGCCCTGAGGATTTTCTCCTCAAAGAAGGATCCTCCGGACCAGTCGGCGATGGTATATTCTTCCGGTGTGGTGGCGTTGTTGGAAATCGTTTTAAATAGACCGTTTTCGACGATAAAGCCAAAGCCGTGGCCTGTCATGGGGTAGCCGGTACCGATGTATAGGTAGCGGTCGGGGGAGCCGTCTGCGTAAAATGACACCTTGGTGTTGAACTGTCTATTTTTTTCCCAGGTGAGGGGGATTGGCGGTAGGGCCTGTTGTTTATAAAGTCGTGCCCTGTCGCCTGATGCTACGTCAGTGTAGAGCTGGCAGCCGCCGTCACTCAGAAATATAGTTCCGCCTCCGGACACTTGCTCTTTCATGCCGGTAAGGGAAGGAAAGGCGGTATTGTAGAGAAAGTCGGAAAAGGGAAGGGTCAAGCCGCCTGCACCGACTAAACCGGTGACATCGATTTCATCGGATCCGCCGGTCTGGTGTTGGGTCTTGTGTTCGAGCGGAGGGGCTGCGCCGTCGATCATATCGGCGATTTTGGCCCGGGGGACTGGGAACCCGATGAATAGGTTTCCCATGGTTAGCCCGCTTCTCTGAACCAGCCCATCAGTTTAACGCGCGTTCCCTCGATGTTGTAGGTTGCCCACGGAACACCGACGGCTGTGAAGATGTTTTCGGAAAGGGAAAGTGTGGTCAGGTTGTCGACAGCTGTTACAGTGGCATAAAGGTTGTCGGTGATGTTAGCGACAACGTCGCCAACGGCAACGGCATCGGTGACAAAGTCGGCACCGGAGTCAACGAGCTTGCTTGCGGTATGGCTGGTTTCTGTGCCTGAGGATTTAGGGGCATAGGATTTTGATGTACAGCGGACGCGGTGAGTATAGAAGTCAAGGGAGTAGAATGAGTCGGTGAATAGCTCGATCTTATCGCCGTATGGTTTGACGAGATCGCGTGTGAGCTGGTAATCGCATTTACCATCATAGGTGAAAATGTCGATGCGTTCGACCTGTTGGGAAAATGTGAACTCTTTGACCTCGTTGGCCGCTGCAAAGGGGTGTTCGAGTCGCTCGTAGTCGTCAAAGGCGCCACCACGTTGGACCACGGCAAGGTTTCCTTCCTTGGTGGCTTTGAGGGTGACGGGGCCGTATGGTCCCTGGGCAATCATACGGGAAAGGGTGCGGGTAATCAGATTGCTGAGATAGGCCCACGGAACCATTGAAGGATCTAGATCAAGGTCGACTTCCCATTGGTTTTCTGACTTAATTTTCTGCCAGATCTCCTTTGGGTCGTGTCCTTTTGGATCAAGAGGTCCGGACATTATGGGAGGTCTCCTAGTCTACGATTTCATACTCATATGTGCCACGCAGAGAATTGAGGGTAGCGGCGCATTTGATGGCGATTTTAAATGCCTCTCCGATGGGGATCTCCAGGTCGACGGCGACTTCGTTCCTTTTGCTCCGGGTATTAGCGGCTGCCGTTGCGTTTGCAAGTTCGGTGCTAAAGACCTTTTCCGGAAACTCGAATATTTTAGCGCGCTCTTGCCATCCCTGGATCTCATTGTCGTCGGTTGCGGCATACGCTGCGACTTCGATTTGGACGGCGATAAGACGCTTTTTCTCGGTCTCTGTGGATTTGATTCCAGAGTCATAGGTCACCTGGTTAGCTACACCGGTGACGCGAAACAGTTGGAATAGTCTCATGGGTCAGTTCCTCCTTACGCGGACCTGGTGGCTCTTTGGATGGCTGCAAGCATGATATCGGATGCTGCAATCTCAGTTCCACCGGCTGTCATCTGGACAATGAGCTCGTCGCCGCTTGCAAAGGGGATGGGCTGGGGAAAGAGCTGTATGTCAACATTGGTTTGCCTGCAGGGACCCCAGGTGAGAAAACCCATTCCTTCCCGGACGCATATACCGGCGCGGTCATCATCAAACAAGACATTCCGATCCTTGATGAGTTTCAGATACGCGTAGTTCGGATTGAGGTTGCCCAGGGCATCTTTCCAGGTGATGAGGAGGAACCCGAGGATCTCCATGGCATAGTTCGGGGGTACGGATTCGCCGAAGGGAAAGGCAGGATACTCGCTAGGGTTGCGGGTTGAATCAAGGGTTCCGGTGGCATTGGCGGCTATTACGGATCCGTTAGTTCCGTAATTGAGGAAAAGGAACTCTTCGGAAGTTGAGCCGTTGGGCATATCGGAAGTGAAGTCGCCGGCGTCGTGGATTTCATAGGTTATTGTACCGACAACCGTTGCACCGGCCGTGTGTGGCCGGACCTCGAAGGTCTGTCCTTCAGCAACGGGGTACCCGGCCATGATGTCCTTGGCAAGCAGGCGATCAAAGACGTTACCTAGGACGGTCGCGAGCTCGAATTGCTCAAGGTGATTGGCGTTGACGTCGCCGATGTAGTAGAATCCGACGCTAACGCGATCGATGAGGATCTCAGCGAATCCTCCGGAGTGCAGCGCGCCGAAGTGGAGGCGGGTGATACGTAGGCTTTGGCCGACCTTGGCCTCGATGCTGAGGGAAGCCTGGGCGGTGAGCGGTGCGGCTTTTACCATATATGGGTTTTTCAGGGCCATGGTGTAAACTCCTTTTATGTCGGGTCGGGATTCGCCGGATTGGGGGTTGCTTGAAGGGCAAAAGCGCGCTCGAATAAATCCTCCAGGAACTCGGACAGCCGGTCGGTGACTTCGTCTTCGGACAGTGCGGGTTTGAAGAGTTGTCCTTCCGGGGGTTCGCCGGAATCGGTTGTAAAAATGTCTGTCAGGTGATGGATGGCGATTTGCTCGCGACACATAGGACCGAAGCGGTTGTCAGGTGGCATAGTGTTCTCCTTTAATGGCTGCGCATAGGGTTACGAGCCGATTTTCTCTGCTACCAGGGCGTCGACTATTCTTTTGACGCGTTCAAGGTTTCGGGGATCCCGCCTAGGGAAGCGGGGACCGAGGTCGACGGCTGCAATGACAGCGCGATACGGGGCGAAGCCTTTTTCATAATCGGGACCGGCGAGGTAAACGCCTTCGGCGAATCTGCCAGGGCCAACTTTGAGCGCTTTGTCCTGCCATTTTTTAGATCCGGCTTTAACGACGCCTTTGGCAAACATATCTTTGGCCGCGGCCTGGTCGACACCGGCTTTCCAAGTGTCCTTGGCTGCCACGGTTTCGGCTTCCCAGTCACGCTTCGGATTCTGGATGCCGAGCTTATAATCGTCAACGCGCCCGGGGGTGACGCGGGTCCATTTGTCTCTGATTGCCGCCATCGATTTGATTTCAGCCATGATATTCGAAGCTCCTTGTGTGCGGTGGTTGGTGGGAAAATTTGCGATGTTCCAGGAAGGATATTATGTAAACTTTTTTAGTGCAAGAAAAAAGTGTGGTCTATTAGATTCTTTAAACTTTAAGGTCGAGGTCGTCGCGGAATTTTTGTAGCCAGATGATTGATACGTGCCAGATATCAACATGCTGTTTTACAAGTTCGAGCATTTCATATTGCTTCCAGAGGGTTACATAGGCAAGATTCTCAGTGAAGCGTTTGAGTTTGAGTTGCTCGATACCTCGATACATATCCATCAAGTTGTCCCATTCTCGTTTTTCTTCGGGGGTATGAGCTTTTGACATAGTCGTATCCTTTCATCCGGAAAGTGTCGATATTCCGTCGTTATTTTCTGCTCAAGTACCTCTAAATTCTGGTGCCGACAATTCCAAGCAAACTTTTTAACCTCTGGTGGTCCTGGGGATGCTGGGGCAAAAATGTTCCATCATCGAAATCGTGTTTAGAGGGCCAACGCTTATCGCCTTTATTAAGCCAGGAAAGCATCTTTTGATATATTGCGCGAGCTCCGGCTATTCCCATAGTGGCGAGCCAAGCCGTGCCTTTGAGGGTGAAGATGAGCAGCGAGGGGATTTGTGATATCAATCCTTCTGAACTGTGGCGGTACCTGAATTTTCTGGTAAGGTATCCCTTAGCCAGGAGTCCGCTGAGGCAGTGAAAAAGCCAGCGCCTTTTGATATGGATGTTGTGGTATTTGGCAATATTTTTGAGGAGGGCATCGACGGAGGATTGTGTGTAATGCGATTTGCCTTGACGCATAGAAAAAAAAATAGTAATCATCAAGGCATATTGGAGTGTGTTCATTCTCTGGCACGCTCCGGATGCAACATTTGTTTTAGGGCGGTCGAGGTTGAACTCGGCCGCCTTTTGTGTTTTTGAACAGCCATGTTATACCTCAAAATGATACAATGTGAGGGTTATAGCATAGGTAAAGGGTGTTGAATAGAAATTTGGTGTCAAAGATCAAGTGTGGTGGTGATGTAGTGATCAAGGGCATCCTCGATGACATGGCCTTTAGGCGCCTGCTGTTTAGATAGCCAGTCCACAAGGTATTGCGGCAAGCGAAATGATACCCTGATGCGTCGAAAATTAGGATCGACGCGAATTGATCCCTTTGGGCAACCGACCGGACGTCGTTTCCCACCTTTCAAATGACCTTGCTTTTTATCTTCTTTCATAGGCTTTGATTCATCCCCGGGTTTCGGTTTATTCTTCCTTGCATGTATCCGTATTGCGGCGGTTCCAATATTCGGTCATAAGCGGCATGTGATCGCGAGGGCGGGCCGGCATGGTGACAGTGAGCTCGCGGGGATCCGTGGATTCCCTGGCCACCGGATCCCGGGGTTTCGATGCCGGGGGTCCGCTGAGAGCGTCGAAGTCATCCGCTAACCGATGCATCTTGAGGAGATTTGCTGCAAGATCCTCGGATATGGCGTGGAGGCATTTGACAGTGGTGAGGAGAAACAGCCACGCACCGGCCAATAGAATGATGATGAGTATAGAAAATATGAGCGTTAAGAAATTAAGGTCAAACATAGGATCCCCCTTTCAAAGTGTTAACTGTGCGATTAATCGAATAAAATAACTATATCACATCGACAATAGGATGTCAACCCTTATATCGCGATGGGGTGTTCTTAATTCCAGATCATTTCTCCCGCCTGGCGAGATCAACCTCATTGTAGCGACAATCAGAAATCCCTGAGGCTTCATATCACAATCGCTCGTTTTTCTGTATTATCCTCCCCTTACAGACCCCCCGAAGGGCATTTCCGCGCGTTCGGTGTATGCGGATCTCAATTTTAACGTGGTCCTCGGTGCCGCGTGGGCGCGGAAAATCAAGATGAAGTAAAATGGGGGCGCATGGCGCCCCATTTTTCCTTTCAATCTCTTCTTATATATAACTGAAATAATATACGGTGCAGTGAGAGTGCACTCCGGTAGTATTGTTAGACAATTCTTACACTTTCAAGAATTGTATTGACAATGTGCACACAGGTTTATACCATTATGGTATGACCACTTGGATTCGGAAGATTAATAAGGTAAAAGGGTGCACTAGATTGATTTTACCGCGGAAACTGATGCTTAGTGACAAGTGGAAGAATGTTTCGTATGTGAGTGTTGAGGACCATTGGGGTGATAGGATTGTAATCAGGAAGGCGGTAATAGATGAAGATGCCGAAAAGGAAGGTCGTAAGGGTGGCGTTGGATCGGATAGACGTATCGAGTGAGGTCAATAGGATGGACATCGATGCGAGCAAGGTCGATGAGCTCGCGGCGTCGATTGAGCAGGTGGGGTTATTGCAGGCGGTATTATTGCGGCCGGTCGGGGAGCGTTTCGAGATGGTGGCGGGGTATCGTCGGTTGTTGGCTTTTCAGAAGCTAAAGGCGGACGAGATTGACGCGGTGGTGACGAAAATGTCGGATGAGGAGGCAGCGATCATCCGGGCCACGGAAAATCTGGCCAGGGAGAATTTGACGCCACTTGAAGAGGCGGCTATTTTCAGCAATCTTGTCAACGCGTACAAGATGGAGTTTGATGAGGTTGGAAAGAAATTCGGATACCAAGTCGGCACGATCCGGAGAAGATTGGACTTATTAAAGATGCCGGAGGCGTTGCGTCAAGCTGTCCATGAAAAGAAAATCAGCGTGACGGTAGCTGAGGAGCTGTGGTCGATAAGTGATGAAGGGGATTTGCTTTATTACTTAACCTTTGCTATTGAGAGCGGGTGCTCGAAGGCTACGGCGAGGGGCTGGGTCAAGGATTGGCGGGACGGTAAGCGTCGGGAGAGAGAGGCTAGCGGCGGGGGGGGGTCAATGTTGGCGCCTGGTGAGCCGCGGCCAAGTTATGCACCTTGCGATCTGTGTACAGGTCCGATAGTGATCGGGGAGGAAATCGTTTTAAGGGTGTGTCCTGACTGTAATGCAACGATTAAGCAAAACATGTAGGGGGTAAAGTCATGCCAGTGCTGCAAGAGGAACTTGAAATTAATCGCTTGACGAATTTAGTTGAGGCATTTGGATGGAAACGGAAATGTGTTGAAAGGGATGATAGGGATGTAGTTGTTAGTTTCGCAAAGCCGTTGGTCGAGGATATCCCGGAGGAAGCTGTCGGGCCTGATTAGTCGGTGGTGTTGGGTAGGGTGTTGGTGTTGTTTTTAAGCAGGGGTCCAGGGGGCGCTTAGCCCCTTGGTCTGAATTGGCCTCTTTTTTTTGGGTGGTGACGCGTAGCGGCGCCGCAAGTCCGGAGCACAAAAGAGGAACAGCGTTTCGCGATCCCGAAGCATGAGGGAACCACAGGGCAATAGTCTCTTTTATTGTCCTAAGGT
>SDBV01013956.1_pt1 | contig 10174 bp, 9 predicted proteins | sample 2277081 | NCBI WGS metagenome assembly SDBV01 (sample SAMN10402039, study PRJNA504765) | marine sediment metagenome | isolation source: marine sediment core GS10_PC15, 223 cmbsf | place: Arctic Ocean: Southern Knipovich Ridge | collected 2010 | reverse complement strand
TAAAGACAACCCATTAAGACCTAAATCATATATACTATGAACTCTTTCTTTACTTCTTTTATTAATTCTATTTATTAAATAATTTTTGGAAAAAATTAGATGTGACCATGGTAATTTATTTCTTCTTAATCTATTATGATCACCCCAAAAACTATTATATAATGGACCAAATCCTGTTATTAATCTACCTCCTATTTTAAGTTTTTCTTTGATTTCTGGTAATATCTTTTCTAAGTCTATTATATGCTCAAAAGTAGCTTTTGATATAATTATATCAAATTTAATCTCCCCTAAGCCTCTTAAATCAGTCTTATAAAATTTAATTTTATTATTCAAATAAGAATAATTAATAGATAAATTTTTGAGTGCAAAGTCAATGAGTTGCTCATTCAAGTCTATTCCTATAACATTTTTAGCCCCTCTTTGAGCAATATCAATAGTAAGTGCTCCGTGACCACAACCCAAATCCAAAACATTATATTCCTTAAAGGAAGGATTCTGAAATCTAGATAAGAAATTTGGATTTGAAACTTCTTTTTCTTTTTTAAAATATTCTATTAACGTATTTCTTGACTTCACAAAATAATTTTCTTTGTATTACTCGAATTTCAAAATTTCATCTTATTTAAGAATATTATAGCTTTAAATTAAATAATTCGGAAAAATTATTTATTATTTTTGGATCAAAAGAAAAATACATTTTAATGTCGACAAAATAAAGTGATTGAAGATAAGAAAATAGTTTATAATCATTTAAAGAATAATTAAAATCAAAAAAATCATTCATATAAATTTTTTTTTATAGATGTGTTTTTTTACCTTTCCTTCTTTCCCTTTAACATGAGCAAAAAAAAGGTATGAATTCCTATATAACTTCCCATATCAAAAATAGATACACTTACCCAAAAAAAGAAATATTCCTATAAATTAAATACTGCAATTACGACACTCAGGAAATACAAGTCCGAGATAATTACCTTTGTGAAAATATTTCTCGAACACTGGGAACTTACGATAACTTGTCGGACAAATATGCAATGGCTCAACAAACGCATGAGAGCGTTTTTTGATTCAAGCCTGAATCGTTAAAGTCTTAATAATATTATCAATCGGATGTAATTACAACTTGGAGGGAAAATACACAATTTAATTAATTAAAAAAAGATTCCAATTATATATACACAAAATTTAGGAGTTAATCAAATAAATCAAATTTAATAATTTACAAACCATTACTTCAAGTAAATAAATATTGTAGGTTATAATGGCAATATTAACTAAATATTTAACTAAGATAAGAGAAATTATAGTTAGACCATATATCAAGGGAAAGGTTTTAGATATTGGATGTGGTGAGGCTAAAGCAATTAATTATAAAGCGGTAACTAAATATTATGGAGTAGATTTTGAATATAAATGTAAGGAATTAACTAAAAAGTATCCCTTAGGAGAGTTTTTTTCAAAAAATCTAGAAAATGATATAATTAATCTACCTGAGAAAGTGGATTTAGTTCTTATGACAGCATTTATAGAACATATAGAGAATTATGAGAATCCGATAAGACAATCAATTAATAACTTAAAAAGTGGTGGAAGAATTGTAATGACAACGCCTACTAAATTTGGAAATTTAATTCATTCCTGTGTTGCGATATTGGGGTTATTTCCAAAATCAGTAAAGGATTATCATAAAATAATTTTATCAAAAAGAAATTTTGTAAAAATAGGTCAAAAATATAATCTAAAATTAAAAAAATATAAAAAATTTGAATTGTTTTGTAATCAATTAGTGATTTTTGAAAAATGATAAAAAATTGCACTTACATTATCCATCTTGAGAATATAATTAAGTGCTGTTTAAATTCGCCGAATCTGAAGTCTTTAATATTAATAAAGAACCTTTTTATTACTTCTTCATTTATGATATTAATAGTATTTCAGAAGATAAAATTAGATAATTTCTTAAATTTATGATTTTTTTAATTTAGATGATTAATTGAAATCTTTATAAATCACTCAAATATGATACATAAAAGAGGAAATAAAATTGAATATGATAGTTTTAATGGGATTGGATAATGAGTATAAAGCAAAGACATACATACTCCCAATGCTAAAAATAAGAGGGATTAAAAGAATTCATATTATTCGAGATAGTAACTTCTATAATCATGATAAATTATCATTTCATTCCCCACCGAAAGTACTAAGGCAAAATCCAATTCTAAAAACAATTTATAAATTCGTCAATTCTATTTTTATTCTTTTAAAAAATGATATCGATCTTATTTATGGTATACAGATGTTTCCTCACGGGCTCATAACTTGGCTTTTATCAAAAATCTTTTCAAAAAAATTTTCTTTTGCAGTGATATCTGGTGATGGTGAGATACTCTCAAAAAGTACCACTGTTTCTTTTCTTGCTAGAAAAGTAATTCAAGAGGCAAATTTCTTATTAGTGGAAGGTATAACAAAAGAAATAGTATTAAAAGCAGATATTCCCGATTTTTTATATAAATTAGGAATTTCAAAGGAAAAAATACTACCAAGTTATTCATCATGTTTTACACCTAGTTTTTTTCCATCAAATTCGGAGAAAATCTGGGATATTATTACAATAACTAGATTGCATAAAATAAAGAGAATAGATTTATTTATTAATATTATTGAGAAAGTAAATAACACGAAAAAGCTTAAATGTGCTATTATTGGAGAAGGTCCAATGGAATCCTCTCTTAAAAAAATGGTGAAAAAAAAAAATCTTCAAACTGTTATTGAATTTTTAGGAAAAATTCCCCATAATAAATTAAATAAGTATTATAATCGATCAGAGATTTTCTTAGTGACATCTAAAAATGAAGGCTTACCCGCTACAATAATAGAAGCAATGTTAACTGAAACTTGTGTAATCTCTGCTGACGTCGGCTCAATTTCAACTTGCATTAAACATGGTGTAAATGGATTTTTATTTAATCCTGATGATTATTTGGAATTAAACGATTTAATTATTAAACTCCTTGAGAATAAAGATATACTAAATAAAACTGCTTACAATGGTAGAAAAACAGCATTAAAATATTCTGCTTGGAACAGAATAAAAACCTGGGAAAAAATTATACGAAAATATAAATAGAAATAAATTATAGAAGTTAATTTGTTAGGGGGTTGTAAAGTTAGAACGTAATTCAAACGGTTTGATTAACTACTCGCTTAAATTACCTATCAAACAACAAGAATGCAATTTTATAAAAAAAGTATTTTTTATCATTAAATAATAATTATAATTCTTTTAAAATGTAAAAGGTTGATCTTTAATTTTATGAAATTCAAAAAAACCCATCTCTCTTATTACTGTCTTGTTTTATTCGCACTTATAATTTTGATTTCCCATTATCCAAATATTTATGGTACAGATGATTTTCAAGTGATGTGGATGGCAAATGCTCTTAGAGATGGTGCGTTATTTTCTAAGAATACGTGGTTAATCCATCCAACTTCTTATTTTGGGTTGTATCCTTTTTCTCATCGAGCTATAGGTGTCCCATTAATTCTTGCATTTCTTTCGGGTTTTGTAGAATTCATTTCTTTAGGAATATTCGGTTTAACCGAAGCAATATTAGTCTTTGATATCATACTCATCTTAATTATTTTTAAAACCTCTTTAAATCTCGGAAATATACTATTTAAAGAAGATTGGAGCCGATTTGTATTTGTAACCGCCATAATTTTCTCCCAAAATATGTTAGATAATGTAATTATGGTCGTAAGTACCAGAATATTTATTACAATTATCATGATTGTATTATTACATTTAAATTTTAAAATCTTAACTAATTCGATAAACACTTTTAAAACTATTGTTATTATGTGTTTCCTTTTTTTGGGTGGAGCTTTAATACATAGGTTGTGGATAGGGACAATAATAACAATAATATTCACGTTTTTTATTATTTTAGTAAGAAAATACAGGAGTTTACTAAAACTGACAGTCTTTTTAATTCTTCCATTAAGCTTTCTTTCTTTCTTCTTGGGACTTGAAATAACAAAACAAGCTGGATTTGAATTATTTTTGGAGAGACTAGATCCTAATCAAATTTTTGCACCAATAATTAACATAGAAACATTGGTAGGGGTAGGGTTCCTATTGAGCTGGTATTATGCCTGGAACTTAGGATTGATTATTTTATTCTTACCTATTGGGATTATAAAGACAATATTTGACCTAGCTAGATTTTTAGGCACTTATAAAGGTAAAAACACGAAATCATATGATAATAAGGAATTTAATCAAAAATTTTATTTAATTCTGTTCATCCTTCCAATTTCATTTCTTCTACCATTTACATTTTATTCAATAATCTTATTCTTTCCTATACTAATCATATTTTCAGTATATGGGATAATTTATATCAAGGATATTTTATCAATCTACTCTGAAAAGTTAAGTTGGATTATGGTTGTTATGCTTTTCATCATTTCAATCTTATATTCTTTTCTAAAAATCGAATTTACAACTCGGATTGATTTCTGGTATATATATCTTTTTTCTTTCATTTTTATCACTTTATTACTAATATTAATGATTCTTAAAAAAAAAAAAAATCATTATTTCTTTAATTTTCCTTATAAATACTTAAAAATTAAAAATGGAACATTGACAATTCTATTAACTTTTTCAATCTTTTTATTTTCAATAACTTCAATTCAAACAAATAGAGTTGGATTGACTAGCAGTCCATATCCTTGGGAAAATAGATTTCTTACTGATGAAGAAATCTTAGTAATTAATTATTTTCAAAATGAAGAAATTGATGGCTTGATTTTTGCTTTTGATGGTTATGTTAATTTAAAACTTTATGGATTCGGATATCTACCTTCATTTCATGGTCGTACACAAATTGGAATTGACTTATGGTACGGTTTAATAAGTTCAAATGAAGTTTTTGAAAATGCAGAATTTATCTTCACATTTTCAAGTTTTTTTAAACAGATTTATTTTCGTTATTGGCCGGATTATGCAACTTATTACTATGAAAATTCTCCTTCAGAAGTGTTAAGGAGAAAAATCGTTGAATTAAATATAACAATTGAAGGAGACAGAAATCTACTAAGATTTGGTTATAATATACAATATGTTATAACTACAAATGAAAGTAACATACATGTAAGTAATGAATGGCTTTTAATCCAAGCATTATTTCAATCGGAACTAGAACCGGTTTTTACAACCCAAAATCTTCTAGTTTGGAAAATCATTTAAAAACAATTGTCTGAAATTTCTTTTTTTAATCTGGGAATTTTATACAAAAATAAATATACAAAATATTATGAATGAATATATGAAAAACCTTACTAGCTTTACATTTCCAAATGATAATGCATTATTTTATAATATTAGATCCTCAGCAGATAGATTGTTTCAGAAGCTTAAAATTCTTGATTTAGCAACTTTAAATATTTCAAATTATAATAAGAGGTATTTGAGAGGAAAATTGGTAAATTTAAGAAGGGAATTAGATAGATGCTCAAATATCTTAGTCTGGACCTTAGAAAACTCGGTTATCCCATTAGATGATCAGATCTTCTTGGAATATGGGGGTGGAATAGGTATGTTAAGTTTATTTGCAAAGGAACTTGGTATTGGGACTGTAATATATAATGATATTTATGATATATCTTGTCAAGATGCCAAGAAATTGGCAGGTATATTAAAACTTGAAGCGGATAATTATGTTCATGGTGATATAGATGAAGTTCTTGAATTCTTTAAGACTACTAATATTAAATGTGACTTTATAACCTCATATGATGTTATTGAGCACATTTATGATATCAAAGCTTTTCTAAGAAAAATAACTCTCCTTACCGATGGGAAATTAAAAGTCTGTCTCGCTTCAGGAGCAAATAAATATAATTCATTAATTAGGAGAAGAATAATAAAAATGCAAATTAAGGTTGAATATGAAGATGGCAAAAAAGTTTGGGGACATAAAGAGAGAGATACCTTAAAATCTTATTTCAAGATAAGAAATGAAATTATTCGTAATCTAATTACGGAACTCAATTCGCAATTAAATGAAAATGATATTTTAAAATTAGTTAAGCGTACACGTGGATTAAAGAAAGAAGATATTGAAAGTTCTGTTGAAGAGTTCATCGAAACAAATACATTCCCTCCAAAATTAACTCATTCAACTAACACATGTGATCCATATACTGGAAACTGGAAAGAAAAATTAATGGAACCATATTTCTTAGCGGAAGTTTTGAAGAAATGTGGATTTGAAGCAAAAATTTTAAAAGGATATTACGGACATTCAACTAGTCTAATTAAAAGATATCTCGGTAGAGTTTTGAATTTCCTCATTTATGTTTTTAAAAGGCAGGGTATAAGATTCGCTCCGTTCTATATTATACACGGAATTAGAAAATAAAAGGCACTGATCTAATAACAGATTATAATAAATTATCTTCTCTTATTAAAACTATGGAAAACTTCATAGCTAATAGGTTGGATATAAAGCAAAAATTGTAAAATTATTTTAAAATAATAAATATTAAAACATTTGGATAGCTTTATTCTAAATATTCGAAAGCATTAAAAAGATCGGATATGAGCAAATCAATTGTAAGTATTATAATTCCGACATTCAAAAGAAATCAATATTTAGAAAGAGCGATAAATAGTGTTCTAAATCAGACTTTTAATGAATTCGAAATTATTATTGTTGATGATAATAATGAAGGTAGTAGATATAGAAAGCTAAATGAAAAGTTAATGGAAAATTACAAAGATAATGAAAAAGTAATATATATTAAACATCAACAAAATCTAAATGGAGCAGCAGCAAGAAATACAGGGATTAAATTTTCCAAATCGAAATATATAGCTTTTTTAGATGATGATGATGAGTATTTACCAGAAAAGATTGAACTACAAATAAACTTGCTTGAGAAACCTAATAATACCTGGGGAGGTGTATATTGTGGATATTCAATTTATAAAAAAAATAAACTTCTGCAAAATAACCTAAATTTAAGTTCTGGTAATTTAAAAGAAAAGCTTTTATTGATGGAAAACCCACTTGGAGGAGCTTCTACATTACTTATAAAGCGTTCAATCTTAGAAGAATTAGATGGATTTGACACTAATTTCTCACGACATCAAGATTGGGAATTATTAATAAGGTTTTTTAGAAAGTATAAAATTGCTTACATAAACAGAATTCTGGTAAAAAGACACTTTGACGATAGAAAAAACTTAGTTGATCCTGAGAAAATAATTTTAATCAAGGACAAATATTTAAAGAAATTTAAAAAAGATATTGAAGAAATGCCAATAAGTTTACAGAAAGAATTATATAAGCGACATTATTTAGAAATTACAAGATCATTTATTAAAAATAAAAAGTATAATGGAGCTTTCGAGTATTTTAAAAAATCTAAAAAATTTTCTAAGATTTTGTTAAAAGATTACATTAAACTAATTTTGACTCTAATTGATTCAAAAATACCAATTAAAGAATTTCTTCTTATTAATATTATCAGATTATCGCGATATTTTAATTGGGATAAACTTTTAAAAGCCTTTAATCGATAGTATTACACAGAATTCCAATTTTGATTTCTTTAAGTAAATTTCAATATTTTCATCTCAATAATTTACCGTATTTTATCAATAAATAAAAATAACTCTAAAAGAAAAAGATATTTTTTAATTTCTCTATTTCTCATTAAAAGCTTGCTGTGAGAGAATTTAGTGGTGTTAATAACGCTCATATATCAGACAATCGAATGGCCTTTAATTATTTCCATCCAGGGACAGAATGAAGGTATTAAAGAGCTCTTTAAAAAATGCAGAGATTTGATTGGGGATGGAAAACACACCTCATGGTTAATGGGGCAGAGTCCGCTTTCCACTCGACAGATGAGGGATAACCTGGAGCTAAAATCGATTATATGTGTTAAATTTCTCGTGACAAGGCAAACAGATCACTTTCTACGAATTATTCATAATTGGGGTATAAACAAATTTTTTTTTATCTTATCAAACTAGTGATAATTTGTCGGTAAAACCCCTTAAATAATACTAAAGTAATGGTAATTATAAAAAGTGATATCTTTTTATCTTCTTTTTTCTCTTTTACATTTTCTCTTATTCCTCCTAAAACTTTGTCTGGCTCTTCTATCTTCTAAGTAAAAAAAATGCTTAAATCATTTAGTATGACATGGAAAATGGTAAAGACATTTTTATTAAAAAGTAGAATCGTGAATTTAATATAAATTTGGAAAAATTTTTATTTTGGATAACTCAAGTATTTAATGTTTTTTTAAAAATCGCTCGATGAATTCAAATAAAAATTGTTTCTTAAATATCAATATCAAGAATAAATATACAATACATCCAATTGAAATATGATATAACGATTGATACAAATATAATGGAGCCTGGTAAACTATACCTCCTAATAAACTAACAAATGATGCTAAAACACTAAATAAAAGATTTATTCCAAACGATTTTATAAATTCTTTAAAACAAGGCCCTAATATCTTCCTCACTAAATAGTAGTAAAACAAGAAAAAAAAAATAAAGTTAGAAAGTATCGTAAAAATAGCAACCCCATAAATTCCCCCAAAAATTATCCCAAGTAATATTATAAAAGGAAATATCATAGTATAAATGGCGACCCATAAAAATCCCAACCTTGCATATCCTTTTGCAAGTAAAAGAGAACCTATTGGGTTACCAATACATTTAAATATCCCAACAACGGAAAGAATCTGAATTAAAATTATCGAAGGATACCATTGTGGACCATACAACAAAGGAACAAAATAAGGTGCAATTACCATCAATAAAACATATATTGGGAAGTTGATGAAACTTACTATACTTATCAGGTTAAAATACTTTTCTTTCAACTTTTCCATATTATTTTGCATTTTGGAAAAGTATGGAAAGGAAACTCTGGTAAAAATTTGATTTATTAAGATAAAAGGATATGATACAAGATTATATGCAAGAGAATAATAACCTAAAGCCACTGTTCCTAAAAATTTGCCTATTAAAATTTGATCAATATTTGAACTAAGGAAATTTATGGAATGTTCACCCATTTGATAGAGACCAAAAGATAGAAAATTTTTAATTTCTGAAAAATCAAATTCCAGAGTCGGTTTCCAGATTTTTAATCCAACATATAACATCAAAAATGCTTTTATTAAGTTTTTTAAAATAAATCCTCATACTACTGAAATTACACCCCAACCATAATAAGCCATTATAATTGAAACTAAAGGCATAATTGTTGAAGTTATAACTTCGATTTGTGCTATTGATTTAAATACTAATTCTTTTATGAGTAAAGTTTCAAATTGTTGACCTATAGGAATGATGAGAAAAACAAATGCGATTATATTTATAAATGAACTTAATTCAGGTTCAGTATAAAACATAGCGATTAAAGGTGATAATAAATTAAGAATTATAAAAATAGATAAACCGAATATAAATGATAACCAATATAATGTTGATAATTGCTTATTAGATACTTTCTGATAATGAATAATGGCCCCAGATACACCGATATCCGCAAACACCGTTCAGAATCCAAGAACAATCAAAATTAACCCCATAATACCGAATTTTTCAGGAGTGAATAATCGGGCAAGGATTATCATCATAATAATTTTAGTTATTGCTGTATATAATAATGAGATTGAACTCCATCGAATTCCAGAATCCACTTTTTTATCTACACTACTATAATCAATGCGTTTCGTTGTTTTGAGAAAACTTTCATCATCATTCATAAAATCTACTTCATTTAATAGGTTAAAAATCTATTTATGTATAAAATAATTTTAAGTTAATAATAATAAGAGTATTTTTCACTTAAATTTCATACATTACAACATTCTAGCTTCGGAAAGGCTTGAAAAAAATCATGCTTTAAATCAAAAAAATAGTTAAACAAATTATATAATTACTTTACTAGTACAGAAGATATGAAATTCTTAGCAAATTCACGATTACTAAGTGATCGAAAGTTGATGTTCAATATTAATTCAGCAGCCAATAGGCTTTTTGATAAACTAAATTACTTAAATTTAAGGAAATTAGATATATCAAATTATAACAAAAGATATTTTGGGGATAAATTGAGAAATT
>SDBV01013955.1_pt1 | contig 10174 bp, 9 predicted proteins | sample 2277081 | NCBI WGS metagenome assembly SDBV01 (sample SAMN10402039, study PRJNA504765) | marine sediment metagenome | isolation source: marine sediment core GS10_PC15, 223 cmbsf | place: Arctic Ocean: Southern Knipovich Ridge | collected 2010 | reverse complement strand
CTATTATATAGCTCCGGCCCTCGGCTATTATGGGGAAAGTAACGATGTTCCTTTTCACGCCAACAGGCTCTGCGACAGGTATGGGCTTGATACATCTGTTCTTCAGTCGATGATAACGTGGCTCCTAATGTGCTACCAGGCCGGTGTTCTGACCGATGAAAGTACAGGTATGCCTTTATCGAAGTGGGGGAGCATGGAGTTTATCGAGACCTTACTGAGAAAGATTGCCTTTCGGGAGGGCTTTGGGGATGTTCTGGCTCAGGGTCTTCATCAAGCTGCCGACCATGTGGGAAGTAAAGCGAAGAAATTAATCACCGCTTATACCGATAAGAATGGGCAATGGGGATCCTACGGTCCGCGGCTATTTGCCATCTCTGGATTGATTTATGCTATGGAACCAAGGCGGTCACTTCCGCAGCTGCATCACATAACCAAGTTGGTAAGCAAGTGGCTTGACTGGATTAATGAAAAAGAAGGCGCTTATATGTCTGGCGAGGTAATTCGTGGTATTGGTCGGAGGTTCTACGGAAGTGAACTGGCTTTTGATTTTTCCACCTATGACGGTAAGGCGCTGGCAGTAAAAAAAATCCAAGACTATACCCACGCCAATGAGTGTCTTATCCTTTGTGACTTTGTCTATCCAATTACAGATGTTGAACAGACAGACGACCACCTGGGTGACCCTGCCATTGAGAGCAAGCTTTACTCTGCAGTTACCGGAAACGAGGTAGACGAGGAGGGATTGCATAGAATCGGCGAGAGGGTCTTCAATCTACAGCGAGCTATACTTACTCGGGAAGGTCACAGAGGAAAGAAAGACGACCAGATTATGGAGGCTAACTATACGCTACCTATAGAAACCGAGCTTTTCAACGAAAAGTGCCAGGTCCCAGGGAAAGATGGTGAACCAATATCGAGAAAGGGAATGGTCTTGGAGAGGGAAAAGTTTGCCAAAATGCGAGATGAATACTATCAATTCCGGGGTTGGGATGTCAGCAGCGGTCGTCAAACAAAAGCGAAACTAGCAGAGCTTGGTCTTGAAGATATTGCCAAAGACCTGGAACAAAAAGGGCTAGTTGTATAGACTATCTTTACTTCGAAGCTGCTACGTGTTTTCATAACTTGGTAAATGCCAAGTCATTGATAAGCGGATTAGCGGTAAACTCCGCAGTACCAAAGAGTTATTAGAGCATTAAAGCTTAATTCTATTGTTGAAGGATAGGGGAGTGAAGGAAGTGGCTGCTGAATTCGGATATGCTGGAAAAATTTTAAGGGTAGACCTTTCCTCAGCACGGGTGACCGATGTTCCAACGTCCAATTATACTGATAAATTTATTGGGGGGAGAGGTATCGCTGCCAAGATTTACTGGGATGAAGTTTCGCCGGAGATTAGTGCCTTTGACCCGGAAAACCGACTGATAATTATAACCGGTCCTATGGCAGGTTATTCTGGGGTAGCTGGTTCCATGTGGCAAATATGCGGCAAATCCCCGGCTACAAATCCTGAGCGCTTTTGTTTTGGTGGTTTAGGAGGAAGCTGGGGGGCACATCTCAAATTCGCCGGTTATGATGGCATTATTATTCAAGGCAGAGCGGAAAAGCCAGTTTATCTTTTCATACAAGATGGTACTGTTGAGTTAAGGGATGCTTCAGAGCTGTGGGGTAGGGATACGATTGAGGTACGGCATCTCTTGAAGGATGAACTAAGGAAGTCGGTCAGGGTTGTAGCCATTGGTCCTGCCGGTGAGAACCGGGTGACCTTTGCTACTGTTTTTGCAGATGGTGACGCTTCCGGTTACGGTTTTGGTGCGGTTATGGGCTCAAAGAATCTAAAGGCGATAGCCGTAGAAGGAAGAGGCGGTAAGGTAGCGGCAGCTAACCCACAGAGGCTTCGGGAACTGACCCAATATGTCCGTAAATTACGGTCAAACAGGCTAGAGACTTCTCATATGGTTAAAAACACCAAGGCTCAGCTATGCTATGGCTGCGTAAGCGGTTGTGCCAGAGCAACCTATGAAGCGACTGATGGAGACAAGGGGAAATTCTTCTGTCAGTCGCACGCCTGTTATATAGGGCCGGCCCTTGGCTATTATGGGGAAAGTAACGATGTTCCTTTTCACGCCAACCGGCTCTGCGACAGGTATGGGCTTGATACATCTGTTCTTCAGTCGATGATAACCTGGCTCCTAATGTGCTACGAGGCCGGTGTTCTTACCGATGAAAGCACAGGTATGCCTTTATCGAAGTGGGGGAGCCTGGAGTTTATCGAAGCCCTGTTGAGAAAGATTGCCTATCGGGAGGGCTTTGGGGATGTTCTGGCTCAGGGTCTTCATCAAGCTGCCGACTCGGTGGGAAGTAAAGCGAAGGAATTAATCACGGCTTATGCCGATAAGAACGGGCAATGTGGAGGGTATGGTCCGAGGCTATATATTACCAATGCGCTCCTTTACGCCATGGAACCAAGGCGGGTAGTTCCACAAATCCATAGCGTATACGGACCGGTAGAAAAGTGGGTAAACTGGGTTAATGGAAAAGAAGGAACTTTTATGTCTGGCGAAGTAATTCGCGGTATTGGCAGAAAGTTCTGGGGGAGTGAGCTGGCATTTGATTTTTCCACCTATGAAGGTAAGGCGCTGGCAGCAAAAAGGATTCAGGATCATATTCATGCCAATGAGTGTCTTATCCTTTGTGTTTTTGTTTATCCAATTATGGAAGTTGAACATTCAGATGACCACCTGGGTGACTCCACCATTGAGAGCAAACTTTACTCTGCAGTTACCGGAAACGAGTTAGACGAGGAGGGATTGCATAGAATCGGCGAAAGGGTCTTTAATCTTCAGCGGGCTATACTTACTCGGGAAGGTCACCGAGGAAAGAAAGACGACCAGATTATAGAGGCTAACTATACGCTACCTTTAGAAACCGAGCTTTTCAACGAAAAGTGCCAGATTCCGGGGAATGATGGTGAACCAATATCGAGAAAGGGAATGGTCTTGGAGAGAGAAAAGTTTGAAGAAATGCGAGATGAATACTATCAACTCCGGGGTTGGGATGTCAGCAGCGGTCGTCAAACAAAAGCGAAGCTAGCAGAACTTGGTCTTGAAGATATTGCCAAAGACCTGGAACAAAAAGGGCTAGTTGTATAGACTACCTTGGCTCAATGCTGGTGATGAGAAGGATGTGTTATTCTTTCCCTACTTCTAGGGTATTTATTTTTCTGCCGGTTAGCTTTTCATAAGCCTGCTGGTATCTCCTGGTGGTAGCCTCAATAACCTCTGGGGGCAGCATTGGGGCGGGGGGTTCTTTATTCCAGCCCGACTTGGTTAGCCATTCCCGAACTGGTTCCTTATCATAGCTGGGCTGAGATTGACCAACCTTATATTGCTCGGCGTTCCAGAAACGGGATGAGTCTGGTGTCAATAGTTCATCAATAAGAATAAGCTGGTCATTAACCAACCCGAACTCCATCTTGGTATCGGCAATAATAATGTCTCTGGTTCGAGCATAACCCCGGGCATAGCTATAGATGGCCAGACTTTTCTGTTTCAGTTCTTCAGCTAGAGCGTCACCCACCAGCTTTTTCATCTCATCCGGAGATAATGGCTGGTCATGTCCGCTATCAGCCTTGGTAGTAGGAGTAAATATTGGCTCAGATAGCTCCTGGCTTTGCTGTAAGCCTTTAGGTAAAGGGATACCACAGACTGTGTTATCCTGCTGGTATTCTGCCCAGGCCGAACCGGCAAGGTAGCCTCGTACCACACATTCAACGGGGATGCGTTTGGCTTTTTTAACAACCATAGATTGACCAGCAAGGTAATCAGGGTAGTGGAAACGGCTCTCACCAGGAAGATAACTGTCAAGGCAATGAACATCATCAACAGCATCTATAAGATGATTGGGCACCAAATTTTGAGTCTGTCTGAACCAGAAAATAGAGAGCTGATTAAGCACTAAACCCTTACGGGGGATACCACAGGGTAGAATCACGTCAAAAGCTGAGATTCGGTCAGTGGCTATGATGAGTAATTGGTTACCCAGGTTATAGGTATCCCGCACCTTACCGCGGACAAATAGTGGCAGCGGTAAGTCTGTATTTAGCAAAACTGATGAGTTAGTGTTCATATCGCCCTGGGAGTTAGCTCGGTAGGATCAATCTTATTGCCTTTCCATTGAGCTTCGGTTAAGCCAAGCCGTCCAAAAATCTCATCCACATGACGCAGGAAATATTGATAGTTAAAAAGTGGCTCAAGCTCTGCTGTCGGTATGTTGGCAGTAACTTCGGAGTCAGTCTTTAGCAAGCTAAGGAAGTTTTTATTTCCCTTAAATGCCTTCATGGCATTCCGCTGTACCAGTTCATAGGCTTTTTGCCGACTTAAGCCTTTGTCGATAAGGGCTAGCATTACTCGCTGGGAGAAAATTAATCCTTTGGTGAGTTCTATATTCTGTTTCATCTTCTTGGGATAAATTTGCAGACCGCTTATTACCGATGTGAAAAGTGAAAGGGAGTAATCCAGTACCAGGCAGGAGTCGGGCAGTATAATGCGTTCTGCAGAGGAGTTGCTGATGTCTCGTTCATGCCACAAGGCAATATTTTCCATTGAGGTTAAAGCATAGCCCCTTACCAGTCGGGCTAAGCCGCAGATTCGTTCACAGAGTTCTGGGTTGCGTTTGTGTGGCATAGCCGATGAACCAGTTTGACCAGCACTGAATGGTTCTTCCACCTCTCGCGTCTCGGTTCGCTGTAATCCTCTAATCTCGGTGGCAAATTTCTCCAAAGAGCTGGAGATTATAGCTAAAGTAGTAACAAATTGAGCATGGCGGTCGCGTTGTAAAATCTGGGATGATATTGGGGCTGGAGCCAGTCCCAATTTGGCACAAGCCTTCTCCTCAATCTCAGGTGGCACAGTAGCATAGGTGCCGACTGCTCCTGAAATTTTGCCTACTGTAATTACCCTCTTGGCTTCAGACAGTCGTCGTTGATTACGCCTCATCTCTTCAGTCCATAGTGCCAGCTTGAGACCAAAGGAAATTGGTTCGGCATGAATGCCGTGAGTACGCCCTATCATTGGTGTATATTTGTGTTCTATTGCCTTCTCCGCCAATACTGAGATGAGTTTTTTCACAGCTTCATTCAGTAACTCAGACGACTCAACTAGCTGTAAGCTAAGGGCGGTATCTATGACATCAGAAGAGGTAAGACCAAGGTGAATAAAACGTGATTCATTACCTAGGCTTCCTGACACCGCACCAAGGAAGGCAGTCATATCATGGTGAGTTTCTTTGAGAAGTTCCTCCATACGTTTAAAGTTGCATCGAGCTAACTTTATCTTAGGTATGGCTTCTCGGGGAATGGTGCCTATCTCAGACCAGGCATCACAGACGGCAATCTCTACCTCAAGCCATTTGCCAAATTTGTTCTCGTCTGACCATACCCTCTTCATTTGGGGCCGGGAATAGCGCTCAATCATTTGTTGGCTCCTTGTAAACCACTCCTGTATTTTTCATAGGCATTTCGTATTCCGTCATGCTTCAAGCCTAATATTTCGGCAGCAAGGTAGGCAGCATTCTTAGCTCCAGCAGTGCCTATAGCCATGGTAGCCACTGGTATCCCGGCAGGCATTTGAACTATAGAGTAGAGGGCATCAATGCCCTTTAATTCGCTGGTAGCTAATGGCACACCTATGATTGGCAGGGTAGTCCAACTAGCCAGGACCCCGGGCAGATGGGCGGCTCCCCCGGCAGCAGCAATTATAATCTCAATCCCCCTGTTTTTGGTGGACAGTGCATACTGCCTGGTCTTTTCCGGATTACGGTGGGCTGATATTATAGACACCTCATAGTCAATACCAAGCTGGGTTAATATGTCCAGTGTTGACTGCATTGCTTCGGTATCTGATTTTGAACCCATAACTACGGCTACTAATGGCATATTTTAATCATCCCTTTACTGAATTTTCTTTATTTTAGCAATATCCTTGCGATAGTAGCAACCTTTAAAGTGAATTCGCGAGATATTATGATACACCTTTTCTCTGGCTTTGGCAATAGTTTCACCGGTAGCTACTACAGTTAGCACTCGTCCTCCGTTAGTCAATACTTCTCCTGGTTCTGAGCCTACTCTGGTTCCAGCATGAAATACCATGATATCTTTGTCTAGCTTATCTAATCCACTAATGGGGAAGCCTGTTTTGTAGTCGCCCGGGTATCCGGCTGATGTCATTACTACGCCGACACAGGCATCTTTACTCCATTCAATGTTTATTTGGTTAAGGTTACCATTAATCACCGCCATCATAATATCCGCCAAGTCGGTTTTAAGTAAGGGTAGGGTAACCTGACTTTCCGGGTCACCGAAACGGGCATTGAATTCTAGCACATTTGGTTCATTATTGGTAATCATTAAACCAGCATAAAGTACACCTTTGTAAGGTCTTTTTTCTTTAGCCAGAGCCTTTACTGTCGGTGTCATGATGTTTTCGGTTACGGTATTAGCCAGTATTGGATTGAAAAAGTGTGGCGGGCTATAGCTGCCCATACCGCCGGTGTTTGGTCCCTGGTTACCATCATATATTGGCTTATAATCACAAGCCGATACCATGGGGATAACGGTAGTGCCGTCGGTAAAGGCAAAAGCACTCATTTCTTCTCCCGACAGGTACTCCTCGATAACTACCTTGTCTCCTGCAGTACCAAAGGCTCTGGATTCCATAATATCAGAAAGAGCGTCCAGTGCTTGTGGTATTGTATTGGCTATAGTTACCCCTTTCCCTGCTGCCAGTCCGTCAGCCTTAATCACCATAGGCGGTGTCTGTTTCTGGGCATATTCTTTTGCCTGGCTATATTCGGAGAAGCTGATACTTCGGGCGCAGGGGATATTATACTTTTGCATTAGCTCCTTGGCAAAGACCTTACTTGATTCTATCTCGGTAGCTTTTTGGGTCGGACCGAAAGTGGGGATGCCGATACTTTGAAAATGGTCAACGATGCCGTTAGCCAGGGGTACTTCAGGTCCGATAACAGCAAGATCAATACTCTTTTCTTGAGCTATTTTAGCCAGCCCCTCTATATCAGAAGGGCTAAGAGTAAGGTTATGGGCAATTTGAGCTGTGCTGGCATTACCCGGAGCCACATAAATTTCCTTAACTTTTGGGCTCTGGGCTAGCTTCCACACCAGGGTGTGTTCCCTTGCACCCCCACCAACAACTAATATCTTCAGCAATTAATCCTTTCTTCTAATATGAACTACTTCCTAGGTTTCATTAGACTCTACCACAGTTATGACTACATTTCCCTTCTTGCGTCCCGTGTCGACATATCTATGAGCCTCGGCAATCTGTTCCAACGGATAGCGTCTACCTATGACAGATCATATAAGATAGCATCATTTGTTCGTTATTTCTGATTGAGTGTATTCATCGTACACCGGAGTACACAAATAAGTCTTGTATTCAACATACTTGGATATTTCTAGTTCTTCTTCGTGGAATTTTTCAATCTTCTCAATAGCTTCCATGCTAGGCCATTCCTCAATCCCAATAAATTGCCACTCGTCGTTTGACCAACTGCAGTCAAGCATGAAACGTAGTTTGTAACCGAGTTCCTCCATTTTCTCACGATCCTTACGCATGAACTCTTGCTGTTCCTCTTCAGATAACTTATGATATGCTGGCTTAATTTTGGCGAGCATCACTCTGATGATACGTTTTTTCTCAGCCATTTTATCACCTCTACTTATCGATTTCCAGATAATGATACCTATTATTGCCACTAGGTTTTGTTATTATGTTACACAGTTATGACTACATTCCCCTTTTTGTGCCCTGTTTCGACATACCTGTGAGCCTCGGCAGTCTGTTCCAGCGGATAGCGTCTATCAATGACCGATTTTATCTTTCCCGCCTCAATAAGCTCTTTGGTGAAGATTAGATCTTTAGTTATTTCGCTGGATGGTCTCAAAGCTGCGAACGCCATCCTCGCCTTTTTGCTGCCGATCATTGTAGTCCATAACGCTTGAAGAAGAAATACCAACCTAGGGCCAGTTGCAAAATAGGTTCCTCTTTGCTTTAGTGAGTTTTTACTACGTTTCAAATGGCACTTATTTAGACTTCCGCTTTGCCGCGCGCCCCCCACCACCTAAGATAATGCTGACACCGAACATGAAACCGAAGTCGTACCAGTTACCGCTGTTATGCACCTCATAGATGTTGACATTATCTGAAAACAGCGAAATAAAAAAGGTAACAGGTGAAATAATACCGTGCCACAAACCTGACCAGAAACCGACACTGTTACCGTCGACGTCGGGGATGTCTACTGTTGGATTAGTGCCGGCTGCGCAGCCGGCCAGTAGGAGCACGGCCAAGATTACTATAGATACAAAAAACAGGCGTTTCTTCGTCATGATTTTCCTCCTTAAGCTAATGTAATCAAGGATATCCAATTATTAGACTGATTAATTCAGATTATTTCCGATATATAACTCTTTCCCCGTAGGAGTTATTACTATAAGTATCAACCCTCCTTTCATATTTCCAGATAATATAAACCTGTTATTCAAGGTTGTCAATTTCTATAATCTTTCCTTTTTTAGGTTGTTTGGTCATATCGCTCGCACCACTTCGTCGTCCAACGACCAGTCTCACCTGCCGCTATGAAGCGCAGCGGAATAGCGGTAGGTTACAGTGCTTTGTTAGGTTTTGTTATTATGTTCCACAGTTATGACTACTTTTCCCTGGGCATGTCCTTCTTCAAGATACCGGAAAGCTTCAGCAACCTCACTTAAGGGGTAACGCCTATCTATAACAGGTACTACTTTGCTGGCTTCAAAAAGCTCTTTTAGAAAATTCAAATCTTCTTTTTTGTTTGGTTCCCACTTCACTAAACCTATTTTCTTACTCCCGGTCATTGAGATAAATGGTCCTAAAAGCATATTTAAAAAAATTCGTGTCATGGAACCGCCGACCATGACAGCAATTCCTTTCGGATTCAAAGCACATTTGTAATCGAAAATTGAACGATGTACCACAACATCAAGAATCAGGTCATAAAGCTGCCCACTTTTGGTGAAATCTTTTTGAGTGTAATTGATGACATGGTCTGCACCAATCGAGCGCAGCATGTCCAATTTCTTCGTGCTGTCCACGGCAGTCACTTCAGCCCCAAAGTATTTGGCAAGCTGTACCGCAAACGTACCCACACCACCACCCGCGCCATTAATCAGAACCTTTTGTCCTGGCTGAATCGGTCTTTTACCGCGAAGATTTTGCAGGGCGACGACTGCCGCTGTGGGTACGGCCGCTGCTTCCTCGAATGTCATACTGGCCGGTTTCAGCCTTAATGCATTTTCAGGAACATATACATACTCAGCAAAAGTGCCAAAACCATGCGGGTAGGATAAGTCCCCCCATATCTCATCACTCGGTTTAAACTGCTTTACGTTTCTGCCAACCGCTTCAACCACCCCAGCTATGTCAGATCCGAGTATCTTGTATTTTGGTTTTAGCAGTCCCCGGTACAATAGGCGGACTATGAACACACCTCTCAGGTATTCCAAGTCAGCTGCATTTAAGGATGCCGCATGAACTTTAACCAGTGCTTCATTATCCTTAGGGATAGGTTTGGATACCTCTTTGAGCTGAAGAACATCCGGTGGTCCGTATTTTGTGCATACAATTGCTTTCAAGAGTATTCCTCTTTTTTAAAGCCTTTTACTCCCATTCTATGGTTGATGGGGGTTTGGAGGTTATATCATAGACGACCCTGTTTATGTCGGCGACTTCGTTGACGATACGGTTGGAAATCCGAGCTAACAGGTCATAGGGGAGGCGTGCCCAGTCAGCCGTCATGGCGTCTTCACTGGTTACGGCACGGATGGCAACCAGATAGCCATAGGTTCTAAAGTCCCCCATTACCCCAACGGATTTAACATCGGTGAGTATGGCGAAACTCTGCCAGAGTTGGCGGTATAACTTTGCCTTTTTAATCTCGTTCATCACAATCCAGTCGGCAGCCCGCAGTATCTCCAGTTTCTCCTTGGTTACCTCACCAATAATGCGGATAGCTAAACCTGGACCTGGGAAAGGCTGTCGCCATACCATCTCTTTGGGGAGACCTAGCTTCAGCCCTACCTGACGTACTTCGTCTTTAAACAGGTTTCGAAGTGGTTCAAGCAGGT
>SDBV01013954.1_pt1 | contig 10175 bp, 6 predicted proteins | sample 2277081 | NCBI WGS metagenome assembly SDBV01 (sample SAMN10402039, study PRJNA504765) | marine sediment metagenome | isolation source: marine sediment core GS10_PC15, 223 cmbsf | place: Arctic Ocean: Southern Knipovich Ridge | collected 2010 | reverse complement strand
CGGATAATAATTTTTAATATCAAAAACATTTATTTTTAAATTTGAATCTTGATTAAGTTTCTTAGTAATTGTTTGATTTCTTTCTTTGTATTTCGTAAAATAATATTGATAATAATTACCAGACCTTATTTCTGCTCGATGATAGCTATAAACATTATCAGTATTTTGGGTGCATGAATTTTGTAATATATCTATTACTTTTGCTTCAACAATTCCCCAAAATGGACTTAATGAATAGCAGTCTCTATATTTAGGTTTATTTTTTTCCCATTTTTTAAATATTTTATATTTAAATGGTAGAATATCAATGTCTAATTCGAATTTTCTATTAATTACTGTAAATAAATAATCCAAATCATTAGTATCTAATAATGCACGCATTCCTAGATAAGTAGATATATTATTTTTTTTCCAATAATTAAGTGCTTTAATAATTAAATTTTTTAAATTCATAATTTTATTGCCTGGAATATTTATTTAATCTGATACTGCCTTTTTTAACAATATGTTTTTGAATAGCATCATACCAAGAATATTCTGCTTCATTTATTTCAATTTTATCATACTTGAAAAAATATTTAAGAAATTTATTGATTTTTTCAATAAGGCGCTTAAATAATTTTTTTGATTTTTTTAATATCGGTTCTATCCAAAGAAAAGTAAATTTTTTATTATTCATTCTTGGTAATATACATTTAATGAAATTATCAAGAATTTCAGAATTGCCGGAATTTCCTATAACTGCACTGCTGAAATTATTTACTAATATATAATATTCATTACAATTCAATTTTAAATATTGATCCATTAATTTTGTAGTACTAAGAACATCTGTTGCATCCCAATATTTGGTTTTATATAATACATTAATTCCATATTTAATAAAAAAGGGGATAATATTTTTAAGAAAATCATCATATACTTTCAATGCATCTTTAGAAAAATCAGCTGCAAGAATATTTAAATTTAGGGGTAATGTATCAATTACATTATTCTTTTTTAATTCAGCTATTGTTGATAGTAAAGTAAAAATACCTCCACCTGTTCCACAAGGAATATCTAGAATAGATACTTCCCCATATCCAAAAGTGCTTAATAAATCTTTTTGAGTTGAATTAAAAACTTTATCCGGATTTAATATTAAATATTCTGTTCTACTGCCAGAATTTTGAAATCTCCTGGCAAAATGTTGTAAAGTAGATTTTTTATCTTTTCCACCTAATGATTTTTCTTTTGGATCATATTTTTCTGCATATGAGTAAATTTTATATTTAATTAATTTTTTTTTATATGTTTTTATAATTTGCGGTGGTAAATATATTACCTTTTTTTTATAAAGTGTATCAGGAATATTTTTTATCATTTAATTCTCTATTATTAATTTTTTATTATATCTGCTATTTGTTTCAGATAAGGATGATCATCTTGAAACATTTTCTGAAATATTTTTAAACATATTTCTGTATCATATTCACTATTGTGAAATTGATTATTATCAATTTTTATTTTATAATATCTCGCAGTTTCTTCCAGTTTTGGCCATTTCCCATTTCTATTAGTGTGAGTATTGTTTTTCATTGTACAAAAAACATTATCTTTATCTGAAATAAAAGGAATAAATTGTGTATCAAATGAAATATTATGTGCAACATATAAAACAGGATTATCACAAAATTTTTTAAAAGAATCAACATCATTTTCAAAATAAAGAGGATAGTTTTGTCCTTCTCTTAAAGAATTTATTTTTTCATCAGTTAAGCCATTTAAATAAACAGCTTCTTCATTTAAAATTTCATCTCTATTCCGAAAATAATAACGACTAAATTTATCAATTATTTCAAATGAGTTTGAATTTTTTACATATTTTACTTTTAATCCTGATACAGAAAGAACACTTGAACCTTTAAATCCATTAGTTTCAACATCAAATATAATAATATGTTTAGTCATTTCTATTCCTTTTCAATTTTTATTAAACTAAAATCTATCCCTTCTGCTTGTTGGAAAAATTACTAATATTTTTTCTGCTAACTCTCGAAATATAAAGAAATATATACCAATATGTTTCCTCTTTTGATTCATCATGATAAATATCATAAATCACAATTACGCACTCCTTGCTTTATCAAGACGGTTTTTGACAAGTTCACAGACTGACCAATAGACTTCATTTCGTTCTTCTTGAGTTAATCCAAGGATATCAAATATTATATCATCAAGGACTTTTCTATCCGGGAGAGGACTTGGAACCTGTTGTCTTATTTTTTTATTAGGATTTATTCCACATTCTATAAAAATTGATTTAACTGATCTTTTAGCAATATTTTCTAATAAAGATTTCATTTTTTCTTCATTAAAATATTTGAAGTCTATAAGTTTTATAAAATTATAATCATATCCATACGTATTTAAAATACCTTCTCCCTGGTTTGTTCTTCCCATCGATTCAATCTGTAAAAAATAAAAAATTGAATTTAATTGTGTATTGCCAATCCATTGATCATTATAAAACTTTCCATAAAAGAAGTTGTCAGAACAAGCAGTTTTGATTTTTGCAATAGGAGTCCAAAATCTTTTATCCCAAAATCTTAATAGTAAAAAGTCTATATTCTCAAAATGAAGAGAATACCAATAGGGTCTATTTGATTCTACAGAGGCTCCTTTGTTCATTTTCTTTTTTTCAGCATTTGTAATGTAAAGCAAAGCACCTGTGTTTTTTAATTTAGATTTCGAATCAGTACAAAAGAATATTTTATTAGAAGCCGTAATAAATATATTTTTTAAATCTTGTGAAGAATTTATTATTGGACGAATATATTTTTTTTCAATGCCATATTCTTTGATTACTTGCTCAGTTAGATAAAAGAATTTTACTTTACCAGGTTTAGTTCCATAATCATATTTTGCTACTTTTGATAATTGTATTAATTTATCAATATTTTTTTTATAAATATAATGTAAAATATCAGGAGCACGCAGGTATTGCCCTCTCCATTTGTTTCCTAAGTATTTCCCCACGTGGAACTGATATGTTTCCTTCTGTTCTTCTTTTATATCTTCCGGGTATTCCCAGAATTCTTCCAATAGCTCTTTATGGGGCTTAATAAAGACCCGGAAATCATCTGTTTTTAATAATTCCTGTGTGTTATTTATTTTTAATAAATTTTTTGTATTTATTACTTCTTCATAAGGTTTTTTAAACATTATGAATTTTGCTTTATGATTTTTTATATCATAACTTTGTTTCGGTTTTTTCAAGATAGGTGAATCAAATAAAGCTATGATAGTATTAACACTGGCATGCTTAAAACTTCTTTTTACCTGGTTGTCATATATGGCAGTGATGGGAACATATTTTAATAAAAATTCCTGAAGGTCTTTGCCATACCCCACGTCCAGCCATGAGTTTGAAGTGATAAAACAGAATGTTCCGGTTTTATTTAATAAAGATAAACCGTGGAAATAAAAATAAACATAATAATCACTCTTTTTATCTATTGACTTTATCTGTGGAAAATGAACCTGAACTGATTTTAATAATTTCTCTTTATATTCTCTTTTATTTTCATTTGTTATTTCATTTTGCAGCCGGTTGGGGGGAGCTATTTTCTCCTGGCGCACATAAGGCGGATTGCCAATGACTATATCAACTCCTCCTTTATCACCGAAAATTTCAGCAAAATCTATATCCCATATAAATGGTTTCTTTTCGGATAATGACCCTTTTATTTTTATTAATTTTTGGATATCTAAATCAATCCGTTGTTTTTCTTTTTCATCCTGCTCTTTTACTTTTTTATTGTTTAAAAGATTCGTCTGCTCATTTTTAATATTAACCATCCGAGTCTGCTCGGGTTTATCAATAATTAATGACTGCTTTTCTTTTTCTAAATTTAATATCCGCTCATTAATAATATCCTGAAATAATTTTAATTCATACTCTATAATATTTTTTTCATTTTTAAATTTCGCGGTCCGGTCGTTATTATAAAATTTTTCTTTTTCATGCTTTAATGTTGTCAGTTTGCTTTTAATTCCCCGGGATGCAATCTCACTCCTCACGTCAAGGTTAATATCCCCGAGCTCCTGGACAAGGCTATCGCCAATCCTTAATTTTAAAGTCAGATTCGGGAGTAAGGGTTCAAGCTGGAGGTCTTCTACTTTAAGATCAGACTCAATCATTAAAGAAAGCCATAACCGAAGTTCAGCGGAATGCACTGCCCATGGCATTACATCAACACCATACAGATTGTTCCCGATGATACGCTTTTTCAACTGGTAGTTAGTCAGTTCACGGTTCAGATGTTTATATATTATTCTCAAAAGTTCTGCAAGGATATTGGTCATACCTACCAGGAAAGCACCACTGCCGCATGCAGGATCAATAATAGATAACTGCTCCAGGGCTTCTTCCAGTTTTTCATATATGGATTGATCCAGTTCTTCTTCTATCTTTGATTTGTCACTATCAAATACAAATCGATAGATAATCTCTTTCGGAATGTCTGTATTCTTGATCAGATATTCAACAATAGCCCGGCGGCACATAAAGTCAACTTCTATCCGTGGGGTATAAAAGATACCAAGGTCCTGCCTTTCATATATCTCTTCTGCTACATTTGACAGGGATTCATACACATATCCGATCATTTCAGGATCAACAGCTACTTCCACATCAAGAGGAAGGTCTTCTCTAATTGTGAAATTATATTTTTCAAAAAAATTGAAAATATCTTCCATTTTATTATCAGGAATCTCTATGAGCAGTTCATCCAGTCTGTTTTTTTTAAATAAACCGCCGTTCAAATAAGGTGCCATTTGAAGGGCATCTTTTATATCTGTTGGCAGATAGGACGGCTGGCTGAATCTTTTATTAAAGGCTTCCAGAAACAGGACTTTTAACCAGAGTTTATAGAAAGTATCCGGTTTTACGCTTTTCTTTTTCTTTTCTTTTAAATAGCTCTGCCAGAACCATTTCATGAATTTTGGTGAATTTTTCATCCATTTCTTTTTATCAATAAAATAGATAAACATGATGCGGTTCAGTAACTGCTGGCTGAATTCATGTGATTCTTTGATCGAAATATCCTGCTTGCTTACGAATTCACGGATGGAAAAGAAGGCATCTTTATAGTCATTAAAAAAGAGTTCACTTACCTTTTCCACATTAAATGCTTCCAGAAGATTTTTATATATTTTATTCGGGTCTTTTAATTTTGGATCAACAGCAGAATTTGATAAAATAAATTTATCCGTATAAAAAGCATTCTCCCGGTTCAAAACAAGTTTGATGATCTTTCTTTTAAAAGTCCCGGTCCCTTCCCTGATCTTCTCCACCAGAATAAATGAATAGTACTGATAATCAAGTGTAATAACCAATAGGGGGTACTGTATTTCATTTTCAAAATATAAAGGCAGGCTTTTTAAAAGATGCCGCGAGAATGACTTCAGTTCAACAAGAAATATCTGGAAACGTTTATCATAGTTCGAAATGGCATATATTTTATTTACAAATTCTTTATCCTTGGCTTTTAACCCGAATGCATCCTTACCCTGATAGGATAAACTTAATGTATCATATCCTAATCCTTTAAAAAACTCATATACCTTCTCCGGCCCATTCATCTGCGGGATCTGTTCTTCAATGAATTGCTTTGCTGTCATTTCTTTTTATGGGGCGCCTTGATATTTGGGAGACGTTTTATCTCTTTTTTTAATTCTCGTTCTAATTCTTTTTTATTGGGCAGATATAATTTATACCTGGATACAAATATCTTATTATTTATATCCCCTTTTACATATTCCACAAAAATATCATTTTTTTGAGAACACAGGATAAGCCCGATAGGGGGATTTTCATCCTTCATTGTTTCATTTTTCTTATAATAATTAATATACAAATTCATCTGTCCCATATCTGCATGGTCGATCTCACCGGTCTTAAGATCGATCAATACAAAACATTTAAGGAACCTGTTATAAAAAACAAGGTCAATGTAATAATGACGGTTGGATATGGTTATTCTTTTCTGCCTGGCAACAAATGAAAAACCTTTACCAAATTCCAGGAGGAAATCCTGGAGTTTATCTATTATTGCCTGTTCCAGGCGGAATTCTGTATAATATGGTTCCTGCTTGAGATTTAAAAATTCCAGAATATAAGGATCTTTAATGGCGTCCTCGGGTTTTTCTATGATCTGCCCCTTCTTTGCCAGTTGTTTTACTTTTTTCCTGTCTTTACTCAAAGCAATCCTTTCAAAAAGCATAGAATTCATCTGTCTTTTCAGCTCTCTGACAGACCAGTTATTCTGGGATGATTCCTGCTCATAGAATGAACGGGCAAGGTCATCATCCAATTTAATAAGCTCGCAGTAATGAGACCATGACAGGAGTGGTTCAAAAATGCCAGACACTGTCTGGCATTTTTGGATGGCAGAAGATTCCGCAGACACTGTCTGCCATTTCTCAGATTTGCCAAACAGTGTCTGGCATTTTGAATATGTAAGATAAAAAAGTCTCATGTTCTGAATATTTGAACGAGAAAATCCTTTACCAAATTTATCTAATAAATCATGAGATAATTGTAAAATAATCTGCTCCCCATATTCTGCTCTTTTCTCGCCTTTTTGCTCCTCTTCTACAACGAGTCTTCCAATTTCCCAGTAAGTCTTTGTTATTATTGTATTAACTTCCCTTACAGTCTGTTTACGGGCATCTTCAATCAGGGAGACAACACTGGATAATAACTTCTTATAATTCCCCTTTTTAACAATTTTAGTCATAATACTTCCTCTATGAAATAAATTGAACACAAATCAATTTTAACTTATTTTCATCAAATTCATCCAGGGATTCGGTCTCAATAACAGATTTGTCTTTCAGAAATTTATCAAGATGGTTCAGCAGATCATTCCAATTTTTATTATTTTTGTACTTTTTCCAGATTCTTCTTATAAGCTGCATTCTTTTTTTTGTCCATGGGATGCTCTGAAGATGTATAATGATTATTTCAATTTTTTTATAAGCAAAATCATCTTCATCCAGGATATCTGTTCTGATATAATCAAGTTCATCCCGCAGGTCCCTTAATACTTTTTCCATCCTGCCGGTTGAAGTCCGTATATCAGATGTAATAAGGGATTCAGAAAAAAAATCCTTGATCCGTTCTCTTATCTTAGTATGAATTTCAAAAGGATCAATATCGGAAGGTATTATGCGCGGCTCTTTTTCTTCGCAGGAAATATACTGTAAGATTTCTGTTTTATTGTCTATTATTTCATTAGATTCTATATCATAAAGATACCAGAAATGGTTCTCTTCTGCATATTTAAAATAAAAAAAGAGGCCCCTGTAATTTTTCTTCAATCCGCTCTGGACACCATAGGGTATGGATTCACAGAATTCCTTTAAACTATCCAGCCCGAAATCTTTCAAAGGCTGCCAGAACAGTTCTCCACCGCCGAATTGTTCATCCTCCAGTTCCTGAATAACTTTAGCCTTATCCTGTTCTGCACCTTTTAATTCCTTGATTATTCCGAATACTTTTGGTTTAACAATTTCACCCAGTACTGAAGTATCCAGGCCTACTGAATCATTTATAGTATTGATCTTGTTCTGAAGTCTTTTAACAAGATCAAGTAAAGTTTCAAGCTCTTTTTCAGGATAAAAATTATAAATATATATGCTGCTGAACGGCGATCCGATACGGTCTATCCTGCCGGTTCTCTGGATCATGCGAACCGGATTCCAGTGCAGGTCATAATTAATACATATATGCGCTTTCTGCAGGTTCTGACCCTCAGAAAGTATATCCGTTGATAACAATACATTCAGGTCGGCTTCTAAAAATTCATTGATCCTTTTCTTTCGCTGTGTGGTTGAAAAACTGCCCATTATACAGTCGATTTTTCCTTTAAATTGCTTTTTAAATTGTTTATCTTTATTAAGTCCGTTATATAAATATTTAATAGTGTCCGCATAGAAAGAAAAAAGAAGAATTTTACCCTTATCTTTTAAATTGATCAATATTTTTTTTAACTCACTTAATTTAGCATCCTGTGTTTCATCAATTGGCTGAATTAATTTTATGATCTCTTTAAAAATATATATATCACTCTCTAAATCTTTAAAAAACTTTTTTATATCATATTCCTGTAATTTAATGGGTTCTAAATTCTTTTTTATTTCATTGGATAGAGAATTATAGTCAACAGTTTCACTACTTAGATAATCTAAATACTTATTATAAAATTTTTTCCTGATAATTTTGCCCTGCTTAAATATTTCTTTAAAAGTTAATAAGAAATCTATCTGAGATTGAATACTTTTTCGAAAAGCTTCTATGCTGCTTTCCAGTCGTTTTAATAATAATGTCTGGAGAATGCCGCCTAAAGCCTTCATGCGCCCCAGTTCCATTTTATCCTTTTTCCCTGAAATCCGGTATTCTTCAAATCTGTAATATGCCAACTTCAACTCTTTTTCAATTTTTTCTGCAATCTGAAAATAGAGCCCCTGATAAGTTTCATCCAGACTGTAATTGATCTCTTTTAATACTCTTTTTGGAAATTTAATCTTTATCCAGTTACCCTCATGATCTTTAAATTTAGCATCCGAGTAATTACCTTTAATATATTGCCTTGTCCTCCTGATGGAAATGATTTGAAGCAGATCAGTCAATTGTGTAATATCACCTTTATCTGCTTTTCTAAACCGTTGTTCAATATCAGATATACCTTCCTTAAAAAATATTTTTTTATTATTCTGAGCTATCAGCATTATTTGAAAATAAAGGTCCCAGTGGGTGTTGTTCATGGGAGTTGCAGTTAATAATAAAATTTTTGTCTTCTTTTTTTTATTTGCTTTTTCTATTAAGGTAAATAGATTTTCATAACGGTTGGACACGGGATTACGGAAATTGTGAGATTCATCAATAACAATAAGCGAAACATCCTGCAAATGGAAACTTAATTTTTTTTCCAGTTCCCTGAAATCGAATTCCTCTTTGCCCAGTTCTTCCTGGTGAATTATATTTTCCGATACACCTATATTTTTTAATTCCGGCCTCCAGAGCAATTCATCCACGCCTGCAGGACAGATTACAAGGAAACGTCTCCGGCGGTAGAACCCAAAATCTTCAATTATTTTTTTTGCTATCCATGTTTTCCCCAACCCTACTGCATCAGCTATTAGAACACCATTGTAAGATTTTAATCGTGAATATATACGCTTGACAGCATCTTCCTGGAAATTAGTAAGATCCACTTCACTGGTAGTCTGCTTATCCATATCATCATAATCAAATAAAATATCCTCTTTCTGAAGTTCATAAAGAGCCTTAATAAAAATTGCAAAAGGGGGATATTCTTTAGTGCCGAATTTGGATTCATCCAGTATCTTTATAAATTCTTTTTTAAAATCTTCTGATTCTGCCCATAATTTTTCAAACCAGTTTTTTCGGATATATTCGCTGTGCGCTTCATCAAGAACTGCATTTAATTCCGTATTAGATGTGAAACCTGCATAAGTAAAATTACTCGAACCAATAATAGCAATTTTATCAAATATATAAGCTTTTCCATGAAGGAATCCTTCCTTATAAATACGTATTTCAAAATTATCTTTATTTAACAAAGTTAAAAAATCCTGAACATCTTCTTTTTTCTTTTGTTCAAATTTTTCATTTTCCAGATCTTCTTTTAAATTTTTTTTATATTCCTCTTCCGGAATAAACAAATCAGGTTTTATTTTTTCATTTTGAGGAGATACTCCAATAAGAAATCTAAAATATTTTATATCTTTTAAGGAATCTTTTATTAATTCAAAACCTGCAATATTGAAATAAGCTGATGCAATATCAACGACCTTTTGTTCTTTTAAAATTTTATTAAGTTCTTCGAAAAGTTTTAAAGTAGAATTATCTATTATTAATTTATCCGGTCTATACATAATTATAATATTTAAGGGGAATACCCCCTATATCTATAATTTATGGGGATCTTGATTAACCCTAAAGGAATATCCCCATCCGGGCATTCAGTACTTGAAAAACAACATTTATCAAATAAAATGATAGTTTTTCAAGATGCCCTTATATTATTATATTTGTATATATTGTCAATTTATATTTTACCTTAATCTATTCTTTATAAATTAAGAAGCCAACATAGAATATATAT
>SDBV01013953.1_pt1 | contig 10175 bp, 9 predicted proteins | sample 2277081 | NCBI WGS metagenome assembly SDBV01 (sample SAMN10402039, study PRJNA504765) | marine sediment metagenome | isolation source: marine sediment core GS10_PC15, 223 cmbsf | place: Arctic Ocean: Southern Knipovich Ridge | collected 2010 | reverse complement strand
GTCTACGCGGTATCAGCCTCGCCAAACTTCAGCACCGACCGCCAGTTCGTGGCGGTGGCAACCGACGAGACTGATACTTACGTGACCACAAAATTCGGCGATGCCGGATGGGGCGCCGCCGTGGGCAATGCCAGGCTGGATAAAGATAACTCAGGCACTCCCACTCCCGTAGTCGCAGCCGCTTCGGCGGCGATTGCCTTCCCCGGCGACTATAGCTCTGATGCCGGCTCCGAAGAATATATTCAGTTTATCGCCATTGATACCGGCACTGGAAACGGGGATGTCTATAAAATCAAGGGCGCAGAGTTGCCAGAAAACACAATAACAACCGACCTGAACGCCGGCTCCGCCTATGGTTCGGGCAATATTGATGTGACCGGGCTAGCGGTCACCGGCGACGCCACCTCTGCCAACATGATAGCTGGGGCGGCGGATAGTGCCCAGACCTATTTCAGCAATGATGGCGGCGCCAGCTGGAGCAGAAGCCGCAAAGAGCCCACCGGTGGGTCGGAGACTTATGTGCTCATGGCAGAAGATTTTACCAGCAGCGGCAAGGCATACACCGCTACCAGCGGTAGTGAAAGCGCCTTCTCCATAAGCCGGGATAGCGGTACCACCTGGAATCAGAACGGCTTAATCGACACCAGCATCAGTACCATAGTTGACCTGGCTCCCTCCCCCGCCTATAGCCAGGATAACACGCTGTTTATAGCTAACCTTCGGCAGCGAGCACAGCCTGTGGCGAAGCCCCGACAGCGGCGCCATATGGGAGAGGGTATTCTCCAGCACCCTGGCGAATGTGGACAGCGTCGCGCTGGTCGAGCTTTCTCCCCAATATGGCAGTGGCAGCCAGGTTGTGTTCCTCGCCGGGAGCAGCAACAGTCGTCCCGTAATATGGAAGTCATCCAATAATGGACAAAGGTTCCTGCTCCGACCTGCCCTAGACCCCACCACCAGCGCACAACTATCCATTGATACCTGGGCAATGGTTGATGACACCACCCTGTTCATCGGCAGTTATGACGGCACCAATGGGAAGGTGTATCACACCACCAACAGCGGTTTTTCCTACTCCACCGGGGCATTGGCAGGCAGCCAGCAGTTACACTCCATAGTCCTGTCACCCAGCTATGAACAGGATGAGACCATCCTGACCGGCAATACCAATGGTTGGATTTACTGGTCCGATGATAATGGCGCCTCGTATCAGCCGCTCCCGCCCGATGCCACCTCAGCACCCCTGAGCGGCTCCATAACCGTCGCCTTTGACCCCGAGTTTGACAGCAATAACACCGTTTACGCCGCCAGCAACACCGCAGATGAGGGCGTGTACCGCTTCATCGTCGGCACCAGCACCACCTGGGAAAGCATAGACAGCACCCTGCCCTCTGGCGGCGTGCTCAACCAGATTGCAGTCTCGGCTGATGGCACTTTATATGCCGCTAATTCCAACTCGGGTGACGGGATGGAGCGCAGCCTCAATCCAACATACTCTCTGGGCCCAAGTTTTGAGTCGGTGAGTCGCGGCTTAAGCGAGACCGCTACCTTATCGGGACTGTGGCTGCGCGACGACAGGTTATGGTCTACTGACAGCGCCAACATCAAGCTGATGACCCTCTCCGGCGGTTTAACCTCAGCAGTCGCCCTGACTTCCCCCGCCGACGATGCAGCAGGCATAGGTATCCTGATTAACCACACCAGCAGCGATGTCAGGCTTGACTGGGAAACACTGGAAGGTGCCACCAGCTATCAGTGGCAACTTGACTATGATACCGACTTTTCCTCGGTTCCCAGCGGATTTGAGGGTACTACCAAAGCCAGCTCAGCCCGGATGCCCACCCTTGAGCCAGCTACCACATATCACTGGCGGGTAAGAGCTACAGCTCCAGTAATAAGTCCGTGGTCAGCCAAGTGGTCATTCACCACCAGCCTGGACACTGCAGGCACTTCTCTCAAGCTTGAGAGCCCCGAAGCCGGCGTCAGCGAAGTATCAATAAAGCCTCTGTTCCAGTGGAATGCCGTGGCTGGGGCAGACGCCTACGAACTGCTGGTATCTGCCGACGTGCATTTTGATAGCCCTTCAATAATCAGGACAGGGGATTACGCTCTGTTTACCTCTGCCTGGCAAAGTGACGTAAGCCTGGACTACGGAACCACCTATTACTGGAGGGTCAGGGCTATCAACTCCGATACCAATAGCGCCTGGAGCGCCACTGGCGCCTTCACCACCGAGGCAGCACCGGCAGTACAAACACCATCCTATCCCACCCCGGAACCATCTCCTTCCCTGGCACTTCCAGCACTTCCAGCGCCAGCATCGGCAACGCTGCCGGCATCAGCTCTGTTATCGCCTTCAACACTCCAACCTGCCATAACCCCTCCAGCGCCAGCATCGCCGGCACCAGTTCAACCGGTGCCCCCGGCGCCACATCCAACTTCAGCACCACCCCTCTCCACATCACCTGGTTGGACGCCATACCTGGTTGGCGCCCTGCTGCTGGTCATTATACTAATGTTAGTCATTATTCTGGTGCTGGTGACAGCAATAAGACGAATATAAACTAATTGCTACCGGGAATAAACCTCTTCATATGGAATATAATTACGACAATTGAGAAAGAGGCAGGTGAACGCTATACTTATGATATAGGAGGAAGGATTATGAAGAAAATTACTATGGGACCACAAACGTTGTTATTTCCTGTGCCTGCAACACTTGTTGGGGTTCATGTTAACGACAAAGTAAATTTCATGGCAGTCGCCTGGTGTGGTGTTGCAAACAGTACACCTCCAATGATTTCTGTAGCCATACAACACCAACGTTATAGCTATGAGGGTATTAAGCAGAACATGACTTTCTCTGTTAACGTACCTTCCAGTGATTTAATGAAAGAAACAGATTACTGCGGTATTGCATCGGGTTCAAAAGTGGATAAAGTGGACGTCTGTGGTTTCAAGATTTTCTATGGTAAATTAAATAATGCTCCGCTTATTGAGGAGTGCCCCATCAATATCGAATGTAAAGTAGTACATATCCTAGACTTGGGCAGTCATGCGCTTATTATTGGTAGAATTGAGGAAACTCATATCTCAGAGACATGTTTATCCGACGGCATACCTGATATTACCAAAATCAAACCATTTTCTTATGTTGGAGCCAAGGTGCGGGAATATAGAGTTTTAGGGGAAGTTATCGGTAAAGCGTACGATGTTGGTAGAGAACTTAATTCAAAAAAACAAGAAATGATACATGAGCAGTAAGAATAACTCAAGTTGTACTGAATCCCTGGGAGTGAGGAATATGGTTACTACAATCGAGAGGAATTAAGTTCACGCACGAACTTTTAACCGTTGTCTCCTGTCGCTAGCTCGTTATCTACCGCCGCAGTAATACAATTGCTACCATCGCGAAGATAATGCCGAGAACGCGCTCCAAAGAAACCATTTCTTGCAGAACTAGTATGCCAAGAATAGCCGTGATAACTGCATTTAGCCCGAAAATAGGCATAACTGTTGACAATGGACCTCTTTGGATTGCAATATAAAGGGTGAGGACACCAATTGTCAGCAGCACGCCTATAAGGAAGGTATACCCTAAATATATTCTTTGTTCCGGGATAAAAGGAGTATCAGTGAAATAAATGTAGGCACTTAGAGTTGCGGTAAGTAAAATATTACCTAATAGTAGAACTGTAGGGCCGGTAACACGCGAAGATATTAGTTTGACCAGAAAATAGTGAACCCCCAAAAAAGCCATCGCTATTATACTTAAAATTAGATAATCCAAAGCATAATTCTCCCTGCTGGATAAACCTAAAGGCTCAATAAGACAATTGCTGCAACAGCTAAAATTAAGCCAAGCACTCTCGTCACAGATACCTTTTCCCGCAGGACAAAAATGCCGAGAAAAGCTGTCACCATGGTGTTCAATCCGTAAATAGGCGTAACTACCGACACTGGACCTCTAGCGATAGCCGAATAATAGGCAAAGAGACCAATCACCATCGGGATTGAGACAATGAGCGCATATAACGTATATATTTTCCGTTTTGGTAATATAGACTTCTGAGTGAAAAAAAGATAAGTAGATATAACAGGGATGGTAATCATAGAACCAATTAATATAATCACAAGGCTGGGTACATGCACAGAAAGGAGTTTAACAAGAAAATAATAAACCCCAAGAGATACCATCGAGATTAAAACCAATGGTAGATAACTCATCGCACGCCTGTCAGTAATTACTTAATCCTTTATTAAATCGAAACTCCCACCAGTTTAGCAGGGTTTACTGTCACCTAACAAATCTACTGGGCCGTGCCAAACATAGCTGCGACAATTGAGAGAGAGATAGTACCGGTTGAGCACCGGATTAGCCTTCCGCTACCAAGCTTAATGACTTAACTTTCAATGTCATTTCCCGCTTATCCCGGAGCCACCCGATGTCTGTATACTCCCTAACGTGGGGTTTCCCAGGTAGTTAAGCTCTGAGGCGCCACTCAGGATAGCGTCTAATCTGCCGGCAGCATTAATGGTGGCATTGCTTGCTCCACTTAGATTGATATTTGCGTTGTTGACCGTAAAATCAGATAGCCTTATCTTGCTGGCGCCTGACGCCCCGATGGATACATCAGCGGCAGCCCCATCCAGTTCAATGGTACTGGCTCCGGAAACGCTGAAGCTACAATTATCCGCTTTGATGCTCCCTGAAACCTTACTGGCACCCGATACATCAAATTCGGTATAACCCACTTCCAGGTCACCAAGCTCCAGGGAACTGGCACCTGATAGGCCAAACTCTATAGGAGTTTCAGTTCTGAATCCACGCACTTCTCCTTTTGAAGCTCCGGATAGATTAAGCCTTTGCAGTTCAGGCATCACAATGGCAGCTTGCTGAGTAGTACGATTAAAGATTCGAGGCTGTTTAAGTCCTATATAAAGCGTCTTCCCACTCTGGCGAATGTCAAGATGCTGAAATAAATTGTCGTTAGCGGTGATACTCACAAAGTAAGACCTCCCACGGGAAACGTCGACCTCGAATGCGCTGCTAACTTCTAATTTCGTAAAATTACTATAATACCATTCCCTGGTCTCAATATTAGACGAACCAGTTATCGAACCGCCACATCCAATAGCTGAGACAAGTAATCCTATTATTAGCGCCAAAGTAATTAGACTGGCCATTATTTTATTGGCGGACATTTTCTACCTCCATTGATTTGCTAAGCGAATTCTAGCTAGCAAACGCCTTTTTGTCAACACGACCAATAGCGATGAGCCCTCGGGCTAAGGATATTATTGATGGTTATGGTTGCGCAAGGAGAAAAGAGATAACCTGCCAAGGACCGATGATTTAGCTGAGAAATTGATAAAATAAAGAAGCCCCGAACATGTTCAGGGCCCATTACTTCGAGACAACGCCTTCCCGGAACTCCCAGGCTAATGTTAGCCCAAGAATCCAGGTAACGTGACCAAATTGCTAGCTTCCAGAGCCAGCAAACTAAAACCACACACAATAGATAGCGCTATAAATACCGTGAAGAATTTTTCGGCGTTGCTTAGCGCATGCCATCTCCCTTGTACTATTTTCTCCTGTTGCATCGAACCTCCTTTCATTGAATAGACGCAGCTATATACAAATAAGTGTATTGTGACCTGAAAACATTGCAAATTGCGGCGAACAGAGCGATAACCTAGTCTGCTAGTAGAGTCCTGAATGAGGCCAACTGATTAGACCGCCACCCCAAGATACATCCCGCTTCACAGTGAACATTCGGTACGTTATTATTATAACACATCAATTATTTTTATTCAAATTGGGTTTATATTAACTATCACCCGACTGCTTTTAAGACTACGAGCACTATTTAAAGGTTAAATCCCAATTACCGGAAATCCACAGCGATTGTCTTTCATATCTGGGTGTGCGGAACGTAGTGACGATGTTGAGGATGGAAGTAGCACTCACAGGTTGTTCTGATATTCCAGCAAAAACACCTGCGTGTTGGCGGGCAAGTTGGACCTGGTGATGGATAGCTTGGGCTGGGGGTCAATATGCTCTATCCCCATCTCCTTGAGGAACTTATCCACCGGCTGAAGCTCCCGGTTTATCGCCGGGGTCTTGTAGTGCATGGGAATTACCACCTGCGGATCAAGCTGACGAATCACCTCGGTAGCCATAGCCGCACTGATGGTGGACACCCCCCCCACAGGAAGCAACAATACATCCACGTCACCTATCTCCTCAACCTGCTCGGCAGCGAGCACATGTCCCAGGTCACCAAGGTGACACACCGACATACCATCAATCTCCATGAGGTAAATGGTGTTTTTCCCTCTCTCCTTACCCCGTTCTTCATCATGAAAGTCGGCTACCCCGATAATTAATACCCCACCGATTTCATACTCACCCGGGCCAGTGACCGACCTTGGCTCACCACCAATCCCACTAACATACGAATGGGACGGATGCTGATGGCTCACCGTTACAATTTGGGCAGTGGGCTTGCCCAGGGAATAGCCCAAATCCGGCGGGAACGGGTCGGTAATAATTACGGCTTGTTTACCCTTAATTCTGAAACAGGAGTGTCCTAACCAAGTGATATCCACATTGCCCAATATATCACAGACGAATCTCCCGGTCAAGGAAAGTCAGGGATAATAGGCTGCTGGATGCCGATTTTTCTCTTGACAAACGATGTCCCAACGTGCTAAATTGTAATTAGCAGTCTAAGGCTTAGACTGCTAACCGGAGATAAAAATGCTATCAGCCAGAACAGGAACAATACTCAACTCTATAGTAGGGCATTACATTGCCCAGGCAGTTCCGGTGCCATCACAATATATTGCCAATGAGACTGAACTGAAGGTAAGTCCAGCTACTATCCGTAACGAAATGTCACAGTTGGAACAGGAGGACTATATCGTCCGCCCCCATACCTCCGCCGGAAGCATACCCACCGATAAGGGCTACCGCTATTACGTAGACTCATTAGAAAATATTCAACTCCCCCTAGCCAAGCAACGCCTGATAAGCCATACTTTCCATCAGGTGGAGGAGGAGGTTGACAAATGGCTGAGTTTGACGGCGACGCTCCTCGCCCAGCTGGTTCAAAACGTGGCTGTGGTCAGTAAGCCCAAGTTAACAGGTTGCAAATTAAAGCATATGGAACTGGTTAACCTGCAAGAATCACTGGCTCTGCTCGTCCTCGTCCTTTACGGAGCCAGGGTGAAACAAAGGCTGATAACCTTTGACCACGTTATTTCTCAATCAAGATTAACCGCCTTAGCGAATAAACTGAATGCGGCTTACTCTGGACTGACCCGTCAGCAGATTGCGGCTAAAGACACGGAACTCTTATCCATTGAACAACAGATAACCGACCACCTGATAGAGACGATGCAGGATGAAGACGGGCAAGAGTATGAGGAACCTTACCTCGATGGTTTGTACTTTATCCTCAGCCAGCCGGAATTTGCTTACAGCGACCGTACCTTAACACTAATGGAATTGGTCGAGCACAGAAGTCTCCTGAAGACTATTGTTCCCGAGAGGATGAGCCAACACGCAGTGCACGTAGTCATCGGTAAAGAGAACAAAGCAGAGGCTATCCAGAATTACAGCGTGGTCATCAGCCAATATGGTATTCCTGATAAAGCATCAGGCACTATAGGGGTAGTTGGCCCAACCAGAATGCCCTACTACAATACTATTACAACTGTAGGTTACCTGGCAGCAGTGCTGAGCGGGCTGGTGACCGGACTATATGAAAGAGAAACCTCCGCTGGATAGGGGGCATAAAGGACTGTATCGGTTATGCTGAAAAAGGAACCGGAAGAAGCTCTAAGCAGCCAATCAGAACCAGAGGTTGTTGAGGCGGAAGATGTAGAGATATTAAAGCAGAAGCTGGCCGAGGAAAAAGAAAAGGCGGAAAGCTATCTGGCTTGCTGGCAGAGGACACAGGCTGACTTCGCCAACTATAAGCGCCGCGCCGAGCAGGAAAGAGAGGAATTTAACAAATTCGCCAACTCCTCTCTAATTCTCTGCCTTCTGCCCGTCTTGTCTGACCTGAAAAGAGCAATTGAATGCTTTCCCGCGAAAAGGGCTCCCAGCTGGGTGGAGGGCATCAGATGTATTGAGCGCAAGTTCAGAACAACGTTAGAGGCGCAAGGGTTGACCCCGATTAAGGCACTGGGAGAGCCCTTCGACCCCAGGTTTCATGAAGCAATAAGGCAGGATAAGGGCGAAGAGGGAATAGTCATCGAAGAGTTACAAATGGGATACACATTGCATGATAGACTTCTCTGCCCGGCTATGGTGGTCGTTGGCAATGGAGAAGAGGAAGAAAAGGAGGATAAATAAATGGGGAAGGTTATAGGCATTGATTTAGGCACCACCAATTCGGCAGTGGCGGTAATGGAGGCGGGTGAGCCGACAATTATCTCCAACGCCGAAGGGGGGCGCATTACCCCATCAATAGTGTCAGTAAATAAGGGTGGCGAACGTCTGGTGGGGCAGATAGCCAAGCGCCAGGCGGTGACCAATCCCGACAATACTATCTTCAGCATCAAGCGATTGATGGGACGCAAGTTTGACGAGACCACTGTGGAATACGATAAAAAGCTGCTGCCCTATAAGATAGCCAAGGCAACCAATGGCGATGCCAGGGTGGTAATGGGCGACAAGGAGTACGACCCGCCGGAAATATCGGCCATGATTCTACAAAAACTTAAAACGGATGCCGAGGCTTACCTTGGTGAAAAGGTGACTGAAGCCGTAATTACCGTGCCTGCCTACTTCAACGATAGTCAGCGCCAGGCGACCAAAGATGCCGGTAAGATAGCCGGGCTGGAAGTGTTACGCATAGTCAATGAGCCCACGGCAGCCTCTTTAGCCTACGGACTGGATAAGAAGAAGGACGAGACCATCGCGGTCTATGACCTCGGTGGCGGCACCTTTGATATCTCCATCCTTGAGCTGGGCGAAGGCACCTTCCAGGTTAAGTCAACCAACGGCGATACCCACCTGGGTGGCGATGACTTTGACCAGAGGGTTATTGACTGGCTATGCGATGAGTTCAAGCGAGACCAGGGAATAGACCTCAGGAACGATAAAATGGCACTGCAGCGACTGAAAGAAGCCGCTGAAAAGGCCAAGTGTGAGCTATCCACTGTCGCGCAGACTGATGTAAACCTCCCCGTTATCACCGCCGACGCCAGTGGCCCCAAGCATCTCGCCATCACCCTCGCCCGGGCTAAACTGGAGCAACTGGTGATGGAACTGGTAGAAAAAACCATAGGACCCTGTGAGCAGGCACTGGCTGACGCCGAAAAGACGGCGGCACAGATTGATGAGGTGATTCTGGTTGGCGGGCAGACCAGGATGCCGCTGGTTCAGGAGAAGGTTAAGCAATTCTTCAACAAGGAGCCTCATAAGGGGGTCAACCCCGATGAGGTGGTAGCCATAGGCGCTGCCATCCAGGCAGGGGTACTCAAGGGGGACGTTAAGGATGTTCTGCTGCTTGATGTTACCCCGCTCACCCTGGGTATTGAGACCCTTGGGGCGGTATCTACTCCTCTCATCCCCCGTAACACCACCATACCCACTGCCAAGAGCCAGATTTTCAGCACTGCCGCTGATAACCAGCCCAGCGTGGAAATTCACGTGCTCCAGGGAGAAAGGCCAATGGCATCCGATAACAGAACCTTGGGCCGGTTCATGCTTGATGGTCTCCTGCCGGCGCCACGAGGGCTGCCCCAGGTTGAGGTTACCTTTGATATTGATGCCAACGGTATCATCAGCGTAAGAGCCCAGGACAAGGGAACCGGGCGGGAGCAGAAGATAACCATTACTGCCTCCAGCGGTCTCTCCAAAGAGGATGTGGCAAAGATGCAGCATGAAGCTGAAATACACGCAGCCGATGATGCCAAGCGCCGCGAGGAGGTTGAAACCCGCAACACCGCCGATACCATGGCTTATACCGCGGATAAAACCCTCCGCGATAATAAGGAGAAAATCCCCTCAGACCTGAACCAGGAAGCGGAGACCAGGATAGCCGCGGTACGCTCGGCGCTACAGGGCACCGATATTGATGCCTTGCGGCAGACAACCCAGGAATTAAACGATGTTATGCAAAAGATAGGCACGGCCGTCTATCAGCAACAGCCACCACCTG
>SDBV01013952.1_pt1 | contig 10175 bp, 16 predicted proteins | sample 2277081 | NCBI WGS metagenome assembly SDBV01 (sample SAMN10402039, study PRJNA504765) | marine sediment metagenome | isolation source: marine sediment core GS10_PC15, 223 cmbsf | place: Arctic Ocean: Southern Knipovich Ridge | collected 2010 | reverse complement strand
TCCATCAGGAACTAAAACTTCAAATTTTCCACCCCATTGAGCCAACTCTCCATAAGTTACCTGCCGTCCATCCGCAAGCAAAAGCTTATCCCTTGCCACAACACAGCCGCGCTGGATGTCGTCATCCGCTCGTTGAAGCAATAAAGTGGCATCGGGTAACCCCTGCGGGATAGGTAAAGTTCCAAGTATCTCATCAGTATAGAGAGGAGTAACACCACCAAGATTAATTTGTAGAGTTGGACGTGTTGAACGGCCCTTAAACTTCGCCGTATCCATAGGAATAGTCCAAGTATACGACGGAAGATAATGAATCAAGACCATGGTCGCTAGCCGACTAAGCAGCGCATCATAAGCTATAAGGGGATCCTTAGCGTCGGAAAGAAACCCCTTGAACCTATCCATATAATTGTCCATCTCGGTTCTGATTCCTGGAATCATCACTATCGGGTGCTTGCCTAAGCCGTGCCGCCATGTTCGTAACACTTCGTAAGATCTTACTCGCTCATGCGGCAGTTTCTCTGTTGACTTATCTACTGGGGTGGTATCCACAAGAAGATAAGCAACCCACTCCGTGTCCATATACTCTATAACAGTGAGTTCATCATACCACTTGAGTGTTTGACGAGAGAGTGCCTCCTGTGTTTTCTTTGATCCCAATTCCTCCGCTAACACCTTAGCCGTGACTATCTTTTCTTCAATACTCGCTAGTATGTTGTCATTGGCATCAAGGTGCGGAAGAATACTTAGGGCAGGAACGTGCGTAATAACAAAAGGAAAACGCCCTTCCGAAGTCTTCCATTCACGAATCCTAGCTAGATATTTCTTTCCTGGTTCTTTTATGCCGCGCACTGGGTATCCGGCCTGAGTTGTCCATACATGGGGCAACGGAATAGCCTTCACAAATGCGCGTGAATAAATAAGAACGTCACGGCCTACATGATTCCAAAAATCATTCGCAAGTAATTGCTGCTCAAACAACGAGGCGGCCACCTTCTCCACCTGCTCAACATCCCTCTTTTCCTCAGTGGTGAGATTGGCCGGATCACCGTGAAACTCAGGAAGGGCCATAAGAAGACCAGCGGCCTGATCTACGATTCCACCTGCGCGGCCGCTGTTATGAGAAGCAAATCCCTGTGATAAATAAGTCTGCGAGCTAGACGTAAGCTGGGCACTGATAAAATTAACTCGTTTTACCCCTGTTATCTTAACTAAGCCTCCACGAAGCTCAAATTTGCGTGCATTTAGATCAAACCTATGCCAGCGATCCATAAGCCTTGCTGGCTGAATCGTACCAAGAAGGCGCATATTCTCTACAAGCCCGCCTCGAACATGCAGTGTATGCACAGGTGCCTTGGAGGCTTTAGAAGGATTGTTATTAATGTGCTCGTACCACTTAAACCCCATCTCAGTGAGATAGTTTTTCACTCTAGCAAGCAAAGCGTTATTCTGTTGCGAGAACTTTACCTGCATTTCCCCTTTTCTGCTGCCACGGGGAGAAAGAGTGAGCGTACCGTCAGCATCAAATGCCCCAGCCAAAAAGCCTGCCCTATAACTGTGTTCTACTTCCCACGGCATAACATAGCGGCGCAAACAATAAACATAACCTCTACCGCGCTGGTGACGGGCGGTTAAGTTTTTATATATCTCTTCAACGCTTGTCCATGTTGCCACCCCGTGGTGCCCATGTGCGTTTACAAGAAATTTATGCTCTCCTGTAGCACGCAGGGTTTCTCCTGTATCTAGGGTAAGCTCGTACCCTGATACTTCAGCTTGAGAAGAATGAGTAACAACCGCATCCTCATAATTTCGGAAGCGCACTGGGTTTTTCCCGTGTGACTCCTCGTTGAACCCAATGATCCTATCGCCTGTTTTCAACTTTCCCGCTTCGACCCATCTTAAATCACGGGTCAAAATGGGAGTCTCTACATCCAGACAATGATATTCGTAGGGTTTTATCAGGCGTAATTCACTACTTTCAGTGAGAATTTCCACCTTATTGCGGTTATAGACAATATCGCGGAACTGCTCATCCTTGTGGATGCACTCATCCCAATCAGTTATTAATTTTTTATGGAGGTCACGTACTCCTTTTCCGCTGGGTTTTGGAAGGCCTATTGCCATTTAGCTTGTGATCCCCTAGTTAATAACTATCAAACCCACAACGGAAGGAATCCAATACGCCTTGGCTGAGCATATCGGACATTTTTCTGGCTTTGATACTCCCGACATAGGCTTTGTTTTCTCAAAAACATTTTCACACTTTATACATTTATATTCGTACCGTGGAATTTTACACTCTCCTCTCTATTTCTAGCGTAATATACCCATTTATATTATACCACCCCAAATATTAGTTATTGTCTCTCCTATTAGCCTGTTGTTCTGACCTAGTTGCCCAACGACAGTTGTCGAGTTCATAATTACCGTCGTTGTCGATTCTATCGATGGTGCAGCCTTCTGGTCTCTCCCCCATATCAGCGAGGAAATTGACAAAATTACCACCTTTCCACGTATCCCAACGGTCGCATACCATGATACCTCTACCGCCGTAGTAGGCATACCTGTTGTGGTTCGGGTTTCGGCAACGAGTCAGCATACCACGCCAAGATATGTATGTTGAGGTGTCATTTTTAACACGCCAATCCCGTTGGTATTCAGGATTGGCAGCACACCATCGCCGCGTGCTTTCCGCACACTTATCACGATTGGAGATACGCCATAGTTGACTAATTTTACGTTTACACGGCCTGCAATAGACGTCTAAACCGTCCAATTGAGCCCGATTCTTGTTGAATTCGGACGGTAGTTTAATTTCCCTACAATGGGGGCACTTCTTTTTACTCTCCATACCTATATTATACCTCATATAATTTTCATTATCTCATCTTAACCCCCCGTGCATCCCTGCGCCTGTCATACGCGGACGGATGAGGTACATCAAGCAGTTGGGACACAAGCGTCCAGAGTGCGTCGGGGTCGTCATCAAACCCTGTGTACGGGAAATGTGTGAGGTGGTACTTAGCATCTTCAAACCAGGACGCCATTTTCGGGAAGATAATCTGGCCGCGATGGATATAGGGGGCGAGCGCGTGAACCCGACTTCGTTTTCCTCCCTGTGATGGGATAACTGGCTCCAAGGGCACATCTGGCGACTCAGCTTGAATAGTCTGTACAGCAGGCGTACCAGCGGCCGAATCCTCTATCCACTGGCAGAATGGTTCCCATTCCTCCTGAATATCATATATTTCATCCATAAGCATTGGTGTGCTGAATCGTCCCTTGCGCCTATCCAAAATCCAGATGCGCCCGTAAGAATCTAGGCCCCCCACGTAACACACAGAAAAATCATTTTTCTCTTTCTCTTTGTATGCTGAATCAATGCCCACAGCAACAAGAAGATCTTTTTCTTCAATCAGCTCTTTACTTGGAACTTCATCATAGGTGGCTAACTTCTTAATGATCTGCGTCTCGCCACCCGTGGTGTCTCCCATATACTGCATAGCAAATAATGCTGGTGACTCAAGGTTTTTTATTTCCATGAATTTGTCTGAGTACCCATTACCTTTACCATCAGGCGGCCAATAAGTCTTGCCATATCTATCAAGCGCGGGGATATGAATAGGTATCCATCCTTCGTGCTTACGCTTCAACAACCGCCCAATAAAGTCAGGCGCGCACCAGCGTGTACCGATTGACATTTGCCAAGAATCATCTTTCAATCGTGTAAGGACAGATTGTTCATAGTTATCAAAGGCTTTATCTAATTGGGTCGTATTTGCGGCTTGCTTAAAGTCAACAGCATCATCCAACACAAGACCCATAAAACGATCCCCTACAACCGCTGATTTTGTACCACCAGCTCTAAGTGTAGCGTGAGGACTAACAATATCTGCCCGTTTAACACGAAATTCAGCAGTACCCCAACTTTGCGGATCGCGCCTTATATTCGGAAACGTAAAATGATAAGCCTTTGATATAATAATTCTGCGTATAGCGTTTGAGCGTTTCCATGCTTGCTTATTTTCATATGAAAGTAGGCCTAGACTGTCTTCTGGGTATTTGCCAATCATCCACGCTAGAAAAAGAACCCCAATTAAAGTTGACTTGCCTGATCCAGGTGGTGCAATAATGATAAACTTATGCCCACCTCTAGGTTCGTCACCAATAAGTTGACAGGCCTCAACCCACTTTTCTTGGTGGGCGACAGGATCAAATCCAGCGATGAACCTTACAAATTCCCTAAATTCTTTAGCTGCTTTTTTCCCGCGTTTAAGTAAGGTTTGAGTCTTCTTAGAGTAGGCCACTGTTACTCGTCACTGGGCGTTCCGCGCGTAGCAAGTTCATCCAATTCGTCATCCTCCATCGCCTCGGCCTCCTTAGCGGCCTCCTGTTCAGGCAAGTCCGCTCTCGTAGGAGGTATCTTACCCTTCTTGTATCTGTCAAGTATCCACGTGGAAGTTTTCTGGCGAAGAGAAAGCTCCTTGGAGTCCTGTACCCCTAAGTTCTTGTCACATTCCCCACATTTCAGAGCCGAGACCCTACCAGCCGCAAGCGCAGCAAGAAAAGCAGCAGCCTCTGGCACACTTTTCTCAAGAAGTTCATCAGCTTGTTTCAGGTGGTCTGTACGAAGTTCTTCTATACGGCCTTGGAACTTTTTATCTTTTGCCCACGAAGTCAATGTTTGCTTCGAGACTCCGACTTTTTCTGCCGCCTCTGTCTGCGTACCACCGTTGGCAATAATAGATGCGGCTCTCTCTTTACGTGGGGATAATCTAAGGCTTGGTGCTTTGTTCATGTTTCTCCCTCCTATTTATTATTATACCCTATAAAAAATGTAATAAAGTTGAAAAAGCTTGACTTTGTGACCGCGTTTGGGGTATAATATAAGTGAGTACAAAGGAGATCAACCAAGTTGGAAAAAACGACGCGTAAACAAAAGAAAGCCTTGAAGAAGTTTAATGCGGCCTGCGTAAAATGGAGGCGTCTCCTGTGGCTGGGAGATTTCAATTTAGATGTTTCTTTGGCTGATTTAAACCCAGAATCAGACAAAAATTCAGCCTACAGAACGCACGCCGACAGTGAAATACAAACACCGTATAGGCTTATAACGATTAGGGGAGACACAGATCAAATATCTAATATGAGTGATAGCTGCGTTGATGATGTGGCCCGCCATGAGTTAATTCACGCAGTAGTAGCTCCGTTGAACGAGCTACTAAATCAGATAATAGAAGAACTTCCTGCCAATAAACGTGGCCCCTACTATGACTGGAAAAGACGTGAGATAGAAGCGGTCACTACTCATCTCACAGACGTAACTTACGTTTTGCATAGAGCGCCGAAAGGAAAATAATAATGCCGCAACACAAATTAGGAACTTACTACCGGCCAATCCCATGTGAAGGAATAGACATCACTTGGTGTAACCGACCTCTTCTTTGCCGCCTAGGTATTCACCGCCCATTCAAGGTACTCAATACAATACCAAGCCCATTCAAGGTACTCAATACAATACCAATAGCAACACTTGCCTTGACGGACAATTCTGAGAACGCAGATAAAAAGGGATGTCTTAGATGTCCGTACTTTTGGATAATGCACGGGGTGACCAATTGAACCACACCCACGAGTATAAATTTTGGCACGCCCACACCCATGAACACCGAGACGAATCCAAAGGTCTTAGCGGATGGGAACCAGAAACCGAAGACTACTATACCTATAAACATAACACAGGTCATTATCATCTGTGGACTCAAACACACGACCATGGCGAAGGCATTAAAATGCCCCACACCCACAAGGACAAACAGGTTCACCCAGACGAGTCGTTCGTTCATCACCATGCGGATATAGACCACAAGCCGTTAGACTACGACAAAGCAGGAAATGGAAAATAAAAACCTTAGAGAACTCGCCTATGCTGTTCTACAGCAGGCGGCAGAAGATTTAGCTTATTACTTTGATACTTTATTTCTTTGGTGCGCCCTGCTTGACCTCAGCCCTAGGGACTTCCAACAGCGGGTAATTAGGCTAAGCAAAAAAGACGGAGCCTGTAGCCCCGCCTACAAAGTGATAGAGCTGTTGGACGAAGAGGAATAGAAGGAGGGAAAAGATGAACCAGATGATATTCAAGCAGACCTCTCTGTTCGCTAAGTTTAGGATTTGGGTAGGAATATTGATCCTCCCGCCTGGTGTATACACGAAAGGATGTACAGTTCATATCGACGAGCTGATAATGGAAGAGAGGAAGTAGATGTGGCCCTTTAATAGAAGTGAGGAAGATAAAGAAAAGGACAAGCAGGCCCACGAGGCGGCCAGTAAGAGATGGACTTGCTGTTGTGTTTGTGACTGCCCGTTCAACGTAGATGACCTGATTATAAAGCTATACCAGGGGGAGAAGCATTCTCAAGGGGTGTATGTTAGGAACAGTAATTGGGCTACGGCTTTTGCACATATTGACTGCGTAGGAGGGCCTAGATGGCTAGGGGTCTAGCCTGTCGGCTTGGATTTCACAGCCCCTTCATATGTATGATGAAGACGAACTTTGAGCCGTTTCCGTTTCTACACCGTTGCCTAAGGTGTAGCTACGAGTGGCAAGATTACAAGACAACATCCCACCTTTGGCATCGTAGTTGGAAACCAAAAATGAGAAAAGAATGGCCCCTGTGATCGGTTTCGAACCGACGATCTCTGACTTGCAAAGCCAGTGCACTCCCAATTGTGATACACCTCAATAAGAGCTGGGCGTAGAACTTTCGCCTGTTAGTGTTACTTCTTTGACACCGACATTGGTCCACCGTCCTTGGCCGAATTATAAAGTTTCTTCATTCCAGCCATCACACTAATATTATATCATACTCGTGGCTGTTTTGTCAACCCACCAAACAAGCTGTACAAAAATGCTGTCGTCACGAGTATTTTCAACCGTCTACCATTACACACCAAATGAGCATCCCATCCCTTCTCCTAGCAGCCTCCGTGCCTCTGTCATCATGGCTCCTCTGGCATCGCGCTTCGCGGGAGTAGATGGATATGACCATCGCCAACGGCAGGGCAGCTATCGTAGTAGGGAGGGTCGCCAGGAAGTACAGTCTCCTCATTGAAGACGTGACGTTGGTACTCGTCTATCCACTCATCAAGCCTGATACGGCGCTCGTAAGCAACCTCACCTACCAGCGCCTTTGCCCGAACACGTCCGCGCCATGCTGTCCAGAACGGAATCATCGCTTCCCCTCCTCTTCGATGGCGGTATGGGCGCGTTCTTTATTGTCCCTGCATTGGAGACAGTCAGGATTGTCGCCCATATCCCCCAACGCCTCTTTCCGCCGCTCTGCCAGCGCCTCAGCCTTCGCAAGCTCACTAAGGCAAGCGTCACGATCACCCACCGCCAGGTTCCACTTGCGCTCGGCCTCCTCCACCCGCTCCTGTAGGCGGGCGATGGTAGCCAAGATACGCAATGTCATGGGCCCCGTACACTCGTGTCCTTCCTCGGCGTACCGGCGTTCCCGATCCAGCTCTTTGTCTGTCAACGGTTCAACCATCGTTCTCCCCCTTGAGGATGCGGGCATGGATGGCGTTCCTTAGCTCAAATGCCACATCTCCTACACCCATGCGGAAGTAGTCAGCTCCGACACGCTCTACCGCGTCCAGCTTCCCCTGCGCCTGCTTGAGTTCTGCTCGTAACCCCAACTCAACTACCAGCGCCTTCTCCATAGCCTCGGCCAACTGGCGCTCTAGGGCATGGAATCCAATCTTGTCCCCGCACTCGCAGTCGCCTCGGCCTATCTTGATGTCTGCCCCGTCTGCGCCGGGGAAGTTAAGTTCGCTCACTGGTTCTCTCCTAGAATGGCGAGAATCGTAGACGCGGGAAGAGAGGGAGATATTGCAGCCGCTTCTTCTATCGCGCCCAACTTCCCCTGCGCCTCCTGTAGCGCCGCGGCAAGCATAGGGACGTTGGTGCGGGCGGCGGCGATGAACTCGGCGTCGGCTTCGTTGGGCGCGACGTACCAAGAAATGTGTTCCAAGATTTGCTGAGGCATGGATTTGACGTATTCATTCTTGGCCGTCTTACTGCGCAGGACTCTCTTGTGAAGGGTGAAACCGCCACGCTTCTCATCGCCATTTTTCCACTCCCATGGCCCCTTCGTCGCCGCCTCGCACAGCTTCTTTATCGCGGGTAGGTCAAGCATCACAAAATGTTGACGGGGCCGGAGTATTTAATCAGGCCGTTCTGCACCTCTACCCGACACGGCTTACCGTTCAGATGCCCAACCTCTTCAAGGCCGTAGGCCTTAATAATTTCAGCAGCGCCCTCCCACCCAAACACGTTTAACGCGGCACCCCCATCCAGAAGGTGAACAGTAAACCAGAGTACAGGCTTTCCAGTATCTCGCAGCCCTATCCCTACCTCATTGATGATCGCCATTTGCTCGCTCATCATCCTCTCTCCTTTTCCTGGTGCTTCCTGACTACCGTCTTTCTTTTTCTACTTCGCCAGCAACGAGCTAGGCACCACCAATAACCCTCGAATTGACGACAAGCACGATTTCCGCAACCGGATGCACAATACTGTATCTCGGCCTCAATCTTTTTCTTCCTTTCAGCCATTTCAATCTAGGACAAAACGGCCACTAGGACGGCCCCAATGAATAGGGGAATAACCAAAGGAATTAAAGCAAGCCGTTCAATAACAGGGGTTGGTAAACGTTCTTTATTTCTTTTTCTCGGCTTTAGGCAGTTGAAGTAGGTACTATCTGGGAATGTATGCTTCATTTCTCTCCTTACTTTAGTCCGTCTTTCAAAACCCGCTTCACGCAGGTTACACATATCACACTTGGTGACTTATTTCGGCAAAAAACACAGAAACCTGCCTCCGAAGGCGTCTGTGAAGCTCTACGCCATCTACTGTAGCAAGTATCACATGGATCATTGGTGGCTGTCAAGCAGCAAATACGACAAGTCTTCTCTCCAACTTGGCGCTCTATGTCGTCAAACATTCCTTTAGCTAATTCCTGGCTAAGGAAATTATTCAACTTCTCCCCGTGAGTAGGCGTATCAATACCTACATTACGCTCCCATGAGCGGCCAAAATAAGATAAGCCATTATGCTCTTCAATATCATACATAGAGATATGCTCTACAGCCTCATCTACCGCCTCATCAATACCATAGACACTATCCGCGTCCTGGCGGAAGTGTCCCTCGTCCCATTTACGACGAAGTTCATGGAGGTTAGGGTTGTTCTCAGGCCAACTCATTCTTCTTCTTCTAATCTTTCCGCAAGTTCCTCTGGGCTCATATGCTCCAGAAGCTCGGCTATATCCATTTCAATGCCTGTGTGACAGTGAATTTCCCTAATTTCGTCACAGGTGAGACAGTATACATCCTCCAAAACAGGTACACGATAGCCAGCAACGGTAAGATACGACCTCATGTGCTTACTTTTGGCCTGTGTAGGTCAACATGTTCTACTTTCATCATTGGACGTAGGTGTCTCAAATTGCAACAAGGGGGATTTTCGCACTCATGGTGCAAGGTCTTCTTTTTTATGCCCTTCCTGCCATATACAAGCCCCCAGATAACCCTATGGGCACTAAGATAGACCTCCTTACCAATGTGATTTACCACCTTGAGTCGTCCGTGTCCGCTCTTATGCCGCTCTCCTAGCCATTCCCAGCACTCATCGGGAGACCCGCATCTCACATTTTCCCACATATAATCTAGGGAAAGGGAATTAAGGCTTAACATCTTCTTCTTCCGCACTCAACCAATCTAAGAACTTGGCAAAAGCAATATTGATGCGACTGTTGACATCCCATTTAGGATCTCTCTGGTCGCAAATATACCAAAAGCCATCCCAACGCTCCTGTAACTCCCTCCACGTCCAAGATTTAGGTGGAATTCCACTAGGTAGTGGTTTAGGGGTCATCTTTGTTGCTCTCCTCTACGCAGAATTGGCGGAAAGAAAAAATAGACACCTAAACGAACTCTACACTTAGTCAATTAATATCCACACCTTCCACCAACGACTTCGGCCTAGACATATGAACCACAGTACCTTCGTAAAACGGGCCTGTCTAACAATAATTTCTGTTTGCTCTGGTGTTAGTGGGGGTATGCGACGTATGTATCTCCAGTATAGTCGGCGTAAGAAAGAAAACAACAACTTAATC
>SDBV01013951.1_pt1 | contig 10176 bp, 11 predicted proteins | sample 2277081 | NCBI WGS metagenome assembly SDBV01 (sample SAMN10402039, study PRJNA504765) | marine sediment metagenome | isolation source: marine sediment core GS10_PC15, 223 cmbsf | place: Arctic Ocean: Southern Knipovich Ridge | collected 2010 | reverse complement strand
GAACCAGTGCCCGAACCGTCGAGCTGTAAGACGTCCAGGTCAGATCCCCCGGCGACCGAAGCGGAACTTGTGGTCTGGGTGTCAGACAAAGCGAGCTGGTCATCATCGGCTCCCGGGACACTTGCGGCGCCAAGGGCGGTGTCGGTCCCACCGAATCCCGAAGCCCCGCCGGCAGTACTGTCGGCCATTTCCAGAGAAAATCCACCAGCGTCGGTATCCGCCGGAGCTGGACGCTTGGCGGAGGCCTGGGCAGCGAGGATATCGACCTGCTCAGCCTTGAAGACCCGTCTGGGGCCGTCGTGTAATTCGCGGAGTTTGTCCTGCGCAATGAGGTCGCGAATGGCGGCGTCATCCAGACCGAGCATAGTTTTGACTTCGTCAACGGTATAAAACATTTTGGCCATTTTCGGGCTCCCAAACGATAAGCTAGTCCCAGACCATCAAAATCTCACTCAACCCCTACATTATATCCCGATAGATAGCTAAAGCAAGCCTATTTGGGGGCTGATAGCTCCTCGATAGAGGATTCCGATTTGGGCGGAATCACCGCGTCTGGAGCTTTGGGCCCGGGATGAGGCTTTGAGGCAGGTTCGATCAACTTGCGGACATCCTGGGGCGAGGGTTTACCGGTGTTGAAGTCTCGCAACTGCCTATCGTAACGAAAACTGCGGGCACTAAGCAAAGATAAGCCTTTGGCTCGGGGCCCGCCATACCTATAGAGCAAGATGGTCTGATTCCTGGTATCAACCAAATAGAGGCCATAACTATCGGAACTCAAGCGGGCCTGGATGGCAAATATGCCCTCGGCTCCAGGCTGGCCAAACTTAGGTACGGCTAAAGTGGTGGCAGGGGTGAAAATACTGATGATTAAGCAAGTAGCCAAAGCTCCGATGATCGCGGCGAGGATGTACTTCCCCCAGGAACGCCGGTTGGAAAGGCCCAGAGAAGAACGTGGTTCTAGAACAGCCATAAATCGCCTCGAAAAAACCAGTGGCAAATAACATTTTAATTATATCGTCTGGCCCCCCGCATACAACTATGTTTTAGTAACCAGGAGAAGCTGGGCCAACAAGCGATGTAAGCATTGTCTGACCAAATGGTTACGTCAATGTCCGGGAGGATATTTTTACATTCTTGCCGCTTGAAGAGCTTTGTCCTAGAATATGATTTTTAACCGAAGGGCCCTTGAGGCTTTAGGCGAAGGACGCTAGCAAGAATATATAAGGATCAGAAGCTATGGGAATGACGATTACGGAAAAGATACTGGCTGAGCACAGCGGTAGAGCTCAAGTGGGGCCCGGTGAGATCGTCTGGGTCAAAGTTGATTTACTGATGACCCACGATGTGTGCGGTCCGGGGACTATAGGCATATTCCATGAGCAGTTCGGGGCAGAGGCGAAGGTCTGCGATCCGAGCAAGGTGGTGCTTATTGGGGACCATTACATTCATACCAAGGATGAAAAATGCCTGAGAAATGTGGACATTTTGCGGGACTTTGTGAAAGAGCAGGGCATCAAATATTTTTATGAGCCGGGGACGGACAGTTATCAGGGAGTGTGCCATGTGACTCTACCGCAAGAAGGGCACACCAGGCCTGGTGAGATTCTGCTGGGAACCGACTCGCACACCTGCACGCATGGAGCCTTCGGGGAGCTGGCGACGGGAATAGGTAATACCGAAGCGGCCTTCGTGCTGGGTACGGGTAAACTCTGGCTCAGAGTGCCGAAAACCATGCGCTTTGTATTCGATGGGCAACTGGATGAGCGGGTGATGGCTAAGGATATGATCCTTAAGGTGATAGGGGATATCGGCGTGGACGGGGCAAATTACCGCAGCATGGAGTTTGCCGGGCAAACGGTCAAAGCCTGCAGTATGGAAGAACGGATGACCCTGTGCAATATGGCTATAGAAGCGGGGGGCAAGAATGGGATTATAGCCGCGGATGAGAAAGTCGAGCAATACCTGGCTAAGCACGATAAGAGCGGCAAGAAATATTCGCTGCTGGATAACGACGCGGACGCGAAGTTTACCAGTGTGCATGAGTATGAGTCGAAAGAGATTGAGCCGATGGTAGCTCAGCCGCACAGCCCAGCTAACACGGCGACGGCGCGGAGCCTAAAGGGTGTGAGTATAGAACGAGTATACATAGGCTCGTGCACGGGAGGCAAGACGACGGATATGGTGGCAGCGGCGAGTCTGCTGGTGGGGCGAAGTGTGAAAATAGAAACTTTTGTAGTGCCGGCAACGGTGTCAGTAGATAACGATCTGGACGAACAAAAGATTGAAGGGCAATCGCTACGGGAGATTTTCACCCAGGCTGGAGCCAAGATCGGGCGACCCTCGTGTGCGGCGTGTTTGGGAGGCCCGGCCGATACATTCGGACGAGTCAATGAGCCGATGCGCTGCCTGAGCACTACTAATCGAAACTTCCATGGACGAATGGGACATAAAGGCGCAGAGATTTTTCTAGCATCGCCAATGACAGCGGCAGCGACGGCAATTAAAGGTGAAATCACGGATCCGCGGAATATCTAAAAGGTTAATCATGGAAAAAACTATAAGCGGTAAAGCATATGTGCTGGGCGATAATGTGGACACGGATCAGATTATTCCAGCGGAATACCTGAAGTATGATCCGACTTTAGCTGACGAACGGCGGCTGTTCGGACGATTCGCTCTGAGTGGAGTGCCGGGGGCCCAGGCGGGGCTGCCGAGCGGTAAGGTTGTGTTTGTAGATCAGAGTGACGAAGAAAATACCCGCAGCAAATTTACAGTGATTGTCGCAGGGAAGAACTTCGGGTGCGGCTCGAGCAGAGAACATGCTCCGCTGGCTCTGGCGGAGGCTGGGATAAAGGTGGTGGTAGCTGAATCGTATGCTCGGATATTTTTTCGCAACGCGGTTAACGGCGGATACCTACTGCCACTGGAGTCGCCACGGCGTCTGTGCGAGATGATCCGGACTGGACAAGAGGTGCAAATCGATACCAGCGGCGATAAGCCAAAGATGATCGTAGATGATCTAGATCCTATCGAGCTTTGTGCGATAGGGGACGTCTCGGGAATCATCGAAGCTGGTGGGTTGTTTGCCTATGCTGAAAAAATAGGGATGCTCAAGTAGCAGGGCAAGGGCCTACTTCGTCGAAGTAACTTCGGCTACGAAGGCTGGAAGACAGGTAAAAATGAAAACAGAAACCTCTGGATTCCGCATCAAGTGCGGAATGACAGAGAAGAAGTAGCAGGGGGCCAAATATAATGCCTAATCACCTGGCGATACTAAAGCGAGCGTATCTGGAGCTGATTCAGGCGGGGGAAAAGACCATCGAGTGTCGGCTAACGCGAACGTCCAAGCCGCCGTTCGCCGTGGTAAAAAAGGGGCAACGTGTTTATCTGAAGGAATCGTCGGGGCTAGTGCGCGGCGTGGCTAAAGCGGGTAAGGTTATTTGCCGGCGAATCGATGGTTCTGATGACTTGGCAAAAATACAGCAAGAGTACGGCGAGGGGATAATGGCTAAAGATGATTTCTGGCAATCGAGCTGTCAGGCGAGTTACTGCACATTGATCTTTCTGGAAGGGGTGCGGGCATTGGCCAGGCCGTTCCGGATTAGCAAGAAGGATATGCGAGGCTGGGTGGTGTTGGATGGAACGCAGGGATTTGATTTCCCCGCTGAAAAGAAGTGAGGCTGGGTCCCTTAGGGGCTTTTCTGTTGATATTCCAGGCAAAAAGAAAAAATGACGATTTTGTTCGACACATCTGTGGGCTAAAGCGCAAACTATAGAGTGAAGGCTTGAGGATCCGCGGTAAAAATGCTTCGTCGACGGCAGCATCAGGTTTTTTGGCCCAAGCCAAGTAGCTCAAAGAAGGGCGAATCTGTTGGCTTCAAGGTGGTTGCCGGTACCCATCACGGTTGAATATGGATAGACACACAACCCAAGCGATAGCAAGAGGTTTACGGCGAGGGGATCGCCAGGCGTGGTTGGGTTTGTACGACGCTTATGCCCAGCGTCTATGGAAGAACGTTGGCCGACTTATGGGTTTCGACTGCGCCGAAGCGGCTGATGTTGTTCAGAACACCTTCTTGGCGGCGGCGAGATCGGCTAAGAATTTCGACCCCGGCCGGGGTTCACTGTGGGCGTGGCTGTGGGGCATAGCCAGACGACAAATTGCCCTCTACTATCGCAAAGAAGGCCCCAGAAGCAAATTTGTCCAAGCTAAGTCGTGGTGGGTTTCTTTGGATGGCGAAAAAAACGATTGGATAGACGCTAAGTGCGATCCACCTCAAGACGTACTGGAAACTCGCGAATTGGCTGCGCTGGTAAGACAGGTCTTGAGTGAATTATCCGACGAATATCAAACGCTATTGATAGGCAAGTACGTTGACAGCCAATCGGTAAACATAATGGCTAAAGATATGAATTGTTCGGCGGTCGCGGTTAGTTCCAAGTTGGCTCGAGCAAGGAAGGCTTTTAGAAAAAGTTTCAGGATGGTAGCCCAGTCGATGTCCGGCACGACAGAGGTGTCGTAATGATGACCAATGATAAGAATAAGGATGAGCGGCTTTCTCTTTTGCTCTCTGCTATTGAGCAGGGGAAGACCTCGGCCAAGCAGCAGTTCCTGGAGGCGCTTCGAGAGCAATCGGCAAACGAATTCCAGGATTGTTCGGCTCAGAGCAAAATTGAATCACAAGTAAGCACAATTTCTTTCTGGAGGATGATCATGAAAAGTCGAATAACCAAAACTAGCGTGGCTGCGGCAATAATAATTCTGGCGGTAATCTTCGGGATCTCACAATTTGGCGGGAGACTCGAGATCGGGACTGTCGCTTGGGCCGACGTGGTCAAGCCTATTCTTAATGCCAAAACAGTTGTCTATACGATTATTGTGGGCGAGGAAGGAACATCGCCACCTATCCAGGATATGATAATGGGCTCGCGAATCAGGCGTAGCATGGTCGGTATCGATGCCGTAACCATCATAGACCTGGAAACTTCTCGGATTCTTACGCTTGATCCCAAAGAAAACAAGGCCATATATATAGATATGAAGGGCCTTCCGAAAATGCAAAACTATCTGGAAACCTTGCGAAGCCTTATCGTGCAATTACAGGAGAATCCTCATTTTGTCGTCGAAGAACTGGGCGAACGGGAGATTGACGGCCAAAGGGCTATCGGCTTCAAAGCTGCGTTTACCGGTGAGCACCCGAACGTAGAAGTGATTATCTGGGCCGATCCTGAAACGGCTTTGCCGATTCGTATCGAACAACAGATGGGGCAGATGCGTTTCATTGGTAAAGACTTTCAGTTCGATGTTGATTTGGATGAAGCGCTGTTCAGTATGGAGATACCGGCAGGCTATACAGAACAACAAGCACAGGAGCTTGACTTGTTTGGCTCTACGGAGGAAGACTTTGTCGAAGGATTGCGCATCTGGGCTAAGTACATTGGCGATGGTGAATTTCCCGGAGATGTCAGTATTGAATATTTCGTCAAACAAACTCCAATGCTTCAGGAAAAATTTGAAAATCTGAATCTCTCGGACGAAGAGGAGCTAGAAGTCGGAATGAAAATGCAACGACATTTACTGTTCATCCGTTTTTTCAAAGGTGAGGGTAAATGGCATTACGCGGGAAAAGGCGTGAAACTGGGCGAGGCTGACAAGGCGATATTCTGGTATCGGCCGAAGGGTTCGCCAACCTACCGGGTCGTATACGGCGATCTAAGCGTCAAAGATATCAATGCGGAAGACTTGCCAAACTAAGCAAGCGTGTCTAGGCCTGGGGGCGGGAGTGCGTTTTTATGGCCTCGACGATAGCTTGGGCAGTGGCGACAGCAGCGGCGCCATCGGAGCCAGTAACGATGGGCTGATCGGAAGTGCGAACGCAATGAACGAAGTTTTCGAGTTGTAAACGCATGGGCTCAGCCTCTTCAATGGCTAAAGGCTCGGCTTGGATGAGGTCGGCCCATTGGGGGGCTTGAGTATTGTCGAGCTTAGCGAGGGTGTCTTTCACTTTGTCAGCGTTGCGGGATTTGCTGACCATAAAACCGCTCTTCTTGTGTAAATCCAAGCTGAAATACAAATCGTCGGAAAAGACTTTGAGAGTTCGGGTGGTGTCCAGGGCCAGGCGAGAGCCGGTGATCTTGGCTATGCAACCGTCGGCAAAGGTGAGGCGAACATCGGCAAGATCTTCATGGGAACCCAAAAGGGCACAACCGACAGCTTGGATGCTGAGGGGCTTAGCTTTGGTGAGGTGCAGGATGAGGTCGATGTCGTGGATCATCATGTCAAAAACGACGCCGATGTCCATGGATCTAAAAGCGAAAGGCGAAACGCGGACAGCCTCTATGAATCGAGGGGAAAATTCGTAGCTGTTCAGGGCAATTACGGCGGGGTTGAAACGCTCGCTATGGCCGACCTGTATGAAAGTATTGTTCTCTTGGGCCAAGGCCAAGAGCTGTTGGGCCTGCTGGGCGGAAGGAGCGATAGGCTTTTCGATTAGAGTTGGGATGCCGAGCTTAAGGAAAGGGGTCGCGCTTTGCAGATGAGCCTCAGTGGGCGAGGCGATGCTGACAGCCTGGACCTGGGTAGCCAACTCCTGGAGAGTAGGCAGGACTTTGGTCTGGTACTTTTGAGCTAAGTGTTCAGCGCGGGCGGGGTCGATATCGACGATGCCGGCTAAGCTAATGTTGGGCAATTCAGAGTAAACGCGGGCGTGCAGTTGGCCCATGCGCCCGGCACCGACCAGGCCGACTCGCAGGGGAGGGGTCACGTTTTCGCTCCTTGTTCTCTAAGTTGCCAGGCAGCTTTGGCTCCGACTAAAGAGAGGGCCCAGGGGTGCACACAACCTTCCCAGATGTTGTCGTCCCGACTGACTTGGCCCGTGTAAACAGCTTCGAGGAACCTGTTGTGCTGATGGCAGGCGCTGCGTCTGAGGCTGCGGACCAGGTGGAGGACATTTTCGTCGTGAATAGCTTCGGTCTCGAATTCATCGACAAGCTGTTTTTTGGGGACCCCACTACGGAAGAGGCGCCGAAAGGCGCGTTTTAGAGCCTTGATACTTTCTTCGCTGAAATTGGCGTTGCGCAAGCCGATTTCGTTTATGCAGCGGACCTTGCAAGGGTAGCTGCCGGCCATGACCGTGAAAGGCGGGACATCTCTGGTGATGGCTGAGACTCCGCCAGCATAGCTATATCGTCCAAAAGTTACAAAGGGATGGGAGCCCATTACGCCACTGAGGCGAGCGTGGGACTCCAAGTGGTTATGGCCTCCCAAATTAGAGCCATTAACTATCAAACAGTTGTCGCTTACATAGCTGTCGTGGGATACATGGGCGTTGATCATGAACAGCCCATTGTTTCCGATTTGGGTGAGGTTGCAGAATTTATCCGAACCGCCGTTTACGGTAACACCTTCGCGAAAGATATTGTTGTCTCCGATACGCACTTTGCACAGCTCATTTTTAAAGGTCAGATCCTGAGGAGGAGTGCCCACAACGACATTGGAAAAGAACTGATTATTGACGCCCGTAACAACGTCGCCACAAACGGTTACGTTGTTGTGCAAAACACATCCTGATCCAATACGCACTTGTGGTCCTATGACGCAGAAAGGGCCGACGGAAACATCGTCGGCAATTTGTGCGGCTGGATCAACGCAAGCAAGCGGGCTTATTTTTGACATTTGTTCTAGCCTTCTGGAGTAAGACAAAAGCTAGCCAGGGTCAGCGTCGACTAGCATAAACTTAAGCTCAGCTTCGGCGACAACCTTGTCACCTACAAAGGCCCGGCATCGACAGTGTCCGGTTCGGGAACGAATTCTGAGCATTTTAGCTTCGAGAATCAACTGATCTCCGGGCACGACAGGGCGTCGAATCTTTACCCGGTCCATCGAGAGCAAGACAGCCAATTGGCCGGTGTGTTCCAGTTTTTGACTGAAGAGTATTCCGGATATCTGGGCTAGGGCCTCGACGATCAATACGCCAGGCATGATGGGAGTTCCGGGGAAGTGCCCCTGAAAGAACTGCTCGTTGAAGGTTACGTTCTTTATACCGACAACCCGGCGCTCGTCGTCGATTTCTATTACGCGGTCGACCATAAGGAAAGGATAACGGTGAGGTAGGATGCGCAGCAAATGCTGGATATTCAGGGCTGGTTGGGCTAGGGATTTTTCGGCAGTGGCTGCTCTGTGAAGCTTGCGGACCAACTGGTGCGCCAAAGCGTGCCCAGAACGATGGGCGACGATTCGTGCTTGTAGAGGTCGGCCCAAAAGGGCTAAATCGCCAAGAAGGTCGACAACCTTATGGCGGATGAGTTCGTCGGGAAAGCGGAGCTTGTTGCCGATGGGCTTGCCGTTGGGGGCGATGACCAGAATGTCCGCATGGGTAAGATGGGTTCCGATACCCTGCTGGCGACACTTCTGGACTTCGGGCTCAAAAAGAAAAGTTCTGGCTCTGGCTAAGTCCCGCATGTATCTGGCCGGATCAGCGGTGAAGCTGTATACCTGCCGTCCCAGGCCGGGAGCGTCCTGGTATTCGAGTTCGTACAATATGGTTAGGCCAGGATCCTGAGAGGGTAGAGCGGCAATACTTGAAACACCTTCGCTAACAAAGATGGGATCGACGAGTTTAAAGACGCGGCGATCTACATTCTGCTGAACAATTCCGCCGGCTAGCAGAGCTTTAGCGTAAGGTTCTGGTGAACCATCCATTCCGGGCAGTTCGGCAGCCTGGGTCTGGACAACAAGGTTGTCGATACCCAAACCGTAGACAGCGGAAAGACAGTGCTCAACCAGATCGACACTGAATGAGCCGTTCTGCAAAGAAGTGCGGCGACGTCGTGGAACTACATTGTCTACCAGGGCTCCGACGCGTAAGAGCTTATCGTCCTGGGGGCGAACAAAGACCACACCGGTGTCCGGCTGGGCAGGCTTGAATCGCACCTTAGCGGGTTCACCAGTGAAGAGTCCTTTGCCGGACAATTCAATTTCTTTAGCAATGGTCTGCTGCTGACTCAAGGTCCGTCAACCTCTTCTCGAGTTTCTTTATTCTAGCGGGCCACTGGGGAAGCCTTCGCAAAACGGCCTGCTCCCGCAAAACTTGTCTTCGTTCTAAAGCAGGCACTCCCAAGACAATTACTCCGGAGGGCAGATCGTGGTGGATCGCGGATCTAGCTCCGGCAATGACTCCATCAGCAATAGTGATATTATCGCGAACACCAACCTGTCCACCAAAGACCACACGGTCACCAAGTCTGGCGGAGCCAGCGATGCCTGCTTGAGCGGCGATAAGACAGTCCTCGCCGATGCGTACATTATTAGCGATGCTGGCAAGATTATCAATCTTTGTACCTCGTCCGATAACAGTGAATCCGAACTTAGCTCGGTCAACGCAAGTTCCGGCTCCAATCTCGACGTCATCGCCGATGCGGACGGCGCCCAAATGAGGGATGTGACGCTGTTGTCCGTCACGGCGTCGATAGCCGAAGCCCTGGGAACCAATGACGACGTTTTCTCCGAGGACTACGCGATTGCCGATCTCAGTGCGCTCGGTGACAATCACCCCCGGAGCAATGCGACATTGTTGTCCAACAATACAATCGTGACCGAGATAACAACCAGCTTGGAGGACTGAGCCCTCACCGACGGTGGTTCGGTCCTCGACAACAACGTTGGCTCCGACGGACACGTTCGTTCCGAGAATGGCATCAGGAGCGATCGTGGCTGAAGGATGAATGCCCGGCTCAAACTCGGGAGGCTGAGCGAAAAGTTCCAGAACCAAATTGATGGCTTCAGGAACATTGCTGACCCAGACCATAGGCAGAGAAACACCAGCCAACGAATCATTAATCAGGACCGCGGCGGCCTTGGTGGTCTTGGCAATTTCCAAGTCGTGTTCGTTGATGAGAAAAGAGAGCTCTTGGGGCTCAGCCAAGGCCAGTTCAGCGATACCGCTAAGCTCGGTGTGGTCGGACCCTTGGAGTTTGCCGGCCACATGAGCGGCCACTTGCCCTAGAGTTACTTAATATTCTTATATTAGTGAGTGCTGCACTGAGATAATCGCAAATTAAAGGTCTGTTTGCCGCGGATGGTCAAAACTAACTCAATCTTGCGCAAAAAACTGTAGTCCCAGCTTATACAGCTTTACCCGCCCAACTTAAAATCGGTATTAAGCTGCTAAACAACCT